>Ga0164242_10005222_pt1 | contig 14472 bp, 14 predicted proteins | sample OricomgcompostMG_FD_108783 | JGI IMG/M metagenome (GOLD analysis project Ga0164242, IMG submission 108783) | Miracle-Growth compost microbial communities from Emeryville, California, USA - Original compost - Miracle growth compost (MG) ... | reverse complement strand
CTGGGAGACCATCGCGCCCTGGACCAGGATGATCGCCGCCAGCGCGGCGGCGTCGGCGAGCAGTTCCGGGGAGAATCGGGCCAGCTCCGGCAGTCGCGGCACCGGCAGACCGTGCGCCACCTCGCCTGCGTCGCCGACCCGGGCCACGGTGTGCCACCCGACCAGCACGACGATCACGGTCGGGACCGCGATCGCGACCAGGGAGCCGACCAGGGACGCCCGGGTGCGGTTGATCACGACCAGCAGCAACAACGCGACCAGTCCGGCGCCGATGCTGGCCAAATCCCAGCGGCCGGGATGGGCCAGCACTCCGACCGCGCGGGTCACGGTGCTGCCACCGGCGACCGCCGCCCCGGTCAGGTCGGACAGCTGCCCGAGCACGATGTTGACCGCGATGCCGGTCAGGAAACCCAGCATCACCGACTGCGACACGAACCGCGTGTAGCGACCCAGCCGGAAGATCCCGGCAATGATCATGAACGCCCCGGCCAGCAGGGTGAGGACGGCGACCGTCGCCGCGCGGTCCTGGACGGACACTCCGGCGACGGCCGAGCCGGTCGCGACCGAGGCAGCGCCGGTCGTGCTGATCACCATCAGCCGGGTGCTGACACCCAGACCGCCGATCAGCGGGCCGGCCAGGCTCGCGTACAGGCCGTGCACCGGGTTGATGCCGGCCAGGACGGCCGAGGCCATGCCATCGGGAATGTTCGTGATCGCGTTCGGGATCCCGGCAACGACGTCGGCGCGCAGATTCCGGCGCTCAGGTCGCAACGACCGGCGCCAGTCGCCGATGGCAGTCCCTCGTCCCAAACCGCCGCCTTCAAAGATCACCGGAGAGGGTGCTCAGCGTACTCCGGGCAGAGCCTCGTCAGGCGAACATCGACGATCGGGGCTCGGCCCGCAAACCCGATCCGAAACCGAGCGGCACTTCCGCATTTCAAGACGATCGATGATCCGGGATTCAAATCCCTATGCTACCTATCGGAATAATTGGTATAGAGAGGGAGATCGGAGCGCCATGACTTTCCGCAACGAGCCTGGCCTGATTCACCGACGACCGCCCTTCCTGCACCGGGCCACGGTGGGACTGGATCGTCGCGCCTTCCTGGGGACGGCAGCCGGCGCGGCTGCGATGGCCGGACTCGCTGCCTGTGCCGGTCCGGCCAAGAAGCAGGGCCAGACCCTCAAGGCCGACGCTGCCCTGCCGACGTCCGTGCCCGCCGGGACGGAGCTGAACATCATGTCCCGGGACAAGGGACTGGCCTACCGGCTCTCCGGGCTGGACAAGAAGTTCGACTTCAAGGTGGCGAACTGGGTGAATCTGCACGCCGGCCCGGACATCATCAACGCCTTCCGCGCGAAGTCCCTCGACGTCGCCTCGAATGCCGGCATCCCCGCGATCCAGGCGCACTACCAGGGCGACCAGGCCAAGATCGTTTCGATCTCCCAGTCCCGGACGCCCTCCTACGTCTTCATCACCGCACCGCACACCGACATCAGGTCGGTCGATGACTTCAGGGGCAAGAAGCTCGGCTTCAGCCAGGGCCAGGCACAGGGTGTTGTGCTGCTGCGTGCACTCAAGGAAGCCGGCATCTCACTGAAGGACGTGACGCTGGTCAATCTGGCGGCCACCCAGTACTTCGCGGCTCTCGAGGCCGGCCAGATCGATGCCGGTGTCGAAGGACTCCTCGATGCGACCCCGTACATCGACAAGTGGTCCTCGGAGGGCGCCCGGATCATCAAGACCGACGTCGTCGACTTCATCGGCATCCTGTGGTCGCCGGCCGAGGTGCTGCAGGACTCGGCCAAAGTGGCGGCGATCGAGCAGTACATCCAGCTCAATGCCCAGGCCGCTGTATGGACCTACACCCATCCGGCCGAGTGGACCGAGCAGGAGTACGTGAAGTTCAACAGCATTCCGGAGAAGCAGGCCAAGGAGATCGTCGCGCAGACCGACAAGCCCTGGTACCCGGAGAAGTGGGATGCCGCCATCAAGTGGGAGCAGGGCACTGCCGATCTGCTCGCCGACGGTGGCTTCGTCAAGAAGTTCGACGTCGACGTCCTGTTCGACCGGCGGTTCGAAGGGCTTGCCGCCGATGCGGTGCCAGCCACCTATCGCACCTGACCGTCATCCGAGCATCACACCCGATCGTTCGCTACCCGAAGAGGGGATTCGATCCATGACCGACACGATCACAGTCAGCGGGGCAGACGCTGAAACCATCGCGGTAGCCCAGGAGCAGTCCCGGCAACGCCCGCTCCAGCACAAGAGGCGACGGCTCGGCCCGGGGAAGCGGCTGCGTTTCGCCAGTGTCGCCGGACCGCTGCTGATCCTGGCGGTCTGGGCGGTCGCATCGGCGACCGGGATCCTGAACTGGCGCATCATCCCCGGCCCGTGGTCGATCGTCACCCGTGGTGTCGCCCTGTGGCAGAGCGGCACCCTCGGCCCGGACATCGCAGTGTCGCTCGAACGCGCTGCGGCCGGATTCGCCCTCGGCGCCGGATCGGGCATCATCCTGGCGATGGTGTCGGGGCTCAGCCGGATCGGCGAGGCGTTCATCGACAGCACCGTGCAGGTCAAGCGGGCGATCCCCTCGCTGGGCCTGATCCCGCTCTTCATCCTGTGGCTCGGGATCGGCGAGAGCTTCAAGATCGTGATCATCGCCATCGGCGTCTTCATCCCGATCTACATCAATCTCTCCGCGTCACTGGTGGGGATCGACAAGCGGTACGTCGAATTGGCCGAGAGTCTGCAACTGAGCCGGTGGGACTTCCTGCGCCGGGTCGTGTTCCCCGGTGCCCTGCCGGGCCTGTTCGTCGGTCTGCGTCTCGGCGTGGTCGGGTCCTGGCTGTCGCTGGTGGTCCTCGAACAGATCAATGCGACCAGCGGCCTCGGCTACATGATGTACCAGGCCACGAACTACGGCCAGACCGACATCATCTGCGTCGGCCTGGTGATCTACGGCATCTTCGGCTTCCTGTCCGACCGCGGAGTCCGCCTGATCGAAAGGAGGGTGCTGTCGTGGCGTCGATCACTCAGCAACTGAACAACGAGCAACTGACCAGCACAGTCGCGACGGTGCAGATCCGGGATCTGCACCGTCAGTTCGGTGATCATGTCGTGCTGGACGGCGTCGATCTCGACATCCGCCACGGCGAGTTCGTCGCCCTGATCGGCCGCAGCGGTTCGGGCAAGACGACCCTGCTGCGTACGCTGGCCGGTCTTGATCATGACGTGGTCGGTAGCGGTGATGTGCAGGTTCCTGACAAGATCTCGGTCGTCTTCCAGGACTCCCGGCTGTTGCCCTGGAGTCGGGTGCTGGACAACGTCCTGCTTGGCTATCGCGGGACCGACGCGCGGGCGCGGGGGCGCGACGCGCTGGCCGAGGTCGGTCTCGCCGGCCGTGAGCGCGCCTGGCCGAACGAACTCTCAGGCGGGGAGGCCCAACGCGCGGCTCTGGCCAGATCCCTGGTGTGGGATCCCGAGTTGTTGTTGCTGGACGAGCCGTTCGGAGCACTGGACGCGCTGACCCGCACCAAGATGCACGGACTGCTGCGCGACCTGTGTGTCCAGCACACACCGGCCGTGTTGCTGATCACTCACGACGTCGACGAGGCGATCACGCTGGCCGATCGCGTCCTGGTTCTGGAGGACGGCCGGATCGGTACCGATCTGCACATCGAGGCCCCACACCCGCGCTCCTACCGTGACAGCCGGCTCGGCGAATACCGGGAGCAACTCTTCAGCGCCCTCGGCGTCACCGACGCCTGACGGCCCTGCTCCCACCGAAGACGACAGCTCAGACGACAACTCGAGAAAGATCACGATCAACATGACATTCCTGTGGTACATACCCAACACGCTGGACGGCGGACACCGCGGCGACGTCAGCGACGAGGACTGGGGCAGCCTGGATTTCACCACCGACCTGGCCCGGGAGGTGGAGAACCACGGCTGGCAGGGCGCCCTGCTCGGGACGAGCTGGGGACGGCCGGACACATTCACCGTCGGCGCGTCCGTGCTGGCGCGCACCGAATTCTTCAAGCCGCTGATCGCGATCCGGCCGGGCTACTGGCGGCCCGCCAACTTCGCCCACTCCTCGGCGACCCTCGATCACCTCAGCAAGGGCCGGGTGCTGGTCAACATCGTGACCGGCATCGACGGTGCCGAGATGTACGGCGACGACGAATTCGACTACTCCCGTCGCTACGACCGGACCAAGGAGTTCCTGCAGATCGTCCGCAAGCTCTGGCTGGAGGAGAACGTCACCTACAAGGGCGACTTCTTCCACGTCGAAGGCTCGACGCTGCGTCCCAAGCCCTGGGGCTGGGAGCAGGGCAACCATCCGACGCTCTATTTCGGCGGAGCCTCCGAGCCGGCCGAGAAGGTGTCGGCGACCGAAGCCGATGTGCAGCTGTTCTGGGGAGAGCCCTTGGACGGTGTCGGTGAGCGGATCGACCGGCTGAAGGGGCTCGAGCATTCCTTGGGGCGAGAGCACCAACCGCTCGAATTCGGCCTGCGGATCACCACCTTCGTCCGGGACACCAGCGACGAGGCCTGGCACGACGCCGAGGAGAAGGTCGAGCAGCTAATCCAGCAGCGCGAGTCGCGCCAGGACGGCGGCCGGGTTCCGCGGTCGCCGCGTCGCGGCACCGCCGTCGGCCAGCAGCGGCTGCTCGACCTGGCCGGGCGGGGCGAGGTGCTGGACAGCTGCCTCTACACCAGGCCGGGCAAGGAGGGTGTCGGTGGCGGCGCCGGCACCACCTGGCTGGTCGGATCACCGCAGGACGTCGCCGACGCCCTGCTGAAATACTGGGAGCTCGGCATCACCCACTTCGTCCTCTCCGACACCCCGTACCGTCGCGAGATCACCCGGATCGGGGATCAGGTGCTGCCACTGGTTCAGGCGGGCATCGTCGCCAGGGGCGGCACTCCCCTGGTGGTCGACCGTCGCGAGCACGAGCTCACCGCGCAACCGGCCTGATCGGAGTTCGGCTGGGCCCGCACGGCACTGTCCGATTTCCGCTAGTCCCGGCTCCGGGCTGCTGCCAGGATGGACGCCATGCACGCACTTCCGCAGCCCGACGCCTGCTACCGGGCGGTCAGCGGCAAGGATCCCCGCTACGACGGCTGGATCTACGTCTGGGTCACCTCGACCGGCATCTACTGCCGGCCGAGTTGCCCGGCGAGGACTCCGAAAGCCGAGAACTGCCGGTTCTTCGCTGCCCCCGGAGCCGCCCAGGCGGCCGGCTTCCGGGCCTGTCGCCGCTGCCGGCCCGACACCGTGCCCGGGTCCCCGCAGTGGAATCCCCGTGCCGATGTGGCCGGGCGGGCGATGCGGCTGATCGCCGATGGTCTGGTCGACCGTGAAGGCGTGTCCGGGCTCGCCTCCGCGGTCGGTTACAGCGAGCGACAACTGAACCGGCTGCTGGTTGCCGAGGTCGGCGCGGGGCCACTGGCGATCGCCCGTGCCCAGCGCGCCCAGACCGCCAGGATGTTGATCGAGAACACCGACCTTCGACTGGCCGATATCGCTTTCGCTGCAGGATTTTCCAGCATCCGGCAGTTCAACGACACCCTGCGCGAGGTGTACGGGCGCCCTCCGTCGGAGCTGCGCACCCGGCCTGCCGGAGACCGCCTGGCCGCGGGGCCGAGCATGATCACGTTGAAACTGCCGGTCCGACGACCCTTCGCCGCAGAACCGCTCTTCGACTTCCTCGCCGATCGCGCCATCACCGGCGTCGAATCCGGCCGCCGATCCGGTGACCGGATGATCTTCACCCGCAGCTGCTCCCTCCCCCACGGGGCCGGTGTCTTCGAGTTGATCATGACCGCCGCGGACGGCCCGTTGGCGGTCGAGCTCAGGCTCGATGATCTTCGCGATCTCTCCGCAGCGGTGACCAGGATCCGCCGGCTTCTTGATCTTGATGCCGATCCGGTCGCGGTCGATACGGTGCTGGCGGCCGATCCCGCCATGGCCGGGTTGGTCGCCGATCGACCGGGCGTCCGGGTGCCCGGTGTCGTGGACGCCCACGAATTGGCCTTCCGCGCCCTGATCGGCCAACAGGTCTCGGTGGCGGGAGCCGCTACCACCGCGGCCAGGATCGTACGCCGCTACGGTCGCCGGCTGACCGACGACCAGGATGCCGACGAGAATCCCGGCGAGGACCACCGAGACGGGCCGACGTACCTGTTCCCCACCGCCGCGGACCTCGCCGAAGCAGATCCGGACATCCTTCCGATGCCGAGGTCACGTGGCCGCGCTCTGGTCGGGATGGCAACCGCCCTAGCGTCCGGTGCGGTCGATCTGTCCCCCGGCGCGGACCGCAACGAAGCCAGGAGCCGATTGCTCGAGCTCCCCGGCATCGGGCCCTGGACCGCCGGCTACATCGCGATGCGCGGGCTGGCCGACCCGGATGTCCTGTTGGCCGAGGATCTGGTGATCCGACGCGAATTGCACCGCCGCGGTCTCGGCCCGGACGGCGGCAGGTGGGCACCCTGGAGGTCGTACGCGACCATGAGACTCTGGCAGGCAAGCAGGATGGAGCTGGCAGCATGATCAACAACACCATGATCAACTTCGGCAGCACGGACAGCGTGGCAGGTCGGTTCGACTACCTGTGGGGCGACGAGGGCGGTGTCCCGGTGCTGATCGCTTCGGGGTGGGCGACCGACCCCGACTACCTCGCCGCGCTGGTGCATCCGCGGCTGCGCCCTGCCACGATCGGCCGGGCCGGGAGTCCGGTCGTCGACGACGCCGTCCGCGCCTACAGCGACGGCGAACTGACCGCGATCGACACGATCACCGTACGACAGCGGTCCGGACCCTTCGTCGAGGCGGCCTGGGACGCGCTGCGCAAGACCGCACCGGGCGAGCCCGCCACCTACACCCGGCTGGCAACAGACTCCGGACGACCCGATGCCGTCCGGGCGGCGGCGTACGCCTGTGCTCGCAACGCGGCCGCGCTCTTCGTGCCCTGTCATCGGATCATCCGGCGCGACGGCGGCCTCGGCGGCTTCCGCTACGGCCTGGAGATCAAGAAGATCCTTCGCGCCCACGAATCCGCGCGGTAGCGCTCGCCCGGCCCGGGATCAGGACAGCGATCAGTACGGCTTGTCGGACAGGTGCAGGGTCGGGGCCTGGGTGGCGGCCGTCGCCAACTGCTGGATGCCGGCCGTCAGACCGCCGGCGAGATCATGCGCGACGAAATTGCTCTGCATCGTCGCGGCAGCCAACCGGCACTCGTTGTCGCCGAGCACCCGGGTCGCGGCTACACCGGTGACGATCTCCAGCACGCGCGATCCGAGATCGACGAAGACCAGAACCGTACGGTCCGGGTCCGGCAACGCGGCGTGCAGCCGCCGGGCGTAGGCGCGGCTGTCCGGCTCGGTCTGGCCGATGAAGACCGAATAGTCGAGTCCGCTGTTCTGCCGGGCATAGCGGATCACCCGCTCGATCCGGTCGATCTCGTAGGGAGTCAGCGGGCCGGTGCCGTGCACCGGACGGAACGGGTCGGTCAGATCGACCTTGCCCGACGACGCCGGCGCCAGTTCACCAGCGGACACTTGCGCCTCCAACGGTGGTCGCGGATTCGGGAGCTCGGGCCGGGACCGGCTGGGCCGCCGGCGCGTCCGGTCCTGCGGTGACCGCGCCGCGATCCGCCGGTGCGGCGCCGAGCCACAACGGCTCGCCGGCAGCACTCTGGTCCTCGCCGCGGCCGGCACGGATCAGCTCGGGACCCTTGCCGATGAGACTGATGACGATGATCACGATCAGCGGGACGCCGAACAACAGGCCGAGAACCTGCACGGCACTCGGCTGCGCCACGGTGGGCCAACCCGGCAGCGTCCCCTGCAGGGGCACTAACATGCTCACGAGTTCAGTCACAGGGCTACCGTATCCGCAAACGCCTCACGGGTCGCACCGGGCACGGACTAACTCTCAACTTGGCAGGTCAACCGGCCAGGTGATCAGGCAAGAAATCGGGCAGGTAATCGGGCGAGCGGAGGAGATCAGGTGGCCGACAGCACATCCCCACCTGGCACAGCCGATGCCGGTGATCCGGGGCCGCAGCGCGTGGTCCTGGACGCCGAGGACATCTCCCGGGCCCTGACCCGGATGGCCCACCAGATCCTGGAGACCAATCGCGGCGCCCACGGGCTGGTGCTCGCCGGTATCCCGCGCCGCGGCGTACCACTGGCGGAACGGCTGGCCGCGGCGATCGAGGCCGCCGAGGGCGTACGGATCCCGGTCGGTGCCCTGGACATCACGATGTATCGCGACGATCTGCGCAGCCACCCGACCCGGCCGGTCGGGCATACCCGGATGCCGGCCGCTGTCGACGATGCCGTGGTGGTGCTGGTCGACGACGTGCTGATGTCGGGGCGTTCGGTCCGGGCCGCGCTGGATGCGCTCGGTGACCTGGGGCGGCCGCGTGCCGTCCGGCTGGCCGTCCTGGTGGACCGCGGCCACCGGCAACTGCCGATCCGCGCGGACCACGTCGGCAAGAATCTGCCCACCTCGGCCGACGAGCGGGTGCTCGTACGGCTGGAAGAAACCGACGGCAGCACGGAGGTCGTGATCACCAAGCCAGCACCGGAGTCCGGATCATCCCCTCAGGAGGCGAGCCTGTGATGCGGCATCTGCTGTCCGCCGCCGATCTCGAGCCGGACGACGTCACTGCGATCCTGGACCTGGCCGAGGAGATGGCCGACGTCCAGCACCGTTCGATCAAGAAGCTGCCGGCCCTGCGGGGGCGTACGGTCGTCAATCTGTTCTTCGAGGACTCGACCCGGACCCGTTCGTCGTTCGAGATCGCCGGCAAATGGCTGTCGGCCGATGTGATCAACATCTCCGCCAAGGGATCCTCGGTGTCCAAGGGCGAATCGTTGCGGGACACGGTGCTGACGGTCGCCGCGATGGGCGTCGACGCACTGGTGATCCGGCACATGACCTCGGGTGCGCCCCAGCAGGTGACCGGCTGGATCGACGCACACGTGGTCAACGCCGGCGACGGCACCCACGAGCATCCGACCCAGGCGTTGCTGGACGCCTTCACGCTGCGCCGGCACTTCGGCGGCGACACCGGCTCCTTCGCCAACCGGCGGATCGCGATCGTCGGCGACATCACGCACTCCCGGGTCGCTCGCAGCAATGTGCTGCTGCTCAAGAAGCTCGGCGCGCTGCCGGTGCTGGTCGCACCGCCGACGCTGATGCCGTCCGGTGTCGACAGCTGGGACTGCGAGGTGAGCACCGACCTCGACGCGGTGCTCGGCGGTGTCGACGCGGTGATGATGCTGCGGGTCCAGCGCGAGCGGATGTCCGGCGGCTTCTTCCCCACCCCGCGGGAGTACACGATCGGCTACGGGCTGACCCGGGACCGGCTGGCCGCCCTCAAGCCGGGCACCGCGATCTGCCATCCCGGCCCGATGAACCGCGGACTGGAGATCTCCGCGGACGCGGCCGATGCGGCCAACTCGCTGGTCCTCGACCAGGTCGCCGCCGGCGTCGCCGTCCGGATGAGCGTGCTCTACCAGCTGCTCGGCGGTGAAGATCAACAGTGACCCAGGTCCTCCCGGTCCGGAGCACCCTCCCGCACCATCTGCTGCACCGCGCACCGGGTGCACAGGGTGCGGGACGCAGCAGCCGGTGCGGCAGATCCCAGAGGTGCCGGTCCCGAGAGCGAGGCGAGGGCGACATGAGGAAGGACCAACGATGACCGAGGTCTTGATCACCGGCGTACGGCTGGTCACCGGTCCCGGCGATGCCGCGGGCGCGCTGGCGTCCGGGACCCAGGACATCCTGATCGCCGACGGCCGGTACGCCGACCCGTCGCAGGCGTCCGCCGACGCCACCCGGATCGACGCCGACGGACTGCTCGCGCTGCCCGGTCTGATCGACCTGCACACCCACCTCCGGGAGCCCGGCCGCGAGGACGCCGAGACCGTCGAGTCCGGCACCCTGGCGGCGGCCCGCGGCGGCTTCGCCGCGGTGATGGCGATGGCCAACACGGACCCGGTCACCGACACCGCCGAGGCCGCAGAGCACATCCGTGCCCTGGGCCGGCAGCACGGCTCGGCGCAGGTGTATCCGATCGGCGCCGTCAGCAAGGGCCTGGAGGGCCGGGAGCTGGCCGAGCTGGGGCTGATGGCGCGCTCGGGCGTGACGATGTTCAGCGACGACGGCCACTGCGTCAGCGACTCGCGGCTGATGCGCCGGGCGCTGGAATACGTCCGCGCCTTCGACGGTGTGATCGCCCAGCACGCCCAGGACCCGCGGCTGGCCGGCAGCGACGCCTGCTGCCATGAGGGTGAGGTGTCCGGCCGGCTCGGGCTGCCGGGTTGGCCGTCGGCCGCCGAGGCGACGGTGATCGCCCGCGACGCCGAGCTGACCAAGCTGACCCGGTCCCGGCTGCACGTCTGCCACGTCTCGACCGCCGAGTCGGTGGACGTGCTGCGCTGGGCGAAGAAGCGCGGCATCGACGTCACCGCCGAGGTCACGCCCCATCACCTGTTGCTGACCACCGCGCTGCTCGAGGGCTACGACCCGACCTTCAAGGTCAATCCGCCGCTACGCCCGGACGAGGACGTCGCCGCGGTGCGCGAAGCACTCGCCGACGGCACCATCGACGTCGTCGCCACCGATCACGCCCCACATGCGCGGCACGACAAGGAACACGCCTTCGGCGACGCGGCACCCGGGATGGTCGGCCTGGAGACGGCCCTGGGCGTGGTGATCGAGACCATGATCAACACCGGGGCGCTGGACTGGGACGGGCTGGGGGACCGGACGTCCTTCGGTCCCGGCCGGATCGCGCGACTGCAGGACGGCCTGGGTCTGCCGCCGGTGCTCGGCGCGGCGGCCAATCTGACGGTGATCGACCCGCAACGCCGGTCGGTGGTCGACCGGGACTCCTCGGCATCGCTGTCCCGCAACAACCCCTGGCACGGACTGGACCTGCCGGATCCTGTGATGATCACGATCGCCGGCGGTGAGGTCACCTACAGCCGGCTGTGAGCCGTACGAGCTGAAGCGCGGGCCGTACGAACTGGAGCGGGAATGCCCTCGCTCCACGTCCGTACTCTCGCCTCCGTTCGCCGCGAAGCGAGGGGACGCTCGTGAGGCGGGAACGGCACGTCGTGGAGCGAGAGCGTCCGCGCTCCACGTCGGTCCCCGCGCCCCGGGGAACGAAGGGAAGCAAAGGTACCGGCGGGAAGCGAAGACGGCACGGGCTGAAGCGAGGAGATTGCCCGAGACTCAACCGCTGCGAAGGATCGGCTGAAACCTCGCCAAACGTCCTGCCGAGCAGCGCACCGGCGGTTTCGATCGCCGTCTCCGGCAGCCCTAGATTGGACCCATGCTGCACAAGCTGGACGAGTTGTGGAACGGGAATTTCATCGGGGTCCTGATCAGTCACGGGATCCGGATCGTGATCATCCTGGTGGTCGCCGGAATCCTCCGCGCGATCGCCGATCGGGTGATCAACCGGACCGTACGGACGATGGTCGCCCAACGCGGCCGCGGTCGGAAGACCTCCAAGATCGCAGCCAAGGCCGCTGTCTTCAGCGAGGAACGCCGGGAGCAACGGATCGGGGCACTCGGCTCGCTGGGCCGCAGCGCCGTGCTGATCATCCTGGTGGTGATCGTCGGCCTGATGATCTTGACCGAGCTGGGCTTCAACATCGCCGCGCTGCTGGCCGGCACCTCGATCATCGGCATCGCGGTCGCATTCGGCGTCCAGACCATCCTGCGCGACATCATCTCCGGCATCTTCCTGCTCTTCGACGACCAGTTCGGGATGGGCGACTACGTCCGGATCGGCGATGTCGACGGCGTGGTGGAGGAAGTGGGGCTCCGGCTGACCCGGTTGCGTGATGCGGACGGCACCATCTGGTATCTGCGCAACGGCGATCTGGCCAAGATCGGCAACTACAGCCAGGGTTCCGGCAGTGGCAGACCGCCGGGTCTGGACGAGCCGGACGCCCCGGAACCCGACCCGGCAGAACCCGACCCAGCAGAGGCCGGCAGGGTGACGTCCCCGCCGGCCTCCGACAAGTCATGAGCGACAAGTCATGACCGTCCACTCATGAGCGTCCAGGAGCGCCTACTCGCCCAGGGATGCCTCGAGGGTGATGGTGGTGCCGGCCAGCGCCTGGCTGACCGGGCAGTTCTTCTTGGCGTCCTCGGCGGCGGCTGCGAAGTCCTCGGCCGACAGACCGGGGACCACGCCGACGACCGTGAGCTTGATGCCGGTGATGCCCTGGCCCGGCTGGAAGGTGACCTCGGCGGTGGTGTTCAGGCTGGTCGGCGGATTGCCGGCCCCGGCGAGGCCGTTGGACAACGCCATCGAGTAGCAGGTCGAGTGGGCGGCTGCGATCAGCTCCTCGGGGCTGGTCTTGCCGTTCGCCTCCTGTGACCGGGCGGCCCAGGTGACCGGGTAGGTGCCGATCCCGGACGAGGCGAGTTCGACCTGCCCGGAGCCCTCGAACAGGGAGCCTTCCCAGTGGGCATGGGCGGTACGTACGGTTGCCATGACGTTCACCTCTCAAGTGGAGTCTGCGATTTCCTGCCTACAGCACGATCATGCCTGATCCCGACCTCTCGTGATCGGGTGGGCCTTCTCCTGATCCGGTGGGCCCTGTCCTGATCCGGTGGGCCCTGTCCTGATCGGGTGAACGTTGTCCTGATCGGGTGGGCCTTGTGACCCAGGCGTGTCCCGGGCGTGACGACGACTGACCTCGGGCGGCCAACACTGGCGGTATGACCGGTTCACTCGGGGGACACCGGCTCACCAGACGGGCGCTGCTGACCGGCAGTGCCGCGTTGCTCGGGGCCGGCGGTGCCGCCAAGATCATTTCCACGACGCCCACGGCATCGGCGGCTCCGCCGTCGCGCGCCTGGCGAAAACTGGCCGAAGAGCTCGACGGCCGGCTGCTCCGGCCCGGGGACGATGGTTTCGTCGCCGCGGCCCACACCTTCGATCCGCGGCGCGACGGCAAGCGGCCGAGCGGCATCGTACGAGCCGCCACCGCCGGCGATGTCCTTGCAGCGTTCGCTTTCTGCCGCAGCTACGGCGTCCACCCACGGCCACGATCAGGCGGTCATTCCTACGTCGGCGCCTCGACGGGCAATGGCGTACTGGTGATCGACGTCGGTGCGCTCAGCCGGGTGCGTTACGACCCGACCACCCGGCGGGTGACAGTCGGTGCCGGTGCCCGGCTCGGCGATCTGCACGCAGCGCTGGACAAGCACCGCCGGACCATCCCGACCGGCACCTGCCCGACCGTCGGCGCAGCCGGCCTGACCCTCGGCGGAGGCATCGGCCCCGAGTCCAGGCTGTACGGATTGACCGCCGACAGGCTGGTCGGAGGCACCCTCGTCAGTCCCGGCGGCCACCTGCACCACTTCGGCATCAAGACCGACGAGGACCTGCTCTGGGGCCTGCGCGGCGGTGGCGGCGGCAACTTCGGCATCGTCACCAGCCTGACGTACGCGACCGCGGCGGCGCTGCCCGGCACGATCTTCCGGCTGAGGTGGGGCTCCGCCGATGCCCACCGGGTGCTGATGGGCTGGCAGGAACGGCTGGCCGACATGCCGAGCCGGTCCTGGGCCAACCTGCATCTGGACACCGATGGCGCAACGATCAGCCCGAGCATCACCGGCGTCTGCTGGGATTCCGGTGCCGGCTCGGAGATCACCGCGTTGATCAAGGAGATCGGCAGAGCGCCGTTGACCCGGGTCACGTATCCCGAGTCGCACGCCGGAGCCATGAACTGGTTCGCCGGTGGTGCGAACGGCCGGATCCGACAATCCTGGTTTGCCGGCTCCGACGTCGTCGGCCACACCATCACCAGTGCCCGGGCGACCAGGATCCTCAAGGCCGTACGGAGTTGGAACGGCTCCGGCGCTGCGGCGGCGATTTTCGATCCGCTCGGCGGGGCCGTCGGCGACCATGGCGCGGCCGATACCGCGTTCCGGTGGCGTCAGGCCCACTGCACGGTGCAGTGGTATGTCGGGCTGGGCAGCACCAGCGCGCGCAACCTCGGCCGTGCCTCGGACTGGGTGGCCCGCTGCCACTCGGCGATCAGGTTGTCCTCGGTCGGGGGCTACGTCAACTATCTGGAGCCGCACCGGGCGATCAGCAGCTACTACGGCGGCAACTTCGGCCGGCTGGTCGCATTGAACAAGCGGTACGACCCACACGGCGTGCTGAACTCGCCCTACTCGCTTCCCGGATGATCCGGTGCCCGATCGTCGGCCCGACAAGCCGCTCCCGTGGCACGCCTACAATCGAGGCGATGTCCAGCAACTCGCCCGACGGCGACCAGACCCCGCAGACCTTCTACGAGCTGTTCGGCGGCGCCGACACCTTCGCCCGGCTGGTGAAGAGGTTCTACGAAGGGGTGGCCGGCGATCCGGCGCTCCGCGCGCTGTATCCCGAGGAGGACCTCGGCCCGGCCGAGACCCGGCT
>Ga0164242_10005220_pt1 | contig 14475 bp, 12 predicted proteins | sample OricomgcompostMG_FD_108783 | JGI IMG/M metagenome (GOLD analysis project Ga0164242, IMG submission 108783) | Miracle-Growth compost microbial communities from Emeryville, California, USA - Original compost - Miracle growth compost (MG) ... | reverse complement strand
CGAGCACGGCGAACGCCAGCCAGGTCCCGGCGCCGGGCCGACGGCGGAAGACCGCCGCCCCGATCAGCAGGGTGAACAGCAGTTCACTGGCCAGCAGGGGCTGTACGACGGCCAGTTGCCCGGTGGAGAGGGCGACCACCTGGCACACCGCGGACAGTGCCATGGCGGCCGCGCCGGCCCACCACAGCGGCTGCGCGAGCGGGCGCACGACGCGGGCCGCCGCGGCCTTGGAGCGCCCGTGCGGACCCGTGTCCGGCTCCACGGCGGCCCGGCGCTGGAGGACGGACGTCGCGGCGTTGAAGGCGGCCGACAGCAGGGCCATGGTGACGGTGAGCACGTGGTGGGGGGCCTGACGTTCACGGGCGGACCCGCCGGCCGTTGGGCGAACGGGTCACCCGGGCGGGTTGTGCGACCGAAAACCTGCGGTTCGAGCGGACGGGGCTGCGCGGATCTGCGGACGGGGCCGCGGGGACGAGGTCGTGCGGCTCCGCGGACGGACAGAGGGCGGGTGGAGGGCGGCGGCGTGGTCTTGGGGGGTCGGGTCGTTGCCGCATGCGGGTGGAGGGCCTGTGGTGGCCCAGCACAGACCTATCCGCGCCGGGCCGCCCGCTAAACCTGCGCCCGCACCCGGGCCGCCCGCTCGGCCCGGGTGCCCGGGACAGGCCCGGGACACCGTCGCCGGGGTGGATCGAGGTGCTCCCGGGTGTGGACGCGGGCCCATCCGGGAAAACCGTCACCCATCGGGCGAAAGGTGACCGCATGCCTCGTGGATGTCTCCGGGTACGGCAGCGGGCGGGCACCGGTGAGCCGTTCGGGCGGCGGACGTGAGCCGCCTGCTGGTGCTCAGCGCGAGCATGGGCTCGGGGCACGACGCGGTGGCCGGCGAGCTGGAGCGGCGGCTGCGCGCGGCCGGGCACCAGGCGCTGCGGGCGGACGTCCTGGACCTGCTGCCGGCCGGGATCGGGCCGGCCCTGCGGGGCTTCTACCGCACCGCCGTCCGCCGCGTCCCCGTCGTGTACGCGGGGATCTACGCGGCGTTCCTGCGCGGCGGGCCCGGCCCGCGCCCGGGCAGCGCCCCGCTCGCGGCCCTCGCCGAGGACGCGCTGCGGCGGGAGGTGGCGCGTTCCGGGGCCGACGCCGTGGTGTCCGTCTTCCACCTCGCGGCCCAGCTGGCGGGGCGGATGCGGGCCGCCGGACGGCTGGCGGTGCCCAGCGCCGTCGTCGTCACGGACTTCGTGCCGCACCGCCAGTGGCTGCACCGGGGCAACGACCTGCACCTGTGCCTGACCGCGGACATCGCCGGCGAGGTCCGGCGGGCCCTGCGCCGGCCCGCCGTGGCCTGCGGTCCCCTCCTGCCGGACCGGTTCGCCCCCCACCCGGCCGGTGCGCGGCGCTGGCGGGGGCGTCTGGCGACCGCCGACGGGCGTCCGGCGGTGCTGCTGTCGGCCGGCGCCTGGGGTGTGGGCAGCCGTCTCGGCCGCACGGCGGCGCTGGTGTCCTCGGCCGGCTACCTGCCGGTGGTGCTCTGCGGCCGGGACCGCCGTCTGGCCGACCGGCTGTCCCGGGTGGCCGGGGCGCGCGCGCTCGGCTGGGTGGACGACATGCCCGGCCTGCTCGCGGCCGGCTCGGTCCTCGTCGACAACGCGGCCGGCCAGACCGCGCTGGAGGCCCTCGCCGTCGGCACCCCGGTGGTCGGCTTCCGTCCGATCCCCGGCCACGGCGTGGAAGGGGTGCGGCGCATGGCCGGGTACGGACTGAGCCACTACGCGGCCGATCCGTGGGAGCTGCTGAGTGCCCTGGACCGCTTCACCGCCCAGCCCGCCGCACCGCGTCCGGCGCATCCCCTCCCCCGGGCCGATCCCGTCGGCCCCCTCCTGGCCCTGGTCTCCCGGGGGTGCTGAGCCCGGGATGCGATGCCTCGCCGTCCGTGGCGGGGGCCCGGCTCAGCGCGGACTCGGCGGCGCACCGCAGGAGGCGCCGAAGCCGGGGATGCCGTGCTCGGACAGCGGTCCGACGGTCCAGCCGGCGTCACGGCACGCGGCCACCAGCCGGGGAAGGGCCTCGAGGGTCGCCCGCCAGCAGTCGCGGGCGGCGTGGCGGTCGGTGTCGTGCAGCAGCACCGTCGCCCCCGGGGACAGGTCCTCGCCGACGGTGTGGAGTACCGACCGGGCGGTGGCGCGGGCCGTCCAGTCCTTGCCCCAGGCGGACCACAGGACGGGTCTCAGTCCGCAGCGGCGGGCGGCCAGGAGCCGGTCGCCGGTGAGGATGCCGTACGGCGGCCGGTACCAGACCGGTGCGGTGCCGCCGGCGCGTGCGGTCTCGCGGGTGGCGGCACGCAGTCGGCGGGTCTCCCGGATCGGGGACGGCCGCCACGGCCGGTCGTGCGTCCACCCGTGCACACCGAGCTCGTGCCCGCGGCGGACGGCGGCACGACCCACCTCGGGATGGCGTGCCAGCCGTTCGCCGAGCACGAAGAAGGTGGCGCGGACGCCCAGGTCGTCCAGGGCGTCGAGGAAGGCGGGCGTTGAGGCCGGGTCGGGGCCGTCGTCGAAGGTGAGGGCGACGTGGCGCGGGCTGCCGAGGCCGGCGAGGGCGGGCAGCAGGGCGCGGCGGGGCCCGGCCAGCCAGGTCCCGGCCGGCAGGACGTGCGCCGCCCCGGCCGCGAGCGCCGGCACCGCGGCGAGCGCGGCGCCGATCCCCCGGCCGGGCGTGCCGGCGTCCGCCATGCTGCCTCCTCACGCGGCCGACGGGGAGCGGGGCCCGGCCCTGACGGACCGGGTCGGGTCAGCCGAAGCGGGTCGCCAGCCGCCGGTACGTCGAGGGGGCCAGCCCCCGGACGGCGACCGGCAGCCGCAGCCATCCGGGCAGGAACACCTCGTACGGGCGGCCGCCCCGCACGGCCGCGGCCACCGCGTCGGCCACCTTCTCGGGGGCGATCGGCCGCGGCCTGGCCCGCAGGTAGGGCACGCCGCGCCGGGCGAAGAAGGGAGTGTCGACGACGCCCGGCACCATGTGGGTGACCCGGACCCCGGTACCGGCCAGTTCGTACCGCAGGGCGTCGGCGAAGGCGCCCAGCCCGGCCTTGGCGGCGGAGTACACCGCCTCGCCGCGGACGCCGACGCAGCCGGCCAGGGAGCCGACCAGGACGACCTGTCCGCACCGCCGTTCGACCATCCGGGGGAGGACACCGCGCACCAGGTGGATGACGGCGGCCAGGTCCACGTCCAGGACCTGGTCCACGTCCGCGCTCGTCATCTCGGTGAACGGCCCGGCCCAGCCGACGCCGGCCGCGGCGACCAGCAGGTCCATGTCGGGGGCCAGGGCCAGCGCCCGCTCGGCCAGCCGCCGCGCGCCGCCGGGCGCGGCCAGGTCCTCGCAGAGCACGGTGGCCGAGGTCTCCCGGGCGACGGCCCGCAGCCGCTGCCGGTGCCGCCCGGCGACGAGCAGGTCCCAGCCGTCGTCCGCAAGGCAGCGCGCCACGGCCGCGCCGATCCCGGAGGAGGCGCCGGTCACCAGCGCCGCTCCCGCCGTGGCGGCAGCGCTCCGCGGCCCGTCGGCGCGGAGGGCGATCCGAGGATCCGGCGTTGCCTTTCTCACTGCGACCACCTCGGTGCCATCCTGCCCCCTCCCGGCGCTGCCCGCCGCACAGCGGCCACGGTGACGGCTCGCCCGGGTGGCAGCCGCAGGGACGGCCCCGCCCGCTACGTGCCGTGCTGGGTGCCCTGGGCGCCGGACGGCCGGGGCGAGCGGCCGGCGGGCGCGCCCGAGGCCGGAGCCGCCCCGTCGGGGGCCAGGTCCTGGAGGCCGATGACCGACAGCAGGTCGAGCTGGTCGACGGCCTCGGTGCCGGGCGGCGCGGTGAACCACAGAAGCCGCTGCAGCCCGTCCTCGCTGACCAGCGTGAGGCAGTTGAGGTCCAGCACGCCGAGCTGCGGGTGCACGATGCGCTTGCGGTCCCCGCGCCGTACCGCGACGTCGTGCCGCTCCCACAGACGGGTGAACTCCTCGCTGTACCGCAGGAGGTTGCCGACCAGGCCGGCGACGTCCTGGTCCCGGCCCCGGCGGCCGGCCACGGCGCGCAGGTCGGCGACGAAGGCCTGCGAGTGGTGCTCGTGCTCGGCCTCGGGATAGACACGGCGGCTGTCGGGCTCGGTGAACCAGCGGTACAGGAAGCTCGCCCGCAGCCCCTTCGCCTCGACCGGCGGGCCGAGCAGGGCCCGGGCGAGCGGGTTCTGCACGAGGGTGACGTGCAGGTCGGTGATGACCATGGCGGGGGTCCCCTCCAGCCGGTCGAGCAGATCCAGCATGCCGGGCTGCACGTGCGCGGCCGGTCCGGCGGCGGCGGGCAGGGGCCGGCCGGCCAGCCGGAAGAGGTAGTCGCGCTCGTCGTGGGTGAGCCGCAGGGCTCGGGAGAGCGCCGCGAGCATCTGCCCGGAGGGCTGGGCGGCACCGCGCTCGAGCTGCGTGTAGTAGTCGGTGGAGGCCCCCGCCAGGTGGGCGACCTCGTCGCGGCGCAGCCCCGGGACGCGACGCCGGGAACCGGTGGGCAGGCCGACGTCGCGCGGGCGTACACGGTCACGCCGGTTGCGCAGGAACGCGGCCAGGGCGTCGAGGTCCATACGTCCAGTATCGGCACGCGGGCGGTACTTACCCAGGGGCTGCCGTCACCTGGGTGGGCGCCCCCTCGCTCGCGCGCCGGTCCGGGTCCAGGATCGGAACGCGGGTCGCCGACGGCGCCCCGGCACACGAGAAAGGGAGCACCATGGCTACCACCACGCCCAGGATCGCGCTGGTCACCGGCGGCAACCGGGGCCTCGGGCGGGCCGTCGCGGAGGCGCTGGCCGCCGACGGCACCGACGTCGTCCTCACCTACCGCTCGCACGAGGACGAGGCCGAGGAGGTCGTCGCCGCGGTGACCGCGCTGGGCCGCAAGGCGGCCGCGCTGCGGCTCGACACCACGCGGACCGCGTCGTTCGCCGCCTTCGCCGACGCCCTGCGGGACACCCTGCGCACCCGCTGGGCCCGGGAGAGCTTCGACGTCCTCGTCAACAACGCCGGCTTCTCCGGCAGCACCGTGCTGGGCAGCACCGACGAGGAGACGATGGACCGGCTCTTCGCCGTCCACGTCAAGGGCGTCTACCTGCTCACCCAGGCCCTGGCGGCCGCGCCCGAGGGGAGCGCGCCGCTGCTGGCCGACGGCGGCCGGGTGGTGAACTTCTCCTCCGGCCTGGCCCGGTTCGTCACCGCGCCGTACGCCGTCTACGCCGCCATGAAGGGCGCGGTGGAGGTGCTGACCCGCTACTGGGCGGCCGAGCTCGGCAAGCGCGGTATCAGCGTCAACACGATCGCCCCGGGTCCGGTGGCCACCGACTTCGCCGGCGGCTACCTGCGGGCCAGCGAGGAGGTCCAGCAGACGATGAGCGGCATGACCGCGCTCGGCCGGGTGGCCCACGCCGACGACATCGGCCCGGCCGTGGCCGCGCTGGTGCGCGAGGGCACCGCCTGGATCACCGGCCAGCGCATCGAGGTCAGCGGCGGCTTCCGCCTCTGAGGCGCCGCCGCGTCCCCCCGATCCGACGTCCACCGAAGGGGTTCCGCCGTGCCGTTCGCCGACTTCAAGGTGCCGTGGCGGGGCACGTTGGCCGGCCGGGCGTGGTGCCCGACCAGCCGGGCGGGCACCGGGAGGGGCCACTCGCCTTCGGTGGCGCGTCGCGCTACGCGAACCCCCCGTTGCTCATCAGGAGCTGGCCGTTGACCCACTGGCCCTGCGGTGAGCAGAGGAAGTCGACGAGGTGGGCGGTGTCCCGCGGCGTGCCCAGCCGCGCCAGCGGCGTCTGCCGCAGGACCTGCTCGCGTACCTCGTCGGTCATCCAACCGGTGTCCACCGGACCGGGGTTGACGGCGTTCGCGGTCACACCGAGGTGGGCGAGTTCGTGGGCGGCGGCCAGGGTGATGCGGTCCAGGGCGCCCTTGCTGGCGCCGTAGGGCAGGTTGCCGACGGTGTGGTCGCTGGTGAGGCTGATGATCCGCCCGCTCCCCGGCTCGGCCACGAACCGCCGGCCGTACTCGCGGATCAGCAGCCAGGTCGCGCGGGCGTTGACGGCGAAGTGGCGGTCGAAGCTCTCCACCGTGGTGTCGAGCAGCCCGGAGTCGACCGACTCGCAGTGGCACATCACCAGGGCGGTGACCGGGCCCAGCGCGCTCTCGACCGCGTCGTAGAGGCGCGTGGGTGTCCCGGGGTCGGACAGGTCCGCCTCGACGGCCGTGGCGGCGGCGCCCCGCTCGGCGAGGGCCCTGGTGATCGCCTCGGTGGCGCCGGGCTCGCTGCCCCACGCCATCCGCTCGTCGTAGGGCGTCCAGTGGCTGAACGCGATGTCCCAGCCCGACGCCGCCAGTTGCAGGGCGACACCCGCGCCGATGCCGACCGTGCGGCCCACGCCGGTGACCAGGGCGATCGGGCGCGCGGCGGGTGCGAGCCGGCTCGGGCCGGAACGGCTGGGATCTCTGCTCGTCGTCATGGTCCGCGGTTCTCCGTCGTCGTCTGGGTCCGGTCATGGTCGGTCGTGGTCAGGCCGCGGTACGGCGGGGCCCGGCCGCAGCGCGCTGTGGCGGCGCTATGCCGGTCGCGACCCGCACGGGGATGTCCGCGGGCGTGCCCTGGCCGTGCCGGCGGTCCGGGACGGCTCCGCGCGCGGCTGTCGCGGCCGCCCGCGCCCTCAACGCGGCTCGCCGACGCGGAAGTCCGTCGAGGCCCGCGGCCGCAGTTCGGGGGGCAGCAGCAGGGACGTGACGGTCTGGCCCGAGAGCAGCCGGACGAGCAGGTCGAGCGCCTCGCGGCCCATGGCGTGCATGGGCGAGGCGACGCTGGTGAGCGCGATGGGCAGTTCGGCGGCCAGCGGAGTGTCGTTGTACCCCACCAGGGCGAGGTCCCGGCCCACCGTCAGGCCGTGGTCACGGGCGGCGCCCAGCGCCCCGATGGCGGCGAAGTCGTTGACCGCGAAGATCGCCGTGGGGCGGTCCGGGCGGCGCAGGCAGGCCTCCGCGGCGCGGCGCCCGCCGGCGGTGTCGAACCGGGACCGGATGAGCCGGTCGGGCGGGATGGCGATGCCCGCCTCCCGGTAGCGGGCGACGAAGCCCTCGGTGCGGTCGGCGCCGGTGCTGGCGAAGGGCTCGCCCGCGATGACGGCGACCTCGGTGTGGCCCAGGGCCAGCAGGTGTTCCGCGGCGAGCCGGCCCCCGAGAACGTCGTCGCAGGTCGCCGAGGGGTGGCCGGGCGCGCGACGGTTGACCAGGACGAACGGGGTGCCGTCGGCGGCGAGTTCGTCCAGATAGGCCGAGTCCAGACGGGCGTCGCCGAAGATCAGGCCGTCCGCACGCCGGGCCATGAGCGCGCGGACCCGGGCCCTGCGGACGTCGTCGGCGTCGAGGGTGTTGACGGCCATGGTGGCCAGGCCCCGCTCGGTCGCCGCCTCCTCGATGCCCTCGTAGACGGTGGCGACCACGAGGTCCGACAGGCGCGGGACGAGGACACCGACGATCCGGCTGCGCCGGGTGCGCAGCCCGCTGCCCAGGGGGTCGGGGGCGTAGCCGAGTTCGTCGGCCAGCCGCCGGACGCGTTCGACGGTGGCGGCCGAGGCGGGCCGGGCGCCCTTGCTGCCGTTCAGCACCCGGGAGACGGTCGACACGTGCAGGCCGAGCTCGTCGGCGATCTCCTGCAAGGTCGCGGGACGGCGCCTGTCCACCACTGCCTGTGCCTCCAGAGGAACCGTGCCGACGCGCTCCGCCGGCTGCCCGCACCGTGCCACGCGCGGTCCGCCGGCCCGTCACCTTTGCCTGCCCGCCGCCCGCGCGGCGGGCGTGCGGGCCAAACGTTCGGCGCAAACGTTTGGCTCCTCCCAGGATATAACCCCCACCTCTTCGCGAAGGACGGCCCCGGAGTGGGGCGGACGCCAGGGCGCGGCCGGGTTCAGCTCCCGTGGCTGCCGTCCTCCTCCTGGGCGACCTGGTGCAAGGTGCGCCCGGACAGGACCGAGCGGGCGCGGCGCGGATCGGGGGTGCCGCGGCCGCCGGTGGCGTGGTCGTCGTCGCGCTTGACGAGCAGCCACGCCTCCTCGCCGTCCCGGCCGCCGGAGCGGAAGCGGGTCAGGGCGTATCCGCCGTGCAGCTTGTCCCCGTCCAGCCAGAAGGACGCGTGGCCGTCGCGCAGGGCCTCGTCGAAGGGCACCTCCCGGCCGCGCCGGTCGGTGGCGAGGCTGCGGTAGCCCCCCTCGTCCCAGACGATGACCGTCCCGGCGCCGTACTGGCCCTCCTCGATGGTTCCCTCGAATTCCCGGTACTCCAGCGGGTGGTCCTCGGTGGGCACCGCGAGCCGCTTCTCGTGCGGGTCCGTCGACGGGCCCTTGGGCACCGCCCAGGACTTCAGCACTCCGTCGACCTCCAAGCGGAAGTCGAAGTGCATGGTGCTCGCGTCGTGGATCTGCACCACGAACCCGGGCTCCCGGCCGCTGCCGGACGTTCCGCCGCTGGGCTCGCGGGTGCGCTCGAAGTCCCGGCGCCGCCGGTACTCGGCCAGTGCCTCCCGGTCGCGCCGGCCTCCGCTGGGCGTGTCCTTGCCGCCCTGGCCGGCGTGGGCCCCGTGTTCCGCGCGTGCCATGTCCGCCTCCTGCGGTTCTCCTCGCCCGCTTCCTCTCCTTGCCGGGTACCCCGCGCGTCGCGTGTACGCCGGACGGCTGGGCCTTCTCGAAGCGGGCCGACACCGCCGGGGCGACTGCGCCCAACGGGCGTACGCTCCGGCGGGTCCGGGTACGCCCGGTGATGGTGCGTGACAGCCCGGGTACTGTTCGCTGTCGGGGTCGGCACCCCTCGGGGCCGATGCCGGTACGCCAGCACACCGGAGGGAGGAAGCACCCGGTGCCGGGACCCATCCGTGCGAGCGCCGACGCCCTGGCCCGCCGGGTGCTCCGCGGCATCCACCGGCTGGGGTTCCTGGCCGGCCGCCTCCGGGACCGCGGCAACGAGATCGAACTGCTGCACCGCTCGATGGGGTTCGCGGCCCTGGCCCTGGTGACCCTGATCCCGCTGCTGATCGTCATCGCGGCGGCCGCCCCGTTCCGGCACCGCGGGTTCGCGCTGTGGATCGTGGACGGGATGGCGCTGTCGGGCCAGTCGGCCCGCTCGGTGGAGGAGGTCTTCTCGCCGCCGCGGGAGGTCATCTCCACGACCGGCACGTTCAGCCTGGTGGCGCTGGCGGTCTTCGGGCTGACCTTCGCCTCCAGCGTGCAGACCGGGTACCGGAAGGCGTGGGAGCTGTCGGTCGGGGCGTGGCACCGGGCCTGGCGGCAGACGGTGTGGGCCGTCGCGCTGATCGTCTACCTGTACGCCGAGGTGCAGACCCGGGCCGTGCTGACCGGCCCGGCCCGTACGACGGTCATCGTGGTGACCGGCATCGCCTTCTTCTGGTGGGGCCAGGCCATCCTGCTCGGCGGGGCGATCCCCCCGCGGGTCCTGCTGCCCGGGGCCCTCGCCACCATGGCGGGCCTGGTCGGCCTGCGGATCTTCTCCTCCCTGGTCTTCGCGCCGCTCATCGTCAGCAACGCCATCAGCTACGGCGCCGTGGGGACGGTGCTGATCGTGGAGAGCTGGCTCGCCGGGGTCGGTTTCGTGGTCTTCGGCGGCGCTCTGCTCGGCCGCCACCTCAACGACAAGCCCGGCCCGCCCGCTCCCCCGGAGCCCCCTGCCTCCGCGCAGCCTCCGGCCCGGCCGACGTGAACACGTCCGTCCGAAGCGGTGGTCCGCCCCGGTGGGGGCACCGCCGCGGCGCGGTCCCCGGGGCGTCACGGCGTGGGCGAGGCAGCGGCGGTGCCCGGGACGGGCGCGGGGGCTCGGGCAATGAGGCGGAAGGCCGGCAGTCGGACAGGACCACCGGGAGGGCGGCGACACCGGAGACCAGGTCGATGCGGCCGAGGCGCACACCGGCGACGGTGGTGTGGAAGCGCGGCAGCGCACCGTGCTCGCCGCGGCTGCCGTGGAGCGGGGCGGCCGGGCCACGGCGAGAAGCGGCGCTGCCGGACACCCGCTGTGGCGCTGACGGCGGCGCGTCGCGGACCGGGCCCGCGCAAGCGGGGTGCTCGGACCGGCCGGAAGGGGCGGGGGCGGTCGACGCCGGGAGGAGAGCGCTCTGGGTGACGCTCGGCACGGGCGGTGGGGGCATTCGACAACCCGCACGGCAGGGGGCGGCCGGATCGGGCCGTCCTGGCCCGTTATGACGACGCCGGCCGGGCGGCCTCGTGCTCGGCGCGCGGGGCGCTGTACCACCGCCACCGGGTGCGCCGCTCGCGTCCGGGCAGCTCGCCCCGGCCGGTCGCCCAGAGCAGGGTCGGCCAGGGCGCGGTGTCCGCCGGCGCGTCGGGGAAGAGCCTCGTGAGCACGCGGGCGCAGATCCCGGCGGGGGCGCTCCAGTCGAGCCCGAGTCCCTGGGCCAGGTCCTCGGCGTGGGCGAAGAGTTCGACCAGGCCCATGGCCGCGGAGCCTTCGGGGTCGGTCGTCCCGAACCCGTGGTGGGCGCGGGCCTGCGGCGGCGCCGTCCGCACCATCGCCACGTGCAGCGCGCCGCACGCCTCCAGGACCAGTGCCATGTCCTGCGGGCCGCCCCGGCGGTCGGTGAAGATCACGCTGGTGGGCTTGCCGGGTGCCTCGCGCCGCCACGCGAAGGGCAGGTGGGTGGCGGCCGGGGGCGACTGGGGGCCCAGTTGCGCGGCGTAGGCGAAGAGGTCGTCGGCCAGGTGCTCGGCGGTCTCCCAGCAGCTCCACTCCAGGGTGCCGGCGGGCCGGTCCCAGTCCGCGGCCAGCGCGGCGGGCTGCCGCAGCAGGGCGACGACGAGCCGGACGCCGTCGGCGAGGTCGTCAGCCGTCACGGGTCCCGGCGTCCGGGAGGCGTCCCGCGGCTCCGTACGGCGGCTTGCCGCGGCCCAGGCCGCGATGGAGCGCCGGTACCCGTCGGGCAGCGGCAGCGCCTCCAGCTCGTCCGGCCGGAAGAGGCCGACGCGCCGGTGCTCGTGGCTGACGGCCGGCGGCCGTCCGGTGTCCAGGGGAACGCAGCCGTAGGTGACGACCAGCACCCGCCGGCCGGGGACGGGCTCGTGGATCCACGTCCCGCCGTCGACGAGAGCCTCGGCCCTCACCCGCCAGCCGGTCTCCTCCAGCACCTCCCGCTCGACGGCGCCCTCCGGGTCGTCGTCCGCCGGCTCGCCGGGGTCCTGGCCGGCGATCTCCAGCCGCCCGCCGGGCAGTTCCCACGCACCGCGCTCGTTCTCCAGGAGCAGGACCCGCTGTTGCTCGTCGAGGACCACGGCCTTCACGGAGACGGGCCACAGCGGGGGCGCGTAGGGCATCGGGTCCTCATCGGCCGGCGGGGCGGGATGCCGAGGACAGTAGCAAGGCGCGTGATCCGGGGGCAGGGTGCCGGAGCCGCCGGGCGAGCTCGGCCTGGCGCCGGCCGGGCGGGCGTGAGGGCGGGGCGGGATCCGGCACCGGCGGCGCGAGGCGACGGCGGCGCGGTGGGCCGGGCCCGGTTTCACCGGCGGCGCGAGGCGCCCGAGCCCGGGGCGTGCTTCGCGGCGCCGTCCGCAGCGCGCTCCAGGGCGCCGTCCGGGGCGTGCTCCGCGGCGCCGTGGCGCGCACGAAGGGCGCGGGCATGGGCCGCGTTGAAGTGGGCGCCGATCATCAGCGAGAGGTTCGCGAACCACATCCACACCAGGAAGACGGCGGTGCCTGCCAGCGGCCCGTAGAGCCGGTTGTAGGTCCCCATCTCGCCGGTGTAGAGCGCGAACGCGGCGGACCCGGCCAGCCACAGTGCGACGGCCAGCGCGCCGCCGGGCGCCATCGCGCGCAGCGACCGGGTGCCGCGCGGGCCGCTGCGGAAGAGGACGAGGACGAGCGCGGCGGCCACCGCCAGCAGCAGCGGCCAGCGCAGCACGTGCCAGGCCGCGAGGACGGGCCCGTTCATCCGCAGCAGTTCGCCCAGGTGGTGGGCGAGGGCGCCGCTGACGACCAGCAGTACCGCGCCGGCGACGAGCAGCACCAGTAGCGTGGCGGAGGTCAGCACCACGCGCGGGCCCGCCCGCCACGCCGAGGGGCGCTCCTCGGTGCCGTAGAGGGCGTGCAGCGCGCGGCGGAAGACGGCGGCGTAGCTGGACGCCGACCACATAGCGCCCAGCCCTCCGCCGACGGCGAGGGAGACCGTGGCGGACTGGTCGCGGGCCATGTCCTGGAGCGCGGAGGCCACCACGGGCCGGGACTCGGCGGGCATCAGCGCGGTGAGGCCGTCGGCGAGGCTGCTCTCGTCGGGCCCGCCGACCATGCTGAGCAGGGAGATCGTCATCAGCATCGCGGGGAACAGGGCGAGCACGGCGTAGTAGGTGAGGGCGGCGGCCCGTTCGGTGACGTCCTCGTCCCACGAGGAGGCCAGCGCCCGCCCGAAGGTGCGGCCGAAGCGCCCCAGCGGCCCGCCGCGCCGGACGTCCGCGGGACGCCGCCGCGCCCCTCCCGCCGTGTCCTGGCCGGTCGCCACCACGCCCCTTCCCGAGGGCTCCTGCCGGTACCGGGCACCTGCCCGGGCCCGGCCGCACCATTCCCGGTCAGCAGTCTGCCCGCGGAGCACGGGGCGCCCGCAGACGGCGCGAGGGCGTGTCGGGGGCGTGCGGGAGCACTGGGCGCACCCCCGCCGGTGCCTCCCGGCGGGTACTTCCCGGCGGTGAGCAGGCGGGCGCCGCCGGGCCGAGCCCGACCGGTACGGAGCAACGCCCGGCGGCCCTCGCCGCGGGTTCGTGGCCCGGCCCCGCCCGGTGCGCCGGACCGGGCGGGCGGTTCGCCGGGGCCCGGCTCAGGGTTGCGTGAGGATACGCAGGAGCGCGTCGAGGGACTGGACGTAGCGGGCCTCGCCAGGGGTGCCGTAGCCGATCACGAGGCCCTGGCGGTGGTGGGCGGCCGGGTCGTGCCAGTGCCGGCCGAGGTAGCCGACGGCGACCCCCGCGCGGGCGGCACGGCGCCGGATGTGGGCCTCCGTCAGCTCGCCGGGGGGCAGGGTGAGCAGGGCGTGCAGGCCGGCCGCGACGCCCTCCAGGCCGTAGGGGCCGCCGCCGAAAGCGCGTTCCAGGCCGGTGACGAGCAGATCGCGGCGGCGCCGGTAGCGCAGCCGGGCGGCGCGCACGTGCCGGTCGTAGGCGTGGCCGCGGATCATCTCGGCGAGGGCGAGCTGGGCGAGGGCGTCGCCGTGGTGGTCGCTGTGCAGCTTCTCCTCGGCGACGGGCTCTACCAGGTGCGGCGGCAGCACCATCCAGCCCAGCCGCAGCCCGGGGCCGAGGGTCTTGGATGCGGTGCCGACGTACACGACGTGGTCGGGGGCGGTGCCCTGGAGGGCGCCGACGGGCTGCCGGTCGAAGCGGAACTCGCCGTCGTAGTCGTCCTCGATCACCAGGCCGCCGCCGCCCTGCGCCCAGGCGGTGAGGGCGTGCCGCCGCGCGGGACGGAGGGTGACGCCCGTCGGGTACTGGTGGGCGGGGGTCACCACGACGGCGTCGGCGCGCGTCCGGGCGAGCGCGTCGGTGTCGGCGCCGTGCGCGTCGGTGGGCAGCGGCACGACCCGGCCGCCGGCGCGGCGGACCACCTCCCGGTGGAAGGGCAGCCCGGGGTCCTCCATGGCGACGGTGCGCGCCGCGACCCGCACCAGAAGCGCCAGGGCCTGGACGTAGCCGGAGGTGACGACGATCCGGGACGGTTCCGCGGCCACGCCGCGGGCCCGGCCCAGGTACTCGGCGAGTGCGGTGCGCAGCTCGGCCCGGCCGCGCGGGTCGCCGTAGTCGTACGCCTCCGAAGGGGCCGCGGCCAGGGCCTTGCGGGTGGCCCGCAGCCAGGCGGCGACCGGGAAGGAGCCGACGTCGGGCCGGCCGGGCCGCAGGTCGTACCGGATGTCGGGGGCCGGGCGGGGCGGCCCGGCCGGCCGTGGTGGCGCTGCGGCGGGGCGTTCGGCCACGACGGTGCCGGAGCCCTGGCGGGCGACGAGGTAGCCCTCGGCGACCAGTTGGTCGTAGGCGGCCTTGGCGGTGCCGCGGGCCACGCCCACCTCGGCAGCCAGGCGGCGGGTGGACGGCAGCCGGGAGCCGGGGGTGAGGCGGCCGTCGCGGACGGCGTCGCGCAGCGCCTGCTCCAGGGCGGCGCGACGGCCGCCGCGTGAGCCGGACGGCAGGTCGAGGTGCAGGTCGACGCCGGCGGCACCCGAAGTGGACCACGATTCGCGCATGGTCCCGGATCTTATCGGCGGTCCACCTGATCCCTGGGGTGGGCCCGTGAGTACGCACACCGGATCCGCCGGTACCGCCGACACCACCGAGACCGGCGCCGCCCCTGCCGCCGAGCGGGTCGTACCGCCCCGCCCGGCTGGCCGTCGACAGCCTCGCCCCGCACATCAACCGAGCCATG
>Ga0164242_10005219_pt1 | contig 14477 bp, 11 predicted proteins | sample OricomgcompostMG_FD_108783 | JGI IMG/M metagenome (GOLD analysis project Ga0164242, IMG submission 108783) | Miracle-Growth compost microbial communities from Emeryville, California, USA - Original compost - Miracle growth compost (MG) ... | reverse complement strand
ATGGTGAAGTGGTCTGCTAAACCTCCGTTGATGGGGTACTACGTAATACTGAAATTTTCTCTAGTTATCACTTCCTCCAAACGTTATGAGGTATTTATATTATGGCCTGTCCGCTCACTTTGGACAGCGGAAACTTTGTTTCATAATTTTATATCAAGGCTTAGAGCATAGGATGCAGAGGGAAGGCTTAGTTGTGGCTTGGTGGCTGTCTCGACGACGGTATCTAATCAGTGGTGGTTCTCACGATCAGTAACCCGAATTACATCAAACCGGGGAACAGCTTAGAATCGCGTAAAACGAATCAATACCGAAAGTTCGTACATTTAACATTTAATGACTGCCGCGCCTCTACACCCTATGAAATTTTATGACTCCGAAGTTCTAATCACAAATGGATGCTTCCCCCCGCCCCAACCTAACAACCTCCTTTTCTGTTAGCGTCGACGGCGGTCAAATTCAGACGAGCGGGCTCTCTCTGCAACAGCCCCGCCACCAAAAAAAGAAATCCCTCCCGAGGACTATTCATTTTCAGGGAATTGATGTGCCAACTGATAAGTTGGACTGCCCAGGCATCAACGCCTGCTTCCGGATGTCAGTAGACGCCCTAGCGGCTGTCTGTTCGTGAATTTCACACTATGGGAGAACACCGAACGCCAGTACACTAACAGTATGTGAAATAACCTCGCGCCATATGTTTTCATCGATAGGTGTATCAGGATGGAGTGATGGGATGCTTCGCCAGCGTAGGGTACTATTTGAAATAACACCCTAGGCAACGTGAGAATTAGAGTTTCGTCAGACTTCCTACTGCTTCGCTTGCTATACTCTAGCCGCATGATTCAACTCGACATGAGCCCGTGATTAAGCTGTACAGGTGGTGGCGGTCAGGCCTTCGGAGAATTAGGCTAAGATGCTGTTAGCCAAAATAGGTATTGTACGTCAGGGTTGGCTGGCCGGTGAGCTAGAGGGGTTCAGGAAGATTCACCACAAAAGGTTGTTAGCGACTAGATTTGATCCCGGGGGGGTAATTGGCTTCGTGGAATTTTACCTTTGGAGAGGACTTTGAGATAGAGATAATAAGCTACAATTATATTTACCTTGTCCAGGTTTGTACCTAGCGAATAGCATAGATAATCCGTGTTGCATGTACGATTGAACTTTCCCTCTTTAGTAACTTTACGCCGGTAGTCCTACAGTCAACTGTGCCGCTCGGCCTTTGTCACGTATCTGGAAACGTGCTTGGTGACTAGACATGTGTTTGGATAGGACATCAAAACAAAAATTACGCTGGAGCTTCTAGATGAGGAAGATTTGATGAAGATTGTGGCGTGATGCAAAAATATCGTTGATAAATGAGAAGTGAAATTCTTTCCATCTTTCCCATCACCATTGACCGCTTGCGGGCCCTCTCAACCTAATCCCAACGCATTTCGCCTCGGATTAGCATAGCGCCGTCGTTAACTAGGTAGGTACCTACGCATCAAGGACTCCTCCAGTCCGTGTTTGGGGTATCTTTACCTTGTGACACCATTAAAAGCCAAGAGGTTCGGAGAGAAAGGGCCCGGTTCCTTGATCACGTCACGGGTGGCAAGCGACCGGATGCGCTCGCATAACGCCTGCGGGAGACAGGAGCCCTCCAGGGCTAACAGGTAAGCAGCAAGTCCCGCCACGTGGGGGGTAGCCATCGAGGTGCCTGAGATGGTGTTTGTGTCGGCTCTTCCCGTGTTCCAGGCGGAAAGAATATCGACGCCGGGTGCAAAGACATCGACCGAACCTCCAAAGTTAGAGAAATTCGCTCGCATGTCTTCGATATCGCTAGCAGCGACCGTGCAGACGGTGGGCTCGGAAGCGGGCGAGTATAGCCTCGCGATCGTGCCGTCATTACCGGCAGCAACTGCGAGGAAGAGCCCGGCCTCTACGGCGGCGGCGGCGGCTTGATTGGCAGCCATACTAGGTGGGCCACCGAGAGACAGGTTGGCAACCGCCTTGCCAATGCCTGCGAACGTGTCAGTTGCGTGTCCAGAGCATGCGTGAGGGGAGTCAACAGGGTTTTCACTGACGGCCCTTAGATATTGCGTCGTTAACGGCCCACTGGATGCCCGCAATGACCCCACTGTTCGCGCCATTGCCTTCAGAATCCAGAACTTTCACGGCAATGAGTTGAGTCTTTTTGGCAACGCCGTACGTCGTGCCCCCGGTTATACCGGCGCAGTGGGTACCGTGGCCATTGCCGTCCCCGTCGAGACCATCGTCTGCGAAGTTGGCGCCCCAGGTAGCCCGGCCGTTGAAATCAAGGTGGTTGATAAAAATACCAGTGTCTATGATGTATGAAAAGGTCCCTTCTCCAGCGCTTTTGTCATAGATGTAGTTTGTAGAGCCAGGTTCGCGGTGGGAAATCCTACCCAAGCCCCAAGGAGCATCCGTTTGCGTAATCCGCTGGGTGGAAACATTTGTGTCGGGTTCAATATAGTCCACCTGAGCGTAGCACATCGTAGGCATGTTTAGTAGAGAAACCGAGAAAGTATTGTAAGCTGGGCGGGCCCGTCCAAACTCACATTTTCGAGTCCCCCAATGCTTGCTAGCAATGACTCGTCGCCCACTGAAACTGTCATGCCCTTGAAAGAACCAATGCTGTGCACCAATCGAGGCGCCGTACCTCCTAGGATGTTGGTGACTGCGCTGATAGTCGACTGCAGCGCGGTCTCCGCCGCCCCATGCTTCATCACCACAATGAATTGGTTCGGGAGGGGCTCAGCGTCTCTCGCCGCATGCAGGGTTGGAGCAGCAAGGCCGCACGCGGCAAAGCTTAATACCTGGAGGAAATGCATTATCTTTTCGGAAGCGTCGAGCTGAGCGGCGATGATTAGAGGAGGCTCAGCAAAAAAAAAGGTAATTACGTTATGAAGTGATTACCTGAGGATCAAGTTGACAAGCGCAATTCAGAGCCAGCGCGGACATGTACATATGCCAGAATTCGCTTGCAAGCTTCGCCTGTTGTCGCCAGCTTCGAGGAAAAGTATGATAGCCACATGTTACGGCCCCATTTGGCTGACCGCTTGAAGAGAGAGGAAAGTCTGCATTTGGTGGCTTGTCGATCAGCGAAACTGGAGCGACGATCCCAGAGTCAGCCCCAGATCTCCTGACTGAACTAAGCCTTGATAGGGGATGACTTCGGAAGCTCAGGGCGATCTTTATCTGCAACCGTAGATCCCAGCTGAAAGCCCGGCAAGCTCCGCCCAGTGAGAACGCCAAAATGTGCCGAAGAGCACACATAGGACTCTACGTGCCAAGTAAGAGCTGATCAAGAGGACATAATGGGAGATGTCATCAAGCATTTAGTTAACCACTCATCTCTAAGATGTTTGTGGCCCTGTAGGGCTTTGCCTGTAGCACCAGGATCGTTGTAATTTCGAGTGACACTTTCTGCCAGGTGCTTTGCCGGATCTTGCCTCCACTCGCACCAAGGTGTCTAGCATGGGTTTCAAGTCCCTTTCCTCAGCCGTAAAAGCATCCCCACTTGGCGCAGTCTATCGCCAAGAGCTTCCTTAATGTCTTTTGTTAACGTAACTTAACGAGTAATTTGTATCCATGACAAGCAAGATTTCCTTCGACACTCTGCGTTAGATTCCCGTCGACGTGAAAGGCTTGTTGTTTGGCACCGGCACTCTCCGTCAAGTTTCACGATCTCACTCCCTAATACTTGATTCATGTTTAGATGCATTCGCTCCCAAGCAATGCCAACATTTCCAACGCAAACTCATTGCCGTCAATAAGTCTCCAAGCATTGTTGTGTCAACATAGGGCTAGTTTCGACAATATGTGGGTTCTTAGATACATTACAACCGCGGCAGAAGTTTCTGTGCTAACAAAAACTGAGTATTATTGTATTTGTTGCACGGGAATATGGCAAATGCTTGACAACAAGATTATAGATGTAGTGTATTTCATGACCTCGCCAACATCGAATAGTTGTGTATTTACCTTGACGTCGCTGGTAAGAGAAAGGAGGTGTTTTTGTTTTAATACCCCACGCCCTTACCACAGCAACAGCAATATTGAGCTGTAGCAATAGTGATATTGAGCTATGGCAATGACTTCTACCTATACTATCTACCAACCGAATATTAGTCACGTCGCAACATTAGAATGTCGGCAGTGTGAGAGGAATAGTCCATCCACTTCTCCGTTGTCAAGTTAGCAAACGCCACGTGACACATGGGCTGTTGATGTAATTAAGGCCTGATGTACGGATATGCCATAGGGCCATCGGGCCAGACCGACCTAGGTACTGCATAATCATTTAGGCCACAGCCACCAGCTACTCCCCCCATGCTTGTTCCGGGACGGCTTTAGAGTTCTCGCGCGTTTTGCAGACTCGGCGGGCTTTTTTTGCATCCCCTCGCCCTGTTGCGGTTACAATATCACAGCTATTGCGAGTACCATTAACGGAGATGATCTGTCAATAGCTGGTGGGAACCCCCAGGTAGAGACACCGAATCCTTCTGTCAGTAGGGATTCTAAGAAGGGTCACAAATAAACAAATAGTGATCCAGACTCCCGCGTGCTTCTTCCACCGGGACGCCTAGGACTGTTCGATATTGAATCGCACCTCTTTACCCTATGACAGAAAGCCATCATCCGCATTTCATGAACAGACACAGGTCGAATAGCTGTTCTAGCAAGTTCAAAAATTGGAATGACCCGGTGCTCTGTAAAATTTGAGTACATATTGAAGTTAATTACACTAATACTGCAGCTGCAATGACAAGAGTGGTATATCAAAGAGCCCGTTGATTTCCTGAAACTGATGCCTTGGCCAGGCTTCCGGGGTGTTGGTTTCGAGAGTTGGAACACTAGAACTAGAGTTCTTATCTGCCACTGTTGACGCATGTCCGACAAGGTGCGGAATGCGCGCCTTTGTTCAATTGCTAGGATCCTTTGATGATGCTGCTGCTAACAATCCCTTCCTAGCTCCGCCGAAATCGTTAACCTATATTTCTAGCCAAAAGAAAGACCATATACGGACCTCTCAACATGTCGACAAAGCCTTGGCTTATACTGTGTAAGTGATTCCCTGTTCTTCGACCTTTATGGGGGTATCTGCCGATGATGGGCAAATATTACGTCGCCGGAGGGATATATGCTCATCCCCAATGCGAGAGGAACTAACTCTCCCCGACCCGCAGGCCCTTCTATCACGAGTTGAATTCTTACTCTGGGCCTGGACAAGGACTCTACTATATTCGACGGGACAGCCCCATGCCAGGTCACCCTCAGCCATCTAGGTTCAGACTGTCCTTAAACCGCTGAAACTTCAGCAAGTACTACTCTGGCTTACTTTCAATGTGACCTTATCCTTGTAGCTCTAAACCAAGTTAGTCATAGCTGTGCTTGTGTAATATCTGTGGCCGGTTCGGCCCCGTCGACCTTCTGTATGTAGTTCCTACTATGTCGGGAAGACTCATAGTGACTATCAGGGTAGGTGGTACTCTGACAGGTTCCCTTTTTGTTTCAGCTATTGGTACCACAAGTTTGGGCTCTAAAATCGTGCCTACTCTAAGCTTAGCAGCAACTACAATCTTTCTAGTTCCCACAGTCATGCCAACAGCCTCCCCATCAGCCTTGCCGATATCAGTCGCGACAGCTTTAGCCACAAGAGTGACGATAGGACTAGGGAGATGGATTTCCAATACGATTCCCATCATTGTTATTGCAGTGTTCATCTTGTAATGAGAGTATAACTCGGAGATAGGAAGGATTAACGTACTTATCGGTCATTAATAAACCTTATTAAGCTGGGTCGGAGAGAGAGTGCTGGTCTAACCTGCACTCGGCGACTAGCGCCGGCGGCCGTGGGTAGATCTAGCAGATGTAGCCCCCATATGCGAAGATATTCAATGAAGTAATCAATTGTCCACGCGGTCCCAAGGACTAGGGCATCAACATGATATGGCAGAGCAATTCGCCGTAGGGTGGACCACTTCGGCGGACTGCTGCGATTTGCATGATGTGATGGGGTTTGCAGAGACAGGCAATGTGGCCAACTTCTATCACATGCTTATTCCTGAAAGATCGAATTTCAGCTTAAACTATGAGTGTCGATGTCTGTGGTAAGATGGGAGGGTTTCTTTGAACCAGGGCTCCGGAAACTGCCGTTGCTTTTGTCAACAGATTTCCAATGTCCATTAGAAGAGATATAGGATCAGAAGATGTAAACCCAGGTACCTTGTCTGGTAAAATTTAGTACAATGTCAAGATTGAGGTACCTTCATAAGTAGGTAGGTATAGTCGTTGGAAATGAGTACTCCTATCTTATCGCTAGGAGAACGTGGTGGTGTAGGGGGTGCAACAGTAAGAGAGATAGCGATGGCACAGTAAAGCCACTGCGATATCCCAAGAGCGACAGTAAAGGCGAGGCGGCAAAGGCAACGGCCTTGACGACGGCAAGATGGAATAAAGGACAAGTGCCAGGCTTTAAGTTGCAACCTATCTGCACAGCAGGACTGGTGCTACTAAGGCTACACGACCTATCGGGCTGGTGGAAAAGTGAGATTACACCCTGCAAATATAGCACCACGTAACTAGGTAGGTAGGTAGGTTAGGTATAGTAGGAAAACTGACCCCTCCCCACGACGGTAAGAGTCTTGCCTTTTTTTACTTTCCCCTATCGACTTCACATGCCAACTGCGGCAAACAACACGTTTCTGTAAATCGCTCTCCAGACGGATTCAACATTGGCAATGCTCCTTCCTAGAGAATATGAGTATTGTATACTCCGTAGTATTGCTGCCACGAAGCCGTCCGCCAATAAGAACCACTGGAATGTTGTGACGAGAGCGCCTCGTTGGTGTGTATGCCTTTGGTGGGGTGGGCACGATTACGATGGACGGCGGCGCGTTTCAAGCTATAACAAATCCGTCAAGCACCATCCCTGGCAAGGACTGCGGGCCTGGGGATTTAAAATTAGCCTTGGGGTTGCCAAACAAGAAGCGAATCCTTCGGACCAGGGGTACCAGGAGCACATGGGAAGGAAAATCCCCCCATTCAAAATTGAAATTCTGCGAACTTGCGACATGCTGAATTAATTCACTTTTCTCCTTAGACGGGAGAAGTTCGAGTTGACGGTAGGGAAATTTGCTCAGCATGACCAGATATACGGTCCTCAGCATTATTTTGCCGTGGCTTGCATACCTCCTCTCGGTCCCAGTCGATGCCCTCTCCCCGATATCCGTGAAAGGCACAAAGCTCTTCGACAAGGACGGAAATCAGTTTTTCGTCAAGGGTGAATATCGTTGACAGCTACAACCAGTCATGCAACGTCTCGCTAACCTCGTCTCCAGGCGTGGCCTACTCAAGCGGCAATGATCGAATGGACCCTTTACTCGACACCGACCAGTGTCAAATCGATGCTGGTCTGATGAAGAGTCTCGGTGCTAATACGATACGTGTTTATACCGTAGCTGGTAGCGAGAATCATGACGGGTGTATGCAGGCTTTCGCTAGTCAAGGCATTTATGTGTGGTTAGATTTGCCAAACCCACTAGAGGCGCTTAATAGAGTAAGTACGAAGGTCTTGCGGAGCGAAGCCAAGACCCTGACAGTGGCGTTACAGAACAATGTTGAATGGACAATGGAATTGTATACCAACTGGACAGGTACCGTCGACGCATTTTCAGGGTACGACAATCTACTTTTCTTCAATATTGGCAATGAAGTTATTGACGACGACGGTACGCTTCAGACCCAGACTCGAAGTGGGATATGATAGGTATTGACATCCATAACAGCGGAAACTACCCACACCGCGCCCTTTATAAAGGCAGCTGCGAGAGACATCAAAGCGTTTAGAATTGCCCGGGGCTACCGTCCAATCCCGGTTAGTTACAGCGCCGGTGATGTCGCGGAATATCGAGTGTTAACAGCTGACTACCTCGCCTGCGGCGAGGCGGAGGACGCTATTGATATTTACGGCATGAACATTTACTCTTGGTGCGGCAACTCGAGTTACTACAAATCGGGATACGACAAACTCTACGAGGAGTTCCAGAAGCTCAATATCCCGGTCCTCTTCTCTGAGACGGGCTGCAAACCAAACGAGGGAACAGGGAACCGCGATTTTGCAGAAGTTTCCACCATGCTAGGGCCAGTATTCCAGGCTTTATTTTCTGGTGTTGTAGTCTACGAATGGACCATGGAACCGAACGGATACGGAATTGTTGAGTATTCGAACGATCGCAATACCGGATTCCCATCGACGCTGAACGACTACAACGCGCTCGCAACCGTCTTCTCCACCGCGAACCCCATCGGCACATCTATGGAAGCTTACAAGCCGTCAAATTCTGCTCCTTCTTGTCCAACTTCAGATTCTTCCGCTGGGTGGCTGGTTGATGCCAATGCGGCCTTGCCCACGATTTCTGGGCTGCGGCAGGACACGATAACTGCGCGCACCACGATCACCACAAAAAGCACAGCAACAGGACCCAGCGGCACAGGAACAAGTCCCTCGTCCCAAACATCTGGCCCAAGAGGAGACGACTTAGAGGGAGAAAACCAACAAGTTGGCAGTTCTAACTCCAGGTTGTCAGCGGGAACAATAGCGGGGATTGCGGTCGGATGCGCTGTCTTGATCTTTGGAGCCTTCGCTACATTCATCTACATCTGGAAAAGAAAAGCAAAGAAACAGAAGCTAGAGAAGATGGTATCAGCAGGCGATGAAGGGAGTGATTCTTCACAAGGTTTTAAGGCCGAATTACCAGCACATGGTGTAAAGGCGGTGATTCTCAGGCAGGAAATGGACGCGCTACAACACCCACAGACACAGGAATACTACTACGGGCAAGGATGTGTTGACGGTACTGGTGTGCCGCACGAGGCGAACAAACCGGAGTGGGGGCAATCTCACCCGTACGAGATAGAAGGAAGCGTTCCTCCTATTAGCGAACTGCCAGGCAGCATAATTAGATCTTGAACGCTCTTATCCTTACGTAGTCTTTGTTCGTACAATTATCTGGTTGTTACACAAAATCCTGGCACCATCGCGTCTTCGGTAATATCGCGCTTCTGTGGCGCGTTGTTACGCATCCGATACGACGTCGTGTTTACGTGGAAGTAGTGATCCACGCAGAAGACTGTCAGCAGTGAATAGTGCGATAGACATAAGCGAAGCCTTGATAGCGGCTGCAAGTAACAAGTAGCACTTCCATATAGTCCTCCGGGACGCCTACGATATCTTTTCTAGCAACCTTGTTCCGTCTTGGTCTACCAATTAAGTTGCTCTCAACGACCCATGTGCTACGCCTAAGCCTCGAATAAAAGTTTCTTAGTAGCTTTGTCCTTCACCATAGTCTACAAGCTAGAGGTCAATCCCGTTTCCCTCTCAGTGGTTATGTACTATATTAGACCGGGCGGCTTAGAGTGCTGTCAAGACCAGCCTGTCAAATTAGCTTAAGTTAAGATACTAACGGTCATTAATATTAACACTATTCCGGAGTTTAATTTTTTTGACTGTCAGTAGATGGCGAACAACCCCTTTGAGTCATTTCGGAGGTCCAGTTTGTGCAATCCAAGCCAGTAAGTCCGTTGATACCTCATTAGTATCCATAGCCCAATGCCAACCTTCCTGAACGTATCATCCTCCATCCGAGACTCCGCCATATTAAGAACAACATTGCATGGCTTATAATTGCAATACCTCTGCCAGTAAGGAAGTATATCATCATTTCCCTGACCTGTATTTGTATTCTTATCCAAGTCGTATACAAATCTCACGTAGGCCCGCCGGGTTGTTCGAGCAAGGTCCGGATGGCAACCACTGCGGACTTGGCCCCAGTCAGCTCGAGGTATTCCGAAAACTGAAGGCCATATTGTCAAAATTCTGTACCACTTCTAGCTCGGTGTCACCCCAGCGCCGGGTCTCGAATCGGTAGCTGAAGACATCCATGCCCGCTTCGGTGTATATTTCGCACATTTTACGGCGCCCGGTTATCATAACCATATCACCTCCTAGGGTACCACTGCCTCGCCATTGTAGGCTTGTAGATAGAAAGACCGAACAGGTGGTGATTGGACACGGTAGCTCCCTGCAAAGATCACTGGGATAGACTTCGAGGAGTTGGCGGATTGTAGGAGGGCTGAGTACATACATCCGACAGGGCATCAGACCATTGAGGGTGTCTTCTTCAGTGTCAACTCCAGAAATATCAAAACTAGATCATTCGTCAGTGTTGGCCCCTATCAATAGCAGCACCCGTACAAACTTGCGTTCCCGAATCACCCGGGTTGGTGGTTGGGTGGGTACCCGGTAAAGAAGGTGCCGTCAATAAGCGGGTCCTAGACCGGGTTCTGCAGCGCAGAGTACAGCTCATCTGGAGTCAGGTTGTGAAGGCGGGCGAGCTGATCAACGGAGGGCCACGACGGGTAACACCCCGACGTCCAGGCAAGCTTCTTGACCGGAGGAAGCTCTTGAATCTGGTACCCAGTCGGGCCGCCACGGTCAAGGATAGCTGTAGAGCCCGTCGTCTCCTCCCTCGTTGCTAAAAATTTGGTACGTCATGCTTTGTGACACCGCACTGCCTCCCCAACACGACCCGACCTTTTTTGGATCCCCGCCAGAGGTGGCAATATTCTCCCGAACCTACTGCAGTGCCAGTTGCTGGTCAACCAATCATCGTGGCTAGAACCATGGGCAAGAAGTTGCGGCGCCAGAAGAAATCTGTACATTTTCGTAGCTACGGCGATTAGAGGCTTGTCTATATCCTGGCTGACTTGTTTAATTCCAGAACGGTTATCCTGGGGATCGGCTGCGGAGCCAGTATAGAGTCCCCCGCCAAATATCCAGACAGAACGGGAAGTGACTTGCTGGATTGGTCAGATGGACGGATGACGTTAACATCTAGGCAATCCTCAGACATGTCGAAATTTCCACGGTGTTGCATCCAGTGGAAGCCGTATGTAGAAGTTTCCCGAACTTCGGGAAAGGAGATATTGAGTGGATGGGGATACCGAAAGCGAAGATCCCCAAGGGGAGCTTGGGCAAAAGGTTATGCCCAGGAAGGCATCTTGATTCCAGCTCTGGAAATGGCACGTTGTGGTAGGTACCATTGAGGGGTTTTGCGGTTGGGGCAGTAGCAAGAGCTGACGTATCGTGGGCAAGGAAAGCCAAGACGGCAACAACGAGGCTAAGCAGAGGATTTATCCTTGCGACACGAACCTGGCCTACATGAGTTTCGCCTCAAGGCCCTGACAACCATCTCCAGCAACTCTCTTTCTATGGCTTACAACTCGGTCGTTAGCCTAATATCTCCAAGTCCCGTCGCAAGTGTCTAGTTTTCATTATTGGAGGGAAATTATTCGCCGTGGTGTCTAGCATGGCAAATGAGGGGAGGTTTGGAAGCCTGAAGCTTTCCCCATTGACAAGCCTGACAAGTTCCTGAGGTTTGGCCAGGATCAAGGCAGTCGAGGCTAACAGGAATCCAACACGCGTAGATGGAACATAATCTGGACCTTCGTTCTCGTCGGGCTTGACGGGTGAACAGCCCGGAAACTGCTTACAGGATGGAAAGGGCGCACATTGCAACGCCAACACGGATTGACCAGGTCAAGACTCCCACTAACGACCTGTTGGAGCAATGCTCGCGAGTGTAACATGCAATGAGGAGGATCAGCTCCCGACATGATCTCAGATTGGAAATGCTGTGGAAGCGAAGGGACCTGTTAATCGTATGGCGCTGACTTGGCGTGGATGGTGCGAGTGTTAGCTTCGTTGCACTGTAGCACGGCTGGGCGACTGATGTGGACGGCGTGTTCCTGCAGTACGAGTTCCAGACAAACAATTGCCATCGGATGATACAGCGTGATTAGGTACGGGAGAGACTGCAAGGCGGTGAAGATTTCACATTAAAACGAGCACGAGATAGAAAGATGAAGAGGAAAGCTGGAATTATTCATGTCTTGCTAAACACAGATTTGACATATTATACATGATAAAACATTGCTTGTCTAGTCGCTCAGCCAGGCAGCTTCCTCAAATATCCAAACTTCGCCACATCAGCGCTTAGAAGGCAGCAAGGGCAGCCAGGGCGAGGGCGGCAACACCACCAACGGAACCGACAACGGCGGCACCGGCGGTGACCTGGATCTGCGAGTAGGTCTGGGTGGGGTACGCACCACCAGTGCCGGTAGGAACGTACGAGGTGACGACGGTCGGGGGGCAGTAGGTGGAGGACGAAGACTCGGGGTAGTTGGTCGGGACCGGCACCTGGCTGTAGATGGGGGTCTCAGCCGGGCAGACAGTGGTGTAGGCCGGGACAACCTCGGTGGTGAGGTAGGTCGAGTGAGCCGGGCAGTCGGTGACGGTCTCAGCACACGAGGAAACAGTGTAGATGCTGGTGGTGGAGACGGTGCTAGTCACGTAATCGGACGGGTAGCCGGTCTCAGACTCGACGGGGTAACCGGCGGAGGTCTCGGTCGGGTAGGCAACCTCAGTCTCGGTCTCAGTCGGGTACGCAACCTCGGACTCAGTGGGGTAGCCAACCTGGGTCTCCGTTGGGTAGGACTTGGCAGGGTACTCAGTGGTCTCGGGGGCAGCAGCCGAGGTGGTGTCGGGGTAGCTGGGAGGATGAGCACCGTAGTGGGCAGCGGCAACGCTGGCGAGCGCGAGGGTGGCGAGAGTGAACTTCATTTTGAAGGATGGATTAGATGTTGGTTTCGATAAGTGAACGAATGGACGCTTTGCAAGCTGAAAGCTGAGAAGTTGCGAGAATGAACGTGAGTGTGGGTGAGGAAAGAAAGAGAAGAGAGAGAAGGAAACGAAGGAAGGCGGCCGCCTTTTGTTGTGAGCTACCAGCTCGCGCCAAGGCTGGTGATCCGAAGGAAACCACAGGCCGTAGCGTTAAAATTGCACGTTCCTGGATGCAACCCCCCCTTTTCACCCCTGGCAAGTCTCTCCTAGCCCATTGCTTGGACCCAACTCACCCAGCAAAAGCACTGATTGAATCCGGGTCAGTGTGCCACACGAGATTCGCCGAGCCAATCATTCGTGCGGCCCCTGAGGAAGCTTATTTCCGATGTTCTTTTTTGGGCCACTAGCTCCAGGCTAGCACATGTCTAGACCGTGACTAGCGCTGAATAAAACCAGGGTTTGCAGCTCTCATTGAGCTGCGCAGGCGGCTGGAGCACCCTCATTTGGCAAACATCCCAACATGATTGGTGTGACCAGCTAAACGAAGCCCCTGAGGCGTTCAAAAAATTCATTGCGGATTTCATGCGTATTCACCGGGAGCCAAGCAATCAAATATTATCTCCACATTAATTCGCCTCTTGTGGCCGGCGCGACAAGCTGCCTCCTCCCCCGGGCGCGCCAGTTCGCAACTGTCCCATAATATGTAATTAATTACGACGTGGTTCTCGAGGGACGAATCTGTACTGGGGTCACGCGCCCATCGCTTGAAAAAGGTTGAACGGAGTTTGGCGCTTATTTTTCGCATGCATGGCGTCGGCGAGGCCCGCTGCAACCTTCAGCCCACTCGTGATTGTGATTGTCGCTTGACACCGCTCATCACTTGGCCAGGGCGCCGATCCGGAAGGAGAACCGGTGCAATGGTGTGGAAGATCGCGAAATTGATCGAGCGCGTTGTTCGTGTGTTTCTTGGACAGGCACGCGCCGAGAACAACGACCGTTGTCAACAAGAACCACTAGTGTTGAGAGTTCTCGTGTCGGCAGAGCTTACCCCTGAAGCTCAACGAGTCCCCCTGGTTCATTCCTGGAGTGGCCCACTCGCACCTGTGACTTCCAGCCCAAGTTCTGAAATAGGTTTGATTCGCGAGAACCGGATGATTCCCCCCTGAAGGCTTTTCCGTTCAACGAGATGGGCGCCAGGCTCCTGGGTTCATTTGCGAGCTTCTAAGCATCTTGCGTTGTTTTTGCGCCGTCTCCGACAAGCGCAAGAAATATCATACCTACCTGCATCGTCCGACCTCCACTCGTGTGGAGGACCGAATAGCGTTGGCCCATTTTTCAATTGCTTCTGGGTCATTGAATTTGTAACTACATAGTACGTCGAGCACTGAAACTAGCGATGCTGGGAGTGGAAAAGCGATGAGGGCTCTGCCTTCACTTTTCTCTTGCCCAAACCTTCCACGCAAACCGTTGGGATCTAGACGGTCTACTTCATTCGCTGGGTAACGCGTCATTCTGATTCCCGTGACTCTCGCACCAGTATTTGCCCGAGTCTCTCGCAGTCCAGGTTCCCGCCCCATGTCTGGAGTTTTGTCGACAGTTGCCATACTGCCCTGCTGCAGGGCTTGACACTTGCCCAGCCAATCACAGCTTGAGTTGCCGACTGGTGAGGTCGGAGCGCCCGGGCAGGAGCGTTGTTGGTTCGAGATCAACTCGGTCTCCACGGACCTAGGCACGATCCGAATCTTCTCTGAAGTTCTGGCTACATGTCAAATAGCAAGCGGCAGGCTCAAAGACT
>Ga0164242_10005218_pt1 | contig 14479 bp, 12 predicted proteins | sample OricomgcompostMG_FD_108783 | JGI IMG/M metagenome (GOLD analysis project Ga0164242, IMG submission 108783) | Miracle-Growth compost microbial communities from Emeryville, California, USA - Original compost - Miracle growth compost (MG) ... | reverse complement strand
CGCGGCGATCGCCGTCTTCATCGGCGGCGTCGTCGGGTGGCTGGTCTACAACCGGGTGATGGACTGGCTGCAGCAGCCGCTTGCTCAGGTCGCGGCCGAGCGGCACGTCTCGGCCGACGACGTACGACTCAACTTCGGGTCCAACGGCGTCACCGATGCCTTCGGCATCAAGCTGAAGATCGCCCTGTGGATCGGCCTGATCCTGTCCAGCCCGGTGTGGCTGTGGGAGGTCTGGGCGTTCCTCGCACCCGGCCTCACCAAGAAGGAGAAGCGGATCGGTCGGTCGTTCGTCGCGGCCGCGGTGCCGCTGTTCGTCCTCGGCTGCTACGTGTCCACCTTCGCGCTGCCCAACGCCGTGAAGTTCCTCCTCGGCATCACCCCCGAGGGCGCGGTCAACTACACCAGCGCCGAGGCCTACGTCTCGTTCACGACGAAGTTCATCCTGGCCTTCGGCATCGCCTTTCTGCTGCCTGTCTTCCTCGTGGGGCTCAACACCGTGCGCGTCTTCCCCGGCCGAATCATGCTCAAGGGCTGGCGTGTCGCCGTGATGGTGATCTTCGTCTTCGCCGCGATGATGAGCCCGAGCCCGGACGCATGGTCGATGCTTGCCCTCGCACTGCCGATGGTCGCGCTCTACTTCGCGGCGGTCGGAATCTCCCTGTTCATGGACCGTCGCCGGGCGAGGGCCGAGCGACCCGACTGGCTCGACCTGCCGGACGACGAAAGGTCCGCGCTCTGACCGGGCGACACCGGTTAGCCTGACGAACATGCCGGACTCCTTCCGAAAACTGGACAGCACCCACCTGGCCCGTTTTGCCGACGAGTACGACTTCCCGTTCGACCCGTTCCAGGTCCGTGCCTGTCAGTCCGTGCAGGACGGGCGCGGCGTGCTCGTGGCCGCACCGACCGGCTCGGGCAAGACGATCGTCGGTGAGTTCGCTGCATACCTTGCGCTGGTGAGCCGGCGAAAGACCTTCTACACCACGCCGATCAAGGCGCTGTCCAACCAGAAGTACGCCGATCTGGCCGCCCGACACGGCGCCGACAAGGTCGGTCTGCTGACCGGTGACTCGTCGATCAATGGCGAGGCACCGATCGTGGTCATGACCACCGAGGTCCTGCGCAACATGCTGTATGCCGAGTCGGACACCCTGCGCGGGCTCGGCTTCGTCGTCATGGACGAGGTGCACTATCTGGCGGATCGCTTCCGCGGTGCGGTGTGGGAGGAAGTGATCGTCCAGCTGCCCGAGAGCGTGCAGGTGGTCTCGTTGTCGGCGACCGTGAGCAACGCCGAGGAGTTCGGCGAGTGGCTGACCACGGTGCGCGGAGACACCGAGGTCATCGTCGAGGAGCACCGTCCGGTGCCGTTGTGGCAGCACATGATGGTCGGGCAGGGTCTGTTCGACCTCTTCGTCGAGGACAAGCGCGACCCGTCGCAACTGGTCGTGAACCCGCGACTGCTGGAGCGCATCGCCCAGATCGACGCGACGACCGATCGCCACGGGCGGCGCGAGGATGCGGGGGCACCGCGCGGACGGCGCGGCCGTGAGCGCGGGCACCGACGCCACGGCCCGGTGCGCGCCGGTCGACCCGGCCGGGGCCCGAGCCGGGCCGAGGTCATCGACGCGCTCGACCGCGCCGGCCTGCTCCCGGCCATCACCTTCATCTTCAGCCGCGTCGGCTGCGAGGCCGCCGTCGGACAGCTGCTCGCCTGGGGCACGCGGCTCATCTCCGACCAGGCAGGGGCCCGCATCCGACGGGTGGTGGAGGAGCGCGTGTCGTCGCTCCCGGACGAGGACCTGACCGTCCTCGGCTACTGGGACTTCGTCGAAGGGCTCAGCCGGGGGTTCGCTGCGCACCACGCGGGCATGCTTCCCACCTTCCGCGAGATCGTCGAGGAGCTCTTCACGGCGGGGGAGATCAAGGCCGTCTTCGCCACGGAGACACTCGCGCTCGGCATCAACATGCCCGCACGGACCGTCGTGCTCGAACGGCTCGTGAAGTTCAACGGCGAGTCGCACGCGGACATCACGCCTGCCGAGTTCACCCAGCTGACCGGGCGAGCCGGGCGCCGCGGGATCGACATCGAGGGCCATGCGGTGGTCCTCCATGCGCGCGGTCAGGACCCGCACTCCGTGGCGGGCCTCGCGTCCACGCGCACCTATCCGCTGCGGTCCAGCTTCGTCCCCACCTCGAACATGGCGGTCAACCTCGTGGCGCAGGTGGGCCGGCCACGGGCGCGGGAGGTGCTCGAGGCGTCCTTCGCCCAGTTCCAGGCCGACCGGGCCGTCGTGGGCGTGGCCCGCGCCGTGCGGCGCAACGAGGAGGGCCTCGAAGGGTATGCCGAGGCGATGCGCTGCCACCTGGGCGACTTCGCCGAGTACTCCGGCATCCGGCGAGAGATCAGCGACCTCGAGAAGGCGGCCGGCAAGCGGCGGGCTGCGAGCCGACGTGCAGCAGCCGCAGTCTCTTTGGGCGAGCTGCGCAAGGGTGACGTGATCCGGATCCCCAGTGGTCGGCGGGCCGGCCTGGCCGTGGTGGTCGCCACGAACAAGGGCGGCAGGCACGAGGCTCCCACCCCGCTGCTGCTCACCGCGGGCGCGCAGGTGCGCAGGCTGACCGAGACCGACGTGCACGAGCCCGTCGTGCCGGTCATGCAGATCGAGGTGCCGAAGTCGTTCAACGGCAGGAACCCCCGCGCTCGCAAGGATCTCGCGGCGACCCTGCGTGCCAAGGCGCCGAAGGATCCGCCACCGCGGGTCGTCCGTGAGGAGCAGGCGGAGGATGCTGCCGTGCAGGACAAGCTCGCGGTGCTGCGGCGGAGGCTGAAGACGCATCCCTGCCACGACTGTCCACAGCGCGAGCAGCACGCTCGCTGGGCGGAGCGGTGGTGGCGGCTGCGCAAGGAGACCGATGGGCTGCAGCGCCAGGTCGACAGCCGCACCCACACCGTCGCCCGCACGTTCGACCGGATCTGCGACCTGCTGTCGGAGCTCGGATATCTGTCCGAGGACGGGCAGAGCGTCACCGAGCAGGGTGGCCTGCTGCAGCGCATCTACTCCGAGAAGGACCTGCTCGTTGCCGAGTGTCTGCGCGAGGGCGTATGGGGTCGCCTGGACCCGCCGTCGCTCGCCGCCGTCGTGAGCACGTTGATCTACGAGCCGCGCCGCGAGGCGGAGGGCGCCGAGCTGCGCATGCCGAACGACTGGGTGAGCGAGGCCTACGTCCGCATGCAGGAGATGTGGGGAGACCTCGAGCAGCTGCAGCGCCATCACCGGCTGGCTCCCTCGGGCGAGCCGGACGCCGGGATGGCCTGGGCTGTGCACCGGTGGGCGAGCGGGGCGCGACTGGAGCTGGTGCTGCGCGACAGTGCCCTGTCCGCGGGCGACTTCGTTCGGCGCTGCAAGCAGCTGGTGGACCTGCTCGGCCAGGTGGCGGACGCCGCTCCCGAGGCGGCACTGCGCAAGTCGTCCCGCAAGGCGATCGGCGCGGTCATGCGCGGTGTCGTGTCCGCGGACCGACTCGACTGACGCGGCCGGCGGTTCCCCGAAACCGCGTGGTTGCCATGGCAGGATGGCGGCCATGGCCTTCTCTTCGAAGCACCTCGCCGCGGGCGAGCACGTCGAGCTGGAGCTGCATACGCACATCAAGCGGATCCTGCTGCCCGTGCTGGTGCTGGTCGCCACGGTGGTCGTCGCGGTGATCATCACGCTGCTGCTGCCCGACTCGATGAGTGCCGGCACTCGCAAGTGGGTGCTGATCGTCATCTGGGTGCTCGCGCTGCTGGTCGTGATCATCTGGGTGCTCGTGCCGATCCTGCGCTGGCGCACCACGCTCTATGTGATCACCAACCGGAGGCTGATCACGCGCTACGGCATCATGACCAAGTCCGGCCGTGACATCCCGCTGTTCCGGATCAACGACGTCTCCTACGAGAAGGGCGTGATGGATCGGGTGCTCGGCTGCGGCACCCTGATCATCTCCGACGCCTCGGAGCAGGCGGGCCTCAAGCTGGACGACGTCCCGCGCGTCGAGCAGGTACAGGTTCGCCTGAACGAGCTGCTGTTCGCTCACGACGACGCCGCGGACGACGACGGCGCCTTCCCTCCGGGGGAGCCGCGCGGCCCCCGTCGGGGCGCAGGCCCGCAGCAGTAGCGCCGCACCAGGCCCGGATTCGTGAAGCTCGTCGTCATCGGGGCGCTCGTCGCGCTCGTCATCGGCCTGTTCGGCACCCCCTACTTCATCTCGCTCGCCCGGCGGCGCGGCTGGGGTCAGTTCGTCCGCGACGACGGTCCGACCACCCACCGTTCCAAGCGCGGTACGCCACAGATGGGCGGCATCGTGATCATCGGCGGGACGGTCGCCGGTTATGCCCTAGCCCACCTGCTCACCTGGGCGCCTCCGACCGCCTCCGGGCTCCTGGTCCTTTTCCTGATGGTGGGCATCGGATTCGTCGGCTTCCTGGACGACTGGACCAAGATCTCCCGGGAGCGCTCCCTCGGGCTGCGATCCCGGGAGAAGCTTGCCGGCCAGACTGTCGTCGCGGTCGTCTTCGCGCTCTTGGCGTTGAGGTTCTCCCGAGGTGGGATCACACCGGCCAGCTATCACATCTCCTTCGTGCGCGACACGGCGATCAACCTCGCGTTCGCGGGCACGGTGATCGGGGTCATTCTCTTCGTGCTGTGGGCGAATCTGATGATCGCCGGCACGAGCAACGGGGTGAATCTCACCGACGGCCTGGACGGTCAGGCGGCCGGAGCCTCGGTGATGGTGTTCGGGGCCTATGTGCTGATCAGTGTGTGGCAGTTCAACCAGAACTGTCAGTTCGTGACCTCGGCGAAGTGCTATGACGTGCGCGATCCGCTCGACCTCGCAGTCGTCGCCGCGTGCGTCATGGGTGCCTGCTTCGGCTTCCTGTGGTGGAACGCCTCGCCGGCGAAGATCATTATGGGCGACACCGGTTCCCTCGGGCTCGGGGGAGCACTCGCGGGTCTGGCGATCATGACCCGTACCGAGCTGCTGGTCGTCATTCTCGGCGGGCTCTTCGTGCTCGAGACGATGTCGGTGATTCTTCAGGTCGGCTACTTCAAGCTGACCAAGCGCGGCAACGGTGGCATCGGCAAGCGGTTGTTCCGGATGACACCGATCCACCACCACTTCGAGCTGCTCGGCTGGGAACAGATCACGGTGACGATCCGGTTCTGGATCATCTGTGGACTCTGCGTGGGTGTGGGGCTCGCGGTGTTCTACGCCGCCTGGATCGTCGGTGGGGTCTGAGCAGCCGTCAGTCCAGTCCGAGGGCGCCCAGCAGGCGGGCCAGCGGCGTGCGGATCGGCAGGCGCTCGGCCAGCGCCTGCAGCCGCTCGGGATGAGCGATGCGGGTCGGCAGCGCCGTGCCGAAGCCGTCGGGCACGGGGGCGTCGCGCACGACGTTGACCACCCGGGGCGCGGCATCGAGGTAGGCTGCGGCGGCCTCGAGCCGGGTGCGCTGGGCACCCTTGATCTGCGGGTCGCCGTCGTCGAGTGCCTTGCGCAGCCCCGCCAGGTCGCCGTACCGGTTGATGAGAGTGGCCGCGGTCTTCTCGCCGATGCCGGTCACCCCCGGGAGCCCATCGCTCGGATCGCCTCGCAGCACCGCCATGTCGGCGTATGCCGTGCCGGAGGCGATGCCGTACTTCGCCTGGAGGAATGACTCACCGACGACGTCCGGTGTCCGCACACCGCCCTTCGCGGTGTAGAGCACCTGGACGCTGTGCTCGTCGTCGACGAGCTGGAAGAGATCCCGGTCGCCGGTCACAACGTCGATGATCGCGCGGTCGCGCATACGGGTCACGAGGGTGCCGATGACGTCGTCGGCCTCGCAGCCGTCGATGCCCAGTCGCGGGATCCCGATCGCCTCGAGCAGCTCGATGATCTCGGGCACCTGCGGCGTGAGGAGCTCGGGCGAGTCCTCCTGGTCCGCTGTTCCCTCGAGCACGCGGTGCGTCTTGTAGGTCGGCAGGGCGTCGACCCGGAAAGCGGGGCGCCAGTCGTTGTCCCAGCACGCCACCAGGTCGGTCGGCGCGTGGTCGGTGACGAGAGTCGCGATCATGTCCGCGAAGCCCCGGACGGCGTTGGAGGGCGGTTCGGTCGGGTCGCTTCGGCGATCGGGCACGCCGTAGAACGCGCGGAAGTACAGACTGGCCGAGTCGAGCAGGAGCAGCTTGCGGGGGGCACCGGGCATGCGCCCGAGTGTAGAAGAACGCGCGAGAACTTCGTGGGGTGACTACAGTTTGCGTGTGGAAGAACTCGACCGGCACATCGTGCGGCTGCTGAGCAGGGATGGCCGTCTCAGTTTCACCGATCTCGGCAAGGCGACGGGACTGTCCACGTCAGCGGTGCACCAGCGGGTTCGCCGTCTGGAGGAGCGCGGCATCATCACCGGTTATCGCGCGGTGCTCGATCACGATGCCGCGGGCATCCCCCTGACGGCGCTGATCTCGGTGATCCCGGTCGACCCCGCCGCGCCGGACGACATCCCGGATCGGTTGCGGCACATCACGGCTCTCGACTCCTGCTTCTCCGTCGCCGGTGACGAGAACTATGTGCTGAAGGTGCGGGTCGCGAGCCCGCTCGAGCTCGAGGAGCTGCTCGCGCAGATCCGTTCGGCCGCGAACGTCACGACGCGCACCACGGTGGTGCTGAGCACGCCGTGGGAGGACCGTTCGCCGCTCGCCGGGGAGGACGACGCCGCACCGTCAGCCGGCTGAGCGGCCTACCGGCAGATCGCTGCCGTGGTCGCATCGGTGAGCTCGACGAGGTCGGCGGGGGAGACCTGCAGGTCGAGGCCACGTCGCCCACCGCTGACGAGCACGTAGGGCAGGGCGAGGGCGCTCAGATCGATCACCGTCGGCAGCCTGCGCTTCTGACCGAGCGGGCTGATGCCGCCGACGAGGTAGCCGGTGGCGCGCTCGGCGTCCTTCTCGGAAGCCATGACCAGCTTCTTGGTGCGCACGTGCTGCGCGAGTGCCTTGAGGTCGAGCCGTCGTGGCACGGGAATGACGGCAACCACCAGTCCGGGTCCGGTGGCACCGGATTCGGCCGTCACGAGGGTCTTGAAGATCCGCTCCGGGGGCTCACCGAGTGCCTCGGCAGCCTCGTCGCCGTAGGAGGTGACCGCAGGATCGTGCAGGTAGGGACGCTCGACGAACGAGGCTCCGGCGGCCACGAGCGCACCGACGGCGGGGGTGCGTCCCGGGCCGGTGCGCCGACCTCGCGACCGGGCTGGGCTCATGGAGCCATGGTGGCAGAGGCACGTCCGCCGTCGGTCTCGTGGGGGGCTCGGCTGACGGCGTGTCGAGCACAACACGCCGTCCTGGTGAACTTTTGACCAAGAGTTGTCGCTCCAGCCCACCGCCGCTGACCTGCGCAAATGCGCGTTTGCGCAGGTCAGCGGCCGGTTGACAGGACGAGATCGATGGGTATGTTCGGTCTTGCGTCGACGCGAGGTCGTCGACCACCGAGGCTGCGGATGGGCCCGCTCGTCTAGTAGAAAACTGGTGTTTGCGTCAGCGCGGAGGCACTTGGCCCCAACGACGAGACGGGCCCATCTGTACGCCTACCCGCCCGGTGACTGCTTTAGCCCGGGTCGGGCCCCGCAAAGTACCGAGCGAGGCACGAGTGAGGACGTTGTGGGGTGACGTGGTGGGGTGACTTAGGCTGGAGCGGTGATCGTGCGCCTGGTTCTGTCTGCGGCTGCCGGGCTGTGCCTGTGGTTGTCGTTCCCCGACTGGAATCTGTGGCCGCTGGCGATCGTGGGTGTCGCTCTGCTGGCGCTCGCGACGCAGGGCACCCGGGCTCGCGTCGGCTTCGTGCTCGGCCTGGTGTGCGGCCTCGCCTACTTCCTTCCCGTCCTGAAGTGGACGGGCACCTATGTCGGTGCGCTGCCGTGGACCGCGCTCTCGGTGACCGAGGCGCTCTACGTGGCCGTCATGGGTCTCGCCTGCAGCGTCGTGCAGTCGGCTCGCCGCATCGAGCGGCTGCCACACTGGCTCTCGCCGGCGGACGGCCCGCACGTGCGTCCGTTCGCGATCGCGCTGCTGTGGGTGCTGCAGGAGGCAGTGCGAGGCAGTATGCCGTTTGGTGGCTTCCCGTGGGTGAGACTCGCCTGGTCGCAGGCGGACTCGCCGCTGTCCCATCTCGCGTCGATCGGAGGTGCCACCGGACTCTCCTTCGCCGTCGCGCTCGCCGGCGGTGGTCTGGCGGTCGGCATCGATCGGGTGCGCCGTGCGACGCCGAGCGGGCTGCTGCGCCGAGTGGCGCCGGTCGTCGCGGTCGTAGTGCTGGTCCCGCTGGCGGGTGTGGTGCCGACGCCATCCGGTGGCAAGAAGATGGACGTCGTCGGGGTCCAGGGCAATGTGCCGACGGCCGGCCTGGACTTCAACGCGCAGCGGCGCGCGGTCCTGGACGACCACGTCAAGGAGACGGACGTCGCGGTCAAGATGGTTCGGGCCGGCAAGATCCCGCACCCGGACCTGGTGGTGTGGCCGGAGAACTCGTCCGACATCGACCCCACCCGCAACGCCGATGCGGCCACCGAGATCGTCCGCGTGGTCAAGCGCATCAACGCGCCGCTCATCGTCGGGGCCGTGCTGCGGCAGCCCTCTCCGGACGTGTCGAACACCTCACTGCTCTACGAGCCCGGGAAGGGCATTGTCGACAAGTACGTCAAGCAGCACCCGGTGCCCTTCGCCGAATACATCCCGTATCGCTCCTTCTTCCGTTTCTTCAGCAAGAAGGTCGACCTGGTGACGGTCGACTTCGCGAAGGGGCACAAGACCGGCCTCTTCACCATCCCCACCAAGGACCTGGGGCCGGTGAAGGTCGGTCCGGTGATCTGCTTCGAGGTGGCCTACGACTCGCTCGTGCACGCAGCGGTCGCCAAGGGCGCTCAGCTGCTGATCGTGCAGACGAACAACGCGACGTTCGGCTACACCGCGGAGTCCGAGCAGCAGCTCGCGATCTCGCGGATTCGTGCGATCGAGACGGGCCGGTCGGTCGTGCACATCTCCACGGTGGGTGTGAGCGGTCTGATCACTCCGGACGGTACGGTGCATGACAAGTCGCAGCTGTTCACCGCGAAGGTCCTGTCCGGGGCACTTCCGGTGCGCTCGTCGATGACCCTGGCGGATCGTCTCGGACGCGCCCCGGAGATCGGCGGGTCGATTGCTGCGCTGGTCCTGCTTCTGCTGGCGTATGGGGGAGCGCGGATCGGTCGGACCCGTCGCCCCAGCCGTCGCACGAAGGAAGTCCATGAAGTTGTCTAGGCGCCCCATCGAGCGCGTCCTCGTGCTCGTGCCCACCTACAACGAGCACGACAACCTGCCGCTGATCGTGGAGCGGCTGCGCTCCAGCGTGCCTGATGCGGACATCATGGTGCTCGACGACAACTCTCCGGACGGCACCGGCAAGATCGCCGACGAGCTGGCCGCCGACGACGCGCGCGTTCGAGTCATGCACCGTGAGGGCAAGGAGGGGCTCGGCAAGGCCTACCTCGCGGGTTTCGCCTGGGGGCTCGAGCACGGGTACGACGCCCTGGTCGAGATCGACGCCGACGGCTCGCACCCTCCGGAGGTGCTGCCGAGCATGCTGGCCGCTGCCGCGGACGCCGATCTGGTGATCGGCTCCCGGTGGGTCCCGGGTGGCAAGGTCGTCAACTGGCCCTGGCAGCGCGAGCTGCTCAGCCGCGGTGCCAATCTCTACACCCGAGCCCTGCTCGGCATGCCGGTGGGAGACGCCACGGCCGGCTACCGCGTCTACCGCGCGAGCGCTTTGCGGACCATCGGGCTGGAGGACATCGCGTCCCAGGGCTATTGCTTCCAGGTGGATCTGACCTGGCAGACGATTCAGGCCGGCCTGAAGGTCATCGAGGTGCCGATCACGTTCGTCGAGCGTCAGATCGGTGCGTCCAAGATGAGTCGGGACATCATGCTGGAGTCGCTCACCAAGATCTCCGGCTGGGGGCTGGAGTACCGCTGGCACCAGGTCCGCGGTCTGACGAGTCGTCGGGGTCGCCCGTGACCGTGCCGGTGGAGCCACGCAGTCGACCCCCGTGGGTTCGCCTGCTGCTGGTCGGGCTGCTCCTGATCCCGGTCGTCGAGATCATCGTGATCGTGCTCGTTGCACACGTCATCGGGTGGTGGACGCTGCTGCTGCTCGTGGTCTTCTCCGCGGTCGGCGGGTGGCTGGTGCGGCGGCAGTGGAGCACCACGTGGACACAGCTGCAGGACGCGCTGCAGACGGGCCGAATGCCGGCACGCGAGCTCAGCGACACCGCGCTGCTGCTGATCGGTGGGGCGTTCTTGATGATCCCGGGCTTCGTCACCGATGTGGTCGGGCTGATCCTCGTGGCGCCGTTCACCCGGCCGCTGACCCGTCGGCTGCTGCAGCTGGCGGTCACCCGGCGGATGTGGGTCACGGCCGCCGGCCCTGTCGGACCGGCCGGGTGGCGGTCACCGGGCACCAGGAAGAGCATGCCGGGTGACGAAGAGGTCATCGAGGGCGAGATCGTCGACGACGAGGACGACGACCACCGCTGACGGCGGCGTCGATCGCCTCGTGGCTGCCAGTCGGTGAGACACGGTGGAAGGTGATGCGTCCGAAGCGTGTTGTCGCAGCCATGAGGGCTATCGGAATTGACGACTTCGGACAAGAACTTCGAGTGCTCGACGTGCCCGAGCCGCATGCCGGTCCGGGGGAGGTGCGGGTGCGGGTGCACGCCGTCGCGGTGAACCCGACCGACACCGGCGTGGTCTCCGGGCGCTATCGGGAGCGACACGCCGAGCACGGACCCTACATCCCCGGCGCCGACGCCGCCGGCGTCATCGACGAGGTCGGTGACGGGTCGACGAGATGGCACGTCGGTGATCGCGTGGCCCTGGTCGTCGTGCCCTACCGGGAGGCCGGCGGAACGTATGCCGACCACGTGGTCGTGCCCGAGACGTCGGTCCTGCGGCTGCCCGACGACATCGACTTCGCCCACGGCACGGCCTTCCTGATGAACGCGCTGACGGCTCGGCTGCTGCTCGACGAGCTGGGTCTGTCCGCCGGGCAGACCCTCGCGGTGACCGGCGCGGCCGGTGCCTTCGGGCAGTATGCGGTGCAGATGGCGGGGGCGGACGGGCTACGGGTGATCGCCGACGCGGCGGAGAAGGACGAGGAGCTGGTGCGGTCGTTCGGCCCGGACGAGGTCGTCCGGCGCGGGGACAACGTGGCGCAGCGGATCCGTGAGGTGGCGTCCGACGGGGTCGACGGTCTGATCGACGGATCGGTGCAGGGCGAGCAGACGATCGCGGCTGTGAAGGACGGCGGCGTGATCGGCTCGGTGCGCGGATGGTCGGGCGAGCTCGAGCGGGGCATCACCGCGAAAGCGGTCCTGGTCTATCAGCACGTCGACCGCGACGACCTGATCCGTGGTCTCGAGCGCCAGCTGGCCGACGGGGTCTACGCCCTGCGTGTTGCCGAGGTGCTGCCTGCCGCACTGGCCGTGGACGCTCATCTGCGCCTGGCTGCCGGCGGGGTTCGTGGCCGCCTGGTGCTGGACTTCTCCTAGCCGGCTCCGGTCGACGAGGGGACACAAGAAGCTCGCCCGGCCACCGTGGTGGCCGGGCGAGCTGTCAGCGACTGGGCGGGGTGATCAGGCGCTGCGCTTGCGGCGCGGCTTCTCGCCGCGAGACTGGCGCAGCAGGGTCAGCCGCTCCTCGAGCAGCTCCTCCAGCTCCGGGATCGAGCGGCGCTCGAGCAGCATGTCCCAGTGAGTACGCTGCGGCTTCACCGGCTTGCGCTCGGGCTCCGGGCCGTCGACCAGCTTGGCCTCCGCACCGCAGCGGCACTCCCACAGTCCGGGCACGTCGGCCTCGACCGAGAACGGGAGCTCGCTGATGTGCCCATTCGGGCACTGGTAACGCACGATCTGCCGCGCGCTGAAGGCAATGCCCTCCTCGGTCTCCAGCGACAGCGTGCCCAGGTTGGTTCCTCGCAACGAACGCTCTGCCATCAGTTCATCCCCATTCGCCGGCCGTGGCACTTCGGTTGTCTGCCACGGCGATCTATGTGCTGCAACGTCGCAGACACTCCAGATGTTCCCCGGAACGCCGCGGTTACACGTCCTACATCAAGTAGGACGTTCGAGGGAGCGAAAAGGTTGCGCGGTCCGGCTGTGACTTCGCTGACACCGCCTGTGCATGTGCTGTGTGCGCCTCCTCACACCACCTGGGGTGGGGTGTTGCCCGCGGCCACGATGCCGGCGCGGACCCGGACGGTGCGCAGCAGCATACCTCCGACGGCGAAGAAGATGATCAGCGCGACGATGGACAGCCGGTAGTCGTGGAACAGCTGGTAGACGAGGCCGAAGAGGAACGTGCCCAGCCAGCTGGTGCCGCGTTCCATGGCCTGGTAGAGGCTGAAGAACTCGGACTCGCGGCCGTGGGGCACCAGATGGCTGTAGAGCGACCGGCTCAGCGACTGGCTGCCGCCGAGCACCACGCCGATGCCGACGGCGAGCACCAGCCACGGCGCGAACTGACGCTGCGGCAGGAAGAAGGCGGCGGCGACGACCGCGGTCCACAGGAACAGGCTGGCCAGCACCAGCTTCTTGGCGCCGTGCCTGCCGGCCATGCGACCGAACAGGAGCGCACCGCCGAAGGCGACGAACTGCACCAGCAGGATCGTGATGACCATCTGGTTGTCGCTGAACTTCAGCTGCTGCACGCCGTAGAGGCTCGCGGCCGCGATGACCGTCTGGATGCCGTCGTTGTAGAAGAGGTAGGCGAGCAGGAAGCGCATGGTCTGCGGGTAGCCCCGCAGCTCGCGGAACGTGTCTCGCAGCTGTCGGATGCTGCTGGAGATGAGCGGTCCCGTGCGCAACACGGCCTCGTTGTGCAGATGCCGCAGACCACGGAGCGGGATGAGGGCGAACAGCGCCCACCACACACCGGACACGGCGAAGCTGATGCGCACGGCCTGACTCGTGTCCAGACCGATGGCGTCGTGGGTGCTGAGGAGCACCAGGTTCGCGGCGAGCAGCAGCCCACCGCCCAGGTAGCCGTAGGACCAGCCCTTGCTGGACACCCGGTCGCGGTCGTCCGGCGGGGTGATCCGGATCATGACGGCCGAGTAGACGACGAGGGACGCAGCCAGGCAGACGTTCGCCACGATGGCGAGGATCACCCCGAGCTGCCAGTTGGTCCCCGCGATGAGACACATGAGGAATGCCGCGGCCGCCCCGCCGTAGCAGAAGCCCCCGAGATAGCGGATCGGCCGGGCCGAGCGGTCGACGACCGCGCCCGCCGCGATGATGAGCACCGCGGCGATGATGGTGGCGGCGGTGACCGTGTAGGGCGCCAGGGAACCCGGCGCCACCGGGATGCCGAGGACGTGCAGGTCGGTGTGGCACGTCTGATCGGTCGGCTGGCTCGGGCAGGCGGCCCGGTTGGCAACCGACGTCAGGTAGGGAAGGAAGAGGACCGCGGCGGTGACCGTGACGTAGGACGTGCAGGCCCAGTCGTACCAGTACCACTTCTTCTGCAGGCGCTGCTGCTCGGGCGTGGAGGCTCGTCCCGGCTGGATCCCGACGTCGGTCACGGCAAGACCCTGTCACACCAGGGGGCCTGACGGGGTGATTCCTCGCCTGGTTGGCGCGGCGTGGTCATCCGGCCGCCTCGGGGACGACGGTGTCCTTGACCTCGGACGGGTCGGAGAAGGATCCTCGGGGCACCAGCAGGAGTGCCACGGCCGCCAGCAGCGCCGTGACGGCGCAGACCGTCCACGTCCACAGGTAGCCCGACAGCGGTGCGTGCGACGTGGCGACATCGGTGTCGAGCGACCCTGTCGTCGCAAGCGCGATGGCAAAGATGGCCGAGGCGATGGCGCCCCCGATGGTCTTGGTGGTGTTGGTCATGCCCGTGACGAATCCGGTGCGGCTGGGTGGGGCCGCGGATGCTGCGGCCGCCGGGAGGGCCGCCACCAGGGCTCCGGAGCCGACGCCGATCACGCACATGTTGACCACGGCGGCGCCGAGACCGCCGTGCATCGCGATCCACATGCCGTAGCCCAGGGCCACCAGTCCGCACGCGGTGATGAGGCTGCCGCGCGGGCTGAGGCGGCGCGCGGCATACGGCAGAAGGAGCGCACCGGCGAGCATGGTGACGACGTAGGCCCCGACGAGCACCGAGACGAAGCTTGCCGAGGCGCCCAGGCCGTATCCGGTGACGTCGGGGTCGGTGCGGGCGAACGTCGACAACGGGATCTGCGCCCCGAGGACGGACATGCCGAAGAGGAAGGACGTGAGCTGGACCGGCCACTGCCGCGAGTCGCGCAACAGCCGCACATCGATCAGCGGCTCGTCGACGGCGAGCTCGATGCGCCCGAACGGCACGAGCGCGAGCACGCCGGTGATGATCAGCAGCCAGGCCAGGATGCTGCCGACGCCGTGCAGCCGGAT
>Ga0164242_10005216_pt1 | contig 14484 bp, 25 predicted proteins | sample OricomgcompostMG_FD_108783 | JGI IMG/M metagenome (GOLD analysis project Ga0164242, IMG submission 108783) | Miracle-Growth compost microbial communities from Emeryville, California, USA - Original compost - Miracle growth compost (MG) ... | reverse complement strand
GTGGGGCTAACAGGACTTGAACCTGTGGCCTCTTCCTTATCAGGGACCGGCTCACAATCTGTAAATCCCCCAGGTCAGCGGCATATAGCCTCTGACCTGCATCTACGTCTTTCTACATTCGCAATAGCACCTAGACACCGGCTGATCTCCCCTGCGATTCGGCTGCTGTCCGGACAGATTCCGGACAGCAGCCGGACACGGACTCACGCCACCAGCCTGAGCCGGGCCCGCCGGCGGGCGACGATCGTCCCCTCTTCCAGGGCCGCGAGAGCCTGGCCGGCGTAGTCCGCCGCGGCGTGGGTGTAGAGCCACGTCACCTCGCCGGCCCGCTCATGACCGAGCAGCTCCTGGGTGATCGCCTCCGGCACACCGCGGGCATGCAGCCGGCTGGCGTAGGCGTGCCGGATGTCGTGGAACTCCGGCCACCAGAAGGTGCGCTCCCGGGGCACCCGCCGCATGCGGCCGGTCTGTGGGTCGCGCTCCTCCTCTGTCCACCGCTTCACCGTCTTCCGCACCACGCCGGCTTCCTCGATGGCGCGCGTCCAGATCCGCCGCCAGGCGCTCCGCCGCATCGGAGCGCGGGCCGGCTGGCCATCCCGGTTCCGGCGGTTGCGGCCGTGGAACAGCAGCTCCTCCGGGTGCAAGCCGGAGGACGGCTCCGTGCGGGCGGTGCTGGGCTGCTCGGCGTCGAGCAGCTCGGCGAGCACGCGCACGGCCAGCCCCGTCAACGGCACCGTGCGCAAGCCGGCGTCGCTCTTGGGGTACGCCTTGCGCCGGATCTTCCCGCGCACCTCGGTCAGGACCTCGCGGACCTGGATGCGCCGCCGCTTCAGGTCGACCCAGCAGGCCCGGAGCCCGGCCAGCTCACCGAAACGGAGCCCAGTCTCCTGAGCAACGATCAGGAATGCGTGGTGGTACTCCGGGACGTGCGCCCGGATCCGCCACAGCTGGGCGTATGTCGGCGGCCGCCGGTCCTCCGGGTGGACCTTGTCGAGGTGCGGCAACTTGACGCCCTCGGCTGGGTTGTAGGGGATGCGCCGGTCGAGCTTGGCCGCGGTGAGCATGCGGTCGAGGACCTGGAACGCCTTGATCACCGACCCGGCGGCGAGGGGGCCGCCGTTCTTGTCGTGCAGCCGGTTCACCCAGCCCTGGATCGCCATGTACTCCAGCTGCCAGAGCCGCAGCGAGCCGAACACGGGCTGCACGTGGCGACGCCACATCCTCTCGTCGCGGTCGAGGGTGGCGTCCTCGCCGGTTTGGATCGGCCACCAGATCTTGTGCCAGGCGCACAGCGTGATGTCGCCGCGGGCCGGGTCGATCCACGTCCGCTGGCGGACCTGGGTCCGCTGGTCCTCTACGTACGCGACAGCCTCGTCGTAGGTAGGCCAGTTCTTCGTGTGCTCCTTGCCGTCGAGCCCGATGTACCGGGCCTGCCAGGAGCCGGAGTGCTCATCCTCGGCCGGGCGCGCCGGCTCCGGGACTTTGGTCATGCAGAACTCGCACCCGCAGACCGCCGACGCGATCATGCGGGGATTGTTGGTGGACTTACGCCCCACGGGACACCTGCCATATCGCGGTTCGGTGAGACCGCCGCCGGGTGTCAGCCCGCAGATCGGCGGGCAGCTGCACGGCGTCCCCACACCAGCAGCGCGGCACGCCATCCGCATAGGCAGCAGGAGCGTCCAGGTCGGACAGGATCGCGTGGAGTTCGTAGAGGACAGCATCCGCCGGCGCCCCACGCCGTACGAGGATGGCCACCTCATCTCGGTCCCATACCGCGTCAGCGCCAGCGCTGAGCACGTCGACCTGGACCACACGCACACACATAAAACCCCCCAGGCATAACCCAGTTGTCACTGCGGGAGGTCAGTGAAGTCAGTGAGTCGGGGTCGCAGATTACATCCGCGACCTCGCCTTTTGTACCCCACGTTGCGTGTACGATGTCAGTTTTTTACTGTCGAATTCTCTTTCTTGATTTGTCGACTTGTATTCATAGATTCATGACGAGATCCGCATACCTCTGTCGAGCGTCTCGGCGGTCGCGATGAGCGCTCGCTGCCCCTCATCGGACAGATTCCGGTAGATCCGGAGCAATTTCGCCTCGCGCTCCGCTGATCGGTCACCGGGGACACGGCGGCCGGCCGCGGCGAACATCTCGGCAGGCGTGACCGCGAGGTGGCGAGCGAGCGTCCGGAGGAGATCCGGATCAATTCCGCCGCCGGTGCCCCGTCGACGGGTCACCCACGCGTTGAGGGTGCTGTACGGGATGCCCGTGTCGTCGGACAGCCGCCGCTGGCTCATGCCCAGCTCAACCAGCCGTCGGGCGATCAGGCCGGCGAGATCCTCGCTCTCCTGGGGCTCGTCCGCGGGTTTCGTCACGGGAGCACTATCGCCGCCCAAGTTCTACATACGCAAGTAGAACGTGGTGCCGTTGGCCCAATCCTGGCGCACTGGCGCATCTACATACACCAGTTGTGCGCCCCCGCTCGACACACCGTGCCCGTCGTGCGCCGCCCGTTGACACCTATCCACATCTACATGTAGAACGTAGTCACCGGCGACCACCCGGGCCGCCGGCGCACAGCACAGAGGACGCCACCATGCGACGACTCGACAAGGGCAAGCCCATACGGGCCGCCATCGCGGCGGCCGGCCTCGACATCCCCCGCCTCGCCGACGCCACACGCGAGGTGGACCCCGAGGGCAAGGGCCTCAGCAGGTCGCTGATCGGGTTCCTGGTGAGCACCGGCCGGTCGGCGCGCGAGGAGTGCTCCGATCGTGCCGCCGGCCTGCTCGCCGAGGCACTCGACGCTCCCCTGGAGCGGCTATTTGCCATCGAGGCACCCCTTTCCGTCGCCGCAGAATCTACATCTACACCGAGAGTGCAGATCATGACGAGCGACTCGCCCCCGCTGCCCCCGCAGCTCATGACATCCCAACAGCTCGCCGGCTTCCTGCAGAAGTCGCTGAGCTGGCTGGACAAACAGGTGAAGTCCGACCCGGATTTCCCGGTGCACTACGTCGGCCGCAGCAGGCGGTTCGACCCCCGCGAGGTCCTGGCCTATCAGGCCCGCAAGCACCACGCCCGGCAGGCCGCGCTGGCCGCCGCCAGCTGACACGTACACGAATCGGGGCCGCCCCGGACGGCCATCCGGAACGACCCCTCGGCTCCACCTCGCAACCACGCAGATCAGAGAGGTATCGCCTTGTCCGAACAGACTATCCCCGAGAGCTTGCTCGCGAAGGTCCGCGCGCTGCTCGCCAAGGCCGAGGACCCGGCCGCCACCACCGCCGAGGCCGAGGCGTTCACCGCCAAGGCCACCGAGCTGATGGCCAAGTACGGCATCGAGCAGGCCCTCATCGCGGACAGCGCCCCGGGCGACCACGTGCCCACCAACCGCATCATCGACACGACCGCCCCGTGGGCCGGCGAGAAGGCCAAGCTCCTCTACTGGCTGTCCGAGGCCATGGGCTGCCAGAGCATCCTGCTCGGCACCTCCGGCGTGTGCATCTTCGGCTTCGAATCCGACTTGGCGCGCGTCGAGCTGCTGTACACGTCCCTGCTGCTCCAGATGATCGGCGGCCTGGCCAAGGCACCGGTGCCGTACCGGGAGTCGCCCAAGGCGTACCGGCGCTCGTGGCTGATCGGCTTTCGGCAGGAGGTCGTCGCCCGGGTGAAGGCGGCCGAGGCGCGGGCGGCGGCGCAGGCGCAGGCGCAGTCGACGGCGCCGGGCGGCCGCAGCACCGAGATGGTGCTCGCGGACCGCCAGGCGCTGGTGAAGCAGGCGTTCACGGCCGAGTACCCGAAGGTACGGCGGGCGACGTCGCGGTACAACGGTAGCGGCTACAAGTCGGGCCGTGACGCGGGCAGCCGGGCGAACATCGGGCAGGCCGGGGTGGCCGGCGGCCGACGGGCGATCGGCGGTGCGCTGTGACCGATCCCCTGAGCAAGGAACAGCTAGCCGAGATCGCCGCCCGCGTGGCGGCTGCGACGCCGGGCCCGTGGGTCGAGGCGCCCTGCGCGGTGCAGGACGACGAGGTGCTGATGTTCGCGGTCGGCCCGCTGGACGACGAGGGCGACATCGACCCCGTGGCCACGGTCGACTGCGAGGTCGACGGGGACCACCTGGCGAACACGGTCTTCATCGCCTCGGCCCGCACGGACGTGCCCGCGCTGCTGGCCGAGGTCGAGCGGCTGCGGTCGGAGCGCGACCAGTTCGCCGACCGCGTCGACACGCTGACCGCCGTGGCCAAGAGCAACAAGCGGGCCCACGCGGGCGCGGTCGCCACGGTGGCCGCTCTGGAGCAGAAGCGCGTCGAGCTGGAGCAGCAGCTCACCGCCGCCCAGGGCGAGGCCGCCGGCCACCGCGAGCACGCCGCCGCGCTGCTCCGCACCGCCCAGCTCGCCACCGAGTACCGGGTGCCGGCCGGAGACGACTGGCTGCTGCTGCGGCGCGAGCCGACCGGCGACCGGTGGGCGATCCTCGCCAGCCACCGTGCGGTGACCGGCGACCGGATGGCCTACGTCGACGGCCGGTGGCAGCCGCTCCCGCTGGCCGGCCCGGACTGCCGGTGGGCCTACGAGACCGCAGACGACGCGATCCGCGACGCCGCCCGACTCGCCGAGGGCGGTGAGCGCCCGTGACCGCCCCGATGAGCAAGCAGCAGCGCGCCGCACTGGTCCGTGCAACCGAGCCGCAGAGCGGGGGCGCCATCACGGGACACAGCCGCACGGTAGCCGCCCTCGTCCAGCGCGGCCTCGCTGAGGCGGTGCACGGCTGGTACGAGAAGTCCGTCGCCCGCAGGGTCGGCCGCCTGTACGCCAAGTCCTCGACGTGGGGCGTGGTCGGGTACCGCATCACCGCCGCTGGTCGGACCGCCGTGGCGCTCCCGTCCTGCACCTGCACGGACGGGCGTGTCCGGCAGGTCACGGCCCGCGGGCATGTGATCTCGCTGCCGTGCCCCACCTGCACGCGGACGGGCGGTGAGCGCCCGTGATGTGGCTGCTGATCGGGGGCGCCGTCGCCCTGGTCCTGTGGGTCGCGGTTGGGCTGGACGACGGCCGGGCCGCCCGCGAGGCCCGCCGCGACCGGGCCACCCGGCCTGTTTGTAAGCACGTGAATGGGCCCCACCACGGCCACGCCAGCCGCTCCACCATCCCGCGCCAGCGCCAGGGAGGCGACCGGTGAGCGACCCCAAGATCCCGTGCCCGGAGTGCGGCCGGTCCGCCCACGCTGGCCCGTGCAGGTCGCGCCGGGCTCAGGACCGGGACTTGTCGGAACAGCACCTGTGGAACCGGGGCAAAGCGCCGGTCGGCGCTCGCGGACTCACGAGTCGGGAGCTGCACCCCTGGGAGCGGCGCCGCGGCGCACGGTTCCTGGCCGCGCACGCCGCCGACGCCGATGAGCTGCGGCAGTTGCTCGACCTCGTCGGCCTGACCGCCGCCGACGGCCTCACCGCCGCTATCTCGCCGTTCGCTACCGGGAGGCAGTGATGTTCACGACCCGCCGCCAGTCCGACATTATTGCCGCCCTGCGCGAGGAGGTGGCCGGGCTTCGCGGCCAGCTCGCCGGCCGCGACGATGGCCGCACCGAGGCCGTTGCGCAACTGGCCAGGCATAACAGCACGCTGACTCGAGAGCGGGACGACGCGCTACGGCGCGCCCGCGGGGCCGAGCGTCACGTGGTGACCGCGCTGCGTCTGGTCGCTGCCCACCTGCTTGACCTGCCCGGCCAACCGGCCGTCGAGACCGCTACCGGGCTGCTGGTGGATGAGTTCGCGGCGGCCGGGCTGCCATTGCGCGGGGCGATGGCCCAGTTGCGGGCCGAGCGCGCGGACTCGTCGGCCCGCGTGTCAGCTGCCGAGGCCGTTGCCGCCGTCGCCACGGCGCCCACGCCCTGACCGTCGTGTTCCCGGACCTGCACGGCCTGTACGTGGACTGCGGCCACTACAGCCATACCGCGCACCGGTGGGTCCGGGAGCCCGTCGCCGAGTTCACCTGCCGCGCCGGCTGCGCCCAGTACGCCGCCGGCGCGGACCAGGTGGCCCGGTTCTGCCGGGACATCACCGCCTGGCACCTCGCCAACTGCCCCGCACGAAAGGGGGACTCATGATTACCCCGGACGACCTCGCCGCGCGGTTCGCGCCGCCGCTCACCCCCGGCGCGCCCTACGCCCGCCAGCAGCTCTCGTTCGCCGACGGCGCGTATGAGCTGGCCGAGCGTGCGCTCGACCTGCTGCCCCGCGGCCACCACCTCGACCAGGCCGTACAAGCCCTGGAGACCGCCGCCCACTGGGTCACCGCCGGGCTCGCCGCGCTGGCCGCCGACACCCCGACCGACGTCGACCAGGCGGTGCCGTACGCCGTCGCCGAGCGGCCGACGCGCCCGGTCCCGGGCGGCGCCAGCCTCGGCGAGCTCGACCTCAACGTCTCGCTGTGGCGCACGGGCATCCGCACCTCGCCGACGCTGCACCCGATCGCCCGGCTGGTGGCGCACACCCTGGCCGAGGCCGCCGACCAGCACGGCTACATCGCCGACGGCGACCAGCCCACCGTCACCGCGCTGTGCGACGGCACCGGCCTCGGCACGCCGGATGTCCTCTGCGCGCTCGAGGACCTCGTCGCCGGCGGCTGGGTGAGCCGCCACAGCGCCGGCGGTGCCGACCGCGCTACCCGCTACCAGCTCCGCATGCCCGAGCCCGCACCCCAGAACGGACCTGCCCGATGACCAGCATGCCCAGCCCGTCCGACATGGCCCGTGCTCCTCGCCGCCCGCTGACGGCCCGGCCGATCCCGGCCGACGTCGCCGCGCAGATCCCCACACCCGCATCCTCCTCGCAGCCGACGGAGCGGCCCGTATGGGCGCTCCCCGACGGCGCGCCCTTCCGCGCGAGGTTCGAGCAGGCGGTGAAGCACAGCAAGCTCGAGTACCGGGCGCGCTTGGTGGCGCTGACGATCGCGACGTACTGCGACTACCGCACCGGCACGCTGCCGCAGACCAACTTGGGCGTGCCAAACCTCAGCCGCGCCACGGGCCTGCCGCAGATCGTCGTGCGCGCCAACCTCCACGTCCTGCAGGACCACGGCTGGCTGCAGCGTCGACGCCTGGCCGGCGGTGCCCGCGTAGAGCTGGTGCTCACCCTGCCGTCGTGGGTGACCGGCGAATGACCAGCGGCGGCCGATCCGGCCGCCACCGCCCCGCCGATCACCTTGCACCTGCGCCGAGGCGCACCAGCCCCGAAGGAACGACATGCCCGGCCGTCTGGAGTTCGAGCGCGCGATACGCGAGAGCACGCTGCCCGCCCTCGCACGGCACCTGTGCCTGACGATCGCGACCTGGGCGGATATCACCACGGGCGTCATCCCGGACCGCTACCAGCCCTCACAGAAGGTGCTGCTGCGAGCGACCGGCATGGGCAAGCCCAGCCTGCTCAAGTACATGGCCGTGGCGATCGAGGCGGGCTGGATCGTCGCCGACGCTCCGACCCAGCATGAGGCCCGCACCCGACACGCCCGTACCCGGTACGCGCTCGCGATCCCGGCGGGGCTGGGTCAGCAGGTGACCCAGCCAGCAGGTGACCCAGCCCCGTCATCCGAAGCTGGGTCAGCAGGTGACCCAGAGCTGGGTAAGGGGGTGACCCAGCCAGGGTCAGCAGGTGACCCAGAGCTGGGTAAGGGGGTGACCCCAAGAGTCCCTGCCCATGTCCCTCAGTCCCCGGCTTGTGGTGCAGGCCGTCCCGGACCGCGTCCCGAGGTGACCCTCGCGGCCGGGTCGGGATCTGAGCGCAAGCGCAAGACCAAGCCCGGGCCCGCGCAGGGGCAGATGCCGCTGCTGCTGCCGGTACCGACCCCGGCCGGCGCCCGGACGGACAGCCCCACCGCCAGCCTGCACCACCAGCTCGCCGAGCAGATGGCCGCGCACTACGGCGTGCCGGTCACGGTCCGGCACGCCGCGGCGGTCGCCCTGGCCGTCCTCGACGGCCGGGCCACCCCACACAACCCGCTCGCGTACGTCATGGCCGCGGTCCGCCGCGACCCGGACCGCCACCGACCCACGTCCCTACCGCCCGCCTACCGCGCGCCGCAGCGCGCGGCCGGCGACTCCTGAGACGAGACGAGATGCCCAGTGCCGCCGACCGCACCCGGTGCACCTGGTGCGGCGCCGAGATCCTCTGGACGGTCACCGCCACCGGCGCCCGCATGCCGGTCAACGCCGACCCCGACCCGACCGGCAACCAGGCCGTCCACACCGACGTGGCCGGCAGATTGCGGTCCCGCGGGATCAGCGGCGACCGGCCCAGCTTGGAGGGCGCCGAGTGGCTGGCCATGCCCCACGCCGCCACGTGCAGCCGCCCGAAGCTGCCCGGGCCGCGCCGCCCGCGGCCGCCGATCCGCCGCCAGCCGTGGCGGCCGCGGTGAGACCGGCCGAGCGCGTGATCGCCGACGCCGTCGCCGCCGTGATCGCAGCCCGCGTCGCCGCAGCCCTCCTATAGGCCGGCGCGCCCGCCGAGGACGCCGCCCAGGCCGCCGACCGCGCCGCCCGCGCCGCGGTCCACGACCTGCGCCGCGACGGCTGGCACATCACCGCCCTGCCCATCACCCATACCCCGGAGCGCTGATGAACAACACCCGACACCGCCCCGACCACTACCAGACCAGCCCGGCCGCCGTCGTCACCGTCGCCGCCGGTATCGCCGCCCTGGTCATCGCCACCCTGGCCCTTGCCGCCGGACCGCGCGCGGCCGCCGAGGTGGCAGCGCTGGCGTTCGGCATCCCTACTGGAGCCATCGTGGCCCTGGTGGTCATCTGCCGGGCGGTCGACGTGATCCGCCCAGCCGCTGACGGCCAGCTCGTCCTCGACCAGCCCTCTGCCCGACCACTCACCAGGAGCCAGCCCATGCCAGCGGAATCCGACGATGCCCCCTATGCCGACGGCCCAGACGCCGGGAACACCGCGGCGTGCAACTGCCACGGCGCATGGCACGCCATGCAGCAGCACTGCATCGACTGGCCGTGCCCCGGCTGCGACGGTATTTGCCCACCCGAGCCCGGCACCGAAGCACCCATGCGAGAGGCAGCACGGTGAACTGCTCGATCTGCCAGCGGGAACTCGGCGAGGACACCGAGGACCGCTACGCCTGCCGGGCCTGCGAGCACCACCTCGGCTACGTCCTGGAGCAACTGCCCGCCGAGGCAGTGCTGCTGCAGGCCCAACTCGCTCCCTATCGCAGTCCGCGGTCCGGCGTGCGGTCCAGCGGCCAGGCGCACGCCCCGCTGCCGCTCGATGTCCGGGTGGTCGACCTGCTCGCGACCCGGTGGGTGCCCGATCCTCACGGGGAGGACAGCGCCGGCATCCCGATCGGGCCCGCCCTGGTGGGCTGGGCGTCGCTGATCGCCGACGCCCACCCGTACGTCGAGCAGCGGGCCGGCACCTGGTACGTCGGCCGCGGCTGCGAGCCGGTCCCGCGTACCGAGGGCGGCATCGCCGGCTGGGCTCGGTGGCTGCGACTGTACCTGCCGGCAGCCGTCGCTCACCCGCGGGTCGCGGCCATGCACGACGACCTGGTCGGCGTCCTGCGGCGCGTCCGCGCGATCACCGGCACCCAACCGCGCGTCCGCCGGCACCTCGCGCCGTGCCCGGCCTGCCAGGCGTTCGGGCTGGCCCGGACGGACGGCGAGTGGGAGATCCGCTGCGGGGTGTGTGGGCACCGGATGGACCCGGACGCCTACGCCCACCACGCGTCCGAGGTGCTGCCGGGCCTGACCGCCCTGGCCGTCCTCGCGACCGCTCGCGAGATCACGAGCGGCGCCGCGTAGACGGCCGGCGGACGCCTGCCCCGCGCGGGCGTCCGCCGCCAACGCCCTCCCCGCGGGCAGGCGTTGGAACCATCATGAAGCTGTACGAACACTCTGATTACGTGTCATACTGCGTGACACAAAACAAAAAGAACGGCCCCCGTCGGTGCTGGTAACACCTCCGAGGGCCTGACCGAACACCTTGATCACCCAAGGAGACGGCTGTGCGTGATCGTATCGCGCGCACGCTGCGCCGCGTCCGAGTCCGGACGGCGCCCGTGCACCCCTCTACTCCCGCAGCCCCGCTGTGGGTCCGCGCCCTCACCGCCGGCGGACGCCCGATCGTCCTCGGCGTCGCCCTGCTGATGTGCGCCCCCGGCGAGTACCACCTCGCCCGCGCCGCCGGCTGGGCCGACCGGTGGGCCTACGGCATGCCGGTCGTCCTGTCCGCCTACGCCGGCATCGCCTCCGCCGTCGCCTCCGTCCGCCGCCCGGGCGACCGCGGCCGCTGGTCGGCCATCATCGGCGCCATCCTCGCCCTATCGCTGGCCATGGCCGCACAGGTCGTCAGCCACCTGATCGGCACCAGCATCATGACCCCGCACCACGCTGTCCTCATCGCGGCCATCAGCCTGGTACCGCCCGCCGTCGTCGGCCACCTGCTCCACCTCGCCGCGACCCCGCCCGAGCACCAGGCCATCACCGTCCCGGCCACCGAGGACGCACCGGCCGCCCGGCGTCCGCCCGCGCGTCCGGTCGTCCCGCCCGGCGTCCGCCTGCTGCCGATCACCACCCGGCCCGTCGCCCAGTCGCAGACGCTGCTGCCCGTCGCGCCCCCGCCCGGCGTCCGCCTGCTGCCGCTGGTGGCCACCACGCCGGACGCCCCGGACGCCACGCCCGTTGGGCCGTCCGGCGCCCGCCTGATCACCACCCGCGAGATGGCCGCCCGCCGAGGTGTCGCCCAGTCGACGGTGCGGAACTGGATCCGCGACGGGGTTCTGCAGCCCGTCCATACGGACGCCCGCGGACGGCACTGGCTCGACCCGTCCGCCAGCCCCGAACTGGCCGCCGCCCGGGCCTGACCGCCCCTGCCGTGGCCACCGCCGTCACGCTCGGCCTGCTGCTGTTCTTGATGCTCGCCGCCGTCCTCGGCCTCCTCCGAGTCGACCGCCGAGCCCTGCCGCCCGCGCTCGCCGCTGCGGCCCTCGTCATCGCCCTGGGCGCGTACATCGCTGCCCTCCTCGCCCTGTGAGGACCCGTGCCTGATCGCCCCATCACCCCCACCCGCGTGTTCCCCGCGGGCACCGCGCTGCCCCCAGCCACGCCCCAGCCAGCCGAGGTACCCCCACGGCCCACTCCACCGATCACGCCACCGGCGCCCGCGGCCGCCGTACCTCCGCCGCCTGAGGTCGTCCACAGACATGTGCACGAGGTGGTCCTGGTGCCCGCCGTGCCCGAGCCCGAGCCGACGTGGTGGGACCGCGCTCTCGCCGCCGTGCGTCGAATCGGCCGGCCCTGGCAGGCCGCCGCCGCCCTCGCCGCGGCCGTCGCACCGATCCTCCCCGGCCACTACTCGGCCGCGACCACCTGGGCGTACGTCGTCCACCAGACCCGCCTCGACCACGGCGCCCCGGCCGGCTACGTCCTCGCCGCCGGCGTCCTGGCCGCGACCGTCCACCTGGCCAGCCGCCGCCCCGGCCTGCTACGGCTCTGGCTCGCCGCCGTCGCCCTGGTCGGCGCCAGCAGCGCCGTCGCCTGGTGGGACCCGATCGCCGCCCTCACGGGGGTGCACCGGTGACCACAGGACTCACCCTCGCGGGCCTCACCGCCGCCGCAGTCGTCCTCCTGCTCAACCTCCGCCCCTGGTGGGCGGGGTCGCGCGACGTGAAGCAGCTCGCCGCGTTCGGTAAGGGCTCGGCGCTCGGCCTGGTGAGCTCGGTCTGCCCCGGCGGCATCCTCGGATGGGCGCACGCGCACTCCGCCGGCGCCGCCAACGTCGGCGGCGGCCGGCTCACCGCCGCTGCCACCGGTGTCCAGACCGCCGCGCCCGTCGCCCACCGTTCCCTCACCGGCCTCACGCAGCCCGGCGCGTGCGTCGTCGTCCTCGTCGCCCTGGTCGTCGTCCTCGCCTGGCTGGCGGCCGGGAAGAAGGACCGCAGAAGAATCCTCGGCGGCGCCTTCGTCACGTCCGTGCTGTGCCTCGCCGCCGGAGTCGTCGGCGCCTTGACCTGGGTACCCGGCCTGCTCAACACGATCGGCGCGTCCGTGGCGCACTCCGTGGGAGCCGCCCTGTGACCCGCCACACCGCCGCCGCCCGGGTCTGGACCGGGTCCGCGATCCTGGGCCGCCGGATCGGTCGCCGCCTCACCACCTGGATCGCGGCCGGCCGCCGGGACGACCTGACCGGCTGGCGGGCCGCCCTCGGCCCGATCGTCCGGGCCGGCCTCCTGCTCGCCGCCGGGTACCTCGCCGTCCGCATCATCCGTGCAGTCCCCGCCGTGCTGTGGCTGCTCGCCCCGGCCTGGCTGGTCGCCGCCTACCGCCTCGGGTTCGCGCCCGCGCCGGCGCCCGAGGCCGAACCGGCCGCCCAGCCCGTGCTCGACCCCGTCGCCGCACTCGCCCTGTGGCTGCTCGACGTCATCGGCGACCGGCCCGGCGTCCACCTCGCCGAGCTGTACCCGGCGATGCGGCGCCTGACCGGCCACCACGACCGCCCGGACGCCGTCCTACGGGCGGCCCTCCGAGCGCGCGGTATCCCCATCGTCCGCAGCCTCCGAATCGGCCCCGTCGCCGGCCGCTCCGGCGTCCGCCGAGCCGACGTCGAGGCCCTGCTCCCCCACACAACAGCCACCGCCGTAGAGCGCAGCGGAGACGCAGCTCAGAGCCCTGATTCTCCGCGCCTCTCCGCGCCCGGAGAGGAGGTGAAGAGCGCGTGATCCGCCGGCTCATGGCCCGCCTGAGCGTGCTCGCCGAGGACGACGAGCGGTTCCGCTCGTCCTACTGCGCCACCTGCGGCTGGTACATGCCCATCGGGCACACCTGCTCCCGGAAGTAGGACTGTCATGGCCCGCCGGAGTGGTATCTCCGGCGGGCCGTTCACATCTGGAAAGCACGGCAACCGGTGCCGACAACGCCGCCCCCAGCAACGATCATGGTTGGCAACTACAACGATTGGGGGGAGTCTGTGCCCACGTGGACACTGCACACCGGAGACGCCCTGACCCTTCTGCCCAACCTCGACCTCCTGGCCGACGCCGTCGTGTGCGACCCGCCGTACAACAGCGGCGGCCGCACCGCGACCCAGCGCCGCTCCAGGAGCGCCCGCGACAAGTACGTCTCTGGCGAAGCCAATCACCTGCTGCCGGACTTCGGCGGCGACAACCGCGACCAGCGCGGCTATACCTACTGGCTGAGTCAGGTCATGGCCCAAAGCCTGCGCGTGGTCCGCCCCGGCGCGAGCTGTCTGGTCTTCACCGACTGGGCGCAGCTTCCCGCCACTAGCGACGCCCTCCAGGCCGGCGGCTGGATCTGGCGCGGCATCATCCCCTGGCGCAAGCCCATCGCCCGCCCGCAGCGCGACGGGTTCAAGCGCGAGTGTGAGTACGTCCTCTGGGCAACCCACGGCGAGCCACTGAGGCATGCCCCCACGATCTATCTGCCCGGCTGGCTGGAGGGCTCCCAGCCCCGAGGCCGCGAGCGCGTCCACATCACCCAGAAGCCCGTCTCCGTCATGCGGCAGCTCGTGCGCATCGCCCCCGAGGGCGGCCTCGTCCTGGACCCGTTCGCAGGGTCCGGCACCACCGGCGTCGCCGCATTCCTGGAGGGCCGGTCGTTCGTGGGCATCGAGGATTCTGCGGAGATCGCAGATGCGGCCCGGGCGCGCCTCACCGAGGCTGCTGGACAAGATCGGCCTCTAGCGTGAACATGGTGCCACCAGCAGACGTGTGTCCAGCCCCCGGAGCTCACCGCACCGGGGGCTGCGCTGTACCTGGGGAGGTGACGTGGCTGCCGACGACCTCCTCACCACCGCCCAGGCCGCAGTACTCGCCACCACCTGGCGGCAGATCGCGGCCGGCGGCCGCCACGCCTCCGTCCGCCCGTCCGCCATCTGCAACTGGGCCAGCCGCGGTCACCTCGCGCCGGCCGGCCTTGATGAGCGCGGCCGCCCGCTCTACCGACCCACCGATCTCGCCCGAGCCGAGCTGGCCACACGGGCCCGCGCTCTCCACCGCCGGAGCAGCACATGACCACCACACCTCACCTACCTGCCCTCGGCCAGGTCGTCCTGTACGTCCTCGACATGCTCGACGTCGAAGTGATCCTGCAGCGCCGCGCTCAGGCTCAGGCCGCCGCCATCGCCGCCCCCGTGCCCGGCCCCTTCGACGGAGGCTCGGACGTCCACTCCGGCGACGTCCTGCCCGCCACCGTCGTCCGCATCCGCAGCCTCGACCCCGACGCCGGCGTATCCCTGCGCGTCCTACTCGACGGCACAGACCTGCTGTGGGCCAACGACCGCATGCAGGGGACCGCCCCCGGCACGTGGCATTGGCCGCCCCGCGCCTGACGCCCACAACCGCCCCGGACCCGTCCCCGCGCACGGACGCGCCACGGCAGGGGCACACACGAGCGGCCACGCCTCCGGGACGGGCACACGGCCGCCACCCACCACCGAACGCCCCGCGCACACCG
>Ga0164242_10005215_pt1 | contig 14484 bp, 9 predicted proteins | sample OricomgcompostMG_FD_108783 | JGI IMG/M metagenome (GOLD analysis project Ga0164242, IMG submission 108783) | Miracle-Growth compost microbial communities from Emeryville, California, USA - Original compost - Miracle growth compost (MG) ... | reverse complement strand
TGTCAGGGCAGGTCGCGCAATGCGCAGAACATGCTCCATTGCGCCTCGCCTCGAGCACAAAATCTACAAGAATGCGGTCTACCAGAATAGCCGGCGGCAGATTTTCAGGTAGGCATCGGAACAATTCAAGTTGGGAGCAGATCATTGGAGTGCAAGGCTGCACTACCAACCCAGCATCGCTCTCGTGACGATCCTGGAGGATTGGAAGGTTGCTAGGACTGGCGGCACCTTGCAGTCGTCAGTGGACGGTTGGCGACATATGCTCCCCTACAGCACATACATATAGTTGCTGCCGACTCACGGCTGTCATGAGCATGGTGCTGTAGCAGCAACGCCTGGACTGGGGACGTGACGATGGTACCATCGTCAGTGGCAACGGTGGCACCGCTGCCAGCACTCCCGCCGTGTTCGGAGCCGTCGCCCAACAGGCCGGCAGTTCTGTTTCTGAGCAGCTCATTCTCGGCTCTCAACCGTTCGTTCGACTCGAAGAGCTCGTGGACCTGGCCGTGAGGCATGCCAGACAGAGACTCGATCTGGTGGAGCAGCGAGTCGATATAGTTTTGCCGTCGCTCACGGGCTGCGCGCTGTGCCCGGCGATCGGTAGCTCTCTTGCGAGCCAGACGTGCGGCTACCCTGGTCTGAGGACTGCCTGTAGCATCTTCTGGCGATCTAGAGGTATCCATCTCTCTGGTTTGATGCTGTTGTTGCCGCAATATAGTCGACGTGCGCGAAACAGTGCGTCCATGTGGTATTCTGTACAGATTAGTATTAGTGAATCTGGGGGAGTCGGGGGACCAAGTTGGGGGCGGGGTAGGTGCATATTTGCCCCAGGATCTCTCCACCCAGTCACTGCAACGCCTAACGTTTTCCGCTGCAAGGGGTTAGCAGCTGGAGTAGATACTGTCCTATCTGTCGTGTCAAGAAGAGCAATTGCTATTAGTGCATCGCATTACTGTTGGAATCACCCCCTCCATCCCTTCACAATTTTGGGTGATAGATACCTCATCGATCAACTAATGAGGTAGTAAACCCCACGTACGACATTACACTTGACGGCATTACACTTGACTGCTTGGCATTTGCATTGAACCAAGGTATCTACATCATGCAGGTATCTTACTAGCTATAAGACTAACTACAAGCAGATACAACGAACCGCTAAAGAGAGACCGAGAGACATAGTGTCGTCAAGTCAATGACTTCAGTTTGGGCGGTTCGGTGACCTCCATGACCTGAAAAGTCGGCAAGGCGCTGAAGTAGCCGGCCTTCTCAGCTCTTGCACGCTTGGCGGTGCGAGCCACCTCTGCGGGATCAATCTTGAGCGTCTCGATGCCCCTGGCGAACGCAGCCGCGTCGACGGCCAACTGAGCCTGGCAGCAATGCTCGAGAGAGATGAACCACCATGTTGCCGACTCGACCGTCTCCCCACAGGTAAGGAGACCATGATTGCGGAGTATGGCTGCTTTCCGCGGTCCGAGGGCCTCAGCAATCCTTTCACCTTCCGAAGTCGCCAGCACGGAGCCATTGTAGACGTCGAAGAAAACATGGTCTTCGTGGAAGGCGAGACAGTCTTGTGAGATCAGATCGAGCGTGCGTCCAAGGCAGCTGAAGGCTCGACCATACAACGAATGCGAGTGTGCAACGCAATTGACCTCGGGTCGCGCCGTATGAACTGGTTTTGTCGGGTCAGATAGGAGTACTCGTGTACTGGGTATAGACGGGGCTGGGGGCTACGCACTGGCATGGTGAATGGCGTATGCGGCGTTGTTCAATCTCCGGAGAGGTCCTCCGTCAACAACTTGCCCCTCTGCGTTGACGCGTATAAGATCACCCGCTGTCATTGCCGCCCAAGGAATTCCAAAGGGATTGACCCAAAATGAGGTTGTTTCTACAGGATCCTGTTCCATGATCAGTCTTCTTTGCTGGCCTTTCCATCTCGGAATGGCCAGCCTCACCCTTAACGTAATATGTCCCGCGACACCCTCATCGAGGCCGAATTTGTGAAAGATTCGGAATGCAAGTGCCAGCCTGCCCTTGTGATACTCCCTTGCTTCATACTTGTCTTCGAATGTCGGCGGAGAGGGGAAAGGCTCGGATGAGATCTTGAGATTTGGCTCCTTGTAGACAGGAGCGGCAGAGGTGGCAGAGGGAGGCATCATGGCTGAGTAAAGGTTTGGGAAGATTGATCTCGTTTCTTCTAAAGGGGGTCCAAAAGGCTATCATCTAATAACAACGGGAAGACCACTGACACAGACCATACATGTTTACCCCATTTTATAGTTCAAACGCCTGACAGCCTGCCAACATCCCATGGCAGCACCACGCGGCGAAGTGTTGTGCAACCCAACACCTACTCAATACCTCGTTCTAACCAAGGACGAAGAATCCTATTACCATACCCTTAACAGACCGGAGGAAGCGTGTAGTCAAACCCCGGCATCTGTTCCCTCACGAACCTGTCAGTATCAACTGATGAATGAACGAATCACGAGTAGCCCTCGACCATCTTCACTTCCGTGAACCCCGCCCACCGCCCTTCAAGAAACCCTAGTCGACATCACTTTCCCGCCGATCTCTCAAAGCTCAAATGAATCATTTTGCTAGTTCCAGCTTACATGTACCCCCGCACGATCCCCCCGCGAACTCTAGCTCGTGATCTCGTGAGGCTTGTGGGGCTCGAAACTGAATGAATCATTTAGCTAGTCCTAATTTATCTACTGCGCCTCTCTGCGAACCACCTCCAACACAGACGTCATAGCTATGGTCTTTTCTCGGGCGTGTCGTGCGACCGGAGGGAAATGGCACATGTTGGCAAGGACTGACTCGTTCAAGCACCAGCGGTCTCAGGGCGGTTTCGGAGAGCTTCCTGTCGAGCGAAGGATGGGCCAAGAAACACCACACTTGACTGCCCTGATTCATCCGGGGTCATCAGGGCCCTTAGCAAGCAGCAACGACGGGGGTACCGCTCCAAGGGTAGGTAGCCTAGATAGCCGGTACTGATCTACCACCGATTGGAGATGATACGAGCGATGGAAGCCAGGACATGGCCTTTTGCTCACAGATATAAAGCATGCAGATGGCAGCGTTGCGGAGCATGCAACTGAGCTGTCGGCCCAGCCTCCCACACTGCGAACCTCGAGGCAGTACAGTACCTTCTATCTTTCTGAATTAGTAACATCATCGACGGCCATGTCGGATCAAACCCCTTCCTACGTTGGCGAGTACGATAGGGCCGCGAGCCGCTTAGAGGCGTTGGCCAAGTCAGACCCCCAGGTAGCTGCCGTGGTGCCCGACAACAAGGTGACCAATGCCATCCAACAACCTGGTATATCCTACCAGCAAGTCATCACCACGGTGCTTTCCGGCTATGCCGACAGACCAGCCCTAGGCGTGCGGTCTTACGAGATTCAGAATGGTGTTCGTCACTACCACAAGAACTTTAACACCATCAGTTACGCACAGCTCGCCGAGCAGGCTGAGGCTGTCTCATGTGCCTTCAGATATGATTCTCGTTTTCGAGTCCGACCGGGTGAATTCGTCTCGGAGGTTGTCTTCACGGGTGCCGAGTTCGTCGCCGTAGACATGGGATGCGTCTACTCGCAAGCCCTCGGCGTTCCTATACAGGCGAACCTAGCTTCCGACGCCGTTGTGCAGATCATGAAGGACACAGCGGCGGCAGCTATGGTCGCCGACATCGATTACCTCTCCGTCGCTATAGACTATGTCCTCCAGCAGGACAGTGTTAGGAGCGTGATCGTCATCAACGCCGACGTAAGAGTTGATGCCGAGAGGGAAGCAATCGAGCAGGCTTGCGCTCGGCTCCAAGCGTCCGGCCGCGATATCCCTCTAGCCACCTTCGCCGAGTTGGTTGAGATCGGCAAGGCCTACATGTGGACACCTCTTCCCCCCAACCCAGCGGGACGTGAGGCGCTATCCATGTTGCTATACACCTCGGGCAGCACCGGGACGCCAAAAGGTGCCCAGATCCACGAAGGGATCTTACTCATGTTCTGGACCGAGATCAAGCGCTACCTTCCCATGATTGTCGTTGCCGATGCCCCTGTGAATCACTGGATGGGCCGTGTCGAGGTTATCATGGGGCTCGCAACGGGTGGCACCGCTTACTTCACCTTGAAGACCGACCTGTCCACCTTTGTTGAGGACGTTCAGACGGTACGGCCGACCTTCATGCAGATCTTGCCCCGCTTCGCCGAGATTGTTTACCAGAACCACCTCGCGGACACGCAGGCCCTTGTCAAGAAAGGTGTCGATCCGGCCGAGGCCGACACACAGATGCGGAAGAAGCTACATAACTATCTCGGCGATCGGTTAGTCTGGGGCGTCATTGGCAGCTCGCCGACAGCACCCGAGGTCAAGCAGTTCTTCCGCGATACTTTCGATATTGCCGTTATTGAAGGGTATGGCAGCACTGAATCTAGCGGAAGTTCGACTACAATAGATAACCGCATCAATCGCCCGCTGGTGATTGACTTCAAGTTGCAAGACGTGCCTGAACTTGGATACTACACTACGGACAAGCCCTACCCCCGTGGAGAGCTGGTTGTGAAGACGCAGCATCAGTTCAAAGGCTACTTCAAGCGGCCTGACGCAACTGCCTTGGTCTTTGACGAGAACGGTTGGGTCATCACGGGTGATATTATGGAGCAGCGCGGCCCTGATACTCTCGTCTGGCTCGACCGCCGGAACAATGTGATCAAGCTCTCGCAGGCCGAGTTTGTGGCGATTACACCCATTGAGAACGCCTACCTCGGCGACAACCCACTCGTCACCCAGATCTACGTCTACGGCAACTCCCACCGCGCCTACCTGCTCGCCGTCGTTGTGCCAGACGTCGCCTATGCAAAGAAGCTGCTGGGCCACGAACCAACAGACGAAGAGCTGCGGGTTTTGGTGCTGGAGGCCCTTCAAGCCCGTGCCCGAACCGCCGGGCTTAAGTCCTTCGAGATACCGCGCGATGTCATCGTCGAACGTGAGCCGTTCAGCCTGGAGAATGGCCTCCTATCTAGCGTGCGGAAGATCCTCCGGCCCAATCTGAAACGCCGCTATGGCGACCAGCTCGAGGCCATGTACAAGGATATGGACCGCCTGCAACGGGATGAGTTGATACAGCTCCGCGAGACGGATAGCGGTCTATCGACGTGCGAGCGCATAGCAGCGGCATTCAAGGCCAGCCTGGGACTTACTTCGGTTGACCCGTCAGCTCCGCAGAGTTATCGCGACCTGGGAGGTGACTCACTCGGTGCGACTGGCTTAAACAAGCTACTCAAGGACATGTTCAAAGTTTCGGTCCCCGTCAGTATTCTCCTGAGCCCCCGTGGCAACGTCGGGGAGGTGGCCAAGTTCATCGACGGAGCTCTTTCCGGGCCCGACAACAGGCCGACTTTTACTTCGGTCCATAGCGATGCCACGACATTGGTCAGTGCCAGCGACCTGACGCTCCCAGCCTTCTTCGATACCACGAAGCTAGAGCCGCAGAGGACACGGACGGTGCTCCTCACCGGCGCGACCGGCTTTCTTGGCCGCTTTCTTTTGCTTGAGTGGATGGAGACTGTGGCACCTCGCAATGGCAAGGTAATAGCCATCGTTCGTGCGCAGGATGCGGCCACTGCACGCGGACGCATTGACGAAGCATTCGGCACACTTGACGAGGGGCTCGCAAATCATTATCAGACGCTGGCCAAGGACCATCTAGAGGTGATTGCTGGTGACCTCGCAGTCCCCTTGCTTGGGCAGACCGAGGAGGAGTTCCAGAGACTGGCCGGTGAGGTCGACCAGATTGTCCATCCTGGCGCTCTAGTCAACCACCGACTCGCCTACCAAGATCTGTTTGAGCCGAACGTAGTGGGCACCGCGGAACTGATCCGCCTAGCGTTGACGGGTCTCCCAAAGAGGTTCGACTTCGTATCGACCGTCGGCGTGCCGTACACGAATCCCAAACTGCTCGACGCGACCGAAGATGCCGATGTCCGTGTCTACGCCCCGGAGATGCCGCTGAGCGACCAGTATGCCTTGGGGTACTCTGCCAGCAAATGGGCCGGTGAGGCGCTGCTTCGCGATGCGCACGAGCGGTTTGGCCTGCCGGTCAATGTATTCCGTCCTAACATGATTCTTGCTCATTCCACCTATCGCGGGCAGGTTAACGTACCTGATATGTTCACCCGTCTGCTCATCAGCATCGTCGCTACCGGTCTCGCCCCGGGCAGTTTCTACGAGCTGCAGAAGGACGGTAGCCGCTCCAAGACGCATTACGACGGGTTGCCGGTCGATGTCGTCGCCCGACTGCATCGCGAGATTGGCGACAGGCCGTACTCTGGCTTCCACAGCTACAACACCACCAACTTGCACCACGACGACGGCATCTCGTACGACACCTATGTCGACTGGATCGAGTCGGCGGGCTACGGGGTGAAGCGGATCGCCGATCATGCCGAGTGGTACCAGCGCTTCACTGACAAGCTCCGCAACCTTCCAGATGAGGAACGCCAGCGCTCGTCCCTCAACATTGTCGAGCACTTCCGTGAGCCCCACCCTGTGGGCGGGCCGCTGGCCAACACGAAGAGGTTCGAGGAGGTTGTCGGCGGTGGAACATTGCCCCATGTGACGGAGAGCTTTATCCACAAGTATCTTGCCGACATAGCGGCATTGGGGCTTATCCCAAAACCTGCGGTAACGAACGGTCACAAGGAAGAGGCAAACGGGGTAGCTCATTGACTAGCACTCACCATGGAGTTGTGAACTCGAACTATGCGTCTACACTTTACCCAGTACGGATGATATCTACTGTATGTACACGCATGTATGTATGTACCCACGGTACTACCGCCGCCATAGCAATAACAATGAAATTGATTTCGATTTTGAGTATCTTACCACGCCAGTATTGCTTCCCATAGTGCCTTGGGGACACTCCGGTTTGATTCTAAGAATATCGAATACTCAAGTAGTTCATGGACAGCCCCGACCGGGAGGCCAGTATAATTCGTAGGCGGTGGCCCAATGTACTGTACCTTGAGGTAGGAAAGCCACAGAGCTGAAAACCTGAAAGCTTTGCCACGAGGTACAGCCGCACCAGCGCCCACGGATCTGGCCTTCTGATCATCTTAATATCAAGTAGGGGCCGCTCCCAGCTCGTGTCAGACACGTGGAGAGAAAGATAGAGGAGGATCTCCTGACGGATTCGATTTCCGCACAAGAGATGTGTAAATATCGATTTCCCGTTAGTCTTCAGGAGGATGATTTACAGACCTACGCCTGTTGCAGAAGTGGGCCCTTGGCTAGTACCCAATAATCTCTGCGAGTGCTTGAGGGGTTTGTCGGCATGACTGCGCTATTGCCTTAGTCAGGGAGCTGTCAGTCGGCTTGGCATGATTCATTGACACATGGTGGGTGAGATTATATGCTAGTCATCACAGCTCTCAACCACATCGTTGCCTGCGCATATACCGGCGCTAGTCAGAGAACTTTATGCCTCTTACCGTATTTCATCACAGTCTATTGGTTGAGGAACCAAGGAGCTGGCCGGGGAAGACGTGCTCATGCAAGGTATGGAACGGTACTTGGTCTCCTCCCTGGAGGACTATCACGAGCCATAACCCCTGTATTTCCTTATCTGATTGATATCGCTACACTCGTATAGCCCCCGGCAACTGGATGGCGCTCCTTTGCACCGCCTGTGCACCTTGTTTGCTCGTTCGTAGCATAGGATTAGCAAAATTAAAAACAAGGCCCGCGAGGGGGTTCAAGGGGTCTCCCCCTTAAACTGTGTGAGATTAGGAGGAATTAGGAATTCTATTCTTCTCTTTCTTCTTATTCCTACCAGCGTACCTACCTCTAGACATGTCTTAATTTTTTCGCTTGTGCGTCCTTGCCGGAACCACTCCCACTACCTATCTACTGTAGCAAATCCCGTGGCAAATCAGCATATCTCGCGCGGAGGAACTCTCCCACGCTTTTTGCAAAACTATCAAGTCTAGGCGTGCTGCTGACGCCCTCGTCCAAAATTCCCTTGATGACAAAATGAACCGCCCATAGATGCTCAAACTCGCACCGGTCCACACGGAAATGGGGCTTCCATTCGTTACCCAGGAGCTGGACGATCCGGTCCGTGCTGAGATAGCTCCGCAGCCATGGCCAGGCTCGGGCATCCCGGACCCAGAATCCCACGTTAGCGTTGGAACCCTTGTCCCCGGACCGGGCATAGACAAGGTCGCCAAGTGGTCGACTGACCGTGTCGCCCTTGGGCACAGGTAGCTTGGCCTCGTGAATTGGTTGGGGGGGGACGGCCGACAGGAAGAGCTTGGCGGGCCGTGCATCGACAGGGTAAACACAGGAATCACCCAAGAATTGGACAGTACAGTTGACCATGGATTGAGGCACCACCGCTGGGAAATACTTGACGTACAGTCTGGGGTCCATGGTTCTCCAGTCCATGTGTAGGTGGAGACCGCAAAAGCCACCGATACCGTTGTAAAATATGGCCCGCCGGAAGTCTTGTAGTGGCTCTGGAGTCTTTGCCTGGACGAAGATCCGGATTTGAACCGTAGCCTCGGCTTCGGTAGTGGGATTCGGGGCTGCCGTGCCGTACCGCTCGATGCTGATCGTCGTGAACTTGGCAGGGTCGAGCCGACTCAGTATCCCGCTCTTTATTTGGTTGAACTTGAAATCGATATCGAGACCGACACAGAAAGCCGACAGCTCTGCTTGATATCCACCAAGAACACAGATGGCCAACTTAGTCGTCGGCGGAGCCTTGAGCCCCTTGACGTGGGTCAGTCGGACTCGATCTTTACCGACTTGTTCCAACCGGACATCGTCCAGTACAGCCACAACATCTGGGTTGAGATAGTTGATACCTTGGATCTCATACAGGAGCTGGGCTTTGCATGTGTCGACTGTCACAGCGCCGTTAGTGCCCTCCGGCTTGGTGATAATGGCGGTACCGTCATGGTTGATTTCGGCGATCGGAAAGCCGAGATCGAGAATCTTGTCGATTTCCTTGGCGCCACAGAAGTTTCCGCCCGTGACATAAGGGCCACACTCGGTGAGATGCCCGGCCATGAGGGCCCCGGCCAGGGCGTCGAAGTTATCCGGCTGCCAGGAATGCCACCAGGAGGCAAGTCCCATAGCCGGGCTGTCATCAGTAACTCGTCCGCAGATGACAATATCAGCGCCGTTTTGCAAGGCAAGAACGATGCCTTCCTGTCCCGTGTACGCATTCGCCGAGAGGATGTCAGCTTTATCGGCTTCGAAGCTCAGGTCTTGGTCCAGATGGGGCAACGGCAGCAGACTTCCGTCCTTCAGGCGGTCTGTCAGATCATCGCCTTCGACCCAGGCAATCTTGAGGCCTGAGAGTCCTAGGCTCTTGAGATACTCGTCGACCCTCGATGCCAGTCCGCAGGGGTTCAATGCTCCGCCGTTGATGACGGCTTTGACGCGTTTTTCCACAAGTAGCCTCGCGGCGTCGCCGTCGTGATAGGCTAGCTGGTCGAGAAAACCGGGCTCGTAGCCTGAGGTCTCCGGATCCTGCGTCTTCTGCTCGATTGCCTTCCACGCTATGTTGAACTCGGCGAGATAATCGCCCGTGATCGCGTCGACATCGCCGTCCTTAATCATCCGGTATACTTGATCGAGACCATCACCCACGGCAGCCGAGACATTGCCTATGCGAATGGGACGTCGTGATTGGTTCGGGATAGCCATCTCGTGCAAATGATGGAGGACGACTTGTACAGAGAAATGTGAGAGAGTGCGGTATTGGTGGTGTAAGGTTGGAGTGAATCAAAGACGTGACCATGAAGAAACGCTCCTGCCTCTCTTCTCCTTGGAGCGTTCAAAGATAGCACTAGATACGAGAGGCACAGGCGTCTCAATCACATTATTGGTGAGCGAGTTATAGGTTCCGCTGGACGCGAGCACAAGCTCGCCCAAGTTGAAGCATACTAATGAGTAATCGTTCACCACCTCCTAGGATCTAATGACTCTCTAGGAAGACCTGACTCGACCCCAACAAGCTGAATCATTGAGACCGATGGGGAGGTCGACCTCCGAAGAACAAGCTTCCCCCACAAAATGCTAGCCATATTCGGTGCATCCGCCTGCCCGGGTAGGGCCTTGTGGAGGAGCAAGCACGGATGAAGGAATCCGGGTCCACCCCCGCAAAACGCTAGGCACATTCCATCACCTAGGGTAAGTCCCCTGGAGGCCTAGGGTGATGACTAGGTCAGTCAACACTAGTCCAAGCTAATGGGCGCGCCAATGCGCCTCCCAACCAACCCTGTTGTGCTTCAGTCCAGTCCAGGCTATTCGGCACCAATGCGCCCTCCCAAGTATCCTTCAGCTTCAGCCTGGTTGGAAAACCTTGGCATTGTGGGAGACATAAATGTAACCCGTCTGTAAATCAATAAAATGGCGATCTTCCTTGTCTCCATGTTTTGAGTCTCTCACTCTAGGTCCTCATTTCCAGTGCGGCGCCGACCTACGACTCTATTAACATATTCTGACTAGGCGCTCCTGGCACCATGGCAACCTCTAAGACCGAAGCAGACCAGGTCCAGGCAGACCAGATCGAAGCAGACCAGATCGAACGAGTGACGGACGTCGAAGATGACGACGACAATATTTCTGTGAGATCTGAAGCTCTCGGCGACGACCTTCCTGACGGGTACTTTCGTTCCTGGCGGTTCCTTTTACTGGTGATTGTGAGTGCAAACACTTGAACGGTTGTGAGGTTGACATACGTCTTACTCTTTTTACCAGGGTTTCGGCTTGACAGCTATGTCCTCCAATATGTTCGTCATTATGCCTACCAACATTCTGACTTATATCAACCAAGATATCGGTAACTCGACCCCTGCCCAACCTCGACTGTTCTAATATTGTTTCGTGAGAGATGACCCCTAACTCGTCCTGTTTTTGACCCAAGGTCCTAGCCCCTATATTGCCTGGGTAAACATTGCGAGAACCCTCAGCCTCGCGTTCGCCTATACGATCATGGGTCGACTTTCCGATTTGTTCGGCCGACGCTGGTTCTACCTTATTGGCAACTTCATCGCTCTCCTAGGCATTATCGTGTCGGCAACGGCCCAGAATGTTAACAGTCTGATTGTTGGCGCTGCCGTGGCCGGCTTGGGTGAGACAGTGCAGCTAAGCTTCAACGTGGCACTCGGCGAGCTAGTCCCAAACAAGTACCGGCCTCTTGTCATATCCTTCATCTTCTTCATGACGGCGCCGTTTACGACATTCGGACCGACCCTAGGTATGTAGACGAGCGGCCGCGGACAACACATGTTTTCCACGCTAATGATGACCTTTAGCCCGATATTTCGTCTCGCATCCAAAAATGGGATGGAGATATTGTTACTTCATCAACATTGCTGGAACCTCGTTAGCAATTATCTTGCTCTTCTTTTGCTATCATCCTCCGACGTTCCACCTGTTGCACCAGAGAAAGACGAAGAGACAAATTCTGGCAAGCTTGGACTGTAAGTCAGGCCATGAGGCCATTGTCGACACATATCGAGATCAAGCAACTGACTTTGTTCAAACCAGATGTCGGTATGTTTTTATGGACTGCTGGACTCACGACTTTCTTGATGGGCGTCTCTTGGGGCGGTGTCATCTACCCGTGGAATTCACCCGCCCCTATCTCTAGTATGGTGATCGGGGTCGTACTCCTGGTCATTCTTTTCGTATATGAGGCCAAGATGGACCTGGAGTATCCGACCATCCCAGTCAGGCTCTTCTTGAACCGCGGCTTCATCAGCTTGGTATGCTGTGCAACCATCGCATCGGTAAGCATCGAATTAACCAACTTTGTCGATTACGGAGGGAATTGGGTCACTGATAGAGATGGTCCAGATGTTCTATTACTCGGCACTACTTCTATGGCCTCAACAAATTGCCAAGTTCTTTACGACCGACATTACATACGCAGGTTGGCTCTCGGTACGTCCACAAATCAGTCTTACACAGCATAGCACAGGGACGATGACAATGCTAATCCTCAAAACTCGAACAGACCACTGTAGCTAGTTCGACCGTCCTAGGTCAAGTCTGTGCCGGCGCCATCATCCGGTGGGGAGGCAACGTACGGTATTGGACCATCTTCTCTGCCTGCGCCATGTGCACCTTCGTCAGCGCCCTGGCCGCCCTGACGCCCGAACGCAAGACTATGGGCATCGCTTTCACCATCGTCGGGCCCTTCTTCGTCGGTTTCATCGAACTAGCGTCCCTGTCGCTCGCACCCCTATTCTGCAAGGCAAGCGATATCGGCCTCGCCTCGGGCTTGCTGTCCTCAATCCGCTCGGCGGGGAGCTCCGTGTCGGTTGCAATCTACGTGGCCATCCTCAACAACCGGCTTGCGACCACGCTCACGGAAAACATCAGCTCCGTTGCTCCCGAGGCTGGCATCCCGGACGACAAGATTCCATCCCTCGTCGCGGCTGTACAGGCCGGGACCCTTGCCAAGGTGCCGGGACTCAGCTCTGCGATGCTGGCCGCCGTGAACAAGATCGTCCCCACAGCGTACTCGCAGGCATTCAAGACGGTTTACCTGGCAAGCTTGGCCTTTGGAGGCATTGCAATCCTGAGTAGTCTGTTTTCCAAGGATGTGCAGAAACATCTGACTGATAAGGTGGAGCGGAAGATGCGTCAACGGAATGAGGGCACGACTGTCGAGGATCCTAAGACGGATGTGGAATCCAAGACGGACTGAAAAGCGGAACAGATTTTCATTGGGGTAGGAGAAGAAGTTGCTAGCTTCCTTTGGAAAGGTATGCTGCCTGACCAGAGGTCTAGTGGAGGAGGAGCCTCAGTCGACAGACCCGGCATGTGGAATTCAGTTCAGGCGCAGAGGCGCGACCCCTTGAAGAGATTCAGTAGGAGTCAAACTAACTAAAGCTCGTTCCGTAACGGGCATAGTCTTGTGCAGGGTCGGAAAGCCCATCGCGACTCTGCGGTTGGGATATGCCTCCCTAGCCTACGTCTTCTTACTAAGTAAAATCGTAGACCATCAAACTCTCCCTGCCGCCCTTCCTCTCCTTCAGCACAATCACCATCTCGTCATCAAACCCAACCCAGTTCCTCCTCTCATCCCAACCACAGTCCGCCTCGTCCCCGTCTTCCTTCCCTAGTAGTGCGAGCCCCTTTTCCTTAGGTGGCGGCGACGCTGCCAGCCCCGGTCTGATCTCGACGCTTCTCCCTCCGCCTCTCAGCCCCGCCGCGCGGCCCTCAAGCTCCCAAACGCGCATCTCGTCGCCACGCTCGCACACGCTGACGGCCTTACCGCGGGCTGTGATCTCGGCCCCGCTAACACCAGAGGTGTGGCCCCAGAGGCGGATGCCGGGGGAAACGTCGAGTGAATCTGCGGTCGAGGTGCAGAGGTGGAGAACGAGGGTATTGTCCGGGAGCGTGGCTAGGAGATATGGGTGAGTGTAACACAGGGTAGTCGGGCCGGTGTCGCGGCGGAGCGTAATGGTAGAGATGGGCGGTGACGAGAGTGGGGATGATGATTGAGACGGGTCGAGAGTGGGAGGTCGTCGTTCGTGTCGGTGCCGAGGGGTTGCAGGTGGTGATGGGTGGCCATGGGAAAGCGGCAACCCTGAATCAATCGGCGTCGTGTATGCGAGTCGAGTGGTGGTAATCTCAGGTGCAGACTTGAGCCCCGCAGAAGCGTGCTTGATGTGCAGGTCTTGCAAGCCGATGGACCATCCCTGGCGTGTAGAGAATGTGTAGGCGATGGAGGCAATAGTTGTTGTGGCTGTCCTTCGTATTGAAAGAGCTAGAGGGGGGCGTGAGGTATGCGACTTGAGGGAGGTTAGTAGATATGGCGCAGGCAGCATATTTCCCTGTATCCTAGACGTAGCTTCCTTGTCGTCGTAGGTTGTCGTCCCCTCTTGCTTTCGAACCCCGTGGGTCTCTTGAAACGGCGTTTCCGGCCGCCGCCTAGGTTCACATTGAATATCCTCCTCCTCTTCCTCCTGTCTCGAACCCTTTTCGATTTCGTTGCTAGGGATTTGAAAGGTATATAAGGAGACGAGAACAGACTCGGTTGCTGTAAGTAAATAGGGGTACGACAGCGCCATCCCGATCAGCTCGCCGTTGATGGACTTTTCGTGCCGGTACTGCCGCTCAAGTCGCCTGGACCTGACATCCAGCCTCCAGACTCCGAAACTGCCGTCTAGGAAGCCAACCGCAATGCTGATGGCCATGTCGTCGAGCTCCCGCTCGTCAACGGCGAGACAGCTCGGTCCCGGATTTTCCACCTCCTGCTGGTCCTCGCCTCCGAGACTGACACATGCCATAATCTCGCGCGTCTTCAAGTCCCAAGCGCGGAGTCCCGACGCCCTATCCGCCGTGATGGCCACGCCCTCCACGACCTTGACGAGCATCTTGTAATCCGCATGCGCCTCGGAAGGCTCGTCGCCGCCTATCCTTAGCTCCTCGACGGCGCATTTCCCTCTCGCC
>Ga0164242_10005214_pt1 | contig 14486 bp, 9 predicted proteins | sample OricomgcompostMG_FD_108783 | JGI IMG/M metagenome (GOLD analysis project Ga0164242, IMG submission 108783) | Miracle-Growth compost microbial communities from Emeryville, California, USA - Original compost - Miracle growth compost (MG) ... | reverse complement strand
TTCACCCGGACGGCCATGCCAGCGCTGCGCATCCCCGACTTCAACATGTCGACGGTGTCGAAGGCGTCCTGATCCGGCCTCTCACGCGATCTTGTTGCGCCAGGCGCCCCGTAGGACATCCGGCGCAGCAAGATCGTCAACTCCCACCCGGAGGCCCGGGGTGTGAGCATTCCCGCACGTCCCCGACTAGGTCCGTAAGCGCTATCGGGAGTTACCGTACGAAGTATCCAACCCAGTAACGCGAAGGTCTCGCGGCCTATCGCGTTATCCGTTGTTTGACCGGCGAGGAGAATTCGCATATGACGGCCAGCACGATTCCGGGTCTCGACACCGCCCCCACCACGCACTCGGGCCTGCTGGCCTGGGTCCGCGAGACCGCCGAACTGACCCAGCCAGACCGCGTCGAGTGGGTCGACGGCTCCCCGGAGGAGTGGACCCGCATCACCGACCTGCTCGTCGCCAACGGGACGTTCACGCGCCTCAACCCCGACAAGAAACCGAACTCGTTCCACGCCGCCTCCGACCCGGACGACGTCGCCCGGGTCGAGGACCGCACCTTCATCTGTAGCCGCGAAGCGAAGGACGCCGGGCCCACCAACAACTGGATGGACCCCGAGGACATGAAGGCGATCCTGACCGAGCACTTCCGTGGCTCGATGGTCGGCCGCACGATGTACGTGATCCCGTACTGCATGGGCCCGCTCGACGCCGAACAGCCGATGCTGGGTGTGGAGATCACCGACTCGGCCTACGTCGTCGCGTCCATGCACATCATGACCCGCGCCGGGTCGAAGGCGCTCGACGTGCTCGGCGACGACGGCGGCTTCGTCGGCGGCGTGCACTCGGTCGGGGCGCCGCTGGCCGAAGGCCAGGCCGACGTGTCGTGGCCGTGCAACGAGACGAAGTACATCGTGCACTTCCCGGAGGAGCGGCTGATCTGGAGCTACGGCTCCGGCTACGGCGGCAACGCGCTGCTGGGCAAGAAGTGCTACTCGCTGCGTATCGCCTCGGCGATCGCCCGCGACGAGGGCTGGCTGGCCGAGCACATGCTCATCGCCAAGCTCACCTCCCCGGAGAACAAGAGCTACTTCTTCGCCGCGGCCTTCCCGTCGGCGTGCGGCAAGACCAACATGGCGATGCTCGACTCGGCGCTGCCGGGCTGGAAGCTCGAGACGGTCGGCGACGACATCGCGTGGATCCGCATCGGCGAGGACGGCCGCTTCTACGCCGTCAACCCGGAGAACGGCTTCATCGGCGTCGCACCGGGCACCGGCTGGGGCACCAACGCCAACGCGATGCGCACCATCGCCAAGGGCAACTCGATCTTCACCAACGTTGCGCTGACCGACGACGGTGACGTGTGGTGGGAGGGCTACGGCGAGCCGCCGGCGCACCTGACCAGCTGGAAGAACCAGGACTGGACGCCGGAGTCGACCGTGCCGTCCAGCCACCCGAACAGCCGCTACTGCACGCCGATGGCGCAGTGCGACACGAAGGCGCCGGAGTGGAACGACCCGTTGGGCGTGCCGCTGGACGCGATCTTCTTCGGCGGCCGCCGCAAGGACACCGTCCCGCTGGTCACCGAGGCCCGCGACTGGCAGCACGGAGTGTTCATGGGCGCCACGCTGTCCTCGGAGACCACGGCCGCCGCGGTCGGCCAGACCGGCGTCGTGCGGCGCGACCCGATGGCGATGCTGCCGTTCATGGGCTACAACGTCGGCGACTACTTCGCCCACTGGATCGAGACCGGCAAGCACGCCGACGCCGCCAAGTTGCCGAAGATCTTCTACGTCAACTGGTTCCGCCGCGACGCGGACGGCAACTTCGCGTGGCCGGGCTTCGGCGAGAACATCCGCGTCCTGAAGTGGGCGCTCGAGCGCATCGAGGGCACGGCCGCCGCGGTCGACACCCCGATCGGCCGGGTGCCCACGCCCGAGGCGATCGACACCAATGGCCTGGACCTGTCGGCCGACGAGCTGCAGCAGGCGCTCGCCGTCGACCTCGAGGAGTGGAAGGCCGAGGTGCCGCTGATCGAGGAGTGGTTCGACAAGGTCGGCGACGCCCTGCCCGGCACGATGCGTGACGAGCTCGAGGCGCTGAAGCTCCGGCTGGACGCCTGACGCTGCTGGCGTTGTCCGCGCTTCAGCGGGCTGTAGCACCGTCAAGCGCGGACAAGTCGCTAGCGTCGAAGGGCCCGGATCCTCCCGATCCGGGCCCTTTCGCGTCTGCTATCCGCGCCAGCGCCGTGATCTTGTTGCGCCCGACCCGTTCCAGCGCACCAGGCGCAACAAGATCGCCTGCCGGGCGCCCCCGGTGGCGGGCAACGCGGCAGTACCGACACAATGCGGTACCAACCCCGCCACTCTCCGCCGATCGAGGCCTGCCCATGCGCCACCCCCGCCGTCCCTGCCGCGTTCTCGTCGCCGCGCTCGCCGTCCTCGCGACGGCCGCCGGGGTCGCCGCGGCAGCCACCCCGGCGAGCGCGCGCACGGCCGGCACCTGGGTGAAGATCGAGTCCACCTGCGCCCACCCCGGCGACACCGCGACGTTCCGCTGCTTCGCCAAGAAGCTGGTCGACGTGCCGGCCCACACCCGCGGGTCCGCCCCGCTGCTCGCCTCGGTCGGGCACGGGTACGGCGGCGGCATGTCGCCCGGCGACCTCGCCACGTTCTACGGCTACAACCGCAGCGGCGGCAGCGGGCAGACCGTCGGCATCGTCATCTGGGGCAACAACCCCTACATCAAGACCGACCTCGGCACCTTCGAGAACCACTACAAGCTGCCGGCGGAGACGTCGACGAGCTTCCGCGTCGTCAACCAGAGCGGCAAGACGTCACCGCTGCCGAACTCCTCCAACGCGCTCACCGGCACGCACGGCGAGATCTCCCTCGACGTCGAGGCGGTGCGGGCCGTGTGCGCGAAGTGCAAGATCCTGCTGGTCGAGGCCTCCGTCAACGGCCAGGGCAGCCCGTCGGACGCCTCGCTCGCCGCCGCCGAGGACACCGCCGTTCGGCTCGGCGCCACCGTCGTCACCAACTCCTGGGGCGGGCCGGAGTACTCCGTCAGCTCGACCCTCACCAAGGCGTTCCAGCACCAGGGCGTGGTGATCACCGCGTCCAACGGTGACGACGGCTGGGACGGCTGGGACTTCGTCACGTCGTACGGCGCGAGCGACAACGCGCCGTCCTATCCCTCGACCTCGCAGTACGTCGTGGCCGTCGGCGGCACCACGATCACCCCGGCCGCGAACGGCACGCGCAGCAACGAGGTGGTCTGGAACAGCAACGGCAACGCCGACTCCGCGGTGGTCGACGGCGCCACCGGCGGCGGGTGCAGCCGGCTCACCGCCGCGCCCTACTTCCAGGCCTCGACGCCCGGCTACTCCGCGCTCAACTGCGCCGGCAAGCGCTCCGGCACCGACGTCGCCGTCGACGGCGACCCGCAGACGGGCCTGTCCGTCTACAGCAAATCCGAGGGCGGGTGGGCCCGCTACGGCGGCACGTCGCTGTCCTCGCCGCTCGTGGCCGGCATGTTCGCGCTCGCCGGCGGCTCCGGCGGTTCGTCCTACCCCGCCGCCTCGCTGTACGTGAACGTCAACCGGCTGCACAAGGCCACCTTCGACGTCACCTCCGGTGCCAACGGCTGGTGCGGCACCACCGCGCCGGACGCGTGCTCGACCGCGGCGTCGACCGCCTCGAAGGGCCGCACCAACAACCCCAACGGCATCTACACCAAGGACGTCATCGACTGCACCTTCGCGCGCACCGGCAAGCCGGTGACGACGGTGCCTGCGAAGTCCAGTGCCGAGTGCACGGCCACCTCCGGGTTCGACGGGCCGAGCGGGCTCGGCGCGGTGAAGGGGCTGTCGATCTTCACCGACACCAGCCCGGGCGCCCGCCTCACCGGCTCGACCTCGCGGAAGGTGAAACAGTCCGGCACCTACACCGCCCACCTGACTCCGCAGCACGGCGCGAGGATCACCTCGGTGACGTGGTTGTTCGGCGACGGCAAGAAGGTGACCGGCAAGAGCTACGTCGTCAAGCACGCGTGGGCCAAGGCCGGCACGTACACCGTGACCTTCTCGGCGTGCGACAGCTACGGCGACTTCGTGCTGCGCAAGGCCACGATCCACGTCAAGAAGTAGGCAGCCGGCCCTCCGCCCGCGCGAGGTCGAACAGGCCGAGCGCCGCCACGCTGTGCGCGTCCGGAAACCCGCCGCTGCCGAGCATCCGCCGCAGCTCAGCCTCGCTGCGCCACTCGTGCACCATGTCCGACTCGGTGCTCTCGCGCTGCGTCTCCCCGGCGGTGAGCCCGGTCGCGACGAAGACGTCGAAGGACTGCGAGCTGAAGCCGTAGCCCGCGTACAGCCGCCCGACGTGGGTCAGCACGGCCGCGGTGAAGCCCGTCTCCTCCCGCAGCTCGGCGACCGCGAGCTCGTGCTGCGTGCCGCCGTGCCCGGCCGGCCAGCCGCCCTGCGGGAACTCCCACGCGCGCACGCCGACCGGGTAGCGGAACTGCTGCACCAGCCAGAAGCCGTCGCCCGTCCAGGGGATGACGGCGACGAAGTCCTGCTTGTCGACGACGGAGTACACGCCGACGTCGCCCGAGGGGAAGCGCACCTCGTCCTCACGCAGCCGCATCCACGGCGAGCGGTAGACCTCCCGCGTCGACAGCTGGACGATCCGGTCGCTCATTGTTTCCTCCGTGCCAGGACGCACAGCACGTGCGCGACGAGCGCGGTCCAGCCCGTCTGGTGCGACGCGCCCAGGCCTTCGCCGGTGTCGCCGTGGAAGTACTCGCTGAACGTCGGGTGCGCGCGCCACAGCGGGTCGTCGCTGGCTTCGATGCGCGCTCCGTCACTGGGCCGCCGCCCGTCCGGTCCCGCGCGGAACAGCCGCACCAGCCGGTCGTCGAGGTCGTCGGCCACCTGGGCGAGGGTGAGCCGGGTGCCCGAGCCCGACGGGTCCGCGACGGTCAACTCGTCGCCGACGAAGGCGCCGTAGCTGCGCAGCGCGTCGGCGAGCAGCACGTTGACGGGGAACCACACCGGGCCCCGCCAGTTGGAGTTGCCGCCGAACAGCGGGGTGCGCGACTCCCCCGGCTCGTAGTCGATGGTCGCGCGCTGCCCGCCGACCTCGGCGGTGTACGGCGTCGTGTAGACGCGCGACAGCGACCGGATGCCGTACGGGGAGAGGAACTCCTCGGTGTCGAGCATCCGGTCGAGCACCCGGGTCAGCCGGTCGGGTGCGAGCAACGCGAGCAGGGCGTCGGCGGGCTCGCCGTCCGGGCCGGGGTGCAGGACGAGCCCGTCGAGCAGCTCCGGCCGGCGCCGCTGCAGCCAGCGCAGCCGGCCGGTGAAGTCCGGCAGCGCGTCGTTGGTCCAGGCCCGCGCGTGCGCCACGGCGAGCAGCGGCAGCAGCCCGACCATGGAACGCACCTTGAGCTGCTGGCACGAGCCGTCGGGGTGGACGAGCACGTCGTAGCAGAAGCCGTCGACGTCATCCCAGAGCGCGACGTCGTTGGACCCGAAACGCGACATGGCGTGTGCGATGCCGAGGAAGTGCTCCATGAACGTGGTGGCCATCGTGTCCCACGCAGGGTCGACTCCGGCCAGTTCGACCGCGATCGACAGCATGGTCAGGCAGTACGCCGCCATCCAGCTCGTGGCGTCGGACTCCTCCAGCCGCCACCCGGGCGGCAGCGCGGCCGACCGGTCGAACAGCCCGATGTTGTCCATCCCGAGGAAGCCGCCCTCGAACAGGTTCGACCCGTCGACATCCTTGCGGTTGAGCCACCACCCGAAGTTGAGCAGCAGCTTGCCGAACACCCGCGCCAGGAACGCGTGATCGCGGCTGCCGTCGATCCGGAAGACCTGCCACACCGCCCACGCATGCACCGGCGGGTTGACGTCGCCGAAGCTCCACTCGTACGCGGGCAGCTGCCCGTCGGGGTGCATCGCCCACTCCCGGCACAGCAGGGCGAGCTGCTCCTTGGCGCCCTCCGGGTCGACGTGCGCGAGCGTGACGCAGTGGAAGGCGAGGTCCCACGCGGCGAACCACGGGTACTCCCACTCGTCGGGCATGCACAGCACGTCCGCGAGGTCGAGGTTGGCCCACGCGGCGTTGCGGATCCGCCGGCGCTGCGGCGGCGGAGGCGGCTGGCCCGGGTCGCCGTCGAGCCAGTCGCGGACAGCGAAGCGGTAGAGCTGCTTGCCCCACAGCAGCCCGGCGAACGCCCGCCGCGCGATGCCGCGGTCCTCGTCGGACGGCACACCGTCGAGGACGTGCGCGTAGAACTCGTCGGCCTCGCGCTCGCGGTCGGCCAGCACCGCGTCGTAGCCCGGGCCGAAGGTCGCGTCGTCGGGTTCGGCCGTCGACAGCCGCAGCCGCACCCGGACCGTCTGCCCCGGCTCGATGCTGTCGAACCGGTACCAGAACGCGGCCTTGGTGCCGGTGCCGTCGGGGTTCGTGGCGTGGGCGTCGCCGTCCACGACGCGGCGGTCGACGGCGTCCTTGGGGTAGGCGGAGCGGTTGGTGTCGGCGCCGAACAGGCCGACGGCGTTGGTCTCGTTGTCGCACACCAGCACCTCGGCGTGCCCCTCGGCGGCCAGGACGTAGCGCCCGAGGGTGACGTGTTCGCACTCGACGGCGCGCATCCCGGCGGGAACCCGCGGCCCGGTCAGGTGCTGCAGCGACGGCCGCCGGTCGTCGCGGCCCCACGCCCACGTGTTGCGGAACCACACCTGCGGCAGCAGGTGCAGTGGGGCGGACTCCGGCCCGTGGTTGGTCGCCTCGATGACCAGCAGGACGTCGTCGGGCGAGGCCTTGGCGTAGCCGACCGTGACGTCGAAGAACCGGTTGTCGTCCAGCACGCCGGTGTCGCCGAGCTCGTACTCGCGGTCCTCCCGGGTGCGCCGGGCGTTCTCCTCGCGCAGCCGGGCATACGGGTACTCGGCCTGCGGGTAGCGGTAGAGCCAGCGCATCCACGAGTGGGTGGGCGTGCCGTCGAGGGCCCACCAGTACTCCTTGGCGTCCTCGCCGTGGTTGCCCTCGGCGTTGGTCAGCCCGAACAGCCGCTCCTTGAGCACCGGATCCTTGCCGTTCCACAGCGCGACGGAGAGGTTGAGGAACCCGAAGCGGTCGCACAGCCCACCCAGCCCGTCCTCACCCCAGCGGTAGGCGCGGGCGTGGGCCTGCTCGAACGGCAGGTAGGCCCACGCGTCGCCGTCGGCGGAGTAGTCCTCGCGGACGGTGCCCCACTGCCGCCCCGAGACGTACGGGCCCCACAGCCGCCACGGGCTCGTCGACGACGGCGACTCGGCGAGGCGCGCGTGCTCGGCGGTCGGCGGCGCCGCGACCGTCGGCTGCGCGTGGCGGGGGCTCACCCGTGCAGCGTGCCACGACCTCCTTAAGTCTGTTGCTACTGCAGGTAGCGTCGTCAGATCGTGGCTGCCTCACGTTCACCCTCGCCCGACTCGCCATCCTCGCCCGACTCCGCACTGGCCGCCGAACGCCGGCACCTCGACCACGCCCGCGACTGCCTCGGGCACATGCGCGCGGCCGCCGACCACATCGCCGACTACGGCGTCGACGAGCTGTCCTCCTACGCGCTCGGCGAGCTGCGCGCGCAACGGCTCGCGGCGCTCGACGCCGACCCGGACGCCCCGCCGTTCTTCGGCCGCACCGACCGCGACGCCGACGACGGCCCGGGCACCGAGGTGTTCCACATCGGCCGGCGGCACATCCGTGACACCGACGGCGACCCCGTCGTCATCGACTGGCGCGCCCCGATCGCCCGCGCCTTCTACCGCGCCACCTCCGACGACCGGATGGGCCTGCAGCTGCGGCGCCGGTTCGGCTTCGCCTCCGGTGTGCTGACGTCGTTCGAGGACGAGCACCTCGACCGCGGCGAGACGCTCGGCCTCGCCTCGGGCCTGCTGCGCGCGGAGATCGAGCGACCGCGCGTCGGGCCGATGCGCGACATCGTCGCCACCATCCAGCCCGACCAGGACGACCTCGTGCGCGCCGACCTCGACACCTCGCTGTGCATCCAGGGCGCGCCCGGCACCGGCAAGACGGCCGTCGGCCTGCACCGCGCGGCGTACCTGCTCTACACCTATCCCGAGCGGCTGCGGCGCAGCGGCGTCCTGGTCGTCGGCCCGAACGCCGCCTTTCTGCACTACATCGCCCAGGTGCTGCCCTCCCTCGGCGAGGGCGGCATCGAGCAGAGCACCGTCGGCGGCCTGGTCGGGTGGCAGGCGCGGGGCGACGAACCGGTGGCGACGGCGGTGCTCAAGGGCTCCGACCGCTGGATACCCGTCCTGGAGAGAGCAGTGCTCTCGCATATTCGCAAACCCGCCGAGGACGTCGTCACGATCATCGGCACCAAGCGCTACCGCATCGGCGCGCACCACCTGCGCCGGTACGTCGACGACGCCCGCCGCGCGCTGCTGGCCGGTGGCCTGCGCTACGACGCGGCCCGCGAGCGGCTGCGCATGCAGGTCGGCGAGGACGTGCGCCGGCAGCGCGAGGACGTCGGCGGCGCGCCCACCGACGCCGAGACCGCCCGCGTGGCCCGCTCCCCTGCCGTCAAGGCGTGGGTGGACGAGGTCTGGCCCGCGCTCACCGCGCCGGCGCTGCTGGCCCGGCTGTGGGACGACCCGGAGTTCCTGCGGCGCTGCGCCCGCGACGCGTTCACCGACGACGACCTCGCGCTGCTGCACCGCCGCGCGCCCAAGACACTGCGCACGATCACGTGGACGGCAGCCGACACCTTCCTGCTCGCGGAGATCGACGCGCTGCTGCGCGGCACCGACACGTTCGTGCACGTCGTGGTCGATGAGGCGCAGGACCTCTCGGCCATGCAGTGCCGCGTCGTCGCCCGCCGCTGCCCGCTCGGCTCGGTGACGGTGCTCGGCGACCTCGCGCAGGCCACGACTCCGTGGGCGCCCGGGTCCTGGCGCGCCACCCTCGCCCACCTCGGGCACGGCGACGCCCCGGTCCGGCCGCTGACCGCGGGCTACCGCGTCCCGGGCGAGGTGCTCGACGTCGCCAACCGGCTGCTGCCGCACGTGGCGCCGGACGTCCCGCCGGCCACGTCGGTCCGGCAGTGCGACGGCGCTCTGACCTACGGCGGCGCCGCGGGGCTGGCGCCCACTGTCCGCGACCTGCTCGACGTCGAGGGCTCGATCGGCGTGATCGTGCCCGACGCGCGGGCCGCCGGGGTAGTGGCCGAGCTGACCGACGCGGGCGTCGAGGCGGCGCTGCTGGACGCGCAGACCGACGCCCGGGTGTCGGTGGTGCCCGCGTCGTCGGCCAAGGGCCTGGAGTTCGACTCGGTGGTGCTGCTGGAGCCGGCGCAGATCGTGGCCGCCGAGGCCGCGCGGGTGGACGGGCTGCGGCGGCTCTACGTCGTCCTGACCCGTGCGGTGTCGCGGCTGGCGGTGCTGCACGACGAGCCGCTGCCGGCCGAACTCGCCGCGCTCGCCTCCTGAATCCGGCTGTCCACAGGCACAATCGGGTGTGCCCGAAACTCCGGCAGACTCCACGCACGACGGAGGTGATCTCGTGACCGTCACACTGCCCCTGCCCGGCGACCTGCTGACCGTCGAGGAGTACGTCGCGCTCGGCGACGACGAGACCCTGCGGTGGAGCGAGCTGCAGGAGGGCAATCTCGTCGTGTCACCAAGCCCAGGGTGGCGCCATCAGCGCGCCTGTCTCCGACTGGCCGTGCAACTCGACGCACAACTGTCCGGCGGCCTCGTGCTCGTTCAGGACATCGATGTCGACCTCCAGCTGGCGGCAGCACATGAGCCGGGGACCGTGCGCCAGCCGGACCTCGTGGTCGTGAGCGCCGCAGAGGCAGAGCGGGTGGAACGCACCGGCGGCATCCTGCGCGCCTCCGGCGTCGTACTCGTGGCAGAAGTTCTCGCCCCCGGCGATCCGCGCACCGACCGCATCATCAAGCGGGCCGAGTACGCCGACGCCGGCATCGGCCACTACTGGCTCGTCGACCTCGACACCGGCCCGTCGCTCACCAGATGCACGCTCGACACCGACGGCTACACCGACGACGGGCCACGCACCGGCGTCGTCACCGGCGAACAGCCCTTCGGCTACGAGCTCGACCTCACCCCGTTGATTTGATCTAGTCTCCTTCATATTTTTAAATAAATTTGACCCCTGGCCTTGCTAGTCCCATAACTATGGATAACTATGGTGCACGTGGCTCCGGAGGACGTCAGCGCGCTCGCGTCCGCCGGCGAGACGTTGACTGTCGAGTTCAAGCGTGGAACCCGCCAGGCGCTGAACGACGATCTCATCGTCGAGGCGGTCGTGTGCCTGGCCAACGGCCAGGGTGGCAAACTGCTGCTCGGTGTCGAGGACGACGGAACCGTCACCGGGCTGGCGCCTCGGCACGGGCAGAAGACTGAGGCATACCTCCTCCAAGCCATGATCCTCAACAAGACGGAGAGTCCGGTTGCAACGGACGTCACCGTGGTGCGCGTCGGTGAACACGACGTTGCCGTCATCTCAGTGCCGAACGTGCCGATGCCAGTCGGCACAAAGTCCGGGAAGTACGTTCGGCGGACCACGCGCGCGGACGGGAAGCCCGAATGTGTCCCGTACCTGCTGCACGAAATGCTCTCCGTCGGGTTGGCCGCCCAAGGTCGTGACTACGCGGCCACACCAGCGGTAGGAGCGACGGCGTCGGATCTCGATACCGCCGAGTTCAACCGGTTCCGCCGGTTGTGCATGCATGGCAGAGGCGATCGGATCCTGGCCGACGCAAGCGACGACGACATCTTGCGGGCACTTCAGCTCACGCTTCCGGGGGACAGGAACGAGCTAACACTCGGCGCAATTCTGTTGTTCGGCACTGAGGCGGCCCTAACTCGGTTCGTGCCGACAGCCGAAGTCGTGTTTCATGCACTCCGACAAGATGCCGTCACTACGGACGAGACCATCCGCCAGCCACTGCTGAGGACAGCTGAGCGCCTCTTCGATCTGATCGACGTTCGGAACGCCGAGCAGGAGCTCATCATCGGCTTGCACCGCATCGGCATCCCGCGAGTTCCAACCGGAACGGTTCGCGAGTCAATCGCCAATGCCTTGGTCCACCGCGACTACGCCGAGATCGGACCAGTGACCGTCCAGCTGACCGAAGACCGGTTTCGTGTTGCTAGTCCAGGCGGATTTCCAGCAGGCATCACCCTGGCAAACCTGCTTGACGACTCCAAGCCTCGTAGCCCGATTCTGGCAGAGGCGTTCAAGCGCGCCGGCATCGTCGATCGAGCAGGGCGCGGCATTCGCGAGATGTACCAACAGTTGCTTCGCGCTGGCCGCGGCGGGCCTGACTACACAGCGTCGAATGAGCGGACAGTGATCGTTTCGATAGCCACGAGCGACGCAGACCTCGAGATGGCACGTTTCGTCGTCGAGCACGAGGAGGCCACTGGTGCCCGCTTTACTCTTGTGCAGTTGCGAGTCCTGCACGAGCTGAAGGCGATGGGACCGGAGACGGTCCAAGAACTCGTCGAGGCACTCAAAGAGACGCGCTCTGTCATCCGAGGCCAGCTGACCAGACTTGCCGAGAATGGCCTCGTCGAACCCCGAGGAGGCGGCCGCAACCGTCGATATCACCTGACGGCAGCCTTCTACCGATCCGCCCAGTCAACCGAATACGTACGGCTACAAGACACCGATCCGATTCAACAGCGGCGCATGGTGCTGAGCTACGTCGACCAGTTCGGCAGTATCACCCGCAGGAAAGTAGCTGAGCTGTGCCGACTCGGACCGGACCAGTCGCGGGTTGTTTTGCGAAAGCTGGTGCAGGAGGGCGAACTCGAACTTCGCGGGGAGCGACGCGGAGCGCACTACGTGCGGCCGGGCCAAGCCTGACGGCCGGCGAAGTCGCTGTCGACCCCGCCCCGCAGCCCACGTGACCACGGTCACGGATATGGTAGGAACCCCTGCGTAGTTCGCGCGTGCACCACCCCCGTACGAACGAGCCACGCACCACCACTCGAGGCAGACGACCGAGCGGCCACCCCGCCCGCGTCCGAGGCGAGGAGATCCGGCTATGTCCGAGCACGTCCACGCGGTTCAACCCGAAGCGGACATGGTGCAGCTGCTGACCCCGGAGGGGCAGCGGGTCGAGCACCCCGAGTACCCGCTCACCATCACCGACGACGAGATCCGCTCGCTCTACCGAGACCTGTTCCTCGTCCGGCGTATCGACACCGAGGCCATCGCGCTGCAGCGCCAGGGCGAGCTCGGCCTGTGGGCCAGCCTGCTCGGGCAGGAAGCCGCGCAGATCGGCGCCGGCCGCGCGCTACGCCCCCAGGACATGGCGTTCCCGACCTACCGCGAGCACGGTGTCGCCTGGTGCAAGGACGTCGATCCGCTCACCCTGCTGGGCCTGTTCCGCGGCACCAACCTCGGCGGCTGGGACCCGAACAGCAACAACTTCAGCCTGTACACGATCGTCATCGGCGCCCAGACGCTGCACGCCACCGGCTACGCGATGGGCGTGGTCCGCGACGGCGCGGTCGGCACCGGCGACCCCGACCGCGACACCGCCGTCCTCGCCTTCTTCGGCGACGGGGCGTCCAGCCAGGGCGACGTCAACGAGTCCTTCGTCTGGGCCGGCGCCGCCAACCTGCCGATCGTCTTCTACTGCCAGAACAACCAGTGGGCGATCAGCGAGCCGGTGGAGCGGCAGAGCCGGGTGCCGCTGCACCACCGCGCGCGCGGCTTCGGCTTCCGCGGGGTGCGGGTCGACGGCAACGACGTCCTCGCCTGCCTGGCGGTCACCCGCGACGCCCTCGACCACGCCCGGGCCGCGCAGGGCCCGACGTTCGTCGAGGCGTACACGTACCGGATGAACCCGCACACCACCAACGACGACCCGCGCCGCTACCGCCCCGGCAGCGAGGCCGACACCTGGAAGCTCAGGGACCCGCTCGAGCGGGTCCGTGCCTACCTCGTCCGCGAGGCAGGCACGCCGCCGGCGTTCTTCGAGGAGCTGGCGGCCGAGGCCGAGCAGCTCGGTGAGCACATCCGCACCGGGTGCCGCGCACTCGTCGACCCGTCACCGGCTTCGGCGTTCGACGACGTGTACGTGTCCATGCCCGACGAGCTGCGCGTCGAGCGCGACCAGTTCGTCAACTTCGTCGAGGAGGTGTCGGCATGACGTCGGCTCCCACTGCCCCGGTGACGATGGCCAAGGCCCTCAACGACGGGCTGCGCAAGGCGATGGAGGACGACCCGAAGGTGGTCGTCATGGGTGAGGACGTCGGCAAGCTGGGCGGCGTCTTCCGGATCACCGACGGACTGCAGAAGGACTTCGGCGAGGACCGCGTCATCGACACCCCACTCGCCGAGTCGGCCATCATCGGCACCGCGGTCGGGCTCGCGATCCGCGGCTACCGGCCCGTGTGCGAGATCCAGTTCGACGGCTTCGTCTTCCCCGGCTTCGACCAGATCGTCAGCCAGGTGGCCAAGTTCCACAACCGCTCGGCCGGCACGATGCGGATGCCCATCACGATCCGCATCCCGTCCGGCGGCGGCATCGGCGCGGTGGAGCACCACAGCGAGTCGGTCGAGACCTACTTCGCGCACACCGCGGGCCTGAAGGTCGTCGCCTGCTCCAACCCGTCCGACGCCTTCTGGATGATCCAGGAGGCCATCGCCGACGACGACCCGGTGATCTTCATCGAGCCCAAGCGGCTCTACCACGCGGCGAAGGCCGAGGTCGCGGCGTCGCCCACGCCACTGTACTCGGCGCAGGTGGTGCGGCCCGGCACGCACGTCACGGTCGCGGGCTACGGCGGCGTCGTCCCCACGCTGCTGGAGTCGGCGAAGGTCGCCGCGGAGGACGGCGTCGAGCTGGAGGTCATCGACCTGCGCACCGTCTCCCCGCTCGACACCGACACGATCCTGGAGTCGGTGCGCCGTACGGGCCGGCTGATCGTGGTGCACGAGGCCCCGCAGAGCTTCGGCGTCGGGGCCGAGATCGCCGCGCGCGTGACAGAGAAGGCGTTCTACTCCCTGGAGGCGCCGGTGCTGCGCGTCGCGGGCTACGACACGCCGTATCCGCCCAGCCGCCTGGAGCACGAGTGGCTGCCCAACCTCGACCGGGTGCTCGACGCGGTCGACGCGGTGATGGAGTACTGATCCCCATGAGCATCCAGCAGTTCAAGCTTCCGGACCTCGGCGAGGGGCTGACCGAGGGCGACATCCTCAAGTGGCTCGTGTCGGTCGGCGACACCGTCAAGGTCAACGACACGATCGCCGAGGTCGAGACCGTCAAGGCCGCCGTCGAGCTGCCCTCGCCGTTCGCTGGTGTGGTCACCGGGCTGCACGCGGTCGAGGGCGAGACGGTGCCGGTGGGCACGCCGATCATCTCGATCGACACCGGCAGCGGGGCGGGCGACCTCGTGCCGGCCGTGCCGGACACGACCACCGCGTCCAGCACGTCGGGCA
>Ga0164242_10005213_pt1 | contig 14487 bp, 8 predicted proteins | sample OricomgcompostMG_FD_108783 | JGI IMG/M metagenome (GOLD analysis project Ga0164242, IMG submission 108783) | Miracle-Growth compost microbial communities from Emeryville, California, USA - Original compost - Miracle growth compost (MG) ... | reverse complement strand
AGCGGCCGGAATGTCGTCACTAGGCCAGAGGCGACAGCGTTCCTGTCGGTCCACGAAGCCGACTCACGCGCACCCGATCTGAGGCCGGAGGTGGGGCGACTCGCCGCACGATGGCGGGTGGCAGTCGTCGAGGATCATCTCCTGCAGCGCAGCCACACTGAACATCTCCTGTCCGTCCAGCCCGACCTCCACCTGGTGTTCAGTGGCGAGACACTGCCTGAGTTCGTGCGGTGGTGGAGCGACGAGGACGCGGCGGCGCGTCCCCAGCTGCTCCTCCTTGACCTCATGGTGGATCGGGGGCCCAGTGCCGACCCCGAGACTGTGCGGCAGCTCGTGGCAGCGGGGCTGCGCGTACTGGTCTTCTCCGCGATGGCTTCTCCTCCGCTGGTGCAGCAGATCGTCCGATGCGGTGCCAGCGGTGTGCTCGGCAAGAGAGATACAACCAGCGACATCCTCGCTGCTGTCCGTACCGTGCTGACCGGCGACGAGTGGTTGACTCCCGAACTTGCGAGCGTTATTGCCAGCGATCAACAACGTCCCGCGCTCAGTAGCCAGGAAGAGCGTGCACTCGTCCTCTACGCGTCCGGTCTGACCATGGACGCGGTCGCGGTGTCCATGGGCGTGCAGCGCAACTCCGTGAAGAAGTACATCGCAAGGGTCAAACAAAAGTACGCCGCGCTGGGCCGACCGCTTCACACGAAGATCGACCTGAACCACGCCGCGGCCAGGGACGGTTTCGGCGAGCTCACCACGCACCTCCACGGAGGAGGAGCCGACTCGTCGGCCGGCTAAGATCGCTGCTGCGCGCCGGCTTCCCCGGGGAACCGCATGACGCGGCGCCGAGTAGGCGAGGACCGCCACAGATTGACCAGATCAGTCATTGTCTTGTCTAGCCGGTCGATACGTGCTGCACTGGCACATGAGTGAGCCTGCTCCTGCGATACGCACACGCGTGATGAGGGGGTGGAGTATGCACTTCATCGACAGTGTCAGCCATGGGCTGCCGCCCGAACCCCGTTGAGGCGGGTTGTTCCGCGAGGCCGGCCTCCGGCTGGTCGGAAGCGGTGCGCCTGCGCCACCGTCCTTGCCCATCGCCGAGCACGCCGATCACACCCAGAGCTGGCCACTCGCAGCCATCCAAGCCATCTGCAGCACGACCGGTGGCCCGGCCCGTCACCAGCCCCCCTGACGCGGGCCGGGCCACCGTACTTCACGGTCCCCAGCCGCCCCGGCCAACCGGGCCTTGGCATGAACTGAGGGCAGTATGCGGCGGGCCAGTTCCGGGATACAGACTCGCCGAATGCCCTACACTTTGGCTCGTCACGTCAAGGAGTGTCCGTCACAAGCAATCATGGCGACGAGTTCGAACCGACGCTGCCATTGCAGTCCGGAGCGATGATGAGGAGTGTTGAGTCGTCCGGCCCGACGGCTACGTCGAGCAAGCGCAACCGCGGCAAGCCGAGACGTCCACGCTCAGCGACGGAGGCTAAGCCCGCCGAACTCACGTTAGGGCCGGGCGTCACGGTGGCCGGCAGCGGCGAGCCCGGCGACTCGAACTACCTCACGGTGGCGCAGGTGTACGTGGGCCTGCGTAATGCGGTCGGATATCTGCATGTCAACCCGGGCAGTGGGTTGCGGGTCTCCCCCGTGCCACGAGGCGGAGCGGCGATAGGCATCACCGTATGTAGTGGCGCGATCACCACCGTCGTGGGCCGCACTCGCCGCCGGTACGAGCCCGCCGACCTGATCTTCGCTACCGGTTCGGACACGATCACGTACCAGGCTGAGCAGTTCAGTTGGATCGCCACCATCCGGGTCAATCGCGACGATCTCAACCTGACCGAGGCCGAGCTGCAGCGCGCCCTCGACGGACAAGCCCTCTGGGCTGAGTGGCATCGAGAGATGCTGGTCAACGTCGCGAAGACCGTCCCCACCTCGATCGGTGACCCCGCCCATCACGCCGACCCCGACGGCGTCGACCATTACCTCGCTGCCACGCTAGAGCTTCTGGTTCGATCCGCCCTCGGAGCGGAGACGGGGCTGAAGAACGTCCGTCTCGCCCCCCGTGAACGGCGACTCGCCGCCGAGCAGTTCATCCGCAGCCATCTTCTCGACCCCGATCTCGGACCAGACATGGTGGCTGAACATCTCGGCCTGTCGAAGCGACAACTCGCTCGCGCCTTCACCGGACCGCCCGGCGTCGCGGCAACGATCGCGATCGAACGGCTCACCCGAGCCGACCGTCTGCTGAGGGATCGCCGTCGAGATGGCATGACCATCACTGAGATCGCCGAGCACTGCCAGTTCAGCTCACCGGCCCGGTTCAGCAAGGCCTACAAAGGCCACTTCGGCGTCACCCCGAGAGAGGCGAGAGCCGGGGTCGCGGCTCCCTGACGCAGTTCGCCTGCGCGGGGTAAGTGGCGCGAGTGGGTCACTCGCGCCACCTGCCCCGCGTCCGGCATCAGGCGCTACGCCGCCGGCGCCGGCCGACGAGCAGGAGAGCCGCGCCCCCACCCAGCAACAGCAGAGCACCGATCGACACCGCGCTGATGTCGAAGCCCGTGAACGCCAGCGGTCCCCCGTCACTGGCCGGCACGTAGCCGGCGTCGATGTGGGGAATGTCCTGCTGGCCGGGCACGGCCGAGTTGGCGCCGAACGCCGGCGTCGTGATGGTCACCAGCCCGGTCTTCGGGTCCGGGTTGGAGTCCGTATCGCTGTCGCCCTGCTCCTGCTTGGTCAGGTCGTATGTAGTGCCATCGACCGTCACCGACTTCGGGAACTGCACGTAATACTTCGTGTCCGGAAGTAGATCCGTGAATGTGTAGTGCCCGTCCTCGTCGGTCTTGGTCGTGGCGACCACGTGGCCGTCGGCGTCCAGCAGCTTCACGGTCGTGTCCGGGACCGGCTTCTCACCCTTGTCCTGCACCCCGTTGCCGTTGGCGTCGATCCACAGCGTCGACCCGACCGACACCAGCGGGACATACCCGGCATCGATCGTCGGGTTGTCGGCCTTGCCGGGAGCCCCGGAGTTGTCGCCCGACTTCGGCGTGGTCACGGCCGCCTTGCCCGACTCCTGGTTCGGGTTCGAGTCGGTCGCCCGGTCCGTCCCCTGGGTGGGCTTGGTGAGCGCGTACTTCGCACCGTCCACGGTCACCGTGGTCGGGAACTGCACCGTGTACTTGGTGTTGGGGACCAAGCCGGTGAACGAGTAGTACCCGTTCTTGTCGGTCTTGGTGGTCGCGACCACATTGCCGTCGGCGTCGAGCAGCTTCACCGTCGCGCCCGGGACCGGGGCCTCACCCTTGTCCTGCACCCCGTTGCCGTTGGTGTCCAGCCAGAGGTAGTCACCGATCGACACCGGCTTCGGGAAGTACCCGGCGTCGATTGTCGGGTTGTCCGCCTTACCCGGAGCCCCGGAGTTGCCCCCGGACTTCGGGGTGGTCACCGCAGCCTGCCCGGACTGCTGATCAGGATTGGAGTCCTTCGCGCGGTTCGCGCCCTGGGCAGGCTTGGTCAGCGCGTAATCGACGCCGTCCACGGTCACCGTGGTCGGGAACTGCACGGTGTAGTCGGTGTCAGGGACGAGGCCGGTGAACGAGTAGTACCCGTTCTTGTCGGTCTTGGTCGTGGCGACGACATTGCCGTCGGCGTCGAGCAGCTTCACCGTCGCGCCGGGGACCGGCTTCTCACCCTTGTCCTGCACCCCGTTGCCGTTGGAGTCCAACCACAGGTAGTCACCGATCGAGACCGGGTTGGCCACATACCCGGCATCAATCGTCGGGTTGTCCGCCTTGCCCGGCGCACCGGAGTTGTTGCCGGTCTTCGGGGTGGTCACCGTGGCGTTACCGGTCGACGGGCTCGGGTTGGAGTCCAGCCCGGCGTCGCTGCCCTGGCCCGGCAGGGTCAGGGCGTAGTTGATCCCGCCCACTGTCACCGCCGTCGGGAACTGCACGGTGTAGTCGGTGTTCGGCGCCAGATCGGTGAAGGCGTAGTAGCCGTTCGCGTCCGTGGTGGTGGTCGCGACCGTGTTGCCATCGGCGTCGAGCAGGGTCACGGTCGCGTTCGGCACCGGCTTCTCGCCAGCGTCCTGAACGCCGTTGTTGTTCGCGTCGAGCCAGACGTAGTCACCGATCGACACCGGCTTGGCGACGTACCCGGCGTCGATCGTCGGGTTGTCGGCCTTGCCGGGCGCGGTGAGGTTCTGACCTGCCTTCGGCGTGGTCACCGAAGCCTGACCGGTGGACTGGTCCGGGTTGGAGTCCTTCGCGGTGTCGCTGCCCTGCTTCGGCTGGGTCAGCGTGTAATCGATCCCGTCGACGGTCACGTCCGTCGGGAACTGCACCGAGTAGTCGGTGTTGCCCGGCAGGTCCGCGAACGCGTAGAAGCCGTCCGCGTCGGTCGTGGTGGTGGCGACCGTGTTGCCGTCGGCGTCCAGCAGTTTGACCGTCGCACCGGGAACCGGGGCTTCGCCCTTGTCCTGCACGCCGTTGCCGTTGGAGTCGATCCACACGTAGTCGCCGATCGACACGACCGGCGCGTACCCGGCGTCGATCGTCGGGTTGTCCGCCTTACCCGGAGCCCCGGAGTTGTTGCCGGTCTTCGGGGTCGTCACCGCGGCCTGCCCGGTGGACTGATCCGCGTTGGAGTCCGCCGTCGTGTCACCGCCCTGAATCGGCGTGGTCAGCACGTAGGTGTTGCCGTCGGAGTCGGTCACCGTGGTCGGGAACTGCACCGTGTAGTCGGAGTTCGGCACCAGGCCGGTGAACCCGTAGTACCCGTCCGAGTCGGTGGTCGTGGTCGCGACCGTGTTGCCGTCAGCGTCCAGCAGGTCCACCGTGGCATTCGGGACCGGCTTCTCACCGGCGTCCTGGACGCCATTGCCGTTGGAGTCGATCCACACGTAGTCGCCGATAGACACCGGTTTCGGGTGGTATCCGGCGTCGATCGTCGGATCATCCGCCGTGCCGGGGGCACCAGAGTTATTGCCCGACCTCGGGGTGGTCACCTCGGCGGCGCCGGACTGCGGGTTCGGGTTCGAGTCCGCCGTCCTGTCGCTGCCCTGGACGGCATCGCTCAGCGCGTAGTCGATCCCATCGACGGTCACCGTGGTCGGGAACTGCACCGTGTAGTCAGTGTTCGGTGTCAGGTCGGTGAACGCGTAGTACCCGTTGGCGTCGGTGGTCGTGGTCGCGACCGTGTTGCCGTCCGCGTCCAGCAGCGTCACCGTGGCGTTCGGCACCGGGGCCTCGCCGGCGTCTTGGATGCCGTTGTTGTTCTCGTCCAGCCAGACATAGTCACCGATCGAGACCGGTGGCGCGTATCCGGCGTCGATGGTCGGGTTGTCCTCCTGGCCCGGCTGGTCGGAGTTGTTCCCGGACGCCGGTGTCGTGACGGGTGCGTTGCCGGTCGACTGATCGGGGTTGGAGTCAGTGGCGGTGTCGCCGTCCTGCGTGGGCTGGGTCAGGAAGTAGGTCGTCCCACCCACGGTCACGGTCTTCGGGAACTGAACGGTGTAGTCCGTGTTCGGCGGCAGATCCGTGAACGCATAGTTGCCGTTCGCGTCAGTGGTGGTGGTGGCGATCGTGTTGCCGTCGGCGTCGAGCAGGGTCACCGTGGCGTTCGGCACCGGTGGCTCGCCCGAGTCCTGGACGCCGTCGCCATCGGTGTCGATCCACAGCTTGTCACCGATCGAGACCGGGGGCACGAACCCGAAGTCGTAGGTGTGATCGTCCTGGCCGGCACCGCCGGTGGTCACCGCTGCTTGTGGATACTGCCCTCCCGTCGGCACCACACCGTCGGAATCATGTTCGTCGTTGTCTCCGGCGTTTGCCTTGGTCGGCGTACGGCCCGCGAGTGGTCCACCCGTGGCGTAATCGTCGGCGTTGTCCAGTTTGACGGTGTACTTGGTGTTCTGGCTCAGGCCACCGGTGACGTTCGAGTCGTCGAAGTTGTAGTCGCCCAGCGAATCGGTCGTGGTCGTTCCGACCACGTTGCCGTCCGCGTCATACAGGTTGACAGTGACGCCGGCGATGCCGGGCTCGCCGGCGTCCTGGGTGCCGTCGCCGTCGGTGTCTGCCCACACCCGGTTACCGATCTGGATCGGTGCCTGGTCACACAGCACTTCCAGGTCGGCCATGCCGCTGCCCTTGCCGAACTGGTCAACGGTGTCCTGGTCGGTCCGCAGGCCGAGGTTTCCGGCCGGGAGTTGACCGTCCCGGCCGACGGCGCTGATGCCCTGAGTCCAGACATCACCGGTGCTGTCGAAGCCCGAGCTGACGATGTTCGGCTCCGAGCGGGACAGCGCAATGCCACCGTAGAACGCTTCTTCGTGGTATCCGGTGCGCCAGTCGCCGGTGTAGTACTCCTGATACGAAGTCGGCTCGCCACCGTTGTTCGCACCCGGGATGTTGTTGTTGGTGCACACGCTGCCCGGTGCGAGCGTGTCGGTGGCCGGGTTGTAGTTGGGGTCCAGGACGAAGCTGCCGTCGGTGAGCTTGCAGCCGCGCAGGATGTCGCCGCCGGCGCCGGTCTGTCCGGATGCGCTGAACGTCCCGTTGGCGTTCGGCTCCTGTGCGCTGAACCCTGCTTGGTCGGCGAAGCGGTCCCGGAAAGCGATGGTCAGGTCGCCGTCGGTCTCCTCGACGATGTCGTCGAGCATCGGCTCCGGGTAGGCCATCCAGCCGATCGAGCCGGCTTGCCCGTTGGCGCCGTCACAGCCGCTGGCGCGCTGCGGGTTGGGGCCGGCCGGGAACGCGTCAACCCAGGCGTACCAGCGACCCACGCCGTTCCCTTCGACGGAGCCATCGCAGTACGTGCCCTTGTATCCGCGGCCCCGGTCGTAGGCGAGCGACTGGTCGAGCACCTCATTTCCGAAGCTGCCGGTCGCCACGTCGAGCTGGTAGACGTGGGCGGACAGAGCGTCCATGTCAGCGCTCGTGCTGGCACTGGGGCTCGTGTCGACGGAGCACACGCCGCCGATGTAGTTGGTGTCCATGCCCGTTCCGGTTGCCATCGGGTGCCAATCGGCAGCGGTGGTGCACGGATTCGGGATCGGATACGTCGTCAACGATGCCGCGGGGTCTGCGGCTTGCAGGTCGTAGACGAAGACCGTCTTGTTGAACATGTTCACGCCGAACAGATACCGGCCGTCGTTGGTGACGTCGATGTCGCCAAGCGACTCCTTGCCGACGTGGTCGAAGAACCCGTAGTCCTGGTGCGTGTTCATGTCGTGGTTGTCGGCGCCGGCGTCGGGCACGGTCGCGAACAAGGTGGTTGTCCCCGACAGGGGGTACTGCGCGGGGTCGTTCCCGTTCTGCGTCGTGCCCGCCAGGTCAGTGACGTAGATGCCGCCCGGACCCCCCGGGCCGTAGGCCGAGCCGCGCTTCGCGTACGCGGCGGAGAAGATCCGCTGGTTCGTGCGGTCGTAGGCGATGCCATACACCGCACCCGTGTCGGCCTTGGTGGCCAGCGCCTCATTCGGCTGGTCAAGATCGTAGGTTGCCGAGATCAACGTGCGCTCGGTGCCCGGGCTTGTGGCGTTCGGGGGAGCGTCCCACGGCTGATCCGCGTCACAGATGGTGGCGTTGTTCTGGCAGTAGTAGGCCGGGTACCAGAACGACGTGTTGACGTAGGCGTCCTTGCCGCCGGTGACGTCGACGAACTCGGTATCGCTGGAGAACTTCTCATTGTTCGCGTTCGCCAGGTCCGCAGCCGCGACCGGGGCTACGGTCGACGGCTGCGATCCGTTCGCGGCCGTGAACACCAGCCCGCTCGGCACTTTCTGGTTATTCGCAGCAAACCCTGGGGCGAACGTGTCCGGCTTGGGGTTAGTCACGTCCACCCGGTACTGACCACCAGTCAGATCGCTGCTGGCCGGGTCGAATGTCGCGATGCCGTCGTTGTCGGTCGTCGCCGTCAGCGTATGTCCGTCGGCATCGGCAAGCGTGACCGTGACGCTGCTCAGCGGAGGATTGACCTGCTTGCTGGTCGCCGTCTGCTGACCGGCGTTCGCGCCGCTCGTGTTCAGCACGACGTAGCCGTTGGCCCCGGCGTCCTGGACGACTCGCACTTGCACCGTGCCGTCCCCTGTCGCAGCGACGGCCGGTATCACGGAAGCCGGTAGCACCGTCAACGTGCCGCCTGCGAGAGCTGTTGCCACCACGATCCGCGCCAGCCGCTTCGCGCCAGGATGCCGCGAGCTGCGCCCGTGGCGACCCGAATACTTGCTGAACCTCAAGTGACTGATCCCCGTCGAGGTCATCGGCAGGTTGCCTCCTAGCTCGTCCCCAGCAGCGCGCGCGAAGTGCACAATCGCCTGTTGCGCGCACCCTGGGACGCACGCGTACTTCACCCCGCGCGTGCGCGCAGGCACAGTCGACCATGTGCGGCGTAGATCAACAACTTGAAGGCAATTTGAGACAAGTTATGTCTTAGATAGGTCATACCCAGAGCATGGGTCGGCTGGTCAGGACCTCCCAGGTCGCGACGTCGACCTGGAGAACGCCCTCCGCTGCGACATCCCACTCGGTCTTGACACACCCGATACTCGGCCGGATAGTCCGCGGCGCGCATGCCGAACTCCACGCGTGCTCCTGCGCCACCTTCGACCCTGCGCCTGATGGGGAGTTGACTACAGGTCAGTGGGCGGTGCTGGTCTCACCAAGGGTGGTCACTGCGCGGGTCGGAGCACCGCGGGCGAGCCGAACGAAGCGATGATCTCCAGACGCCGCCGCGTGATCAACCAGCCAGCCGGGGTACAGCGCAGTTCGTCGTGGTAACTGCCCAGCGCCTCGAACGTGAGTCCCTCCTGGTCGCCTGTACCGGCGTGCCAAGCACGCAGCGCGCACTCGCTCCGGGCGCTGTCTCCGTCGATCCGCACTCGCACGTTGCTGATCAGGTGCTGCGTGGTGCCGCAACCGTCGAGCTTGCTGCGCAGGTACAGGACGATCGCAGGAACCCCGAGGAACGTACCGCCGGCGTAGGTGGCTTCGGCCTGTGCGTCGAAGACGGCGTCGAAGCTTCCCCAGCGCCGCCGGTCGCAGGCCTCGGCATACGCATAGAGGACGGCGGTGATCGCCTCGGTGTCGCTCACGCGGCTGCAAATCCATGCGCGGAGAGTTGCTCGGTCAGCCAAGCCAGCGAGCGTCGGAACGCTTCGGTGCGCCCCTCCTCGTCCACCCGTCGCCCCATTAGTTCGAGGTCGAAAGGCCCGGCGAAGTCGGCAGCTCGCAGCACCGTGAAGAGGCTGCCGAAATCGATCACACCGTCGCCGGGCACGGCGCGGTCGCGGACGCTGCGCTCGCCGAGGGCGTAGTCGGCGAGCTGCACCAGCCCGCAGTTGCGCGCGGCCGTCTCGAGGAGGGCCTCGAAGCTGCTGTCGCTCCAGGAGGCGAAGGTGTCGAGGCAGAGCGACAGACCGCTCTCGGCACAGACCGTCACCTGGTCGGCGAGTGTGTGGATTATCGACAGCTCGGCATAGCCCGGCGCCGTCGCCTCCAGCAACAGCGGCAGGCCGAGAGAGGAGGCGTACTCCTGCAGTTCGGCCGCCAACTCGACGAACGCGTTGGCAGCCGACCGCCAGCCAGCCCGTCCCCGCCCCCCTGTGGTGACGTATACCGTCTTCGCCTCGAGCTGGGACGCGAGCTGCACCGTACGACGCGCGGCCGCGAGCTGGGCGGCCCACGCGTCCGGCTCGTCCAGGGTCGCGAGGTCCGGGTGGCAGACCGTGCTGACCCCGACCGGGCTGCGCTTGAGCAGGTCGATGCTCTCTACGCCTTGAAGCTTGTAGTTCGGGACGCCGATCAGGCCGGCACCGACGTCGAGGCAGAGCTGCAGATCCTCGGCCAGCGAGGCCTGGCTGTCGTAGGCGCCGTTGATCGAGATCAGCGGGTGGAGGTCGGCCGTCACGACTCGTGCCCGGACAGCAGCGTCGACGCGAGCTCGGCGTAGCTCTCCAGCGCGGCACCGCCGGACGCCGTGACGACGTTGATCGGTACGTGATCGGCGCCCGCGTCGAGGTGCCGGCAAAGACCGGTGGCGACCGCGTCGGGAGCCCCGGCCACGACCAGCGCGTCGATCAGTCGATCGCTGCCCGGGTCGGCCACGTCCTCGGCGGCGAACCCCTGCGAGCGGAGGCTGCGGACATAGTTGTCCAGGCCTAGGTAGGGCGTGCGGACAGCGGGTCTGGCGATGCGCCGGGCCTCAGCCAGGTCGGTCGATGCCACCACCTTCTGCTCCGGCGCGAGCAGCGGCCCGGCACCGAGGGTCAGCCGAGCTCCCCGAGTGTGCTCGGGCGTGACGAGGTAGGGGTGGGCCCCGGCGGCGCGCGCGGCCGACAGCGCCAGCATGCGCGGGCCGAGTGCGGCGAGCACCCTCGCCGACACCGGCACCCCGGCGGCGTCCAGCTCATCCAGGTAGGACTCGACGGCAACGTAGGGGCGCCGGTACCGTTCGCCCGTCGACTCGGGGTGGCCGACCCCAATGCCGATCAGCGTGCGCCCCGGGTGCGCGGCCTCGACGCGGTGGTACGCCGCCGCGACCGAGGCCGCGTCGTCCTGCCAGATGTTGATGACGCCGGTGGCGAGCACCAGTCGGGTGGTCGCGTCGAGGAGCTCTTCGACCTGGCGCAGGTCACCCGACGGCGAGCCGGCCAGCCAGAGGGTCTGATAGCCGAGCGCTTCGACCTGCACGGCGAAGTCGACGTCGACCCAGGAGGCCCGCCGGAAGACGCCGTACCGGCCGAGCCGCTCGGCCCACTCTCGTCCTGTCATCTGCGCTCAGGCCTCGACCAGCCGGTCGATCCAGGTGTGAAAGTGGTGCAGCGCCAGTTCGTTGCGTCCGAAAATCAGCTCCTCGGCGGCGCCCGAGTCGAGGCCGCGCTGCATCGAGAAGTTCATCTTGTAGTCCTCGTCCTCCACCGCGTCGTAGAAGAAGTCGCTCATCCGCTGGGCCTCGGCAACGCGCTCCTCGTCACCCTCGGTGGGCGTCAGCGTGAGCAGCGTCTGCACGGTGCGCGACGTGCCGGGCGTGGCACCCGGGAAGAGCACCGATACGAGCGCGTACTCCCCGCCGTAGGCGGACGAGACAGCTGCATGCGGGAAGATCGCGTCGATGATGCCGAGCTGCTCCGCCGGACGCCATTCGGCTTCGGGCAGAGCACGCATCTCCGGCATGGTCTTGCGGCAGAAGACAACGCGCTGGTGCGGGCCGTAGGCGTCGACGAGCATCAGATTGGAGTAGTCGAGCTCGAAGATCGTCCGCGGGTGCAGGGCGGCGAAGTGGTAGCCCTCGAGGTAGCCGTCGTAGGCCAGCTTCCAGTTCGCGGCCTTGAGCTCGCGACTGGAGAAGACGTGCCGCTTGTCCAGCTCCAGACAGGCGAGCTCCTCGGCGAAGTCACCGAGCCACGCGTCGATGTCGAGCTCCGCACCCGCACGCGGCAGTCCGAAGATCAGCCCGGCCCGCTCAGCAACAGGGATCTCGATCAACCCGAGGGTGGAGCGGTCGAGTTCGCCGAACGTCTGCGCCTCGGTGACGCCGACGAGCTTGCCCGTGCGGTTATAGGACCAGGCGTGGTATCCGCAGGTGAAGCGGCGGGCGGCACCGCAGCCGTCAGCCACCACCGGTGCACCGCGGTGGCGACAGATGTTGAGGAAGCCGCGTACAGAGGCGTCGTCCTGCCGGACGAGCAGGACCGGCGTACCGGCGACGTCGAGGGCGGAGTACTCACCGGGCGTGCGCAGCTGGGCAGTGAGGCCGAGCACCAGCGGCACCCCTCTGAAGATCTTGTCGAGCTCGAGCTGCCAGCGCTGCGGATCGGTGTAGCGGGTGACCGGGTTCCGATAGATGTCAGGCGCCAGGTCAGTGGTCCTGGCATCGAGGTTCGCGAGCATCCGCTTCGCGAGGTCCATGATCACTTCGGGGTTATGCATCTCGGCCACCTCCAGACCCTCGGTTGCACCCTTACGACCGGCCGGCCGGTAGGTAAATGCCTCCCTGTGAATCTAGCGCGGAAGGGCGCCGGTGACCAGAGCCAGACTCGGCAGACGTCAGAAGCGGCCGATGATCTCATCGGAGTAGCGGAGGATGTCGTCGATCTTGTCGCGGGTGGTGCGCTCCCCTGCATAGTCGGCGAGCGAGGAGTAGTTATAGATCGTCGTAGCGCCCAGCTGCTCGAGCTCTTTGATCAGCTCAAGGTCCGAGCGGGCGAGCACGATCACCTCGAACGAGCCGTCGTCACGGCCCGCCTCGGCAAGCCGAGCCCGTATCTTGGGCACGAACTCGAGCGCCCGGTCCGGCGCGGTGCTGCCGCTGATCCAGCCGTCCCCCGCCGTCAGCGCTCGCCTGATCGCGACCTCCGTGTAGCCGCTCACGTAGAGGGGCACTCGCCCAAGCGGCTTGGGGCGTGTCATCACCGGCGGGAAGTCAAAGAACTGCCCGTGGTACTCGACCATCTCGCCCGTCCAGAGTCGACGCATGACCTCGATCATCTCGTCGGTGCGCCTTCCCCGGGTTCGGAAGTCGATGCCGGTCGCTCGGAACTCATCCTCCATCCAGCCGACGCCGAGCCCCAGCGAGACGCGCTGCTCGGAGAGCACCGAGAGGGTGGCCATCATCTTGGCCACGTCGACAGGCGAGTAGAGCGGGAGCACGACGATGCTGGTGGTGAAGTGCAGCCGGGTCGTCGCCGCCGTGAGTGCGCCCAGCGTCGCGCCGATGTGCGGCCACTCCGTCTGGGCCGGGAAGCCCGGGGTGCCGTCCGCGCTGTACGGGTAGGGCGCGAGCAGCGTCTCGGGGTAGAGCCAGTGATCGCCGAGGAACGCACCGTCGAACGGCGTCTGCTCCTCCAGCACCTGCGCCAGATCGAACAGGTCCTCGGTGGCGGCGAACTGCAAGGACTGGAAGAACTTCACAGCTGGACTCCCGTGGTTCGACATCGATTCGATCGATGAACCCTACCGGTCGGTCGGTCTGGCACCATGCTAACCTCCGCGGCGACCCGCAGGACGGCAGAGGAGCTCAGATGAAATTCGCCCGGATCGGCCGGCCCCGCGCAGAGGTCCCGGTGGCCTTGGGCGGCGACGGCCAGTGGCACGACCTGCGTTCCGTCGTCGCCGACCTCATCTTGCCGACGGCTCTGCCGGCCGAGGTTGACGACCTGCCGATCGTGCCGGCGGGGCGGTTCGGCCCACCGCTCGCCGGGATCGGCAAGATCGTCTGCATCGGCCTCAACTATCGCAGCCATGCCCAGGAGACGGGCAACGCCGCGCCCAGTGAGCCGATCGTCTTCCTCAAGGCACCGGCCACGATCGTAGGCCCCGACGACGACGTCCTCATTCCCCGCACCTCAACCAAGACCGACTGGGAGGTCGAGCTCGGGGTGGTGATCGGCCGGACAGCGCGCTATCTCGAGGACGAGTCGACCGCACTGGAGCACGTCGCCGGCTACGTGCTGAGCAATGACGTCTCCGAGCGGGCGTTCCAGATGGAGCGCGGCGGCGAGTGGGACAAGGACAAGAACTGCGAGACGTTCAACCCGCTCGGACCGTGGTTCGTCTCGGCCGACGAGGTACCCGACCCGCAGAATCTCGGCCTGCGGCTCTGGGTGAACGGCGAGAAGCGCCAGCACGGCACGACCGCCGACATGATCTTCAGCGTGGCGCATTTGATCTGGTACCTGAGCCAGTTCATGGTGCTCTACCCCGGCGACGTCATCAACACCGGAACCCCGGATGGCGTGGCCCTCGGCTCACCCGTCGACATCTACCTTCGCGCAGGCGACGTGGTGGAGCTGGAGATCGACGGGCTGGGCCGCCAGCGCCAGCTGATGGTGCAGGCCTGAGCCGGTCGTTCAGAACGCTGTGTCGCCACCATCCGCGACGTAGAGACCGGCCGTCAGGTAGCTCGACTCGGCCGAGAGCAGAAACAGAATCAGATTGCCGATCTCCGCCGGCTCGGCGATGCGGTTGAGCATCTGCGCGCTCGCTGAGATACGCATCCCCTCCTCGTAGTCACCGCCACCCCGGCGGTAGATGGCCGACTCCATCAGCGGGGTGCGGGTGCGCCCGGGAGCAACGGCATTGACGCGGATCTCGGGCGCGACCTCCAGGGCCAGCTGACGCGAGAACGCCACAACTGCCCCTTTCGCTGCGCCATAGGCGAAGTTACCCCACTGCGCCTGGACGGCGGCCGTCGAAGCGACGTTCACAATCGCCCCGCCACTCACGCGACGCAGAAAGGGAATCGTGTGCTTGCAGACAAGGAACGTCCCACCCGCGTGCACCGCAAGCATCTTGGTCCACCGGTCGTAGGAGTACTCGTCGATGGGCGCCGCGTCGGCGAACCCCGCGGCGTTGAGGACGCAGTCGATCCGGCCCAGCCGCCCGGCCGCCTCCGCAACGGCCGACTGGACCTGCGCCTCGTCGGAGACGTCGACCTCCAGGGCCACGCTCTCGCCCAGCTCGGCGGCGACCTCACGCGCACGTGTGATGT
>Ga0164242_10005212_pt1 | contig 14487 bp, 15 predicted proteins | sample OricomgcompostMG_FD_108783 | JGI IMG/M metagenome (GOLD analysis project Ga0164242, IMG submission 108783) | Miracle-Growth compost microbial communities from Emeryville, California, USA - Original compost - Miracle growth compost (MG) ... | reverse complement strand
GCGGAGCGAGCCGTGACAGAGGAAGCGCTGAGGCACACCGACCAGGTGTTGGTCGAACTCGTCGAGATGGTCGAGACCGCCCGGGCCGTCCCGATGTCCAGTTCGGTCGTCATCCCGCGCGAGCGCATGCTCGACCTGCTCGACGAGTTGCGCGAGACCCTCCCTCCGGAGATGGGCGAGGCCCGTCGTCTGATCGCGACCCGCGACCAGGTGCTCTTCGGCGCGCACACCGAAGCCACCGCCGTACGCGAGAAGGCCGACGCCGACGCCCAGGCGATCATCGCCGACGCGCACGCCCGGGCGGCCGAGGTCGCGGCGCAGGCCGATACCGAGCACCGGCGTCGCGTTGCCGACTCCGAGCTCGTGCGGGCGGCCGCTGAGGAGGCCGCGCGGGTACGCGACGAGGCGGCCCGGCACAGCGCGCTGCTGCGCAAGGACGCGGACACCTATGCCGAGCGTGCCCGTACCGAGGCCGACGCCCACGCGCAGCGGGTCCGGGGCGAGGCCGAGGCCTACGCCACGCGCCTGCGTACCGACTCGGAGCAGTACGCCGAGGCGACGTTGGCCGAGCTCGGGGGCGTCCTCCAGCGGGCCGCCGCGACCGCCGATCAGGGCCGGGCGGCCCTCGTTCGCCGTCGTGAGGAGGCCCCCGGGCGGCGCGGCGGCCGGGCCGAGCAGGCCCACCCGTCGGCGATTTCGGCCTGACCGCCCTCCTCGGCTAGGATGAATGACGGCCTCACTTGATCAAGGCCGGTTTTCGTATGCCTGAGAACTCGACACCGAAGCGAACGCACCCGCGCGTCGACCCGCGGAGCCCGTATGTCATCGACCTACGGGACCATGGTCGTAGCCCGGGGACGATGCGTGAACTCCGGCGTAGTGTTCCCGCGCCTGCGGGGCTGGCTCTCGACCTCGTCGCAGTGCCGGATGGTGCCAGCCTCGACGTCGCTGTGCGACTGGAGTCGGTGATCGAAGGAGTGCTCGTCACGGGCACGGTCACCACGCCGATCGTCGGCGAGTGCGGTCGGTGCCTGGATCCGGTCGGTGACGAGATCGACGTCGAGTTCCAGGAGCTGATCGCCTACGCGGCCAGCACCACGGACGAGACGACTGATCAGGACGAGGTCTACCGGGTCGAGGACGACTACATCGATCTCGAACCGGTGGTGCGCGACGCCGTGGTGCTGGGCCTTCCGTTCACGCCACTGTGCCGGGCCGATTGTGGGGGCCTGTGCCCCGACTGCGGGCAGAAGCTGGATGATCTGCCGGCCGGCCACACGCACGAGCGGATCGACCCGAAGTGGGCCGCGCTGATGCAGCGGGTCACCGAGACAGACGTTGAAGACAAGTAGCTCTGAAGGAGAACCGACGTGGCCGTCCCCAAGCGGAAGATGTCGCGCAGCAACACCCGGGCCCGCCGGTCGCAGTGGAAGACGAGCCTGCCGACGCTGGTCGCCTGCCCGAACCGCGCGTGTGGCGAGCTGAAGCTCCCGCACACCGTGTGCGCGAACTGCGGTCAGTACGACGGCAAGCAGGTCGCTGGCGTCTGACCCGCCGACGCGCGTGTCGACCGCTCCGGGGCTTCCCCTCGACCAGCGACTGCTGGCCGACGCGCTCGGGGTCACCCTCGACCCCGAGCTGTTGACGCGCGCCCTCACCCATCGTTCCTACGCGTACGAGAACGGTGGGCTGCCGCACAACGAGCGGCTCGAATTCCTCGGCGACTCGGTGCTCGGCATCGTCATCACCGAGACGCTCTTCAAGGCGCACCCAGACCTGGCCGAGGGCAAGCTCGCCAAATTGCGCGCGTCGATCGTGAACATGCGCGCGTTGGCCGGCGTCGCCCGCGGCATCGGTGAGCACGGGGGACTGGGCTCGTTCCTGCGGCTCGGCCGCGGCGAGGAGGCGACCGGCGGCCGGGACAAGGCCAGCATCCTGGCCGACACCCTGGAAGCCGTGCTCGGCGCGGTCTACCTCGAGCACGAACTGGACGTGTCGGCCCGGGTCATCCACGAACTGTTCGACGACCTGATGCAGGACGTTGCGACCAGCACCGCCGGCGTGGACTGGAAGACCAGCCTGCAGGAGCTCACCGCCGACCGTGGCCTGGGCGTACCCGAATATCAGATGGCCTCCGAGGGACCGGACCATCAGAAGACCTTCACGGCTCGTGCGCTGGTCGCCGGCGAGTTGTTCGGACCGCACACCGGCGGCAGCAAGAAGGAGGCCGAGCAGGGAGCGGCCGAGCTGGCCTGGCGGTCGATCACGACGCGAGCCGCGGGCGAGACCGCGGCCAGCTGACTTGTCCGAGCAACGCTGTGCCTGAGCTGCCCGAGGTGGAGACCGTCCGGGACGGTCTGCAGCGCTGGGTGGCGGGCCGCACTGTCGCGGCCGTCGAGGTACGCCACCCGCGTTCGGTACGCCGCCATCCCGGCGGGGCTGCCGATCTCACCGCCCGTCTGGTCGGAGCTACGTTCGATTCCGCGCAGCGCCGGGGCAAGTTTCTCTGGTTGCCGCTGCGGGACCAGGACTTGGCTCTCGTGGTGCATCTGGGTATGAGTGGCCAGTTGCTCGTGCAGTCCGCGCAGGCGCCGGACGAGAAGCACCTGCATGTGCGGATCGTCTTCACCGATGGTGGGAGGGAACTGCGCTTCGTCGATCAACGCACGTTCGGCGGGCTGCTGCTGGACGAGGTCATCGCGGGCGTACCCGCGTCGGTCACCCACATCGCGCGTGACCCGATGGATCCCCGCTTCGACGAGGCCGCCTTCGTTGCGGCGCTGCGTCGCCGCAATTCCGCGGTGAAGCGGGCACTGCTGGACCAGACGTTGGTCTCCGGCATCGGCAACATCTATGCGGACGAGGCGCTGTGGCGCGCCAGGATTCACGGGGAGCGGCTCGGTACCGCCCTCACCCGGGCCCAGACCACGGGACTGCTGGCGCATGTGCGCGATGTCCTGGGTGAGGCCATCGAGGTCGGTGGTACGTCGTTCGACGCGCTGTACGTGAACGTCAACGGGCAGAGCGGCTACTTCGACCGTTCGCTGAACGCCTACGGGCGCGAGGGCGAGCCCTGCTACCGTTGCGGCACGCCGATGCGGCGCAGCGCCTTCATGAACCGCTCCAGCTTCTGGTGCCCGAGCTGCCAGCCGGCACCTCGAATGCGCCGCGCGGCCGGTCCCGCACGATTGGGATCGGCCCGGGCCGGGCAACACTAGGCGTGGGATCGGGGGCCGAACCGTTGTCTTCAACGCGGGTCGGAGCCAACCGCGTGCGCGGCGCGCGGCGCGCGGCGCGCGGCCGGAAGCGAGCCGACGTCCAGGGGCTGCGCGCCCTCGCCGTCCTACTCGTCATCGCCGCCCACGCGGGCATCGGCGTGTTCTCCGGCGGGTTCATCGGCGTCGACGTCTTCTTCGTGATCTCCGGCTACCTGATCACCTCGTTGCTGCTGCACGAGGTGGAGCGAACCGGACGCGTGTCGATCGCCGGTTTCTACGCCAGGCGGGCACGGCGCATCCTGCCGGCGGCCGCCGTCGTCACCGTCACGGTGTTGGTGTGGACGACCCTCACCGCAGCGGCGGAGCGTGTCGCGACCGTGAACACCGATGCCCGCTGGTCGGCCGTGTTCCTGGCCAATGTCCACTTCGCGAAGGTCGGTACCGACTACTTCGCCGACCAGACGCCGTCGCCCTTCCAGCACTTCTGGTCGCTGGCGGTGGAGGAGCAGTTCTACCTGCTGTGGCCGTTGTTGATCCTGTTGCTCGCACCGCGTGTCTCGCGTCGTATTCTCGCCGCGATCATGGCCGGGCTGGGTCTGGCCTCGCTGCTCTGGTCGATGCATGTCACTGCGGTGAATCCCACCGGCGCGTACTTCTCCTCGCCGGCACGAGCCTATGAACTTGCCGCCGGCGCGGTGCTCGCCACCTTGATCGCGGGCTCTGCGGCAGGGCCTCGGGGAGTGCACAGGCGGGCGCCCTGGCCGACGGCGGCGCTGGGCCTGGCGGGCTTGGCCACCATCGTCGTCGCCGCGCTCGTCCTGCGCGAGGGCACCGCGTTCCCGGGCTGGCGAGCCCTGGTACCCGTGCTCGGCACCGTCGCGCTGCTGTACGCCGGGCGGCAACGGCAGGTAGGGGCCAACCGCCTGCTCGGTGAGCGGCCGCTGCGCTACATCGGAGACATCTCCTACTCGCTCTACCTGTGGCACTGGCCGGTGCTCAAACTCGGGATGGGACGATTGCCGAACTGGTGGCCGCTGCAGACGCCCACCCTGGTGGTGATCAGCTTCGTGCTGGCAGCGGCGTCGTACCGCTTCGTCGAACAACCGTTCCTGGGCCAACGCCTCCGGGTGGTGCGTGGTTCGCGCTCGCTCGTGTTGTGGCCGGTCACGGCCGCCGTGGTCGTGGCCGCGACGGCCGGGGCGACCGCCTACACGCATGTGCAACTGCATCAGCAGCAGACCGCGGCCTCGCAGTGGTTCCAGACACATGATCTGAGCACCATCACGGCCCCGGCGCCCGCGCCGACCACGCCGAGCCCGGCGGGGGCAGCGGCGCCGGTCGGGCCTGATGGCACACCAACCTCGGCAGTCTCGCCGGCCGCAGCGGCGGTCCAGGCCCTGCCCCCGGCGGTGGCGGCGGTCAATAAGCAGGTGGCGAATGCACTCATCGTCGCCGACGCGGGCGCCCCGATACCTCCGGGGCTCGACGTGACGGACCTGCCGAGCCGGCACTGGAGCAAGACCTTCGACTGTTACGCCGGGTACGGGCAGACGACTGCGCCCACGTGTGCGTACGGGGACACCGCGGCGAGCAGGGTCGTGGCCGTCGTGGGCGACTCGCACGCCGGCCAGTTGCTGGCGGCTCTGGACAAGCTCGGGCGAGCGGAGCATTTCAAGATCGTTCCGTTGATCAAGCTCGGCTGCGCGGCTTACGACGTACACCAGTCGTCCAGGTCGATGACCTATGCGGAATGCGACAGCTTCCGGCACTGGACACTCGGCCGGCTCACGACCTTGAAGCCGGCGGCGATCGCCATAGGCAGCCGCGGTGAGCTCTGGATGAGCAGCCGTAGCGGAGCCAGCGTCGCCGACCAGTGGCGCGTCGGCGTCGCGTCCACTGTGCGCAGATTCGTGAAGATTGCGCCGACGACGGTCTTCGGGGACGTGCCGAGTCGCCCGGACGCGCAGGCGTGCTTGACGCAGCACCATCCCACCCAGAAGAAGTGCGTGGCCAAGCAGGACACGCCGGAGACGAGAAGTAACCCGATCACCAGGGCCGAGGCGACGCGTGCGGGAGCGGCCTTTGTGGATCTCGAGCCCATGGTGTGCGCGGCCGGACGCTGCCCGGAGATCGTCGGCAACCTCGCCGTGTACACCGACAACAGCCACCTCTCGGTGGACTGGTCGCAGCACATGCTCGCCGGCATCACGCAGGAACTCGGCGACTTCTTCCACCGGCCCACACCGCCGGCCGGTTAGCTCATCTTGTGGGTTGCGACGGTTTCGCTTCGGATTCCGTACCCAGAAAACACTTCGGGTCGCACCACGGTGGGGGATCCTGGTGCGACCCGAAGGGGTGTTGCCGGTCGCTTACCGGACGGGGGGTTCCGGCGCTGACCGAACAAAGGTCCCACAGGACTTAACGGAAATGCAACAGGGAAACGTCACCAGTCTCGGTAGTGCATCGGCACCAAGGCCGTGTGATGGGCGCATATAACGACGAAATCCGAAGATCCACTTGCACGCTGGGAGGAGGTCGGTCGTGCCTGCGGATGCAGGCAACGAATGCGCTGCTCAGCTACCCGACTCGGCGGCGGACTTGATCTTGGCCAGCGTCTCTTGCATGCCGTGCTGCAACTCGGCGTAGAACTTCGTGGTGCCGCCCATGAATCGGTCGGTGAGCCGCACCGAGATGTCGGTGACGCCTCGCTCGGCGTCGCGGCGCTCCACCAGGCGGGTGCCGTCACCGGCGGCCTCGAGCGCGTAGGACCAGGTCGTGCCGTTCTCGAGGACGCGGAACGCGAGGCGCTGCTCAGGGACGTATTCGACGATCTTGGATCGGGTCGGCCAGACCAGTAGACCGCGGTGGTTGAGGTTCACCAGGACGGTGCCTCGCCTGGTCGGGTCGCCGAGGGCGACGGTACGCAGCACTTGTGGGCTGAACCGGCGCAAGCTGCGCACATCGGAGATCAACTTCCAGACCGCCGCGGGCGGTGCGGCGATGTCGACCGAGGCCTCCAGGGGTGGGGTCTGCAGCGGCATGGAGTCAGGCTAGTTGGTACCGCGGTGGTGTCTGGCTCATTCTGGTCGTCAGAAGCAGGATCGTCGTGGGGGCAGTTTCTCTTCGTCGATGCCGGCGATCGAGTCCAGGCAGACTCAATCCGGACCGCTCCCATTTCGAGGGCCGTGCGGCGCGGTGGCGCCAGGCCCGCTCACGGCAGCGTCTGCTGACGCGGCCAGTAGCGCAGTGTCACGGCGGCCTGCAGGAACAAGGGCACCTGCTCGGCGGCGTCGAGCAGGAATACGCCCCCGTCCTGCAGCTCGGTGATGCCCGCGGCGTCCAACAGCGCTGTGGCGGCAGGGGAGTAGCCGATGAACTTGCAGTGCGCGAAGGCGTCCGAGACGAAGTCGCGGACGGCCGGGGCAGCGGCGAGCGCAGTCGCACCCGCGGCGCCGGTCGCGAGCACGACCAGGTCGTAGAGCACGGAGGGCGCGCCGTCGACGCGCTGCTTGGCGGCGTGCGGCTGGCCGTCGTCGCCGACCGCGCCACCGATGGTCGCGCCGACCAGCTCCACCGCGGCGCCTGCCTCCTCGGCCGCGGCCTGCACGGCCGACAGCAGTCCGGCGTCGAACCCGTCTCCGATCAGGACGCCGATCTTGCGTCCGGTGATCGACTGCGGGCCGTTCTGCACGATGGACAGCGCGGGGGACGGTGCCAGGTCGGTGACCGGCTGGCGCGCGGGCGGTAGGGCGTCGGGCATTCCGGGCATGCCGAGACCCTCGGCCACCTGCTGGGCGAGATGATCGTCCACGTTGCGCAGGCCCGCCACCATCCGCGAGCGGATGTCGACGCGCTCGCACTTGCTCAGCTCGAAGGTGAACGCGGACACGATGTGGGCCTGCTCGACCTCGGTCTGGCTGGCCCAGAACTGACGGGCCTGGCTGTAGTGGTCGGCGAAGCTCTCCGGGCGCAGCCGCAGCTTGGTGCCGTCGACCGCTTCGGGGAAACTCGTGAACCCGCGCTTGGTCTCGCGCGGGCCGCCGATCTCCGCCGGCCACGAGTTCGGTTCGTAGTTCGCGCGGCTGGTCGGGTTGGTGAACGCCATGTGCCCGTCCTGCTGGAAGTGGGCCATCGGGCACTTCGGCGCGTTGATCGGAAGGTGCGTGAAGTTCGGGCTGCCGAGGCGCTTGAGCTGCGTGTCGAGATAGCTGAAGTTTCGGCCCTGCAACAGCGGGTCGTCGCTGAAGTCGATGCCGGGGACGATGTTCTGCGTGCAGAACGCCACCTGCTCGGTCTCGGCGAAGAAGTTGTCGACGACCTTGTCCAGGACGAGCCGACCGACCCGGCGTACCGGCAGCAGCTCCTCCGGGATGATCTTCGTGGGGTCGAGCACGTCGAAGTCGAATGACTCGGCGAACCCGTCGTCGAACAACTGCAGGCCCAGCTCCCACTCGGGGAAGTCGCCCAGCGTGATCGCGTCCCAGAGGTCGCGGCGGTGGAAGTCCGGGTCGGCGCCGTTGATCTTGACAGCCTCGTTCCACATCACCGACTGCAGCCCGAGCTTCGGCTTCCAGTGGAACTTGGCGAACGTGGAGCGTCCCTCGGCATTGATCAGCCGGAAGGTGTGGACGCCGAAGCCCTCCATGAACCGGAACGAGCGGGGGATGGCCCGGTCGCTCATGATCCACATCAGCATGTGGGTCGACTCGGGGGTGAGCGAGACGAAGTCCCAGAAGTTGTCGTGCGCGCTGGCCGCCTGAGGGAAGCCGCGGTCCGGCTCCTGCTTCACCGAGTGGACCATGTCGGGAAACTTGATCGCGTCCTGGATGAAGAACACCGGCATGTTGTTGCCGACGAGATCCCAGTTGCCCTCGCGCGTGTAGAACTTCGTCGCGAAGCCGCGTACGTCGCGGGCCAGGTCGAAGGAGCCCTTGTTGCCGGCCACGGTCGAGAAGCGCACGAATACCGGCGTGCGCAGGCCCGCTTCGCTGAACGGGTCGGCACGGGTGATGTCGGTGAGCGGCTCGTAGTTCTCGAAGAAGCCGTGCGCGCCGTACCCACGCGCGTGGACGACACGCTCCGGGATCCGCTCGTGATCGAAGTGGAAGATCTTCTCGCGGAAATGGAAGTCCTCGAGCAGCGCCGGACCACGGGCCCCGAGGCGCAGGGTGTTCTGGTCGTCGCTGACCGGAACACCCTGCTGCGTGGTCAGTTCGGGACGGCCGTCGCCCGCGACCTGGTGGGTCTCCCCGCCTGCGCCGCGCTCGAAGCGCTGGGCACCGTACTGGACTTCCTCACGCCGATCGGCCTCGGTCATCGCGTGCCCTCCTCAGTGGCCGGGGCGGGTGATCGCATCGCGCGCGCGGTCGAGCATCGCGGCGAAGGGACCGGCCATCATGTTCATCGCGCCGGACTCGACGCCCGGGTGCGGGCGGGTGGGCGCCATCTTCTCGGCCGCCTCGGCGGCGCGCTCCATCTCGTGGAGCTCGTCGGCGTCCATCTGCGCGCGCAACTGGGCGAACTCGGTCGTCTCCTCCGCCTCGGCGTGCGCCATCACGGCGGTCATCAGCGTGGTGAACGCAGCCTCGAACTCCGGGGCGTCGACGTCCATCTTCTCGAGTTCGACCAGCGCCTCCTTGGCCTGGCGCTCCTCGGCGAGCCGTTCGTCGACGATCGCCCTGCCGTTGGTGATGTTCTTGGCCGCCTTCGGGTGTACGACGATCTCTTCGGCCGTCTCGTGGACGGCGAGCAGACGGCGCAGCTCGAAGAACGCCTGCTTACGGTCGTCGCCGCGAGTGGACTGCACCTGCCCGAACAGTGCCTTGATCTGCTCGTGCTGTGACTTCAGGAAGGTGATGACGTCCTCGCTGGACCGGATGTGTGCGGGGTGACTCATGGTGTGGTCCTGTTCGCTGGTGGGTTTGGACGTACGCGGCGCTGCTACCCGAACCCATGCCCCCATACACGGTGCGCACGGCCTATTCGGCACTGCGTAGTCCAGCGAAGGCGGGGTCCTCCACGGGCCGTTCAAGAACAAGGCGTCGGCTGCTCGGCCGGTTCAAGACCCCAGGGTCAGCGGAGGTGGTGGTTGTCGATGAGGATCATCGCGATGTCGATCGGCACCAGTGCCATCAGTCCGTAGAAGGGGACGCGGCTGCCGGCGGTACGCCGCAGCGCCGGCACCGCGACTGCCGCGATCACGGCTGACAGCGCGAACCCCGTCCATCCGGCGACGGACGGCGGCCCGGCCGGCCCGAAGGCGATGCACGCCGCCGCGGCGACCAGCAGCACCGCCGAGATCACCACGGACGGGTACGCCCCGAGCCGGCTGGCCAGTCCACGGAACCCGGCGACGGAATCGCGCTCGAGGTCAGGCACCGCGTTGGTCAGATTCGCGGCGATCCCGAGCAGAGCGCCGGCACCGACGACCCACGCCCCGGGCCACCGTGCCACCGGCAGCGCCAGGGTCGCGACGCACGGCAGGGCGCCGAAGGCCACGGCGTACGGGACCGCGGAGGCCCAGGTCCCCTTGAGCCAGAGGTTGTACGCCCACCCGCACCCCACCGCGAACAGGTGGACGAGCCCGGCCCGCCACCCGAGCGAGAAGGAGAACCCCACACAGGCGATGGCCGCCACCGTGATCGCCCACGCGAGCGTCCGCGGGGACACGACGCCGAGCGCGACCGGCTTGTCCTGGCGTCCGACCAGGGCGTCGGCGTCGCGGTCGAGCAGGTCGTTGGACCAGCCAATCGTCACCTGGCCGCAGAGCACCGCCAACGCCAGCAACACACAGGTCGTGACCCCGTTACCCGCGGCCCACCCCAGTGCGGCAGCGAACACCGTGACCCCAACGGTCGGGATCGGGTGGCAGGTGCGCACGAGACCGATCGCCGCGTTCGTGGGCGGACGCCGCACGCCGACACTCATGGCCGTGTCTACCTCGTCTGATTCGGGTAAGCCGCGACTGTGACCGTCATCGCGGCCGTGCAGGGGGCGTTACCCCCACACCGGCATTCTCAAGCAGAGATCACCGAGATGGTCGCGCAGGTCCTCGATGACCGGTCGCGCGAGCCGCTGCTGCGTCGCCTGCACGCCAATGCCGGGGTGGAGCACCGGCATCTGGCCCTGCCGCTCGACGAGTACCCCAAGCTCACCGACTTCGGCACGGCGAACGAGCACTTCGTGCGGGTCGGTCTCGACCTGGCCGAGAGCGCGGTCCGCTCGGCACTCGAGCAAGCCGGTCTCGCGCCTCGCGACGTCGACGTGATCGTCTCGACCACGATCACCGGAATCGCCGCACCCTCCCTCGAGGCGCGCCTGGTGCAGCGCATCGGCCTGCGCGAGGACGTCCACCGCGTGCCCCTGTTCGGTCTCGGCTGCGTCGCCGGCGCTGCGGGCCTCGCCCGTGCGCACGACCTCGTCCGAGCCGACCCCGACACCGTCGCGGTCCTGCTGTCGGTCGAACTCTGCTCGCTGACGGTGCAGCGCGAGGACACCTCGACGGCGAACCTCATCGCCAGCGGCCTGTTCGGCGACGGGGCCACTGCCGTGGTCCTTGTCGGCGACCGTCGCGGTGCCGAACTCGGCACGGGTGCGGACACCGCGAAGATCATCGCCACCCGCAGCCACCTCTATCCCGACACCGAGCGGATCATGGGCTGGGACGTCGGTGGCACCGGCCTGAAGATCGTCCTCGACCCGCGCGTCCCGGAACTGGCACGCACGTACCTGCCCGCCGACGTCACCGGACTGCTCGACGCGTACGCACTGGCGACCGAGGACGTCACGGCCTGGGTGTGCCACCCCGGCGGACCGAAGATCATCGACGCCATCGAGGAGACGCTGCAACTGCCGGAGAACGCGCTGGAACTCACCCGGCGCGGGCTGGCCGAGGTCGGCAATCTCTCCTCGTCCTCCGTGCTGCGCGTGCTGCGCGACACCCTCGACAAGCACCCACCGGTGGGTACGCCGGGTGTCATGCTCGCGATGGGCCCCGGCTTCTGCTCCGAACTCCTGCTGCTGGAGTGGGGGCCATGAGCGCGTGGTTTCTCCTGCTCGTCGCGCTCGTCGCCCTCGAACGCATCGCCGAACTGGTCGTCGCCAAGCGCAATGCCAAGACCATGAAGCGGCTCGGTGCGGTCGAGTACGGAGCCGGGCACTACCCGGCGATGGTCGCGCTGCACACCGCGCTGCTGATCGGGGCGCTGGTCGAGGTGGCGCTTCGCGACCGGCCGTTCGTCCCTGCGCTCGGCTGGCCGATGCTCGCGCTCGTCGTGACCGCCCAAGCCCTGCGCTGGTGGTGCATCACCACCCTCGGTCCGCAGTGGAACACCCGCATCCTCGTCGCGCCCGGCCTGCCGCTGGTCAACCGCGGGCCGTACGCCCTCATGCGGCACCCGAACTACCTCGCCGTCGTCGTCGAGGGGATGGCCTTGCCGCTCGTGCATACCGCGTGGATCACGGCCGGGTTGTTCACCCTGCTCAACGGGCTGGTCCTGCACGCCCGCATCGGCGCCGAGGACCGCGCGCTCGGTCAGATGTCCGCCATCGCGCTGAGCTCACGGAGCTAGGAAGGGTGTTGTCATGATCGACGTCCTCATCGCCGGGGGAGGCCCGATCGGACTGGCCACCGCGATCGGCGCCGCCCGTGCCGGTCTGCGCGCGGTCGTCGTCGAGCCGCGCAGCGCGCCGATCGACAAGGCCTGCGGCGAGGGGCTCATGCCCGGAGCGGTCCGCGCGCTCGCCGAGCTCGGCGTGGTGCCGGCGGGACGTCGATTCGACGGCATCCGTTACGTCTACGGCGAGGACACCGCCACCGCCTCCTTCACCAGCGGCCACGGGCTCGGCGTACCGCGCCGTACTCTGCACGCCGGCCTGCATGCGGTGGCGCGCGACGCCGGCGTGGAGATGATCACCGGCAGCGTGGTCGAGATCGAGCAGGACGCCGGCGGCGTGCGGGCGGCCGGGCTGCGCGCCCGCTACCTCGTCGGCGCAGACGGCCTGCATTCGCGGGTACGCCGCCTGGCCGGGCTGGATCACCCGCCGTCGGCGGGTGCGCCGAAGCGGTGGGGCATCCGCATGCACTACCGGATGGCGCCGTGGACCGACCACGTCGAGGTGCACTGGAGCCCGGTGGGGGAGGCGTACGTGACCCCGCTCGGGCCGGACCTGGTCGGCGTCGCCGTCCTGACCGACCGGCGGCTGTCGTTCGACTGCCAACTGCTCGACCTGCCCCGACTGCGCGAACGGCTGACCGTGCCGCCCGAGTCGCTGCCGCGCGGCGCCGGCCCGCTGCGTCAGCGCAGCCGTGCGCGCGTCGCCGGACGAGTGGCGTTGGTCGGGGACGCCGCCGGCTACGTCGACGCGCTCACCGGGGAGGGCCTGGCCATCGGCTTCGCGAGCGCGGCCGCGCTGGTCGAGCGGATCACCGCGGGCGACGTCGAGGCGTACGAGCCTGACTACCGCCGTATCACGCGCCGCTACCGGTTGATCACCACCGCGCTGTTGTCGGCAACCGAACACCCGATGCTCCGGCGCCATGTGGTCCCGGCCGCGCGCCGGCTGCCCCGCCTCTACCAGGGCGCCGTCGACACGCTCGCCGGCTGAGCAGTGCAGTGCGCCACCGACGGGCCGTACCGATGCCGCTCACCGCGACCCGGCCGCGCTTGCCACCCATCACCCTGCCGCCGGACGCCGCTCCCGAGGCGTACGCGATGTTCCGCGACAAGCGCGACGGCTGCCTGAAGGTGGTCCTCAACCCCTGAACCGCCGGTGAGTGAACGATCACGGCGGGGTATGCCCGGGCGTGAGCGAACGACACTCCACCCTCGAGGACGTACCGAGGGATCCGCCCCGCAACGGCAGCGGATGGCCTCGCCGGGCCGCCACGTTCGTCCTGTTCGTGATCGTCGTCTGCGGCGCGATCGGGATCTTCGGGGTCCACACGCGCACCGCGCGCACCAGCGGCGGCGGCTTCGAGCTGTCCGTCACCTACGCGCAGAGCGCCCGGGCCGGACTGGACGTTCCGTTCGAGATCGTCGTTCGGCACCCGGGCGGCTTCGGTGATCAACTCACCCTGGCGGTCAGCCGGGACTACTTCCGCATGTTCGAGTCGCAGGGCTTCTTCCCCGACATCGACTCCTCGACCGCGGATGACCAATTCGTGTATATGACCTTCGACGCGCCGAAGGGCGATGTGTTCACGCTCTGGTACGACGCCTACATCCAGCCGTCTGAGCAACTCGGCAAGTCGGCGGACGTCCGGTTGATCATCGATGACCAGGTGGTCGCGCAGACCTCGCTTCACACGTGGCTGGTGCCCTGATGGAAATCGTCTATCGCGCCCTGTTCATCTTCGGGTTCCTCTGGCTGATCACCCGGGTCACCGGCCGCTCCACCCTCGGTGAGCTCAGCACCTTCCAGCTGCTGCTCTACGTGACCATGGGCGACCTGGTGCAGCAGGCCGTCACCCAGCAGGACTACTCGGTCACCTCAGCAGTGCTCGCCGTCGGCACGTTCGCGTTGCTCACGATCGCCATCTCGTGGATCAACTCGCGCTCGCGGGCCCTGCGTCCGATCACGCACGGGACGCCCGTAGTGATCATGCAGGGCGGTGAGCCGGTGATGGCCGCGATGCGCGCCGAGCGGGTCTCGCTGGACGACCTCATGGCCGCCGCCCGCAACGAGGGCATCGACTCGTTCAGCAAGATCAAGATCGCGGTGCTCGAGACCAACGGGAAGATCTCGTTCTTTACCGACGAGCCGAAGTCCGGAGCGCCCGAGGGTCCGTCTGTCGGTTGACTCCGTTCGAGGTGCGCTGCGCTCCCGCCAGAGTCTGCTGAGACCGACCGCGGATCGCGAAAGTAACGATTGGGGCCTGGTCCGTACGAAACGATCTCGGGACTGCTAACGTGCGGCCTCACATGGTCTTCACTTAGGAGACCGCCCTTGGGAGGGGTTCGCGTGGTGCTGCCGCGTCGTGTTGTTGCTGTCGTCTGCTCGTTTGCCGTGGTGGTCGGCCTGTCGGCGGGGGTACCGGCGGAGGCGTCGGCCGCGGGCGCCGATTCCCCGGTCAAGGCGAGCGCGCCGAAGCAGGTGATCAGTTCGCGGCCGGATGTGACCTCGGCGCGGATGGTGGCTGTCGAGCAGGGTTCGCGTGTCGAGGTCAACTCGTTGGATACGGACACGACGCGGACGTGGGTGAATCCGGACGGGACGTTCACGACGGATTCGTATTCGCAGCCGGTGCAGGCACGGCAGGCCGATGGTT
>Ga0164242_10005211_pt1 | contig 14488 bp, 15 predicted proteins | sample OricomgcompostMG_FD_108783 | JGI IMG/M metagenome (GOLD analysis project Ga0164242, IMG submission 108783) | Miracle-Growth compost microbial communities from Emeryville, California, USA - Original compost - Miracle growth compost (MG) ... | reverse complement strand
TGGAACGTGGTCTAAATCGGCTGGAGGGCTACTTGCTCGAGTGCGGAGTAGCGAATCCACGGCCGCGACAGATGACGATGCTGTCTGAACAAGCGAGCAAGACACTGCTAGCCATTTCTTTTATTTTCAGCACAGTACCGAACGCTTGGCATGGTTTCTTTGGATGCCGTGATGAGTTTTGCAGGTCGGCATGGCCATCGCACGTTATTGTCGCAATCTCGGTCCACCCCGTGAAGAGAGTTTTCCGCCTTACGTCTGCCTAGAACAGTCACGCCATTGGCCGACTCAGCCCTGTACGAGCAGCATTGCAGCGCCGACTGGAGGGTACATAATCGAACAACCCCAACCCCAACCGCCCCCTTCTCTCTATTTCAGCGAAACCCTTGCCCACCTGGGCATTGTTTATACCTTTGCGTGAGCAAAGGTGCTCAGCAATGGAAACAACCAAACGAGCGATCCACTATCTAGCCAATCTGGAATGGACTGAGCGAGTTCAGCTCGTCTGCAAATTCTGCGATCAGGCCAACTTCGAGAGCATCGTCTACAGGGTACGCCATAGGCACTTTCTCACCGACAGAGACGCGGGCTGATACATGATGTGTGAACTGCCTGCAGGATGAAAACGTGATTATCGTTGAGAACTTGCACCCTGCGGGTCAGTTCCACTGGCTCATCATGCCAATACCCCACGTTCGAGACGTCGAGGCCCTCAACGCCGATCATCTTGTCATCTGTAAGAGCCATCATCAGACCCGTTTAGCAAACCTTGGCCTTTCAAATACCTAACCGGCCGCGCCGTGCTTCAGTGCAGGCAATGGATCGCGCGAAAACTCATCTGCTCGACCAGCACTGCCCTGGCATCCCTCGTTCCGCCGTCACCTCCGGATACCACCGAGGACGTCGGCCGCTTATCGGAAATATCTACTATCCCGATACTATCTCCATCCATCATCTTCACCTCCACGTCATTGTCCATCAACACATGGCATCGCGACTTTTCAAACACCCGGCGTGGTTGCCTCTCATGTGGAAGTCGGATGCCCAAGTGATGCGAGAGGTTCGCCGTCAGGTCTAAGGGGCCGCTTCACGGCCGGACCAGGCCGTCAATAGGATGACAGAGGATAAACCCCGAGGGTTACTTAGCGTGAGGATTATGCTCTACCCTAGTAGTTATGTACCATGTGTGTTGATATTAGAGGATATTGGTGGTTTGAACACTTTTTCGGCTGGTTCGCATACCAGGTAGAGCTGCGAATCAGGAGAGGTATGGAGTTTATCGCCGTGGCTATATGGAAGGGGCGAGAGGGCAAGGACACCGTTTCTATCTCATCTTATAGAATGCATTTTCAGCAGTGTTGACTTCCCGGAGCCTAGTGTTTGTTTGATCTCAAACAGGCCTCGATCGAAAGCGGCCTACTCTCCGTACGTCTTCTGTTGAAGCACCCACCTGCATATCCCCTCGACAGCGTTACCGACGACATGGAAACAGTCTGCATTTGCGGAATCTGGCTCCGGACTGGAGTTAGGTCCGATTCCTACGCCGGCTCTACCGCCGACATCATGTAGGAAACAGAATACAGTGCCTTTTTCGTATTCGTTACTAGCTCTTACGATAGGGTATAATTAACTAGTACTTTGGCGTGCTCTAGGAGTACGATCTTTTGCTCGGCCGGAATGTCCTCTTACCGTCTTTAGCCTTACAGGTCCCACCATCGACCGTGTTGCTCGCCCGCGTGGACCCTGTCTTATGAATTGATCTGGGCCGGCGGCGTCCTGGTGAATCCCATCCCATGACGCATCGAGCACGGTGTCTGGACGCCGGCTACACCCTCGACGCGCCGACTGCGACACATGTTGTTACGCTTATTGACGCCCAAGAGCATCAGCCAGTCAAGACAGGAGGATGCACAGCAAATGAAATGTATGTAAAGCGCTATGGCCCCCTAGACTAGAACCTCCTGGTGGAATTGACTTCGTAACATAACATAATACTGTGCTAGGTCAAAGATCTAGAAGTGTTAACTATACTGCGCCAAATTATGCGTTTTTAATCTTCATCAACACAGTCTTCGTCTCTAGAAAGTTATCCATGCTAACCGTGTAACCTTCTCTACCAATACCACTAGCCTTGTATCCACCGAAAGGCATGTCCTTTGCTCCAGAAGGACTCGTGCAGTTCACACCCACACTGCCGGCCTCCAGCGCTTTCACCATCCGCAAAGCGCGATCCACGTTTGCGGTGTACACTGACGCATACAGGCCGAATTCTGTATCATTCGCCTTGTGCACAACTTCGTCTTCGGTTTTGAACGTGTTAATGTGGACAACTGGCCCGAATATCTCCTCTTTCATAACTGTTGCGTCTTCAGGAGTCTCAACAAAAATGGTTGGGTGGATGAAATAGCCGCTAGGTGTCGGGGTATGGTCAATTCCTAGGATCCGTTTACCTGAGGCCTTGCCTGCTTCGATATATGCCCGTATGGAGTTGTACTGAGCCTCATCCGCTTGAGGTCCGTGGTTTGTTGCCTTGTCGGTTGGATCTCCGGCCACCACAGCCTCGAATTTCTCCTTGAACAACTTAATGAACTGTTCTGCCACGCCTTCTTGCACATAAATTCTAGAGTTCGCCATGCAAACTTGTCCGCTGTTCCACTGTATACTGTGCTGCGTTTCTGCAGCCGCTTGGTCGATATCTGCATCGTCGAATATCACAGCTGGAGATTTTCCACCGAGTTCAAGAATGACGTTTTTGAGATTTGACTTGGCTGAAGCGGCTTGGATGAGCCGGCCGGTGCGCCCCGAACCAGTGAAGGTGAGGACCCGCACGTCCATGTGGTGTGACAGGATAGAGCCAGAAGTTTGGCCATGGCCACTGATGATGTTAAAGACGCCCGGAGGGAAACCCGCTTTGTGTACGAGAGTTGCTACTTTAGCCGACTATATATAAGCCAAATCAGCGATTGTCTTCTTGTATATGGAAGTATCCCTGGTGATCGAGAGACTGATGACTTACGGTCAAAGGGGCCTTCTCACTGCTCTTCAGCACAACAGTGTTTCCAGCCATGAGGGCAGGAGCAGCCTTCTTCGCAAGGAACAAAAGGGGCACGTTCCACGGAATGATTACACCCACAACGCCATAGGGTTGCCGCAGCGTAAAATTCAGGTGTCCAGGGGTATTTACGCTTGACGTTCCTAACTCTGTATATCCGGCTTCGGCGTAATAGTTGAATGACTCTGCCGCAGCAGAAGCATCAAAATATGCCGACACGGGTCTTCCCATGGAGATCGCCTCTAAGTGGGCCAGCTCGGCAGTCGCCTCCAAGATCAATGAAGCGAGTTTTTTGAAATACTTCCCACGCTCGCTGGGCGCGAGCGCCGACCAGGCGGGAAATGCTTTCTTTGCAGCAGCGACAGCGGCGTTCGTGTCACTCTCGCTAGCCTCGGGCACTGGATGGATGTGTCAGGTACAGATCGACAAATTCCTGTTAGGCTTGAGAAAAGTCATAGGTAGGTACCTTTTGCGACGACTTCTTGCGTCATCGGAGACCTCAACTCGAAAGAGTTCTTGTCTGACGACTCGACAAACTTAACGGTGGTTAGTACCTGTGGCCCTGTCCGGAGTTTAGGTCTAACCAACCTTTCCATCAATGTAGAGACGCGTCTCAATGGACGCAGGCTGGTCCTTAGTTGACATCTTGGCTCGAGTTAATTAGAAGACTGGTAAGAACCGCAGAAGACTATCTTATTGGAAAGTTGGTTCAGATGCTAACGATGGATATAAAAGGCCTTGGATACGGATCAGCTGTGGGGGTAGTTAATGTTTACATGTTGCGGTATATCCTATAAATATCTTGTAGAGGACATTCTTTTACCCGGGGCTATGCCAGTCTTAGTTTATCATTATGTCAAACAAGCTGGAAACTAGAAAGGGCTGCCCCATCGGAGGGATGGTTCCTACCCCTCGGCATTTCATATGACGAACTAACACTATTAGTTCGGGTCCCGAACTTCGGGAAACGACGAGTGGAGAACTGCCGAAGACCGTAGATAACTTCCCCCGCAAAAGCCTCGCCTTTGTACGTGAAAAGCCCACTTTCCATTGCCGCCGCAAATTTGACTGCTCTAACTCCGGAACTGTGACTCCCAACTACATGTCAGTCATCACAGAACAGCGCCTGGCAGAGGCGGCAAAGATAGGGACCACCGAGGCAAAAGGGGGGGTTGTCGAGGCAACTCGCAGTGGGAGGGTTCCTCGGAAGACCTCCAAGACCCTCGCCCTAACCGAGGATGACATGGATTGACCAGAATCGCTAGTGTGTAATCAAGTACGGATACGTCTGTAGAGCTTCCACAGTGCTGAAGATGAATGGGGAATGAGGGGGGTGGGGGGATGGTTTCGGGGTTTTACAAGTGTTCTTTTGTTAGCAATAATTACGGGGTCCCCTACTTACTGCTTGGATATGACGGTGACATGTAAGTTGTTTCTTGTAAGTGTTCGCACGGGCTACTTTCGGACCCTGGAGAGATGGTGCCTACGGTGCGGTGCATAGAGACGTTTTCATTTTAATATTTGAAGAATACCTAACTACCACAGTACAAAATACTATAGGTGCCTTAATAACGCAACCTATTGCTTATTGCCGCCTTCATGTGGACCGTTCTCCCGAGTTCCGCTTTCCTTCAAAGCCTCCAGTTGCCATCGTAGTGGTTTCTGCGCAGGCTCGACAGGACCAATGTCTCCACCAGGGGATCTTCGCGCTTCCCAAGCCGCAATGTCGCGTTGGTCAACAAAATTCCCATGCAACCCTAGGCGCAATTTCATCGGTAGATGAATTGTGGCAACAGGGCCGGCGGCAACCTTTAAAGCGTCGAAGATCACGACGTCGTTACGCAGAGTATCAAGGTGGTTTAGCAGGGCGATCAGCCAACCTTCCCCTTCAGCACCATTTTCCTTGGGGATGAAAGTGGGTTCTTGAAACGTCGCGCATGGCCCTGCCCAATAAACATCTTCTTCTCGTTTGTCCCATGTATAATGTCCAAGACAGTTGAAAAGCCCCCCGGCTGGCGAGCCGCATTTCTCTGCGTCGTATTTTCGGTTGGGATCGATCTTTGCTTGCCAAAAGTGGTTGTATTTCTTTGTGACATAGCGGTCGTCAATGCGTGAGAATTCCCCACTGGTATCCCAGACAACACTAGGTGTAACTCGGGAGCCTGAAGGGCTCTTGGGGTCAAAAATCCAGCGATATGTGGGATTGCGGAGCTGGTTTCTCTTTGCAATACTGCCGGGGGCCTGATCATCAGGCGGGAAGAAAAAGAAGACATTGCCGTCTGCAACAGTGAGGTCAAACACTATTTTCCCATTGTCATCGTAGCAGCCGGCAACGTGGCCGTGGAACCCTGTATAAGTTATTAGTTCAACTGTAGTCTTTCTAGTTTTACGGGCAGGGGTGGGGGTTTTCAAACCATTATCGGCACGCAGCCACACAATGTCTTCGGGCTTTCCTCCTCTCCTAGGGACAATGCCGTACCATTGATCTTCATTTGGATCCCATGCCCAGTGATTCCCTCCTTTTTCAAGCCGGCTAAGGGAACACTTCAAAGGCGTCATGGGAAGAACAACATAATCTTTGGATATACCACAGTCGTGAATCATGCCGCAAAATGGTGCTTTGTACCATGTCTCCTCCGTCTTCTTCCCGTCTGCGTCGATTGTATAGACCACAATATCACAAGATCCATCTTGCCCATTGCCACCGGCCTCATAGGCAAAGCATATCATTTCTCCAGTCTCAGGATCAAACTTCGGATGCGCAGTAAAGGTAGGCGACTGCACTTGGCCTTCGAAATCATATCGGCCAATCGTTTCTAACGTAATGGGATCCATTGCGTATGGGGGCCCGTCTTCCTTTGAGGCCAGGAGCATCCCTCTCCAGAAGGTGATGTTGGTGTTTGCCGCAGTTCGTATTACACCTTTAACAGCTTCGGAGTCTGTGAAAGGGTTTCGATACTTTCCGAATAAACTCTTCCTCGCGGCAGTCTCTGCAAGGAACCTGTCCGTTCTGACATAACGTTGCTTGTAATCTGCGTGGCCATTTTGTATGCGAATGGCGGTGATGTTACCATCTCCGTTAAAATGGATGTCATCCTCGAACACTGGTGGGAAACGGTGATCTGGCTGGACTCGATAGAAGGTTCCGTTGACCGCCGAGGGGATTTTGCCTTCCACTTCTAGATCGGTAATATCTCCCTCCAAGCGACATGGTTTATTGAAGCCTCGGAAAGTGTTGGTGTCAGGATATTTCACCTGGTTTGTAACCTTGACCCCACCGGCATAGAGGGGCTCGACGAGAGGAGCAACGTCGAATATGTGAGCCATCTTGGTTACCACAAGTGGGATTGCTCTTTGAACCAAGGGTAATTAACTCCTGATACAGTAAACTAGCTATGGGAGAATAGAACCTAGCTCCCTCTTTATTTATGTTCATAGTCTTAAGCTACACCAAAAAAAACCTCAATGCCATGGATTAAACGAAGACATAGGTCGTTGTGGCACCAGTTTCGCCCGTCTAATCAAATGCCGCTTGCTGAGGTGGAAAAGGGGTGGTGGGTGCCTCGGAAGCATCTCGCCGTAATCCGTCGATGCTCATAAAAAGGGGCGGGGTCTCGGACGCATCTTGCCGAAGGGCAAGAAAACATAACTTGTTGACGCTAAGTGTGCCCGGCATCAAACCATGGGTGAATGGGATATTCTGCAGTCTGATCCATTTTCTTTTCATCTCTTGCGTCTAAGAATAAAACAACCGTCAACATGAAGGGTAAAGGCACAGTTGCTGTTGAAGAAGCCATCATCACTCCTGGATCGGCGTGGCTGCTAAAAGAAAACCAGTCCATTCTCACCCCCGGCAACCACAGCGATGAGGCCCTTCGGGCTCACACTGAGAGGCTTCTCGACATTCACGGCAGCCGCTTGGAGTCCATGGATGCGGAGGGTGTAGAATATATGCTCTTGTCGCTCACATCGCCAGGTTGTCAGGGCATCTCCGATCCCCAGATTGCGGAGAAGACGGCAAGCGAAACGAATGACTGGCTGGCAACCGAGGTATCCAAACGTCCTGATAGATTTGGTGGCCTGGCTGCTCTTTCTATGCATGACCCCCAACAAGCTGCAGAAGAACTGGAGAGGGCTGTGAAGGTGTTGGGATTTTTTGGTGGACTGGTTAACGATTTCCAAAGTACAGAAGATGGCACTGGGAAGCAATTCTTCGATAGCGTCAAATATGACTGCTTCTGGAAGAAGGTAGAAGAACTAGATGTCCCGATTTACTTTCATCCTCGGTACCCTACTCAGAAGAATCTCGAGCCGGGTTCGCTTTACGGTGATCGACCGCAGCTGCTGGGTGCTGCCGTTCAGTTTCACCTCGACCTGTCATTCCATATTTACGCCATGTGTTCTTCTGGTAAGTAAGCGGAGTGCTCCTTTCCCATATGCAGAAGAGGACTCCCTGCCCCCGAACAATAATTGACCCAGCCGAATAGGAGTCTTCGATCGATTTCCGGGTGCCAAAATCGTAGCTGGACATCTGGGAGAAAAGTAGGTATTCTGCTTTCCACATTAAGTAAAATTTATTAACTTATGATCTAGTATTCCGTTCAATCTTTGGAGAGCTTGCCATTGGTACAACAAACCTAGCAAAAGGGTGACCCGACCATCCAAACAGGACTACAAATACTACTTCCAGCACAATGTGTATATCACAACATCCGGAAATTTTTCAACCGCTGGCCTAAAGTTCTGTATCGAAGAAATTGGATTGGATAGATGCCTCTTCTCAATAGGTGAAATACCATGTCCATACTTTTGTGTCCCTCCGCTAATCTTGCGCAGATACGCCATACGATCAGATCGAAGAGGCCCAAGCATGGTGGAGAACTGTGGACTTGGAGGATGATGCAAAGGAGAAGGTTGCAAGGACCAACGCGATAAAGCTGTTCAAGCTTCCATTGCAAGAGTAGTTGTGTATCTAAAGGCCACTATGTCACAATAAAACGCTCCGTTGCCAATTACTTCGCATACAATCACCTCTCGACATGAACATTTGAAACACGATTTTGATGTTCCTGATTGAACTAGGGAAATAGAATGAGAGCCAGAACAAGTTAGGCCCAAGAGCAGACATATCGTTCACGTACCCTAGCCGCAGGTCCATTGACTAAACACACACACGGTTTTAGTATTCCTGATTGAGCTAGGGAAGTATAATAAGACTGAGAATAACTTAGGCAAGAGAGCAGACTAATATCATTTATATACCCTAGCCGCAGGTACATTGACTAACCTTTCCCCCTCTTTCTCTTCAGATAGATTCGTTGTGTTCAACATGGCCTTCCTCCATGTAATGCTTCTTGTTATCGCTCGTGGTAAGGTCATCTGCATCAGCTTGTTGAAGGTCTGTCACGTACGCCGAGAACTTCCAGGCAGGTACCCTCTTTTCGAATAGCTCATCAAGCTGTTCCAAGCCTCGTCCTCTTGTCTCAGGAACAAAGAAAAAGACAAACAAGGCGAGGATAAGGTTGCTCCCGCCCCAGATATAACAGTACTTCGGGCCCCAGTTAAGCGACTCAGGGTTGATGAAGTAGGGCGTACAGTAAGAGCTTAGCCATGCGGAAACGAAACTAACACCCTGGGCAAATCCAACCGTCTGTGACCGGAGCCTTTGTGACGGAATCTCCGTTTGGATTGCCCACAGTACAGGGCCCTGGCCAACCCCGTACACCCAGGTGAAGATGATGCTCAGTCCAACCAGGGTCTTGCCTGCAGCGGGCGATCCTGTCTTGGCGACCGTGTAAACAATTGCCATACCAAACATAACTGCAGAGTTCAGCAGTGATGCTGTCGATAGGAGGCCCCGGCGGTTGATGTACCGTATGGCCGGGAATGACAGCATATTGCCCGTCAACGCGATGGCCAAGCCAACCATCACCCACACAAAGGGGCTGCCAATTTGGGCTTGCACGTAAAAGTATACTGAAAATGCCGATATAAAGATCATACCAGTGGCTGTCTGGGAAACGGCAGCTGCGATACTGAGAAGTGACCGTCGGAGGTCCGTTCCACGGAAGGCGTCCAGTAGGCGAACAGAGGAGTTGAGCTCAGTCTCGGCAGCCCAAGAATTCTTCATGATCATAACGTCTTCGCGGAGTTGGGCCTCGTCGTTGAGTCCCCTTAGCTTTCGAATAGCTGCCGCTGCCTTTTCGTGCTGTCCTTTGGAGATATAGTAGCGAGGCGTCTCTGGGAGAAACACCAAGCCGATCGACATCAGTGCCGGGACGGCGAACATGATCGCCAAGGGAATTTGATATGATATTCGGCCAAGGTGAACTTGCGTGTAATTATCGACGAGTATCCCAATCAATGCTCCGAAGGATGTTTGAAAGGTGACCATGCCGATGACCGGACCTCGAAGGTACGCCGGTGCAGACTCCCCGATATATATCACCGAGTACGTGTTGAAGAATCCGTTCGAGAAGCCGAGGAGAATTCGACTGACATAGAGGGCAGCAATGTGCACGCTTCCGATCTGAATAGCAACCGAAACCGCTGACGTAAATGAGGCGATCCATAATCCGACTCGGGGGCTGATCAAGTTTCCGAACTTGAAAATGATGATGCAGGCTACCAAAGCCCCTATATTCATCAGACTTTGGATCCAAGTCTGCACCTTGGTGGTGATATTGTAACCGATCGGATTTTGAGGCTGGCCGAGCAGAATGTCCGCATCGATTAGCCCGCGCACAGAGAAGGAAAGACATCGACTGATTAACAGTCGGATTTTGATAGTCACTGCTTACATCGACATAGCCAAAAACGGCCAGGAACCCTGGCATAGACTGGAAGCCTGAAACTGCAGCAGAATCATACCCATATTGGAATTGAGCCAGAGCGATGAAGAAGCAGATTGCAATAACTCGCTTCTCGGACCAGATAGAGTGAACTTGGCCATTGGCTGAAACTCCCGCTGCCATCCTGTTGAGTAGTGTGTGATGCCACACCACAAGGTCAAGAAGAAGATTGAGATGTGTGAATTAATGGCCTTGATGGGTTGGGAGCGAATTAATGGTCGTGATGGGTTGGAAGCGAAGAGGGAAGGGTCTATACATACGACAAGACCGCTGCGAAAGGCCCGCGGTGGTTCGGATCCAGTTCATTCTGTCAGATTACATTGAGGATTAAATCGAACTGCCGGGAAGGCTTTTGAGACAGGTTCTCCGCTTTTCAGGGGACGCTACCTGATTCCAGTTAAACTGGAGGATGTTGAACAGTTCCATCGGAGCTATACCTCCGATATTAAAGTGTAAGTAAACACTGGCGAGCATTCCACCAACCAAGTCCAAAGTCAAATCGCGAGCATAACGCCATCTTAAGAAGTGTGTTATTGTGAAAAGCAAGACGCTTCTAAACACTGTCTCCTCACCTGGACAAAATTATTGACAGATCAGATGAGCGGCAACAGCAGCAACATGGACGCCCAGATTCTTGCCAAGTTTGAGAGCTTACAAGCCGCCGTTGAAAAGCTCACAGGTGCGCAGACTCATCCCACAGCAGAGGAGTTTGGCTAATTTTTCTACTTTTCAGCGGAATCCGAAGTGCGGAAATTACAGAACATATACGGATATTATCTGGACAAATGTTTGTACAAAGAGGTGCGAATGAGCATTCTTGCCAGGCTGTGTTAGGCAGCGATTAGCTAACCACCCCATGATAATGTTAGGTGGTGGATCTGTTCTCTAACCACCCAGATGCCTATGTCCAATTTTTGAATGGGCGCTTCAGAGGCAAGGAATCCATTCGCCGACTTTACGTCGGCCGTTTCGCTAAGCATTTCGTTGCTGGACGAAACGGTCCTATTGAAGGATGGCTCCTCGACCATCTCATGGCTCAAGATGTGGCAGACTTTCAGCCTGGCACCAACATCGTGAAATGCCGTTGCCGGACCCTCATGAGTGCCGGCACGCATCAGAGCCTGTCTGCAGATTATCCCGGTGGTCATCGTCAATGGTGGGAAGGGGGTATGTACGAAAACGAGTATATCAAGGAAGACGGCGTTTGGAAGATCTTTCGGCTTCGCTATTATCCGTTCTGGCACGGAGCCTTTGAGAAGGGCTGGCAACATTCGACTGAGTTTGTCCCTCTGTTCAAGGAGGTATACCCGGCGAATGAGGCGGGACCCGACGAACTCTGCGAGGGAGAGAGGCTTTGGCCAGACACTCGGGCGGTACCTTTCCACTACAATCACCCGGTCACTGGCAAAGCGGTAAGCGAGGAAGATATGAGAGCACCGCAATGGCGTCAACAAGCGAGCACTGCAACCCCGGCACGGGTCATTGATGACTGGTCCGTCTAGTATATGTCTTCTAGATACTACCTCACGGAAGCCGGAGTGGAAAACGGAAGAGATCGTTTGGTTCGTCAAGATGCAGGAATTCAACTGTAATATTTAAAAGAGAGATGCATGAATATCTAATAAATTGCTCTTTCACCCACCACGGGTATTGATTCCCTTTCTCTGTCTACATCTTAATTTGACATATCAGGAAACGTCCCTGGAGCATCGAGGTTTGTAGGGAGTTTTACGGAAATGTCCATGAGTTGCTGCATGAAATCATCGTCGCCGTCATAGACATAGAATTCGCTTAGCAAATCAAGTTGAGTCGCAAATTCGTCGCGAGGTTCAGCTATCCTGCCTTGGAGTGAGTATTCTGTAGTTTTGGCTCGGAGGTCTTCGAGGAGGTGTAGACATACCTTAGATTGGACTCGCCGCTGCCTTCGACCACAGGATCGAAACTAAGAAAAGGCTCTGATGAGAGCTGACCTCCTCCAAGGTCATCATCCAACAGGCCACTTTTCTGCGCTTGAAACAGTATCTCCGGGAGTAAGTGTTTCGCATAAGCAAATGCACCAATTTCTCTAAGAACGCTTATACACCTTCTTGCATGGTTTTGGTGCTTCGCTGACCGATACAATGAAGCAGCAATTAGAAACACCTGAAGGAGTTGCAAGGCAAACAAGAAATCGACCAGAACCAAGCTGGAGAGTACCCCACGAGCCATGCCCTCAAAAACCTCAAGTGAAGCCTCGGCGGAGGATACGCAGATCCTGGCTAGTCTATCAAAATGAGGCTGCTTCGGGGTCTGATCCAATTCTTTTCCTTTCAAGAGACTGCAGAGCAGGAACGGCCTTGTAATGAGCATCATAGCGTTCCAATATCGAAGGTGTAGTATGGCGATGGGTCTCCGGTGCAGAGGTGGCACTGTCGCCGTGTTGTAGAGATGCGGTGGCACATTATCTAACCACTTCTTCAACGACTCCATAGCCTCTTCGAAATAGGATAGGGTCAATTTCTGACCGTCTTGGATTGGCCCGGTATAGAGTTTGTGCCGGATACCTTTCGTAAGTTGAGCTAGACCAACGTACTGTCTAAGATATTCCTGAGGAGTATATGGACCAGGGCTTAGTATCTGGAGACATTTGTAAGAATCTGGCTAGGAACAGTAGAACATTGAACTCGCAAATATTACCTCTTCAGATGGGAAAGCTGGCTGCCATGGACAGTAGGTTGACGACCCAGACATGCATGGTTTGCCTAGTTGGAGAGATAGGTCTTGGTCGACGAGGAACAAAGTCCACCAGAGGCGACGTGCGTGCACTTTGGGTAGTGCGCCATGCTTGGCTGAGTACTTGTCTAGATGTAGGCCTAGCGAGAATGCAATGCGAATAGCGATACCTATATGCAAATATGCTGAATTTGTATATCCGTTAGATTGAAGCGCCAGGGCCTTGTAAAGGCGTTAGCAGATGATTTCTAGACGTAACTGTAAAGTAAAAACACGGCGTAAGTATGCATTTAGCTTACCAGTAAGACCAGAGCTCTCACACTATCCAGAGTGGCCTCGTCACATAGTTTTGGAACGAGTAACTTTGCCACCTCTAGTGAACGGTGCGCCAACTCTTTGTCGGGCAGGCCGTCAACCAGAGGCACACACAAAGCACCAAGTGCGACTATACTGTGCATTGAACAAAGCCACGAGACTGGCTGCTGCATGTATGCGTCAGAGTAGGTAGCCTCGAGGCGGGTGTGGAAATCTTCGGAAGAATAAAGCCAGTAGAGACAATGCACTTCTTCGAAGTAGCGAGATGAACAGGCCAAGAAAATTCCCTCTTCTGGGGGTTTTGACGGATCCAACTGTGGAGTTCCAGGCTTCACTTGGAACCTTGCGATTGGCATGCCGACCTTGACCATCGACGGTATCATATCTTTGTTTCTTGCATGAGATGTGGTATTCAAAACCCAAGACTTCACAGCAGTGTTGAAGCTCATTCCAGACTCAGCGCCGACATATCCTGAAGAGTGCAAACGTTAGTATTTGTCAATAATTCCAAAACTTGAGGTGGGAATTACGATGTTCGCCTTGTGCGTCAGATAGTAAACAGCCTAGGTCCTTGTGAAGATTGACGATCTCTGGGAGCGGGACATCTTCTCGTTCTTCTGAAGCACCCACAGAGGCCCTGGCACCCTCATAATCATCTGTTATATCATCCTGGGCTATGGGTGTCGAAGCAATGGTCTGAGAAGCTGCTTGCGTGGACTGAGAGGCTAACCGCCTCAGGTTCGTGACCGTCAACTCTTCGTCAGGGAGGCATTTCTGGCACACCAAGTGTAAGAGTCGGTATTCCTCTTCCGATACAAAGTAGTACGGTTTCTGACGCCTTTTCGCCGCATCAAACGAGCACTCCTCGTCAATACTGCGGCAGTAGTCGCAAGGGCTGCCAGCTGCTGCGAAGGAGTTAGTCATGCGAAGGCAAACGAAAAAGAATTGGCAAGTGCGAGTATACTCGGTTTATTGCACTGAAGAATATATTAGAGGCTGAATATAATCAATGTGTCTGCACACACATATCCGGTACACACCTTTGTCTTCCGACTCTTGCAGCGGTCACAGCTGATTGTAGTCCGGTTGGAGCGTTGCCTCTTGCTAATCTTTGATCTGCCGTCTGCCATAGCCAGGGTCTGGATGTTTCAGGTCATATCGCGAGGAAAAATAAAAGGAGTAGCGTTGAGCAATGAGTCGGAGCTTAAAGCGAGATCACTCTTGCTTTCTTTCTTGCGTCAGTGCTAATTCTATTTCACCGAAAAGCATCAGGAGAGCATTCCCCCCAATCTTCCGCGACGAATTGCCGATTGAAAGCTGGGGACCCCGCACTAGGGCGATACATACCACAACTAGCGGTTAAGCTAGCACGTAGTAAGTTAGAAGGGGGTTGTCCTGGGACTGGTTGCGCTGGGATGCAGCTAATTATGCGTACAGCTAGGTGCAGCTGCTTATGCGTACAAGGTAACTACCTTAGCCCGCCTTTGCCACCTCCGGCTGGACCCGGCTCACCCACTACCTCGGTGAGATTGGCCGGGGACAAAATGCCAAGCGTGCAAAT
>Ga0164242_10005210_pt1 | contig 14490 bp, 14 predicted proteins | sample OricomgcompostMG_FD_108783 | JGI IMG/M metagenome (GOLD analysis project Ga0164242, IMG submission 108783) | Miracle-Growth compost microbial communities from Emeryville, California, USA - Original compost - Miracle growth compost (MG) ... | reverse complement strand
TCCAGCGCAGTGCCACCAGCCGTGGCGGACGGGTGCTGCCCTGGCCGACACCGGCGAGTCCGCCGTAGCCGCCGTCCGCGAGTGCGTGCTCGTCCAGCACTTGGGTCGACACGCCGACCGCCTCCGCGGCGCTGCAGGCACGGTCGGCGAGCGCTGTCGGGGGGAGGTCGCGGGGCGGGGCGTTGACCAGATCCCGCGCGAAGGTGAGCGCGTCCGCGATCGCGGTGCCGCGCGCCACCGCACGGCGTAGCGCGGCCCGGGCGTTGCGGTCACCGCCGTCGGCGATCGCGACCTGTACCCGGCCGACCGCCGTCTTGCGTCCCTCTCGGCTGCGCCCGCGGAACTCGACGAAGTCGTAGCCGCCGGTGATGGCTCCCTCAGCTTGTGCCGCCACTAGCTCGGGGGTGTCCGCGGGGAGTGCGAAGACGGCGGTTCGGGCCCCCTTGAGGGCGCGGGTGGCGACCGCGGCGGCGGCGCGGACACGTCGCGGCGTGGCGCCGTCCGGCCCGAGCCCGACGGCCAGCACCACCGGTGCCGTGGTTGCGCCGAGGGTGGTGACCCGGTGAAGTTCGCCCCGCCGACCGGTCGCCCCGAGATCGGTCAGGGCCTGCGTGAGCTGGCCACCGAGTGCCGCGTCGACCGTTTCGGCGCCCGCCGCGAGCACCGCCGCGGCGGCGCGGCGGCGGTGCTCGCCGGACCTGCCGGCGGACGGCGCCGGAACGGTGGCAACGACTATCGCGTCGGCCTTCGCCCCGGCCGGGTCGGTCGTGAGTACCGAGACACGGGTCATGAGGCGGACTCTACGTGCGCGCCGGCGCGCCCTACCGGATCCCTGTGGGTATTAGCCTGCAGGCATGGTGCATTCCTCGGCTCCGGACGCGGCCGTCGCAGACCCGCGGTCGCTGTTTCGGTCGCCGCTGCACGAAAGGCACCTCGCGCTCGGCGCGAAGATGGCCAACTTCGGTGGCTGGGAGATGCCGATCGAGTACCCCCGCGACTCCGGCGGCGTGTTGGCCGAGCACACCGCGGTCCGCACCGGGGTCGGGATCTTCGACGTGTCGCACCTCGGGAAGGGTGTGGTCCGCGGCCATCGGGCGGTCGAGTTCGTCAACGATTGCCTCACCGCCGATCTGCGCCGGCTGGTGCCCGGCCAGGCGCAGTACACGTTGTGCTGTGACGAGGCGAGCGGCGGCGTGGTGGACGACCTGATCGCGTACCTGCGCGCCGACGAGGAGGTCTTCCTGGTCCCGAACGCCGCGAACACGGCCGAGGTGGTGCGGCGGCTGGGGGCTGTGGCGCCGGCGCACGTCGAGGTCGAGGACCTGCACCACAAGCTGGGTGTTATCGCCGTGCAGGGACCGGACAGCGACGACCTGCTCGAGGCGGTGGGCCTGCCCACCGATCACGAGTACATGTCGTTCGTGCCGGCGTCCTGGAACGAGCGCCCGGTGGTGGTCTGCCGGTCCGGTTACACCGGCGAGAGGGGGTATGAGCTATTGCCGCGTTGGGAGGACACCGGGGACCTGTGGGATGCGTTGATGGCCGCGGGTGCCGAATTCTCGGTTCGGCCTTGCGGCCTGGGCGCCCGGGACACGCTCCGCACCGAGATGGGGTATCCGCTGCACGGCCAGGATCTCTCGCTGTCGATCACCCCGGTGCAAGCGCGCGCGACCTGGGCTGTCGGATGGGACAAGCCCCGGTTCTGGGGTCGCGACGTGCTGCTGGCCGAGAAGCAGCGCGGTCCGCACCGGCTGCTGTGGGGACTGCTGGCCCAGGATCGGTCCATCCCGCGCCCGCACATGGCGGTGGCCTCCACCGCGGGTGACCCGCTCGGCGAGGTCACCTCCGGCACGTTCTCCCCGACCCGCAAGGTCGGTATCGGCCTGGCGCTGCTGGACCGCGGCGTGACCGAGGGGGACACCGTGCATCTCGACGTTCGCGGGCGCACCGGCGTGTTCCAGGTGGTGCGCCCACCGTTCGTCAAGCCGTCGACCCGCTGATCCGATCGCCGCCGGCGTCGTCGAGTTCGATCACCTGACCGTCGTCGCCGAGTTGGGCGCCCAGTTCACCCAGCCTGCGGCGTAGCTCGTCCGGGGCCGGGTTGTGGTGCCCCGCGTGGATGGCTACCACCGTGCTCCGTGCGTCCACTGCGCCGCGGGCTCGCAGTGCCGCGAGGGTGTCTGCCACGGTGTCGAGGTCGTGATGACCGCCCTCGGTATGCCCGGTGCACTCGAGTAGTACCAGGTCCAGTCGGCGGTCGCCGAGCGCGTCGAGCGTCGGCTCCGGCAGCGGTCCGGTGTCCGTCGCGTAAAGCAACCGTCGCCGCGCGGCGGTGACCGCGTACAGCAGTGGAGGCCCGGAGGACGGGTCGTGCGTCGCTTCGAGCGCCTCGACCAGGTACGGGCCGCAGCGGACCCGCTCGCCCGCGTGCAGTACCCGCAGCCGGACCGGGTCTCGCGGGCCGATCCAGTGCTCGCACGCCGCCAGCACCGCCGGTGGTCCGAGTACCTCCAGCGGTGCGTCCGTGCCGGTCCAGTGCCGCCACAGCAGCGCGGCCGGACCCAGGTGGTCGGGGTGCGCGTGAGTGAACAGCATCCACCGGACCGGGCGCAGCGAGACCTGCTGGCGCACAGCGGATCTCGGCGCTTCCGGACCGCAGTCGATGAGCAGTGCATCGTCGACCAGCGTGGCGCTCTGGGCGCGCGGCTCGACCGCCGCGGCCCGGCACGACCCGCAGTCGCAGAAGGGGTTAGGCCAACCGTCCGCGGTCCCGGTGCCCAGTAGCCGGACACGGGTCATCGCGGGCCCGGCCCGGTCACCCTGCGTCCCGCCGCGACCGGACCCGCCACCAGGCCGCGCCCGCGAGGACCGCGGCGAGGGCGATCCCGACCACCGCGGCGACCGGGAATCCGGACGATCCGCCGCGCTCCGGCTGCGCCGCACCGGTCGCCGCCAGGTGCTGTGAGGCCGACGTCGACGTACCAGTCGACGCACCAGCGGAAGCGGGTCGGGTCGCCGTCGGCGACGCGGCCGCCTTGCTGCTGACTTCCGTCGGTGCGTCGGTGCGAGTCGGGGCGACGGCGGTCGGGGCTGCGCTGGTGCCGGCCCCGGAGCCCGGGGCCTTGCCCCCGGCCACCGGGGCCTTCGGCGTCGTTCCCGAGCCAGCTCCAGGAGCGGCGGACGTGGCCGGTCCGGCCGCCTGCGGACAGACGGTGTTGAACGGGAGCAGTGGTGGCCGCGGGGCATCCGCCTCGCTCTGTCCTTGCACGTACACCCAGCCTTCTTCACTCCCGTTCGCCGGATGGTAGGAGTCCGAACCGACGTTGCTGTACGACCAGGAGCCGGCGGTGGGGGCCCGGTGGTAGTAGGCCCAGTAGTCGTAGCCGCCGTGCGGGTCCGTCTTGCTGCACGGCTGACCGGCGGCCGGGAACCCGTCGATGCTGCAGATCATCCCGCCTTCGATCCGGGGCATCGTCCGGCCCAGCGCCTTCGCTCGGGCGACGAGGACCTGGGTGCCGGTCGCACCCGCCGGAACCGTGGTGCAGGTGTTGTTGCTCCCGGTCGGTCCCTGGACGACCACGCCGACACAGATGGTGCCGCTGGCTTGCGGGGCAGCGGCGGCGGCCGGTGCGCTGCTCATGGCGAGCAGCGCACCGGCCAGCACCGCGCTCGCTCTCCGCCGCGAGCGCACGTTCATCCCCGGTGCGCTCTGGTGCGCCGCTGACCCGTCACGAGTGCTGCGGCGCCGATGACCAGCAGTGCGAGACCGACACCGGTCAGCAGCCAGGTGTCACTGCTGCCGGTGTACGGCAGCATCTCGCCGGCCGTCACCGGGCTTGACGGCGCCGCGGTCGGCGACGCCTCGGCCTGGGCAGCCGTCGTGGTCGTCGCAGTGGCGGTGGGTGTGGCCGTCACACTCGGACACTCCGACGGCGCGTCGGCGGCCAACGTCGCCGGCGCGATAGGGAAGGCGGCGTCGGCCGCGCCCAGCACCGCTTGCAGGGTCGCGGCCAGGTTCGCATTCGCCGGCGGCCCCTGGTAGTCGAAAGCTCCTGGCGTGCTGCTGGAGCAGCTGAGCTGGAGTGCGGCCAGCGCGCTATACGGCGTCGCGGTCCCCTTGGTCCAGGTGCTGGCATCCACCCCGGCAGCGGCGAGAGCCTGCAGCACGACCCCGGTCGAGTTGGCGTCGGTGGCGCCACCGGTGTAGCCGAAGCCGCCATCACTGTTCTGCAGCCCGCGCAGGAACGTCAGCGCATCGGCGGCCGGCGTCACGCCCTGCGCGACCAAACCCTGTAGTGCCATCGCGGTCGAGTTGGTGTCCTCGCCACTGAACGTGGCGGCGTCGGCCGGGTCGCACGGGACCGAGGTGTTTGCACGGTATGCCTGCCACCCGCCGTCGGCGCATTGCTGGGTTGTCAACCAGCCGGAGGCGGCGGTGTCGGTGACCCCGGCCGCGTGCAACGCGGCGAGCGCGAGGCCCTGGCGGAAGGCGCCGTCGTAGGTGGGGTCCGCGGCGCCGAACAGCCCGGCGTCCTGTGGCTTGCCGTCCTGGCCCCGGGTGGCCTCCAACCGGCTGACCAGATCGGTCGCCGGGGTGCCGTACGCGGTCGGGTCCTGACCGGACGCCACTGCGACCAGGATCAGGTACGCGAGCTCTCCCGGGTTGTCCGTGCTCGGTCCGGCGGTGCCCAGGTAGTCCGCCGCATGGTGCGCGAGGTAGTCGGCGGCAGCGGTTGCTTTCGTCCCGCCGGCGCCGGCGGCGTGCAGGGCGAGCACCGCCTGCGCGGTGCTGCCGAGATCGGCACCGCCGGTGGAGGACGGGATGTACCCGGACGCACCGATCTGGCCGGCGAGGTAGGCAGCGCCCTGGGCGGCGACGGCCTGAGATGCCGCAGGTGCGGCGTGCGGCGCCGCCGCTGCCTGGGCGGGAAGCGCGCTGGTCAGCACGAGTGCGGCGGGGATCAACGAAATGCTCGCCAGGGCGAGCAGCCGGCGATGGGCCATGGAAGGTCCTTTCTCACCGGACTGCGTGAGAAGGACCCGTGCCACCGCGGTGGCGTCCGGCTCCGACCCGCAGACCGCGACGGGATCAATGGAGTACACGCCCCGCAGGTGTTCCGGCTCGCCGCCCCGTCAGGAGCGGCCCACGGTTGCGGGTCAGCGCCGGCTTCGGACCGGCTTCCCCCGCGAAGGCAGCCGTAGCGTACGCCCCGGTCATACGGCCGGCGTCGCGGGTGGGCTCGGCCGGTCGGTACCGTCCTCGCATGGGATGGACCTGGCGGTTGGAAAGCGCATCCGGCGACACGGTGACTGCCGACGGCCTCGGCGCGGGAGAGAGCTTCCCCACGCAGTCGGACGCGGAGACTTGGGTCGGCGAGCAGTGGCGCGAACTGCTCGCGCAGGGGGTTACCGCGGTGTACCTGTACGAGGACGACCGCGAGGTCTACGGCCCGATGAGCCTGCTCCCGGCGGACTGAGGCGGCGTCAGCCGGTCCGCGACGGGTCGGTGATCGGCAGCGTCCCGAGCACCTCGTCGATGCGCGTCAGCACCTCGGCGGGCAGTTTCACTCCGGCAGCGGCGGCGTTGTCGACGACCTGCTCCGGCCGGGACGCCCCGACGATCGCGGACGAGACGTTGTCGTTGGACAGCACCCATGCGACTGCCAGCTGCGCCAGACTCAGCCCGCAGTCCGCCGCAACCGGAGCCAGTTGCTGCACCGCCTTCAGCACGTCGTCGCGCATCCAGCGCTTGATCACGTCGGCGCCGCCGGTCGCGTTGTCCGCGGCGCGAGAGCCTTCCGGCAGCGCCGCGCCGGGCAGGTACTTGCCGCTGAGCACGCCTTGCGCGATCGGAGACCAGACGATCTGCCCGATTCCTTCCTGCTGGCACAGGGGCACGATCTCGCCTTCGATCACGCGCCAGAGCATCGAGTACTGCGGCTGGTTGGACACGATTCGGTCGAGACCCATCTCGGTCGCGATCCGCACCGCGTCGGCAATCTGCGCCGCGGTCCACTCCGAGACTCCGATGTAGTGCACCTTCCCGGCGCGCACCAGGTCGTCGAACGCGCGCAGGGTCTCCTCCAGTGGCACCCGCTTGTCATAGCGGTGCGCCTGGTAGAGATCGATGTGGTCGGTCTGCAGGCGACGCAGCGACGCCTCGCAGGACTCGCGAATGTGCTTGCGGGACAACCCGCGCTCGTTCGCACCGGACCCGGTCGGCCAGTACACCTTGGTGCACAGCTCATACGAGGACCGGCGGACGCCGGACAAGGCGCGTCCGAGCACCGACTCGGCGCGGGTCCCGGCGTACACGTCTGCGGTGTCGAACGTCGTGATCCCCACATCCAGCGCCGCCCGCACACAGGCGCGGGCGGCGTCCTCCTCGACCTGTGAGCCGTGGGTGATCCAGTTGCCGTACGAGACTTCGGAGACGAGCAGGCCGGAGCGGCCGAGTGCGCGATGTTCCATACGTGCACTGTACGGATCGACCTGGGCTGCCCCAGTGTGCGACATGGACGTCGCCGGGACGACCGTCATGTCGCACGGTCCAGGGCGGCGGGGCGGGACGATCCCCGACTAGCGGACCTCGGCGCCGCGGGACAGTCGGGGTACCGGCCGCCGCATCCGGCGTGGGGACACGATCCGGCGGAAGGCGTACGCCTTGACTCGGGCCGTCGTGTTCGGATACCGGCTGTTGACCTGGTGCTGGATCCGCCCGCTGTCGCGCACCGTGGCCGCGATGATCACGAACAAGCCGATCAGCCCGCCCATGTTCGCCACCAGGGCGAGCGCCGGGAGCTGGCCGATGACGATCACGATGACCATCAGCCAGATCAGTGCCTGCCCGATGTAGAAGCGCGAGTCGACCAGGTCGCGGGCGTAAACCAGTTCCGGGACGCGCTCGTTCGCCGGCAACTTGGACACGTCGGTCGAGGTGAGCGACGCGCGAGTCTCACGCATCGTCTCGCGCCGCCGAGCCTTGGCCTCCTTACGCGTGCGGGCAGCCTTCTTCTTCCGGTCGGCTGCCCGGGCAGCCCTGGCCTGCGACCGCTTCGGCGTCGCCCGCCCCTTCCCGGTGCTCGGCCGCTCGTCCACCTCGACGTCGATGTCGCCGTCGGTAGCACCAGTTTCGAGCGTCTCCACCCGGCGGAACAGCGGGCTCACGACGCCACGCCCAGTGCTGTGGCCGGCAACGCGAGCATCTGCTCCAGCGCGCGCCTCGCCTCGAGCGCCTGCTGAGGCTGCACGGTGATCACGTTCGGTACGTCACCGGCGGCGAGCTGCTCAAGTGCCCACACCAGGTGCGGCAGGTCGATCCGGTTCATCGTCGAGCAGTAACAGACCGTCTTGTCCAGGAAGACCACGGTCTTGTCCGGGTTCTGCGCGGCGAGCCGCTGCACCAGGTTGAGCTCGGTGCCGATCGCGAACGCCGCGCCGGCGGGCGCCTCGGACACGATGCGGATGATGGCCTCGGTAGAGCCGACCTCGTCCGCGGCAGTGACCACATCGTGGTTGCACTCCGGGTGCGCGACCACGCGTACTCCGGGAATCCGGCCGCGGACCTCATCGACGGCCTGCCGGGAGAACCGGCCGTGCACACTGCAATGCCCCTTCCACAAGATCATCCGGGCACCACGCAGCTGGTCAACGGTCAGGCCGCCGCCGGGCTTGCGCGGGTCGTACACGACGCAGTCGTCCAGGGACATCCCCAGCTGCAGCACAGCGGTGTTACGGCCCAGGTGCTGGTCCGGCAGGAACAGCACCTTCTGCCCGCCGCGCTCACCGAACGCCCACGACAGCGCCCGTTGCGCGTTGGACGAGGTGCAGATGGTGCCGTCATGGCGACCGGTGAACGCCTTGATCGCCGCGGAGGAGTTCATGTAGCTCACCGGCACCGTCTGGGTGGCTACCCCGGCGTCAGCGAGCACATCCCAGCAGTCCTCCACCTGCACCGGCGCCGCCATGTCGGCCATCGAGCACCCTGCCGCCAGGTCCGGAAGCACGACGTGCTGGCTGTCGGCGGTCAGGATGTCGGCGCTCTCGGCCATGAAATGCACGCCGCAGAAGACGATGTACGCGGCTTCCGGCCGGGCCGCAGCCTGCTGCGCGAGCTTGAACGAGTCGCCGGTGACGTCAGCGAAGGCGATGACCTCGTCGCGCTGGTAGTGGTGGCCGAGCACGAACACCCGGTCGCCGAGCGCTTCCTTGGCCGCCGCCGCGCGGCTCACCAGCGCGGGGTCCGACGCCGGCGGGAGGGCGCCGGGGCAGTCGACGCCGCGTTCAGACGCGGGATCCATCGCAGTACCGAGCAGGTGCAGCGGGTCAGGCGCCCGATCCGGCGCGGGTGCGGCAGTGGTCACAGCCGGAACCTCCTGGCAGTCGCCTCCATCGTCCCACAGGGCGGGAGACGACTTCCCGATGAGGCGCCGCCGCCGGACCGGGCAGGATGGTGTGGTGCGGGTCCTCATCGCTCCGGACTGCTTCACCGGCAGCCTGTCCGCTGCCGAGGTGGCGCAGGCGATCGGTGACGGCTGGCGCCGGTCAGCGCCACGAGACACGCTCGACCCGGCCCCGCTCAGTGATGGCGGACCGGGGTTCCTGGACGTCCTCGCCGGGGTGGGCGGCGCGCTGGTGCCGGTGACGGTGGCCGATCCGCTCGGCCGGCCGGTGCCCGCCACGCTGCTGACCCGCGGACCGGTGGCCTACGTCGAATCGGCGCAGGCGTGCGGACTGCACCTGCTGGCGGTGGGGGAGCGTGACCCGGAGCGCACCAGCACCGCCGGGGTGGGGATGCTGCTCCGAGCCGCCCTCGATGCCGGTGCGACCCGGATCGTGGTCGGGCTGGGTGGCAGCGGTACGAACGACGGTGGTCGCGGCGCGCTGCAGGAGCTGGGCGCGGACGTCGACCGGCTGCGGGCGGTCGACCTGGTGGTCGCAACCGACGTGGACAACCCACTGCTCGGCCCGGACGGGGCGACGGCGGTGTTCGGACCGCAAAAGGGAGCGGATCCGGCCGCGATGGCTCGACTGGAACGGGCAATGGCGGCTTATGCCAGCACCACGGGTACTCCCGAGCACGCCGCCGCGGCCGGTGCCGGCGCCGCCGGCGGACTGGGGTTCGCCCTGTTGGCCTGCGGTGGGCGACGGGTGAGCGGGTGTGAACTGGTGTTCGAGGAGGTGGGCCTGCCGGAACGGGTTGCCGCGGCCGATCTGGTCATCACCGGCGAAGGGCGCTACGACGCGCAGTCAGCACGTGGCAAAGTCCCGGCGGGGGTCGCCGCACTGGCGGCCGCGCACGGTACGCCGTGCGTGCTGCTCGCCGGCCAGATCGCCATCGGACACGACCAGACCGTGACGCCCGGCGTGACGGAATGGCACGGCCTGGCGGACCCCGCGGATCCGGCCGCCGTGCTGGCGGCACAACGTGACGCGGCCCGGCTGCTGCGGCAACGCGCCGCCCGAATCGGGGCCCAGTGGTCGTCTGCGGCCGGCCACTGACCTACCATCGGGAACACAGGTCGGCACCTGCGGTGTTGGACCTGTCACCGGCCAACGGCCGGCGTGCTCGATCCGTACCAGCCGACCCCGACCTTCCGGGAGTTCATCGATGACCGCTCAGACCGAGACCCAGACCACGCCCGCTACCGGCGTGATCCTCACCGACACCGCCGCCACCAAGGTCAAGGCCCTGCTCGAGCAGGAAGGTCGCGAGGATCTCGCGCTGCGGATCGCCGTCCAGCCGGGCGGCTGCTCGGGACTGCGCTACCAGCTCTTCTTCGACGAGCGTTCGCTCGATGGAGACGTCGCCGCCGACTTCAACGGTGTCACGGTCGTGACCGACCGGATGAGCGCCCCGTACCTGGGTGGCGCCAGCATCGACTTCGTCGACACCATCGAGAAGCAGGGCTTCACGATCGACAACCCCAACGCCGCCGGGTCCTGCGCCTGCGGCGACTCGTTCCACTAGGAATCGACCAGCCCCTACCCAGCCCGGACGGACACCCGTCAGGGCTGGGTAGTCTGCGCCGCTGTGAATACCGTCCTCACCGGATCCATCGCCACCGACCACCTGATGACGTTCCCGGGTCGCTTCCGGGACTCGTTGCTCGAAGGCTCGCTGGAGAAGGTCAGCCTTTCCTTCCTCGTTGACGAACTCGTCGTCCGGCGTGGCGGTACCGCGGCGAACATCGCGTTCGGGATGGGGTCGCTCGGTTGCCGCCCGGTGCTGGTCGGGGCGGTGGGCGAGGACTTCGCCGACTACCGCAGTTGGCTCGAGCGCCATGGCGTCGACACCGCCAGCGTGCTGGTGAGCGAGACCGCGCACACCGCCCGGTTCCTGTGCACCACCGATACCGACCTCAACCAGATCGCGTCGTTCTACCCGGGGGCGATGAGCGAGGCCCGGGACATCGAGCTGGCCCCGGTGGCGAGGCGGCTCGGCTCGATCGATCTCGTCGTGGTGAGTCCGAACGACCCCGAGGCGATGCTGCGCCATACCGACGAATGCCGTCAGCGCGGGTACCCGTTCATGGCCGATCCCAGCCAGCAACTCGCCCTGATGGACGGACCGGACCTGCGGCGTCTGGTCGACGGTGCTCGCTACCTCGTGACGAACGAGTACGAACGCGACCTGCTGGCGAGCAAGACCGGGTGGACCGAGAAGGAGCTGCTCACCCGGGTCGGTATCCGGCTGACCACCATCGGTGCCGAGGGAGTCGAGATCCAGCAGGCCGACGCCGAGACCTACCGGGTCGCGGTGGTGCCGGAGACGGCGAAGGTGGATCCGACCGGGGTGGGCGACGCGTTTCGAGCCGGGCTGCTGGCCGGGCTCGGTCGGGGACTGGACCTGACGGCGTGCGCCCAGCTCGGCAACCTGCTCGCGGTGCACGTCCTGGAGACGCAGGGGCCGCAGGAGTTCACCGTGGACCGAGCGGATGCATTGCGCCGGCTCGCCGACGCGTACGGTCCGGAAGCCGCGGCCCGCATCGCGCCGGTGCTGCCCTGACCGGTTGCGGCACGGTCAGCGGCGCCGCAACCAGAAGGTGCCGGGACGCGGCTCCCCGAGGTAGTCGTGCCCGCACATGTCACACCAGGCAGGCACGTCGCTGCGGGCGGCGGGATCGTCTGCCAGCAACTCCAGTACGGCACCTGCCGGCACGTCGCCGATCCGGCGCGCCAGGCCGATGATCGGCAGCGGGCAGCGCTGGCCCCGATAGTCGAGCCGCAGCGCCGGCAGCTCGCCGCTCACAGCGACACTTCGTTCGCGGACTCGCCGTTCCACAGCTCGCCGCTCACAGCGACACTTCGTTCGCGGACTCGCCGTTCCACAGCTCGCCGCTCACAGCCCGCGCGCTCCCTGCTCGTCACGGAGCCGGGCGACTGCGCCGGGCAGCACGGCGAGTAGCCGGTCGACGTCCGCGTCGGTCGAGTCGCGCCCGAAGGACACCCGGATGTTGCCGTGGCTGAGCGCACCCATCGCGACCAGGACGTGCGACGGGGTGAGCGCGGACGAGGTGCAGGACGACCCACTCGACACCGACACACCGGCGCGGTCGAGTTCGGCGAGCAACGCCTCGCCCGGCACGTAGAGGCAGGAGAACGTGACCAGGTGCGGGGCCCGCCCGGCGGGGTCGGGGTCGCCCACCATCTGCACGCCGGTGACGTGCTGCGGTACCTCGGCGCGGACCCGCTCCACCAGCGCGGTCAGCCGTACCGCCTCGTCGCGACGCTCGCCCTCGAGCGCCGCGAGCGCCGCCGCCGCTGCCAGCACCGCGGGCAGGTTCTCGTATCCCGGTACGCGTCCTCCGCCGCGCTCGTCCTCGGGGGCCGGGGAGTGCCAGCGGACCCCGGTACGCACCGCGAGGACGCCCACCCCCGGTGGGCCACCCCATTTGTGCGCGCTCGCACTGAGCAGGTCCCAGCGGGCCGGCGGGTCGAGTCGGCCGAGCGTCTGCGCCGCGTCGACGTGCAGCGGCACCCCCGCCGCGGCGCAGGCGGCGCCGGCAGCATCGACCGGTTGCAGAGTGCCGACCTCGTGGTTGGCGCTCTGCAGGCTGGCCAACGCCACCCCCGGCTGCGCCAACGCGGCGGTGAACGCCGACAGGTCCACCCGGCCAGCGCGGTCCACCTCGATCTCGTGCACGCTCCCGCCGTCCCGGGTGGCATAGCCGGCCGCCGCGAGGACACACGAGTGCTCCACCGCGGACAGCACGACATCACGCCCGACCCGCTGGCGGGCTGCGGCGGTGCCCAGCAGCGCCAGGTGGGCCGCCGCGGTGCCTGAAGCAGGAAATGACACCTCGTCCGCGCGCGCCCCGATCAGCGAAGCCACCTGCTCGCGTGCTGCTTCGAACGCGGCCCGGGCCCGTCGTCCGAGCCCGTAGAGCCGGGCCGGATCCGCCCAGCCTGCGTCCAGCGCCGCCACGAGGGTCGCCCTCGCCACCGGGTGCAGCGGTGCGGTCGACGCCCAGTCCAGGTACGTCCCCGCGGGGCCGCTGGGCGAACGGGTGCCGGCTGACCCGGCGGCGTGCTGCGGGAGCTGCGCTACCGGCTTCGTCACGGGTTCATTCCACACCGTCTCGCGCGCATCTGCCCACCTCGTCCGGTCCGGGTCGGCCGCGTCGATTCGGCGCTCGTCCGGCCTCGCCACGGCCGCGCCCCCCAACAGGTCCGGACGCGGACGCTGGGATAGCATCGCGCCGTCCGTTGCTCTACCCGTCGGTGAGTGCGTGGGCTCGCCCGCGGGCCGCGCCGAGCGTCTGCGAGAGGCATCACGTACGTGACCAACACTCCGAGGAGGACCGCCCCCCGGTCACCGGGTCGGCGTCGCCGACTGCGTGCCGCGCGGCTCGCGCTACCGGCGTTGTTGCTCGTACTCGTCACCTCGGCGTGCGACGCGTCCTTCGGGTACCCGAAGTCGATCACCCCGCAGGGCGATCGGATGCGGAACATGTGGATCGGCTCGTGCGTGGCCGGGTGCGTGGTCGGCGGGTTCGTGGTGATCCTGGGTGTGTACGCCGCGGTGCGCTACCGCAAGCGCGGCGACGAACTGCCGGCGCAGGTGCGCTACAACGTCCCGATCGAGATGCTCTACACCGTGATCCCGCTGGTCATCGTCGGGGCGTTGTTCTTCTACACCGCACGCGACGAGAACTACGTGATGAAGACGACCAAGCAGCCCGCGTCGCATGGCGTCACCGTGATCGACGTGGAGGGCTTCCAGTGGGGCTGGACCTTCCGTTACCTCGACGACAGCGCGAAAGTGGGCGTACCGGCGGGACAAGCGGTCTATGTCACCGGGTCGTCGAACACCGAGGAGCCGACGCTGGTGCTGCCCAGCAACACCAGGATCCAGTTCCAGGAGCACAGTAACGACGTGATCCACTCGTTCTGGGTGCCGTCGCTGCTGTTCAAGGAGGACGTGGTTCCCGGGCGGACCAACACCTGGGAGGTCTCCGAGATCACTCGTGAAGGCACCTATCGCGGTCACTGCGCCGAGCTGTGCGGCTTCGACCATGCCCGGATGAACTTCCAGATGAAGATCGTCTCGCCGGCCGAGTACCAGCAATTCCTGCAGCAGAGCAAGGACAACGGCCAGGTCGCCGCCGTCCCGGACTGGATCCTGTCGTCTACCCCGGTCGGGAGCTTCTCGTGACGCTGATCTCCGAGCCACCCGCGGCCCACACTGGCACTGTCGTCCACGACGATCACGGCCACGCTCCGGCCAAGCGCAAGGGCCCCGGTCTGTGGGGCTACATGACGACCACGGACCACAAGAGCATCGGCGTGCTCTACATGTGCACGGCGTTCTTCTTCTTCATGGCCGCCGGCATCATGGCCGAGATCATGCGGGCCGAGCTGGCGCGACCGGAGGACGATTTCCTGTCGCCGTCCATGTACAACCAGCTGTTCACCATGCACGGCACGCTGATGATGTTCCTGTTCGCTCCTGCGATGGCGTTCGGGTTCGCGAACTACCTGCTGCCGCTGCAGATTGGTGCCCCGGACGTCGCGTTCCCGCGGTTGAACGCCCTGGCCTACTGGCTCTACCTGTTCGGCGGCCTGATGACGCTGGCCGGGTTCATCACCCCGGGCGGTGCCGCCGCGTTCGGCTGGTTCGCCTATGCGCCACTGAACAACCAGATCTTCTCGCCCGAGGTCGGGGCGGACATGTGGATCCTCGGCCTGTCCCTCGCCGGGCTCGGCACCATCCTCGGGTCGGTCAACTTCATCACGACGGCGCTGACGCTGCGCGCCCCCGGGATGACCATGTTCCGGATGCCGATCTTCACCTGGAACATGCTGGTCACGGCCTTGCTCGCGTTGCTGGTCTTCCCCGTCCTGGGTGCGGCGCTGCTTGCGCTGGAGGCCGACCGCCGGTTCGGTGCGCACATCTTCGATTCGGCCAACGGTGGCGCGATCCTGTGGCAACACCTGTTCTGGTTCTTCGGCCATCCCGAGGTGTACATCATCGCGCTACCGTTCTTC
>Ga0164242_10005209_pt1 | contig 14491 bp, 5 predicted proteins | sample OricomgcompostMG_FD_108783 | JGI IMG/M metagenome (GOLD analysis project Ga0164242, IMG submission 108783) | Miracle-Growth compost microbial communities from Emeryville, California, USA - Original compost - Miracle growth compost (MG) ... | reverse complement strand
GCCGGTGTAGGTGGCGTTGTTGCTCTGCACCATGAACAACTCGGCCCCGGAGTTGACCACGTCGTAAATCGTGTCGTCGTAGGCCAGTTCGAAGCAGATGGCGTCGCCGACGACGACCTGGTGCACGGTGTTGCCGCCAAGAGTGATCGGGACCTTGATCGCGCCCGGCTTGGTGCCGGGGACCGACTGCGGCCCGACCAGTTGCAGGATCGGGAAGTGCGGCAGCAGCTGGTTGCGGAACGGGATCCACTCGCCGAAGGGCACCAGGTTGCGTTTGTCGTAGCGGGCGATGATCCCCTTCTGGGGATCCCACCACAGTCCCGAGGTCTGCCGCTCGTCCGGGCCCGGTCCGTCCATCACCGCACCGACGAAGATCGGCTTGCCGGCGACGGTGGCCGCGGTCTCGACCTGGTCGCCGGTGATCGGATCCTTGGTCGGGTCGATGTCGGTGGAATTCTCCGGCCACAGGATGAAGTCCGGCTTGGGGTATTTGCCCTGATCGACCTGACCCATCAGCTTCTCGGTCTGTGCCACGTGGTTGGCGGTCACCGTACGCATCCGGCCGAGCGCGTCGATGCCCTTGCCGGGCACATTGCCCTGGACGATCCCGACGTGAGCGGTCTGCCCGATGCCGTCGGCCGGATCGGGGTTCCAGTGCTGCAGGCCGACCCCGGCCGCCAGCAGCACGACCCAGACGGCCACCGGCGCAACCAGCAGCCGCCCGATCCGCCGCCGATCCCGGCGCACCGGCCGGGATCTGATCAACGTCAGCACCAGCCAGCCGACAGCCTGGGACAGCAGGGCGACGAGGAAGGAGACCCCGGCCACGCCGACCATCGGGAACAACCCCTCGAACGGCGTCCCGACCGCGGTGTAGGCGATCCGGGTCCAGCCGAAACCGCCGAACGGATAGCGGGAGTAGACGTACTCGACGCCGGTCCAGGCCGCGGCGGCCATCAGCGGCCAGAACCGCAGTCGCCCCACCAGGGTGATCGCCACACCGAGCAGTCCGAACGCCAGCGCCTCGAACCCGACCAGGCCGAAGACGCCGAGGTAGGCGACCGCCCCGCCGCCGACGATCACCCGGACCCAGCCGATCGCCACGGTCAGCATCGCCAGCCCGAAGACGTAGCCGGTCAGGAAGGCCCGCCGCGGCCGGGTGCCGTGGGTGAGGATCGTCAAGGCGGCCACGCCGACGAAGGTCAGCGGCCAGATCGCGTACGGCTGGAAGGCGAACGCCAGCGCGAGACCGGCCAGCGCCGCGCTCAGCAATCTCAGCAACAGGGGCATCCGGATGCTGCCGCCACGGCTCTGCCGCAGTGCTGCCGGGCGGGCATCACGCTCGACCGCGAGCGCCGGTGAGGCGGGCGCGGTCAGCGCATCACGTTCGAGCACCACCCGAGGGTACCTGCGTCGGACGCGATCACACCGCCGGGCGATCTTCGTACGGCACCGAGAGCACGACCGTCGTGTGCGTGGAAACCCTGCCCTTGCTGCGGATCACGGCCAGCAGGTCCTCGAGCTCGGCGGCATTGGAGACCTGGACCTTGAGCAGGTAGTTCGCCTCGCCGGCCACCGAGTAGCAGGAGACGATCTGCTCGATGTCGCTGAGCAGCTCCGGGGTGTCGTCGGGCTGCTCGGCGAAGAACGGCTTGACCTCGACGAAGGCGGTCAGCATCAACCCCAGCTGCTCGGGGGCGACGATCGCCTTGTAGCCGGTGATCACGCCGCGCTGCTCGAGCTTGCGCACCCGCTGCTGGGCAGCCGAGGTGGACAGGCCGGTGGCCTTGCCGATGTCGGTGTAGGACATCCGGCCGTCACGGGCCAGCAGCGAAAGGATCTGTCGGTCGAGCTTCTCCATGCGGCTAAGCGTGCCAGTATTTGCGGCGTGAGCACCCCAAGATTGCTGCTATTGGACACGGCTTCGCTCTATTTCCGCGCATTTTTCGGCGTACCGGACAGCATGCGGGCTCCGGACGGGCGCCCGGTCAACGCCGTACGCGGCCTGCTCGACTTCATCGCCCGGCTGGTGACCGACTACCAGCCGACGCATCTGGCCTGTTGCTGGGACAACGACTGGCGGCCGGCCTGGCGGGTGGCACTGATCCCCAGCTACAAGGCCCATCGGGTCGCCACCGGCGACCAGACCGGCATCGCCGAGATGTCGCATTCCACCGCAACCCCGATCGAGGAGTCCCCCGACGACCTGGCGATCCAGGTACCGATGATCATCGACACCCTGACCGCGCTGGGGCTGGCGATCGTCGGCAAGGACGGCTACGAGGCCGACGACGTGATCGGCACCCTCGCCCGGACCTCCGGCGTTCCGGTCGAGGTGGTGACCGGCGACCGCGACCTGTTCCAGCTGGTCGACGACGACCGGCAGATCCGGGTGCTCTACACCGCACGCGGCGTCGGCAAACACGATCGTGTCGACGACGCCTGGCTGCAGAACAGGTTCGGCGTGCCCGCGGCCGGCTACCGGGACTTCGCCACCCTCAAAGGAGATCCCTCCGACGGGCTGCCGGGCGTTGCCGGAGTCGGTGAGAAGACGGCAGCGAATCTGATCACCCGCTACGGCACGCTGGAAGGGATCATCCAGGCGGTCGCAGACCCGGGCTCGGCGATCGCGCCCGGCATCAAGGCCAAGCTCAGCGCCGCGATCGACTATCTCGCCGTCGCCCCCGAGGTGGTCGGGGTGCGCGACGATCTCGACCTCGGCGTCACCCTGGATGATCTTGTGCTGGCAGCGGCACCCGCCGATCCGGCCCGGTTCGCCGAGCTGACCGAGTCGCTCGGGCTGGGCGGCAGCGCCGACCGGGTGCTCGCCGCCCTCGACCGCCACTCCTGATCCCCCGCCGAGGGGTCACATATTCCCTGATATCTGCGGTGTGTCGCGATCCACGGAATTCAGGCTTCGGCGACACGCCGCAGAGATTGAGGAGTTTGTGACCCCTCGGCGAAAAGGGGCGGAGGTCGACGTCACAGGAGGGCGCGGACGGCGGCGAAGAACGGCGCGTCGTCGCCGGGGTGATCACCCAGGTAGTACCGGGCGGTGGCTGCCCGCTCGGCCGCCAGCGGGTCGGTCTCGAGCAACTGCTCGAGCAGCTGGGTGGTCGCCGACGCCTCGCCGAGTGCCTCGTACCGGATCAGGTAGGCGGCCCTGGTGCTCGGCAGATCCGCCCGGGCGGTGTCCTCGCGTTGTCCCGGCGGCAGGACCACGGCGTACGGCTTCCCGGTGGCGAAGTAGTCGACCAGCACGCTGCCGATGTCGGTGATCAGTGCGTCGGAGTTGGCGAAGGCGTCGGCGACCGATTCGTCGCGGTGCTCGGCCGCCAGCCGATGCGGTCGGCCGGTCGCCTCGCGGTCCTTGCGCAGGATCTCGTCGATCGCGGTGATCTCCGACCGCTCGCCGGCGCCCAGCCAGCTGAAGGGATGGGCGCGGAAACCGACCACGGCTCCCCGGTCCAGCAGCGCCCGGACGATCGAAGCACCGACGGGCAGCGAGCTCAGCGTGGTCTGGGCGTTGTAACCACGCCAGGTCGGTGCGAACAGCACCCGCGGCGGCTGGATCTCCCCGATCGGGCGTACGGCCTTGTCCAGATCGGCCATCTGCGGGCGGCCGACGATCACGAACTTGTTCTCCGGGATCAGCACACCGGCCTGGCTGTATCGGTCGATCGCGGCCTGACCGGCGACGAAGACCCGGTCGAACATGGCGTGCATCGGGTGCACCGACAGTTCCTTGTCGGAGTCGCCGTGGCCCAGGTAGACGTGGGTCAGGTTGCGGTAGTTGACCAAGGTCGAGTTCTCGGCGATTCCGTTGACGTAGAAGGCGATCCGCAGTCCGGGCACCATGATCGCGTCCAGGTCGCTGCCGGTCGGCAGCACGATGATCGGGGCGTCGGTGATCATGCGGGTCGGCCGGACCGCGTCCTGGTGCCGGAGCACGATCAGATAGCGCAGACCGAGTCGCTCGACGATCGGGATCCACATCGACAGCTGGTAGGACGCGTCGTTGCGGCGGCCGGTGTAGATCACGAACCGGGGTCCGTACGCGTCCACCGCCGTCCGCAGGGCGCCCCGCAGCCGCGACCGGGCCCGCCGCCGGTTGTAGGCCATGGCGATGTTGATCAGCAGCCCGAGACCGGCCAGCACCATCACGATGAAGGCCACCCAGCCGGGCAGCTGCCACATCACCACCACGACGATCAGCACGATCAGGCCGGCGATGCCCTGGCTGCCCCGCCCGGTCGGCACCGGCAGCGGACGCCGGTATCCGGGCAGCCGGAACGCCTCCGGCGGCTTCGGGCCGTGGACGGCGCTGATCAGCGGCAGGGCGGCGACTGCGCCCGCGGTGCCGATCGCCGCCAGCAGCCCCAGCACGCCGTGCCCGCGCAACTGGGCGATCACCACCAGCGCCAGCCCGATCGCGACCGCGATCGGCAGTTGTCCGAGCGCCGACTTCAGCACCGACCGCAGGTTCATACCGGCGCGTCTCCCGGCCCGGGCGTCTCCAGCAGCGCCGTACTGGCGCGCAGGAAGCCCTCGGCGGCCTGGTGGTTGGGCAATTCCCCCAGGTAGTAGCGCCGCATCCGATCCCGTTCGACCGCTTTCGGATCGGTGCCCAGCAGTCGCTCCAGGACTTCCGGCAGGTCGCTCAGATCCTCGGCGATCGGGTAGCCCGCGGCGGCTGCCGGAGCTTCGGCGAGCAGTTCGGCCTCGGTGCGGCCGACGGCGACGACCGCGAACGGCTTGGCCGCCGCGAGGTAGTCAGAGATCACCGCCGACACATCGCAGATCATCGCATCCGAGGCGTTGAAACAGTCTTCAACACTCAGCCGGTTCTCCGCCTGTTCACCCCACAGGTGGTCGGTGCCGGTGCGCGCGCGGTCGGCCGCCAACCGGTCCCCGATCTCGGTGATCAGCCGCCGGTCCGCGGCGAACCGGTAGTTGAACGGATGGGCGCGGAAGATCACCCGGGCACCCCGCTCCAGCAGTGCCTCGACCACCTGCAGCCCCACGGGAAGCGAATACACCCGGCTGTCGGCGTACGGCCCCTGCCAGGTGGGCGCGTAGAGCACGGTCGGCCGGTGCACCGACCCGATCGGTGCCGGCGCCGGGATGATCGTCTCGGTCTGCGGGCGGCCGACGATCACGAATTTGGCGGCCGGGATCGTCACCCCGTGCCGGGCGTACCGGTCAATCCCGGCCTGGCCGGCGGTGAAGATCTTGTCGTAGATCGCGTGCACCGGGTTGTAGCAGGCGGGCTTCTCGGAGTCGCCATGGTTCAGCCAGACATGGACCAGTTCACGGCGTTCGATCAGATGGGTGTTGCGGACCGCGTTGTTCACGTAGTACGCGACCCTCATGCTCGGGACGACCACCTCCTCCAAGCTGCGCAAGGTGGGCCGGAACAGCACCGGGATCCCGGTCCCCCGGGTGAGTCGTACGATCTCGGCCTGCATCGGCAGCGCCCGGGTGATGATCACGAACCGGCGGTCGAGGCGGCGGAAATATTCCAGCCACATGCCGACCTGGTACGCCGCCCCGATCCCGGAGCCGAAGTAGACGCAGAACTGTGGCGCGAACTCCGCCAGCACGGCCGGCACGGCCCGCTCGGCGGCCACCGCGGCCGCCAACCGGGCCCTCGCGCGGGCGATCGCCACCGCGACCATGATCAGGTCGGCGAGCACCAGCGCGGCGATCACGATCACCGGCCACATCGATCCGATGATCACCACCGGCCAGACCAGCCAGCTGATCACCGCCGCCGCGACCGGCAGCAACCACGGACGGCGGCTGGCTGCCGGCACCTCGAGGCCGGCCAGTCCGGTTGCGATCACCCCGGGATAGGACCATCCGGAGCGGATCGTCGTCTCGGCCGCGATGCCGATGATCATGAGCAGCAGCACCGGGCCGAGCCAGTGCGGCAGACCGCCGGAGACGACTGCGGCGGCGACAGCCAGAGCCATGATCATCCGCGCGCCGTCCAGCGGCGGCTGATCGGCATCACCGCTGCGGGTCAGCGGCGTCAGCACCGCGACCAGGGCGGCGATCGTCGCAGCCACCGCGCCGAGCAGGGGCGCCTGATCGACACCGGCTCCCACGGCCACCACCGCGGCGACGCCGGTGATCATGGTCCGGGCCAGGCTGTCGAGGTTGCGCCGGATGGTGTCGCGGCTGACGGCCGTCGAGCCGTCGTCGGACTCCGCCACCTCGGCGATCCGGGGTGCGGGTGTGTCGCAGGCCTCGCGGACCGCGGCAGTGAAGTGTTCGGCGTAGCCGTCGACGGCGAAATCGCCCAGGTAGTCCGCACGCACCTGCGCCCGTTCCGGAGCCAGCCGATCATCGGTGATCACCAGCAGCTCGTCCAGGACCGTCTCGAGCGCAGCAAGTTCATGATCGATCAGATAGCCGGCGCGGGCGACCGGGTAGTCGACGACGAAGCGGTCCGGCGCGATCCCGGGCGGCGCCACCATCGCGTACGGCTTGCCGGACTGCAGGAAGTCCGAGACGACGCTGGAGACATCGGAGATCAACACATCGGCGGCGTTCATGCAGCCGAAGGCGTCCAGGTCGGTCTCGGCGGCCGGGCCGTAGCGATGCTGTCGGGAGTTCGACTGCCGGTCGGCGGCGAGCAGCTGCTTGACCCGTTCGATGATCTCGGTCTCCCCCGGATCGTCGTAGCTGAAGGGATGTGGCCGGAAGATCACCTCCGCGTCCCGCCTGAGCAGTGCGGCGACGATTGCCTCGGCGCGGTCCAGCGAGGACAGCGCGGTCTCGCTGACGTGCCCCTTCCAGGTCGGCGCGTACAAGATCACCGGCCGGGCACCGGTCGCCCGGGCAGCAAGCCGGCCCGGGTCCGCCGCCCGGATCACCTCGACCTGCGGCCTGCCGACGATCCGGAACTTCGCCGGATCGATCAGCACGCCGTGCTCCCCGTAGCGCCGGTTGGCGGCCGGGCCGGCGGTGAAGATCCGGTCGTACATCGCATGCGTCGGGTTGTAGGACGGCGGCTTGTCGGAGTCGCCGTGCCCCAGGTAGACGTGGGTCAGCTGGTGGTAGCGGATCAGTGCGCCGTTGCCGGACGATGCGTTCACGTAGAACGCGGCCCGCAGCGATTCGGTCATGATCAGATCCAGGTCGGCGACCGCACGGCAGCAGACCACCGGGAGGTCGGTCAGCGCTGCGATCGCCTCGGCGGGCAGCTCGTCGCGGGTCACGATCACGAAGCGTCGGCCCGCTCGCCGCAGGTACGGCAGCCACATCGTCAACTGGTAGGACGCGTCGTCCGGCCGGGCCGTGTAGAGCACGAACTCGGGCGCGTAGCCGGCCATGGCACCCGGTAGCCGGTTCCGGATCCGGGCCGCGACACGTCGGCGCGACCGCACCTGCAGGATCACCGCCGCCGACGGCACCGCACCCAGCACCGCGAGCACGAGCGGCACCCAGCCCGGCGCCCCGACAACGGCGGTGGCGCCGACCGCGATGGTCGCGACCTGGCCCCCGTGCGCCGGCAACCAGGCGTAGCCGGTGCGAGCCGGCAGTGCCGGCAGGCCGGGCAGCCGGATCGCGTACGGGGCCGGCAGGCGCAGCAACCGGACCACGAACGGCTCGGCCGCGATCGTCAGCACCAGTCCGGCGGCCGCGATGGTCACCAGGACGAGGCCTGGCCGGTCGTCGCCGGCGACATAACGGCCGGCTCCGAGCAGCACCACGACGCCGACCGCGGCCGTCCGCAGGCCCGGGAACCGCCCCAGCCCGCCGAAACCGTTGACGATCCGGAGCCGGCGCCCGGCAGCAGCGCTGCGATAGACGGACTCCCGCGGATCGTCCTGGTCGGCGGCCCGCGGAAACCGGGCGACGGTCGCCACCGCGGCGACCGCGACCGCCAGCAGCCCGAGCCACCGCACAGTCCTGTCCGGATTCTGGGCGCCCAGCGCAGCCAGGCCACCCAGACCGCCCAGGGCCAGGAGAACGGCGATCACCAGATCGGCCACCAGTCCGCCGGCGAACCGGCGCAACGGCGTCGGATGCGGACCGGTTTCGGCAGCGGCCATGCGGTGCGGATCTCCTACGCTCGGATCAGGCAACTCGGATCAGGCAACTCGGGACAGGCAACTCGGGTCAGGCAACTCGGATCGGACGACACGGATCGCGACGTTCGAGTGTATTGGCTCGATGACCGCGACGGCCGGACCGTCGACAGCACGGCGTGGATCAGGCCGCCTGCGTGTGCGCCGGTTAGTCTGACCTGCGCCGATCACGGCTGTGGCGTGCAGGCGAGGGTTCAGGGACCGGGGATCGCGGAAGGTGAGGAATTCGGTGTTGGACAAGGCGCGGACGAGTGCTCGACGGCTGGCGCGCCAGGCGTCGGCCCGGATGCCGTCGGTCGCCCAGCGCGGTGTCCGCGAAGGGTGGCGGCGAGTGCGTCCGTACGCCAAACAGGCCTTCTACTCCCGGCTCGCCTCGCCGTTGGTCAGCATCGTGATCCCGGTCTACAACGTCGAGCGCTATCTGCCGGCCTGTCTGGACAGCGTGCTGTCCCAGTCCTATCGGCATCTGCAGGTGATCCTGGTCGACGACGGCTCGCCGGACTCCTCGATCGAGATCATGCGGGCCTACGCCGCCCGGGACCGACGCATCACGATCGTGCGCCAGGCCAATGCCGGACTGGGCGCAGCCCGCAACACCGGCGCCCGGCATGCCAAGGGCAGGTTCCTGATGTTCATGGATTCCGACGACGAGCTGCGCCCGGACGCGATCAGCACCTACGTCCGCACGCTGCGCCGGACCGGCTCGGATTTCGCCGTCGGCTGCTACGACCGGATGACGTCCCACCAGACCTGGCCGGCCGCCTGGTGGATCCGCACCGCCCACCGCTTCTCCCGGCTCGGCACCACCATCGCCGAATCGCCCGACGCGGTCGTCAACGCGGTCGCCTGGAGCAAGGTCTACCGGCGCAGCTTCTGGGAACGCCACGGCTTCGCCTTCCCCGAGGGCGTCCTGTACGAGGACCAGGCACTGTCCGCCCGGGCGTACGCGAAGGCGGAGAAATTCGACATCCTCTCCAAGGTCACCTACGGCTGGCGGGTCCGCGAGGACCGCAGTTCCATCACCCAGCAGGCCACCGCGCTCACCGATCTGCGGGCCCGGCTGCGGGCGGCGGAGAATTCCCTGGCCGAGTTGGACGGTCCCGGCCTGGAGCACGTCCGCGACACCCGGCTGGCGCAGTACCTGAGCAACGACTTCCCGCTGTCGATCAGATCGGCCCAGCGTGCCGACGACGAATTCTGGGAGTTGCTCACCGACGGGCTGCGGCGGCTCACCGAACGGGCCGGCGACGACGTCTGGGCAGCGGTCTCGGCGCAGCACCGGGTCGCGATCAAGCTGGTCACCGAGGGCCACCGCGAGGCGGCGATCGACTACGTCGGTCTCGGCCACAACAACCCCAAGAACATCCCGCCGCTGGTCGCCAACGGGCACGTCTACCTGCAGACCCCGGCCCGGGAGATCCTCGGCCTCGGCCCGAGGGATCCGCTGCTGGCGCTGGCCGACCACCAGCTCGGCCTGATCACCAGCATCCAGCACGTCGCCTGGGACTCCGACCACCGCCTCCGGGTGGACGGCTGGGCCTATATCGACAACCTCGACCTCAGCCAGGTCGATCCGGCGGACATCGCCATCACGCTCACTGCCCAGGAAGCCGGGACCGGCGCCCGGGCGGAGCTGGACATCACCCTCAGACCCTCGGTCGAAGTCACCCGGAAGAGCAAGCACCGGTACGCCAACTACGAACGCTCCCACTTCGAGGCGGTCTTCGACGTGCCGGCTGCACTGGCCGCGCTCGGCTCCGCTCCCGATCGTCTCGCCGACGCCGACCGGCGAACCTCCTGGCCGCTGACTGTGTCGGTGTCGGCCGGCGGCATCACCCGGTCGGGTCTGCTCCGGGCGGTCGAGCCGGGCAGCTCGGCGAGCCGGCTCGGCGCAGATCTGCTGCCCGACGGACGGCTGGCGACCGCCGTCTACTCCGGGCGTGACGGGCTGCGGGTCCAGGTCACCCGGCCGCGGTGCACCGTCACCGACGTGACCGTCAGCGGCCGCCGGCTGACCGCCCGACTCACCGGCCACGCCGGCTTCATACCGTACGAGGTCCAGCTGGCCCGGCAGGGTTCGACGGCGTCGCAGGGTTCGACGGTGTCGCAGGGTTCGACAGCATTGCAGGAATCGACCGTGTTGTCCGCGCCTGTCCAGGCCGGACGGATCGACTTGTTGGTCCCGGAGACCCCGCCGCTCCCCGGTGCGACGACCGGCCTGGAACTCATGGTCGTCGCGTCCGACGGTACCCGCGCACTGCCGATCTGGTCCCCCGACTCGGCCAGCACGGACACGGCCGGCACCGGCTCGGCCCAGTCGACCGTGCCGGCGGCCTGGCGGGCACGCAACGGCGCTCTGGTGATCCTCGACCAGCCGACACTGGTGCTGGATGACGCCGAGGTCGTTGAGGACGGACTGCGGCTGACCGGACGGCTGATCGCCGAGCACCGGACGGGAACCGAAGGTGGGTCCGTCCGTATCAGCCTGCGGGCACCGCGACTCTCGACCGAGGTCGGGATCGAACCTGCCACCGACGGATCGTTCACCGTGATCGTCCCGACTGTGGCCGATCCTTGGGGTCTTGGGGCGCTCCCGCTGCCGTCGGGCGACTATGCCGTGACCGCTTCCGCGGGCGAGCCCGGCAAGGACTCGCCCGAGATCCCCGTCCGGATCGGCGACGCGCTGCTGCACCGGCTGCCCGAGACGTTCCGGACCAGCCGGCTGTTCGGCAGGCTGCTGCTCCAGCAGCCGCACGGGCTGGCGATCCGGCTGCAGCCGCCGCTGGCCGATGCCGAGTCCGGCGCACGCCAGCAGCAGCGGCTGCAGGACCGGCTGGCGGCCCGGCTGCACGATCCCGCGCACGAACCAGGCGCAGTGCTGCTGCGGTCCTACTACGGCGAGATCTGCGGCTGCAATCCGGCGGCGCTGCAGGCGCGGCTGCACAGCCACGGCGCGCCCGGCGGTCCGTACACCAGCTATTTCGCGATCAAGGACTACTCGGTGCACGTGCCCGAGGGTGCGGTGCCGGTGCTCCACGAGAGCGCCGAGTGGTATCGGCTGTTGCACGATGCCGTGCTCTACATGGACAACATGCACCAGCCGCTCTATCACAAGAAGCCGGCCCACCAGACCCAGATCCAGACGTTCCACGGCTATCCGTTCAAGCAGATGGGCCTCTCGCACTGGGCGATGCAGAACCGCGACGTGGCCCACGTCCGGTCCTATCTGGACCGCGCGGCCGACTGGGACTACCTGGTGTCACCGGCCAGCTACGGATCGCAGGCACTGGCCCGGGAATTCGGCTTTCCCAACACCGTGCTGGAGATCGGCTATCCCCGCAACGACATCCTGCTCTCCCCCGACGCGGACGAGATCGCCCGGCAGGTACGCGACCGGCTCGGCATCGCGGGCGGACGCACGGCGGTGCTCTACGGCCCGACCTTCCGGGACAGCATGAGCACCGACGACAACACCGCTGCGATGGTCGACTTCCTGGATGTCGACAAGCTGGCCCGCGAGCTTGGTGACGACTTCGTGATCATGGTCCGTGGGCACGCGTTCAACGCCCGGCTCGAGGCCAGGATCGGCAGCCGGGGAACGATCATCGACGTCACCGACTATCCCGACATCGCCGAACTCTGTCTGGCTTCCGACGCGGCGATCCTGGACTACTCGTCGCTGCGCTTCGATTACGGGCTGACCGGCAAGCCGATGATCTTCATGGTTCCCGACCTGGTCCAGTATCAGACCGAGGCACGCGGATCGCTGTGGGACTACGGCCCCACGGCGCCCGGGCCAAAGCTGTCGACGACCGACGAGGTGATCGCCGCACTCGGTGATCTTGATCGGGTCCGGCACGACCATGCGCAGGCGTACGCGGTGTTCCGGCGCGACTTCCTCGATCTGGATGACGGTCACGCCACCGAGCGGCTGGTCGCCGCGGTGTTCCCGCTCTCCCGGTGATCAGGTCTCGGTGATCAGGTCTCGGTGATCACTGCTGCAGCAGTGCATCGACGGCGCGGCGGGATGCCTGGCCGTCGTCGTACGGATTGAACTTCTCTCGCCACCGGCGGTAGCGGTCGGCATACCGATCCGCCGCAGCGGGAAGATCCGCCAACGCCTTGATCACCTCATCGGTGGTCGACAGCAGCGGGCCCGGCGCCTCGGCACCAAGATCGAAATAGGTCCCCCGCCGCCGCCCGGTGTAGTCCTCGATGTCCGGCACGAAGAAGATCATCGGCTTTCCGGTGACACTGAAGTCGAACATCGTCGAGGAGTAGTCGGTGATCATCACATCGCTGGCCAGGTAGAGATCGGCCAGCTCGGGATAGAGCGTGACGTCCAGGACGGAACCGCTGACCCGGCCGCCGTGCTTGATCGTATTCACGTGCCCGCGGACCAGCACCCTGCCATCGGGTCCGAGCGAGCGCTGCACCGCCTCGAGATCGAGCTCGGCGAAGATACTGCCCGATCCCTCCCGCCAGGTCGGCGTGTAGAGGACGACCAACTCGTCGGCACCGATCCCCAGCCGCTCGCGGACGGCTGCAGCGACGTCGGCGGCACCGGTCCCGGCCCGGCTGAGCACGTCGTTGCGCGGATAGCCGATCTCGAGGATCGGGCCCTGATACCCGTAGGCCGAGCGGAAGACGTCGCGGCTGAACCGGTTCTGCGCGATCAGCGCAGACCACTGCGCCACCTCGTGCCGGGTCTTGCTCCGGTACGCCTCGCCGCGGTTGGTGCCGATCCGGTCGAAACCGAGCAGCTTCAGCGGGGTGCCGTGCCAGGTCTGCAGCAGTTGTTGATCATCACGCCGTTGGTACTTCGCCGGCATCCAGCAGTTGGTCACCAGGTATCGCGACTCGCTGAGCGCGCGCCACCAGGCCTCACTCCACAAGATCACCGGCTCGCTGCCCTCGGGCACTTCCACCGACAGGTCGGCCACCGTCCACAACCGGCGCAGCCCGGGCGCGCGGCGCAGCAGTTCGTCGTGCACGGCTCGGGTGTTGTCGTTGGCGGCCTTGCCGTTGAAGCTGTTGTAGAGGACGGCCTCGACCAGCGGGCCGGACCAGTCGCGATGCATGATCTCCAACCGCTGTTTCTGATAGCCACTCCGGGCACCGTCGGGCAGCGGGACTCCCACCGAGAGCTCGAGCCGGGCGCCTTTGGCCCGACGCGCCACGATCCGGTTCCCGGTGGTCTGCAGTGCAAGCGGAAGCTGCTGTCCGAGCCGCTGGTCAACGCCGGCCCGGATCCCGTCCACGCTGAGCTCGAACGTCGTCGTCGGCAGCGGCATCGGCCGGGTGCCCCACTCAGGCACTGCCAGCAGGGCGAACGCCGTACTGAACCGTCCGGTCACCCGGTCGAGCTCGACCGTGGCCGCGACCAGGTCCGACCGCCCGCCGACCAGTCTCCAGTCCCGCGGCTGGTCGCTCACGGCCAGCGCCGTGCCCTCGATCGTCAGCCGGGGCTGTGTGGCGTCACCGGCGATCGCGACGGTGTCCACCAGCAGCAGCGCCCGGTTCGCATCGATCCGGATCACGCCGCCGGCACCGTAGTGCACAGCCAACTGCGGCAGGTCCGCGCTCGGCCGCCGCACCGGCTGGTCCAGCGACCCCTGCCAATGCACGTGCCGGGTCCGGCCACGTTCGTCGACCACATGCAGGTATCGGACCGCCGCCGGCGGGTCGTCAGGCCCGGGCAGCAGGTCGGCCAGGTCGTCATCGATCTGCAGCCTGCCGTCGGCGGCGTGGGCAGCCAGCGGCCGGACCTTCTCGCCCTGTCGCAGCATCGCACCGACGGCCGGAAACTCCGGGTGGATCAGGATCGTCGCCTCCAGCCGGGTGCCGGTGAGGCCGATCCGCTCCGCGACGGCGGCGCGGCGCGCGAGGGTGAGGACCAGACCGCGTTCGGCGTCCCAGGCCGGCTGTGCGACGGCCCGATCACCGAGGTAGCAGCTCTGCAGCTGCCCCGCGGACCCGCTCTCGTCGCGGGATCCGAAACCACCGGTCAGCGGTCCCTGCTGGTCGGTGACCGTGATCCGTACGGCACCCCGGATCTCGATCAGTTCGTCCCGGTCGACAGCGTCGGCGATCGCCTGCCGGAGTCGGTCGACCGCAAGGGTGGCCACGAAGCCGGCCGTGCTGCGGTCGACGGCCGGCATCCGGGAGTGGTAGTTGATCGACCCCGACGCCATCGGCTCGACCTCGAACGCCAGCTCCCGTCCCTCGGACTGCCACTGCACGGCCGTCACCGCCGACCCGGTCTGGGCACCCCCACGGCGCCAGGCCGATCCTTCGATCGCCAGCACCGCGACCCCGTCCCGCTCCGTCCAGTGCGCCCGGGTCAACCGGGCGACCAGGTGCGCAGGCTCTCCGACCTCCGGCGCGGTCTG
>Ga0164242_10005208_pt1 | contig 14494 bp, 14 predicted proteins | sample OricomgcompostMG_FD_108783 | JGI IMG/M metagenome (GOLD analysis project Ga0164242, IMG submission 108783) | Miracle-Growth compost microbial communities from Emeryville, California, USA - Original compost - Miracle growth compost (MG) ... | reverse complement strand
TGAAACGCGCCTACGGCGGCGTCCTCTTCATCGACGAGGCCTACTACCTGTACCGGCCCGAGAACGAGCGCGACTACGGGGTCGAGGCGATCGAGATCCTGCTCCAGGTGATGGAGAACGACCGCGACAAGCTGGTCGTCATCTTCGCCGGCTACGAGGACCGGATGGACGACTTCTTCAGACTCAACCCGGGTATGTCGTCACGGGTCGCCCATCACATCGACTTCCCCGACTACACGGTGGACGAGCTGGCCCGGATCGCCGACCTGATGCTCGCCGCCGAGACCTACCAACTCACCCCCGAGGCGCGCGACGCCTTCCACGCCTACATCTCCCGGCGCATGCGGCAGCCGCGGTTCGCCCACGCCCGCTCGGTCCGCAACGCGATCGAGCGGGCGCGGCTGCGGCACGCCAACCGCGTCTACGAGGCGCTGCGCGAGGGCCACGCGCCGGGGGTCGAGGAGCTGGTCCGGATCGAGGCCTCGGACATCCTCGCCAGCCGCGTCTTCGAGCAGGGCACGGGGGAGGAGCGGTGATGCCGCGGCCGGTGATCCTCGGCGTCGTCGGCGACTCGGCGGCGGGTAAGACGACGCTCACCAGGGGGCTGGTGCGCGTCCTGGGCGAGGAGAACGTGACCCACGTCTGCACCGACGACTACCACCGCTACGACCGCAAGCAGCGGGCCGAGCTCGGCATCACCCCACTCCACCCGGACTGCAACTACCTCGACATCATCGCCCAGCACCTGCCCCACCTGCGCGCCGGCGAGGCGATCCTGAAGCCGGTCTACCGCCATCAGGACGGCACCTTCGGGCCGCCGGTGTACGTGCACCCGGAGCGCTTCACCGTGATCGAGGGTCTCTTCGGCTACTACCTGCCGGAGATGCGCGACGCCTACGACGTGCGCGTCTACCTCAACCCGCCGGAGGACCTGCGGCGGCGCTGGAAGGTGCAGCGCGACTGCTCGCGGCGCGGCTATACGACCGACCAGGTGCTCGCCGAACTCGACCGCCGCGAGGCCGACTCGGAAGCGTTCATCCGGCCCCAGCGCCGCTTCGCCGACATGCTCGTCTCCTTCGTCCCCAGTGGCGACGAGGACGACCCGCTGCGGCTCGACGCCGAGCTGGTGCTGCGCGACGGGCTGCCGCATCCCGACCTCACCCCGTTCGTCGACGACGACCAGAACGGGCTGACGCTGGAGGACCGCGGCGACGAGCGGGTGCTGCGGATCGCGGGCGGGATCGAGCCCGAGCACGCGGCCGCGGTCGAGGAGGCGATCTGGCAGCGGATGCACTTCGCCACCCACCTGCGGGCGCGCCGGCTCGGCGAGTTCACGGTCGGCACCGAGCTGCACCGCTCCGACCCGCTGGCCTTGGTGCAGCTGCTGATCCTCTACCACCTGATCACCGCCAAGGCGACGATCTCGGTCGGCGGCGAGGGCGCCCGCAGCGACAACGGCACGGTGTCGGTGCCGGTCGAGACCAAACAGGTGACGGCGTCGTGAGCGCGGTCACCCCGGACGCCGCGGTCCTGGCGGCGCCGACGGCCGAGGACCAGCTCGCGGTCGACACGATCCGCGGCCTGGCGATGGACGCCGTGCAGGCGGCGAACAGCGGCCATCCCGGCCTGCCGATGGCGATGGCGCCGGTCGCCCACGTCCTCTACAGCCGCTTCCTGCGCTTCGACCCAGCCGCCCCGGACTGGCCCGACCGCGACCGCTTCGTGCTCTCCGCCGGCCACGGCTCGATGCTGCTCTACGCGGTCCTCCACCTGGCCGGCTACGACCTGCCGCTCGACCAGCTGCGGAACTTCCGCCAGTGGGGATCGCTGACCCCGGGGCACCCCGAGCACGGCCTCACGCCCGGGGTCGAGACGACGACCGGGCCACTCGGCCAGGGCTTCGCCAACGGGGTCGGGATGGCGCTCGCCGAGCGCTTCCTGCGCGACCGCTACGGGTCCGAGGTCGTCGACCACCGCGTCTTCGCGATCTGCTCGGACGGCGACCTGATGGAGGGCGTCGCCTCCGAAGCGGCCTCGCTGGCCGGTCACCTCGGCCTCGGCCGGCTGGTCTACATATATGACGACAACGGGATCACGATCGACGGGACGACCTCGCTCTCCTTCGCCGGCGAGGACGTCGACGCCCGCTTCCGCGCCTACGGCTGGGACGTCCGCGAGGTCGACGACGTCAACGACCTCGGCGCGCTGATCGCGGCGATCGGCGGGGCGGCGGCCGAGACCGAGGCGCCGTCGCTGGTCCGGGTGCGCTCGACGATCGGCTACCCGGCGCCTGAGAAGGGCGGCACGCCGAAGGCCCACGGGGCGCCGCTCGGCGCGGACGAGGTGCGGGCGACGAAGGCGCTGCTCGGCCTCGACCCGGACGCCGACTTCGTCGTGCCGGCCGGCGCCACGGCCGCCTACGGGGCGGCGCGGCGGAGCGGGGAAGGCGCCCACCGTGACTGGCGGGGGCGCTTCCGCGAGTGGGCGGACGCCGACCAGGCCCGCGCCGAGGAGTGGGCGTGGGCCTGGTCCGGCGCGCCCGAGCCCGGCTGGCAGGAGGCGCTGCCGCGATTCGACCCGGGCGAGGGGGAGAAGCTGGCGACCCGCGCCGCGGGCGGCAAGGTGATGGCGGCGCTCGCCGCGCACCTGCCGACCAACGTCGGCGGCTCCGCCGACCTGGTCGAGTCGACCAAGACCGCCCTCCCCGAGGGCGGCGACTTCGGCCGCGAGGCCTCGGGCGCCAACGTCCACTGGGGCGTCCGCGAGCACGCGATGGGCTCCGCCGTCAATGGCCTCGCGCTGCACGGCGGGATCGTCAAGCCCTACGGCTCGACCTTTCTCGTCTTCGCCGACTACATGCGGCCGTCGATCCGGCTGTCGGCGCTGATGGAGCTGCCGGTGGTCTGGGTCTTCACCCACGACTCGGTCGCGGTCGGTGAGGACGGCCCGACCCACCAGCCGATCGAGCACTTCGCCGCCCTGCGGGCGATCCCCGGCCTGACCGTGATCCGGCCGGCCGACGCCAACGAGACGAGCGAGGCGTGGCGGGTGGCGGTCGAGCGCGAGGACGGCCCGGTCGCCCTCCTGCTCAGCCGCCAGAACCTGCCTGTGCTCGATCCGGCGCGGGTCGTCGGCCGGGTCGCGAGCGGCGCCTACGTGCTGGCGCCGGAGGCCGAGCGGCTCGACGTGATCCTGGTGGCGACCGGCTCGGAGGTCGAGGTGGCGCTGGCCGCCGCGGCCGAGCTGGCGGCGGAGGGGATCGGCGCCCGCGTCGTCTCGATGCCCAGTTGGGAGCTGTTCGACGCCCAGCCCGAGGCCTACCGCGAGGGCGTGCTCGTCCCCGGCGTGCCCGCGGTCTCGGTCGAGGCGGGGATCGAGCAGGGCTGGTCGCGGTACGTCGACGCGAGCGTCTCGATCGAGCGCTTCGGCGCCTCGGCTCCGGGCCCGCGCGTGCTCGAGGAGCTCGGCATCACGCCCGCGCGGGTGGTGACGACGGCGCGGGCGGCGATCGCCGCGGCGGCCCGATGAGCGCCACCGGCGTGCTCGCGCCGCGCGAGCTGATCGCGCCGGCGGCGGGGCCGCGGATCGCCCCCTCGATCCTCGCCGCCGACTACGGCCGCTTCGCCGAGGACGTCGGCACGGTGCTCGGCGCGGGCGCGCCGGTGATCCACTTCGACGTCATGGACGGCCACTTCGTGCCGCCGATCACCTTCGGCCCGCCGGTGGTCGCGGCGCTCGCCGAGCAGGTGCACGAGGCCGGCGCGGTGGTCGACGTCCACCTGATGATCGAGCGGCCCGAGCAGCAGGTCGAAGCCTTCGCCGCCGCCGGCGCCGACATCATCACCGTCCACCACGAGGCTGCCCCGCACCTCCACCACGCTCTCGCCGAGATCCGCGCGGCGGGCTGCCTCGCCGGCGTGGCGATCAATCCCGGCACCTCGGCCGAGGCGGTGCTGCCGGTCGCCGAGATGCTCGACCTCGCCCTCTGCATGACCGTCAACCCCGGCTGGGGCGGCCAGCGCTTCATCACCGCCACCCGCAAGAAGATCGCCTTCCTGCGCGAGATGCTGCCCCCCGACTGCGCGATCGAGGTCGACGGCGGCGTCGACCCCGCCACCGCCCCCCTCTGCGTCGAAGACGGCGCCAACCTCCTCGTCGCCGGCTCCGCCGTCTTCGGCAAGAAGTCCCCCGCGGCAGCCTTCCGCGACCTCACCGAAGTCGTCGCCGCCCTCTGAGAGGGCGCGCCCTCCGGCACGCCCCGCGGACGGGCCGTCAGCCCGGCGGCGGTGGGACGCCGTGTTCGCGCTGGCGCTTCTGCTTGCTCGCCATCAGGGGGAGGCCGATGCGGGCGCAGTCGAGGGCTTCGGCCTTCGGTAGGAGCCTGCGCTTGTGGCCGTCGTATTCGGCGTAGCCCTTCTTCATGTCTTCGGCGATTTCCCAGACCAGGGGGGAGTAGCCGTTGGTCGATTCGACGTCGGTGAGGATCTTCCAGTGGCGTGAGGTGGCCATCGCTTCGACCGCTTCTTCGGCCGCCGCGGCGTCGCCGTTGTTGAGCGCGCCGGCCCACTGGCGCAGCCAGAGGCAGGAGATCGTGCCCGCGACTTTGCTGCCGATCTCTTCGCGGTTCGTCGTCAGTCCTTCGTCGGGGACGAGGGAGATGTCGAACGTCTTCGGCAGCGGGATCCCCTTGATCATCTCCCGCACCGTGCCGTGGAAGTCGGCCGCCTTGACGACGGCCGCGGGCATCGCTTCGAGCCATTCCTGCGAGTCGACCTTGGTCAGCCAGTCGAGCCGTTCCTCGAAGGCGGCCTGGTTCGGGACCGCCGCCTTCAGCGACAGCGTCTGGCCGCCTTCCGACCAGAAGGCGATCATCGTGCGGTCTCCGGGCCCACCGGCGTTGGCGAAGAATTCGGCGCGGGTGTCGACCGCGGCGGTCGTGCCGAGGACCGGCAGCTTGACCCAGCGTTCACCGTGCGGGTGGAGGGAATAGCGCTGCCTTTCGACCGCTTCCTTGAGGCTTTCGAGGCTTTCGTCACGCCAGGAGAGCTGGACCAGGCGCTGCCGCACCGAGGGCGGCGACATCCCCTTCTCGGTCTCCCGCTTCTGGTTGCCGAAGACCTCGATCGATTCGTAGGGGATCGCCTTGCCGGTGACGAATTCCATCGAGCCGTTGATCCCTTCCCGCGTCTTCGCCTGCGAGACGTGCTGGACCCGCCATTCCGGGCCTTCGAGCAGCAGCAGCGGCGAGGATTCGGCGAAGCGGACGAGCTCGGCGCCGTAGGCGCGCGAGGGCCCGCCGTCGCCGGAGCCGCCCGTGAGGACGATCGCCAGGACGACGACGAGGGCGAGCGCCGCCCCGGCCGCGGCGAGGGCCAGGGCGCGGGGACGGCGGTGGTGGGGCGGCGGCACCAGGCCCGCGTCGTCGGCGCGGATCGTCGTCGCCAGCCCCGGGTCGGCGTCCGGCCCGAATCCTTCGAGGTCGGCCGCCAGCTCACCCTCCATCGCGACGAGGTCGAGCCGCTCGAGCCGCTCGCGGTCGACCGGGTCGGCGGCGGCCAGCAGCCGCTGTAGCTCGCGCGTGCTCATCGTGCGTCCCCCATGTCGAGCGCCTCCCCGGTTGCCGCTATCTCACGCTCCCGCAACAGCGCCTTCAGCCGCCGCCGCGCCCGGTGCAGGCGACTGCGCGCCGCCAGCGCCGTGATCCCGAGCGCCCGCGCCGCTGCTCCCGGCGCCAGGCCCTCCCAGCCGACCAGCATCAGCAGCTCGCGGTCTTCGGGACCGAGGTCAGCCATCGCCCGCAGCACCTCGGCGGCCTCGCCGCGCGGTGCCTCGTGGGTGGCGATCTCGGTCCGCAGCGTCTCCGCCAGCCGCGCCCCGAGCCGGGTCCGCCGCCGCTCCGCCCGCCGCTGGTTGGCGATCACGCTGCCGGCGACGGCGTAGAGCCAGAGCAGCGCGCCGTCGTCGACCGGGACGTCGCCGAAGCGCCGCCAGGCGACGAGGAAGGTCTCGGCGACGACGTCGGCGGCGTCCTCGGGCGCGTCGACCCGGCGCAGCGCGTAGGCGAGGATCGCCCGTCCCTGCTCGCGGTAGAGCCGGTTGAACCGGGTCTGGGCGACCTCGTGGCCGAGGGCGCCCGTGTCGACTGGGTCGGAATCCATTCCCGTCCTATATGTCCGGTTCCCGGAGAACGTTGCGCCGAACCGGACGGACCTCACATAACCCTTAATACTTCAGCGCTAAACTATTAGGCACCGAAAGACTTTTGCGACACCAAGGAAGTGATGTGAATGAGTGAAGCCGTCGCCACGGGCGCTTCGAAGATCGAGTCCCACGTCTGGCGCATCGCCGCCGTCGTCGTGCTCGGCACGATCATGTCGGTCCTCGACACGACGATCGTCAACGTCGCCCTCGACACCCTCGGCCGAGATCTGAACGCCTCCGTCGACAAGATCCAGTGGGTCGCGACGGGCTACCTGCTGGCCCTCGCCGCGGTGATCCCGGTCAGCGGCTGGGCCTCGCGCCGGTTCTCCAGCCGCAGCGTCTACATCGTCTCGCTGGTGATGTTCACCGCGGGCTCGGTGCTCTGTGGCCTCGCCGACTCGGTCGGCTCGCTGGTCGCCTTCCGCGTGATCCAGGGGATCGGCGGCGGCATGCTGGTGCCGACCGGCCAGATGATCCTGGTGCGCGCCGCGGGCCCCAAGAACCTCCCCAAGGTGATGAGCGCGATCGGCGTCCCGATCGTCCTCGCCCCGATCTTCGGCCCCACCATCGGCGGCCTGCTGCTCGAGCACGTCTCCTGGCAGTCGATCTTCCTGGTCAACCTGCCGGTCGGCATCCTCACCCTCGGCGCGGCGCTGAAGCTGCTGCCGAAGGACCGCCCGGAAGGCGCCGAGAAGCTCGACGTCCTCGGCCTCGGCCTGCTCTCGGTCGGCCTCGTCGGCGTCACCTACGGGCTCGCCGAGACCGGCTCGGCCGGGACCCTGGTCGCCGGCTCCGTGTTGGTGCCGCTGGCGATCGGCCTGGCCGGCATCGCCGCCTTCGCGCTCCGCGCGCTCCGCATCCCCAACCCGCTGCTGAACGTGCGCCTGTATAAGGACCGCGCGTTCACGGCCGCCTCGATCACCACCTTCTGCCTCGGCGCCGCGCTCTTCGGCGCGATGGTCCTGATGCCGCTCTACTTCCAGACCGTGCGCGGCGAGGATGCCGTCACCACCGGCCTGCTGCTGATCCCGCAGGGGCTCGGCGCGGCGGTCGCGATGGGCCTCTCCGGGCGGGCGACCGAACGCTGGGGCGGCGGCGTCACCGCGGCCCTCGGCACCGTGATCACGCTGCTGGCGACGATCCCCTTCGTCCTCCTCGGCGCGACCACCCCGTTCACCCTGATCGGCGCGGCGATGGTCGTCCGCGGCTTCGGCATCGGCATGTCGATCATGCCCGCGATGACCGCCGCCTACGCCGTCCTCACCCCGCAGCAGGTGACCCACGCGACGCCGCAGCTGACCACCCTGCAGCGGGTCGGCGGCTCGATCGGCACCGCGATCCTCACCGTCGTCCTGCAGGGGCAGCTGGAAACGGCGGGCACCTCGCAGAGCGCGATGGCGGGCGCCTTCGGCACCACCTTCGTCTGGGTGATGGGGATCACCGCGGCGGCACTGCTGCCGACCCTGCTCCTCGCCCGGATCGAGCGCGGCGCGCGGCGCGACAGGGTCGCGCAGGCGCCCGCGGCGCCGAAGCTGCCCGAGCCGGAGACCCGCGAACTGGCCCTGGAGTCGGTGTGAGCGCGGCGCCGTCCCCGACCCGCGGCGCCTCCCAGGCCGGCGCTTCGTCCCCGATCCGGGACGCGGCGCTGGCCGGCCTGCGCGAGGAGTTCGGCGCCCTGCTCGGTGCCGAGCGCCGGCTGCGCAGCCGTGACTCCCACCGCAAGGAGGCGGGAGGGCTGACCAACGCGCAGGTGCGGGCGCTCTTCGTCCTCGGCGCCCACGACGAGTCGACCGCCGGGGAGATCGCCGAGAAGGCGCGGCTCAGCCCCGGCGCGGTCAGCGGCATGCTCGACGAGCTCGAGCAGCAGGGCGTCGTCGCCCGGGTGCGCTGCGCCGACGACCGCCGCCGCGTCCTCGTCAGCCTCACCGACGCCGGGCGCAAGGCGCTCGGCGAGCGCAAGCGGCGCTGGACCAAGCGCTGGGAGGACGCGATGGACGGGATGGAGGACCGAGACCTCGAGGCCGCCGCCGAGGTGATGCGGCGGATCGCCGCCTCGCTCGACGGGGTCTGAGCGGCTCGCCGGGGCGGCGCCTGTGCGAAGCTCAAGCGAAGATCGCCAGGCGCCGATCTATAGAACTAGCTGACCGACCGGCAGGGGCCGGAAGGTCGGTTACCCCGATTTCGATGGCTCGGTAGCCCGATTTGATGGTTTCGACGAACAACCCCCGCCCGCGTGGCCCGCTGCCGCGCCACCTCTTCGGTCGCCTGCGCCGCCTGCCCGCGCCGGTCTGGACGCTGGCCGCGATCTTCGCCGTCGCCGGGCTGATGTGCCTGTTCTCGGCCGCCTTCCCGATCTCGAAGACCGCCCCGCGGGAGCTGGCGGTGGTCGTCGGCATCTGCCTGGTCGCCGTCTCGCTCGGCCTGTTGCGCTTCGGCCCGCGCCTCTCGGCGTTCGGCCTGCAGGGCATCGTGATGGGCGGCACGCTGGTCAACGGGCTGCTCGTCTCCCAGTCGACGACCAACTACGGCGCCGCGCTGACCAGCTTCGCCTGGATCTGGGTGGCGGTCTACTCGGGCCAGTTCTTCGACCAGCGCGCGGTGCGGATCCAGGTCGCGATGATCGCCGTCACCTCGGCCGTCGCGCTGGCGATCTGCGGCCTGCCGGGACTGGTCACCTCCTGGGTCCTCGTCGCCGGGTCGTCCACCTTCGCGGGCGAGGCCCTCGCCCGCCTCAACACCCGCCTGCGGACGCAGCTCGTCACCGACCCGCTGACCGGGCTGCTGAACCGGGCGGGCTTCGCCACGGCGTCGGAGCGGATGCTGGCGCTGGCGGCGCGCGAGCACCTGCCGGTCAGCGTCGCCCTGATCGACCTCGACGGCTTCAAGCAGGTCAACGACCGCAACGGCCACGCCGCAGGCGACGAGCTGCTGGCCCGGCTGGGGCAGGCCTGGGCGGAGGAGCTGCGCGGATCGGAGGTCCTGGCGCGGCTCGGCGGCGACGAGTTCGCCCTCCTCCTCGTCTCCGACGTCGACGCCGCCGACGAGGCGCTGCACCGGCTGCGCGGGGTGTCGCCGGTCGGCTGGAGCGTCGGCCTGGTCGGCTGGCGGCGCGGTGAGTCGCTCGAAGCGGCGATGGCGCGCGCCGACGAGCAGCTCTACCGGGCCAAGCGTGAGGTGCACGACGAGATCGGCGTCGACCCCGGCCCGGGCGGAGACGCCGCCGGCGGGCCGGAGGCGCTGACGATCAGGCGCCGCGCGGGCGAGCCCTCGACGCCGGTGGTCTGAGCCGCCGGCTTGCCATCATGGGGCGGTGCCGCCCGCCCGCCTGATCAGCGTCAACGTCGGTCTGCCGAAAGCGGTCGACACCGGTCGGCGCGTGGTCGAGACGGCGATCTGGAAGTACCCGGTCGAGGGCCGGGTGAAGGTCCGGGGGGCGAACCTGGAGGGGGACCGGCAGGCCGACCTCACCGTCCACGGCGGTGAGAACAAGGCCGTCTACGCGTACGCGATCGAGGAGACGCGGATGTGGGAGGCGGAGCTGGGGCGGCCGCTCGGCGCGGGCGCCTTCGGCGAGAACCTGACCACCGAAGGGGTCGACGTCTCCGGCGCCGTGCTCGGCGAGCGCTGGCGGGTCGGCACGACGCTGCTCGAGGTCGTCCAGCCGCGCCTGCCCTGCTTCAAGCTCGGCCTGAAGATGGAAGACCCGACCTTCCTCAAGACCTTTGCCCAGGCCTCGCGACCGGGCGCCTACCTGAAGATCGTCGAGGAGGGCGACCTGGGGGCGGGCGACGCGATCGAGGTCGACCTCGCCGGACGACCCGACCACGGGGTCAGCGTGCGACTCGTCGCCGACGCGATGCTGGTCGACCACAGCCTGATCCCGCGCGCCGAAGAGGCGCCGCAGCTGATCGACACGCTGCGCGAGCAGATGGCGGAACTGGCGGCATGACCGACCGCCACCGCCCGATGCGTTCGCACTTTGCCGTAACCATTACGGCTAACTGCGAACGCGCCGAGCTGGGTAGGGGATGGATGTGACGAAAGAGCCCGAGATCGTCGAGAACAAGGAGCAGTCCCGCTACGAGGCGCATCTCGACGGCGAGACCGTCGGGGTCGCCGACTACGTCAAACAGCCGGGGATCGTCTCCTTCACCCGCACCGAAACCTTTGCCGGCCACAAAGGCCAGGGGATCGCGGGGAAGGTCGTCGACCGGGCGCTGCGCGACGCCCGCGACGAGGGGCTCGAGGTCGTCCCCTTCTGCTCCTTCGTCGCCGACTACATCGGCGCCCACGACGAGTTCCTCGGGCTGGTGCCCGAGGAACGTCGCGGCGAGTTCGGCCTCGCCGGTTAGGCGGCGGCGGGGACGGCGTCCGGCTCGCCGGCGGCGGCGACCGTGGAGGCGGGGCGCCAGAGCGCGTCGGTGCCGGCCGGGATGCAGACCAGCTCGCCGTCGTCGACCGCCGCGATCAGCTCGCGCTCGGCGGCGCGGATGTCGGCGTCTTCGGTGTCGGAGCGGCGCATGATCGCGGCGACCTCGGCCGTGGTCAGGCCGATCGGGTAGGCGAGCACCGCTTCGGCGGCGCGCTCAGGCGCCGGGCGCCGCTCGAGCGAGGCGTCGAGGTTGGCGAGCGCGGTGTCGTAGGACTCGAAGGGCTGGAAGCCGCCGACCTCGAGCCAGCGGCCGTCGGGCATCTCGAAGACCACCGTCGGGGCGGTGTAGCGGGCGCCCGCCTCAGAGTCGGCGTGGCGGTTCTGCACGTGGGTCGGGCGACCGTCGGCGGAACGCGCGCGGGCCTTGTCCTCCTCGTAGAGGGCGACGATCTCCCGGTCGTCGATGCGGGCGACGATCGCCGCCGCGTCGAGCCCGTCGACGTCCTCGAGGGCGACCCGCAGCGCCTCGTCGTCGTCGAGCAGGTTGGTGGTCGTGAACTGCATGATCTGCAGCGCGCGCAGGGCGGCGTAGCCGAGCTCCGGCGACTCCTCGCGGGCGGCGATGACGGCCCGGCAGGCGCGCGAGGTGGCCGCCATCCGCGACTTCACGCCGCTGCCGAAGGGCATCCCGAAGCGCTGCTCGAAGCTCCGCATGCCGGTCGCCATCCGCCCCGCCGTGAACCCGAGTTCCTCGTAGCGCTCGGTGCTCTCGCTGAGCCCGATCAGCACCAGCCGCCAGTCGAGCTGGTCACCGAAGCGCCAGCGCAGCCGCGCGATCGCGGGCCGCGACGAGTAGGCCCAAGGACAACCAGGATCTGAGAAGTGCCACGCAGTTATCTGTTCCACTTACAGAACGTTAGTGAACGGCGTGTGCCGGCTTGCGGTGGGCGGGCGGATCGGCCACCCATCTGGGCTAAGGTTCCCGCTCTGAGCGATGGAGCTCGCTCCTTCATAACCGCGGCGCCGACCGCTGATGGCTCCTACCGACGTCAACGAAGACGCGTAGGAGGCTGCGGTAGATGAGGAAAAGTCGATTCGATCGCCGGGAGTTGGGGGCGATCTACGTGGGCGGGGTGATCGGCGCGCTGGCGCGGGTCGGGCTGTCGGAGGCGCTCCCCCACGGGGTCGACGCGTGGCCTTGGGCGACCTTCATCGTCAACATGGTCGGCGCCGCGCTGCTCGGCTGGTTCGTGACCAGGCTCGGCGAGCGGCTGCCGCCCTCGACCTACCGGCGCCCGTTCCTGGGAACCGGCCTCTGCGGCGCGCTGACCACCTTCTCGACCCTGCAGCTGGAGCTGTTCAAGATGGTCGACGGCGGCTATCTGGGACTGGCGGTCGGCTACGCGGCGGCGACGATCGCCGGCGGCTTCCTCTGCGTCCACTTCGGCACCGTCGCCACCCGCCGCGCGAGGATCCTCCGATGACGGCGCTGGCCTGGGTCGCGGTCGGGGCGCTCGGCGGAGTGATGGCGCTCGCCCGCTTCCTCCTCGACCGCGCCGTCTCCACGGCGCGCGACGGCAACTTCCCGGCGGGGACGCTGGCGGTCAACCTCAGCGGCGCGGTCGTCCTCGGCATCCTCGCCGGTGCGGCGCTCTCCGGCACCGCCTACACGATCGTCGCCGGCGGCGGGGTCGGCACCTACACGACCTTCTCCACCTGGATGCTCGAGTCGCACCGGGCCGGGGAGGGCGGCGACGCCCACGTACTCTGGGCGAACATCGCGATCTCGCTCGTCGCCGGCCTGGCGGCGGTCTCGATCGGCCACGCGATCGGGGCGAACCTGTGAGCGGCGGCGAGATGCTCCAGCTGCGCTTCTACTTCGGCGAGCGCGACCGTTGCGGCGACGGTCCGCTCGAGGCGGTCGTCATCGACGCCTGCGCGCGTCACGGCGTCCGCGCCGCGGCGCTGCTGCGCGCGGTCGAGGGCTTCGGCGCCAAGCACCGGGTACGGACCGAGCGGATCCTCTCGCTCTCCGAAGACGCGCCGCTGGTCGCGGTCGCGGTGGGGGAGGCCGCCGCGATCGAGGCCCTCGCCGAGGAGGTGCGCGGGATCGCGAGCGAGGGCTTGCTGGCCGTGAACGAGGTCGCTGCCCTCGATCGAGTTCGCGGTAACGGCCATGGGGCGGCCGGAAGTGCGAACGCGGCGGCGGCGGCGGAGGCGGCGGCGAGCGGCGACGAGGTCCGGGTCACGGTGTGGGGTCCGCGGACCGGGCCGCTCTCCCCGCACATGGGCGCCGTCGACGCCTTCCACCGGCACGGGGCGGAGGCGGCGATGGTGCTGCTCGGCGTCGACGGGGTGCTCGACGGCGAGCGGCGCCGGGCGCGCTTCCTCGCCGGCAACCGGGGCGTGCCGGCTCTGACCGTCGCGGTCGGGGCCCGCGCGGCGATCGACGCCGCGTTGGCCGAGGTCGACGGCGCCGCGCCGCTGGTCACGGTCGAGACCGTGGAGCTTTCCCGCCGCATAGGGACGGTTTCGCTCCACGTGGGCGCGGGCGCGGGCGCTGACGCCTCCTCTCGCGTGGGGAGAGAGAGGATCCACGGGGCGGCCGCGACGCGGGTCACCTACGTCACCTCGGAGATCGAGAAGCGCGGCGCGCACCCGTGCTACCTCGAACTGATCCACCGCCTGCGCGAAGAAGGCGCGGCGGGGGCGACGGCGCTGCGTGGGGTCTGGGGGTTCCGCGGGGCTACGCCGCCGCACGGGGATCGGGTGGCGGCGCTGCGTCGCGACGTGCCGATCCTGGTCGAGACGATCGACGCGCCCGAGGCCGCGGACCGCTGGCGCGACCTCGCCCTCTCCTTCGTCGCCGACGACGACGTCGTCCATGCCCAGGAGATTGGGAGAACTCTTACTTTGGACTGACGCCGGCCGGGTACCCAGAGGGGACGCACAAACCGACCCCGAGGAGGCCCCGCGATGGCGAGCGAGGAGAAGCGCCCCAGGACCACGACCGATTCCGGCATCCCGGCGACCAGCGACGAGCGCTCGCTGACCGTCGGACCGCAGGGCCCGACCGCCCTGCACGACCACTACGTCGTGCAGAAGATGCAGCACTTCAACCGGGAGCGGGTGCCCGAGCGGGTCGTCCACGCGAAGGGCTCCGGCGCCCACGGCTTCTTCGAGACGACCGAGGACGTCAGCCAGTTCACCAAGGCCGGTCTCTTCCAGCCGGGGAAGCGGACGCCGATGTTCGCGCGCTTCTCCACCGTCGCCGGGGAGCAGGGCTCACCCGACACCGCCCGCGACCCGCGCGGCTTCGCGCTGAAGTTCTATACGGAGGAAGGCAACTACGACCTGGTCGGCAACAACACGCCGGTCTTCTTCGTCCGTGACGCCTCGAAGTTCCAGGACTTCATCCACTCGCAGAAGCGCCTTCCCGACACCGGCATGCGCTCCAACGAGATGCAGTGGGACTTCTGGACGCTCTCGCCGGAGAGCGCGCATCAGGTGACGATCCTGATGTCGGATCGTGGCGTTCCGCGCACCTATCGGAACATGAACGGATACGGAAGCCACGCGTTCTCGTGGCAGAACGCCGGCGGTGAGAAGTTCTGGGTCAAGTACCACTTCAAGACCGCGCAGGGGGTCGAGACCTACACCGAAGACGAAGCGGTGGAGATGGCGTCGCAGGACCCGGACGCCCACCGGCGCGACCTGCGCAAGGCGATCGCCGACGGCGACCCGCCGGAATGGCGGCTGGAGGTGCAGGTGATGCCGTTCGCCGAGGCGCTCGACTACCGCTTCAACCCGTTCGACCTGACCAAGGTCTGGCCGCACTCCGATTACCCGCCGATCCAGGTCGGCCGCATGGTCCTCGACCGCAATCCCGACAACTTCTTCGCCGAAGTCGAGCAGGCGGGC
>Ga0164242_10005207_pt1 | contig 14495 bp, 12 predicted proteins | sample OricomgcompostMG_FD_108783 | JGI IMG/M metagenome (GOLD analysis project Ga0164242, IMG submission 108783) | Miracle-Growth compost microbial communities from Emeryville, California, USA - Original compost - Miracle growth compost (MG) ... | reverse complement strand
GCGCGACCTCTTCGGTCACTTCGGGGTCGAGTGCTTCCCGAAGACCTCGGGCTCCAAGGGCATGCAGGTCTACGTGCCGCTGAACACCAAAAAAGCGAACTACGACGTGACCAAACCGTTCGCCAAAGCGATCGCCCAGCTACTCGAGAAGGAGACGCCCGACGACGTCATCTCGACGATGAAAAAGGTCGACCGCGAGGGCAAGGTGTTCGTCGACTGGTCGCAGAACCACCAGCGCAAAACGACCGTCGCCGTCTACAGCCTGCGCGCCCGCGAACGCCCGACCGCCTCGACCCCGATCACCTGGAAAGAGGTCGAGACGACGGCGCGGACCGGCGACGGCAAGGCGCTGGCCTTCGAGGCCGACGCGGTGCTCGCCCGGATCGAGAAGCAGGGTGACCTCTTCGCCCCGGTGCTGGAGCTCGAGCAGGAGCTGCCGGACCTCGGCGGCCTCACCGGCGACGAGGACTAGGAACCTAAGGGCCGGGGTCGAAGCGGCCGTGGGCCGCGGGCGGGACGCTCCCGCCGGGCCCGCGCCACATCTGGGTGGCGCGGAGGCCGGCGATCAGCTCCAGCTCACGGGTCGGGCGGAAGCCGAGGCGTTCGTAGCGGACGACGTTGGCGGGGTTGGAGGACTCGAGGAAGGCGGGGGCGGGCGGGTCGCCCGCGTCGATCTCCGCCAGGCAGTCGGCGACCAGGCCGAGCCCGTGGCCGTGGCCCGCGTGGTCGGGATGCGTCGCGAGCAGGCTGAGGTAGTAGTGCGGCGGCTCGTGCGGGTGGTTGCGCTCGAAGGCCGCGAGGAGCTGGGAGACCCGCGCCGCCGATTCCAGCCCGCAGGCGTCGTCGATCACCCCCGGCAGCCGCTCTTCGTCGGCCGGCGTCATCTCCGGCGCCCCCGGCGGGACCCACAGCGCCACCGCCTCGACCCCGTCGGTCACCCGCAGCCAGCCGAGGTCGAGCGCCGCCTCGCAGAAGAAGCCGAAGACGGTCGCCAGCGCGGCCAGCTTGCGCTCCCGCTCGGCGTCTTCGAAGGCCCAGCCCCAGAGCGGATCGCGCTCGAAGGCGAGCGCCAGCGTCTCGCCGGCGGCGTCCAGGTCATCGGTCGTGGCGACGCGCATGGCGCCACTCTCGCAGGCCCCGGGCCGCCCGTCCTTGTACCGGATGGAAGAAGCTCAGCCGGGCAGGTCGCCGGAAAGCAGCTCGGGATGGGTGTCGAGGGTCTGCTCGAGCGTCATCGGCGGGCGGCCGGTGACCGCCTCGACGTCGGGGCTGATCCGGTCGAGCGCGCCCTCGGCGATCGCCACGTAGGTGCTGATCCAGCCTTCGATCATCCAATCGGGCGCGCCGCTGGGACGGCGGCTCTCCCAGGCCTCCTCGTCGGTCTCCTCGACGTAGGAGTAGGCCTCTCCCGTGTACTTGGCGAGGCGCTCGGCGGCCTCGGTGAGGGTGAAGAGCTCGGGCCCGGTGAGGCCGTAGGTCTTCCCGTCGTGCGCGCCGGGGGTCGAGAGGACCTGGACCGCGACCGCGGCGACGTCGTCGCGGGAGACCGGCGAGAGCCGCCCGTTCCCGGCCGGACCGCGGAAGGTCCGCTCGGGCCCGGCGAAGTAGGGGATGAAGTCCATGTAGAAGGAGTCGCGGAGGAAGGTGAAGGCGACGCCCGTCGCGCGGATCGCCTCCTCGGTCGCCCAGTGGTCGCGGCCGAGGATGAAGGTCGAGTCGGCCGCCGCGCCGAGGAACGAGGTGTAGACGATCCGCTCGACCCCGGCCTCCTTCGCCGCCGTCACCGCCGCCCGGTGCTGGTCGACCCGGTCCTGGGCCTCCTCGGCCGAGACGAGGAACAGCGTGCCGACCCCCTCGAGCGCCTCGCGGAAGCCGGGCGGGTCGGCGTAGCCGCCGGGCACCTCGCGCACCTCGGCCCGGTCGAGCCGCGGCGCCCGCTCGGCGTTGCGGACGATCAGCCGTTGCTCGACCCCGAGGTCGGCGAGAGTCCGCGCGATCCGCCCGCCGACCGCCCCGGTCGATCCGGTGATCGCGAGGTCGGCCATCGGTCAGTCCGAGAACCGCTGCCGCACGACCGGCTTGCGGGTCGCGCGAACCTCGTCGAGGCGGCGCACGGGGGTCGAGTAGGGCGCGTTCTTCGCCAGCTCCGGATCGGTCTCTGCCTCGGTGAGGATCTCCTCGATCGCGTCGGCGAAGGCGTCGAGGGACTCCTTCGTCTCGGTCTCGGTCGGCTCGACCATCAGCGCCTCGTCGACCAGCAGCGGGAAGTAGACGGTCGGCGGGTGGAAGCCGAAGTCGAGCAGGCGCTTGGCGAGGTCGAGCGTCGCCAGGCCGAGCTCGTTCTTCATCGGCCGCCCGGAGAGGACGAACTCGTGCATGCAGTGGCGGTCGAAGGCGACCGGCAGCCGCTCCCCGGCCCGCCCGGCGGCGAGCCGCGCCTTCAGGTAGTTGGCGTTCAGCACCGCGGTCTCCGAGGCCTCGGCGAGCCCGTCTGAGCCGAGGCTGAGGATGTAGGCGTAGGAGCGCACGAAGACGCCGAAGTTGCCCTGGAAGCCGCGCAGGCGGCCGATCGACTTGGGCCGCTCGAAATCGAGGTCGAAGCTCGGGCCGTGGCCGCCCGAGCCCTCGCGGCGGACCACCTGCGGCCGCGGCAGGAACGGCTCGATCCGCGAACTGACCGCGATCGGCCCCGCCCCCGGCCCGCCGCCGCCGTGCGGCTGGCTGAAGGACTTGTGCAGGTTCAGGTGGACGATGTCGAAGCCCATGTCGCCGGGCCGCGTCCGCCCCATGATCGCGTTCAGGTTCGCCCCGTCGTAGTAGAGCGTCCCCCCCGCCGCGTGGATCAGCGCGGCGATCTCCTCGATGTTCTCGTCGAACAGCCCGAGCGTGTTCGGGTTGGTCAGCATCAGGCAGGCGATCTGGTCGGGGTCCTCCTCGATCCTGGCGCGGAGGTCGTCCATGTCAACCCCACCCCTCTGATTCGTCGCGACTTTGACGACCTCGTAGCCGGCCATCGTCACCGAGGCCGGGTTGGTGCCGTGGGACGTGTCCGGGGCCAGCACCTTGGTCCGCGTCTCGCCGCGGTCGGCGTGGTAGGCGCGGGTCAGCAGGAGGCCGGCGAGCTCCCCATGGGACCCGGCCGAGGGCTGCAGGCTGACGCTCGGCAGGCCGCAGATCTCCGCGAGGCTCTCCTGCAGTAGGTACATCAGCTCGAGCGCGCCCTGGGCGCGGCGCGGGTCCTGCGCCGGGTGCAGGCGGGCGTGGCCGGGCAGCGCCGCGACCCGCTCGTTCAGCCGCGGGTTGTGCTTCATCGTGCACGAGCCGAGCGGGTAGAAGCCCGAGTCGAGGTCGAAGTTGCGCCGGCTCAGCCGGTTGTAGTGCCGGACGATCTCCGGCTCGGCGACCTCGGGCAGGTTCGGCGGCTCGGCGCGCAGGAGGTTCGCCGGGATCAGGTCCTCGATCGGCGTCTCGGGCACGCCCGCGTCGGGGAGCACCGCGGCGCGCCGTCCCGTCTTCGACTTCTCGTAGATCGTCGTCGCGCGTTCGCGCTGCATCGGGGCTTCGGCGAGCGGAGTCATGCGGTCACCCCTTGTGGAGCGTTGGTGGCGGTATTCGCCACCTTCGCTCCACGTTCCGCCGCGATCGCGGCGCCGAGCGCCTCGGCGAGCTCGTCGATCTGAGCCGGTGTGCGGCGCTCGGTGATCGCGACGAGCAGACCGTCGTCGAACTCCTCGTACTCGCGGCCGAGCGGGTAGCCGGCGGCGATGCCGCGATCGGCGACACGGTCGAGCACCTCCTCCACCGGAGCAGAAAGTCGGACGGCGAACTCGCGGACGACGGGCGCCTCGTGGAGCAGCTCGACCCCGTCGACCGCGGCCAGCCTCTGCCGCGCGTAGGCGGTCCGCCGCACCAACAGCTCGCCGAGCTCCCGGAAGCCCTCACGGCCGAGCCAGGCCAGGTGGACCATCGCGCCGAGCGCGTTCAGCGCCTGGGCGGTGCAGATGTTGTTGGTCGCTTTCTCGCGGCGGATGTGCTGCTCGCGCGTCTGCAGGGCGAGGACGAAGCCGCGGCGCCCGTCGACGTCCTCGGTTTCGCCCGCGATCCGCCCCGGCATCCGCCGGATCTGCGCCTCGGTGGCGCAGAAGAAGCCGAAGGACGGGCCGCCGAAGTCGAGGCGGTTGCCGAGCGGCTGGCCCTCGCCGAGGGCGATGTCGGCACCGGACTCGCCGGGCGGCTTCAAGATCCCCAGCGTCATCGGGTCGCAGGCGACGACCAGCAGCGCGCCGTGCTCCTTCGCCGTCGCGCCGAGCGCCTCGACGTCCTCGACCGCGCCGAGGAAGTTGGGGCTCTGCAGGAAGACCGCCGCGGTCTCGTCGTCGACCGCCGCGGCCAGCGCCGCCGCGTCGGTGACGCCGCCGTCGAGCCCGACCTCGACCACCTCGGTCCCGTAGCCGACCGAGTAGGTGGCGAGCGTCTCGCGGCTGTGCGGATGGAGCCCGCGGGAGACGACGAACTTCTTGCGTTTCGTCGCCCCCATCGCCAGATAACCCGCCGAGGCGACCGAGCTCGGCCCCTCGTAGAGGCCGGCGTTGGAGACCGGCAGCCCGGTCAGCTCCGACATCGCGGTCTGGAACTCGAACATCACCTGCAGGCCACCCTGGGAGATCTCCGGCTGGTAGGGCGTGTAGGGCGTCAGGAACTCGGAGCGCGAGGTGATCGCGTCGACGATCGCCGGCACGTAGTGGTCGTACATCCCGGCGCCGAGGAACGTCACCTGCTCTTCGGCGTCGGCGTTCCGCCCGGCCAGCGCGGCGAGGCGCTCGTAGACCTCCGCCTCGCTCATCCCGGCGGGCAGGTCGAGCGGCCGGCCGAGGCGCAGCGGGCCGGGGATCTGCTCGAAGAGCTCGTCGACGGAATCGACGCCGATCGCGGCGAGCATCTCGGCGCGGTCGTCAGGGGTGGCTGAGGTGTAGCGACTCACGTTGTCACAGGCTAGGGAACGCGGTGGCCGGGCTCACCCGGCACGAGCGCTCGGAAAATGCGGGGATCTAGCGGTCGAGCAGCTTCTGGTACTCCGCCGCGGTGAGGAGCGCTTCGGCCTCCTCCGGGTGCGACAGCGCCACTTTGACCATCCAGCCGGAGCCGTAGGGCTCCTCGTTGATCTGCTCGGGACTGTCGGAGAGGGCGTCGTTGACCTCGGTCACCTCGCCCGACATCGGCGCGATCACGTCGCTCACCGCCTTCACCGACTCGACCTCCGCGTAGGGCTGGTCTTTGGTCAGCGCCGTGCCCACCTCGGGCGGTTCGAAGAAGACGACCTCGCCGAGCGTGTCCTGGGCGTACCAGGTGATCCCGAAGGTGGCGGAGTCGCCCTCGACCCGCACCCAATCGTGCTGGTCGTGGTAGCGCAGATCGTCGGGGTAAGAGGCCTCAGCCACGATTCAGTCCTTGTCTGTTGATTATCTGGGGTAGAGAGGCTTGGACGCTATCCGCGCGGGACGATGCTTGCCGCGCACGTCGATCTCGACCGCCGTGCCCGGGGCGGCGACGTCGGCGCGGACGTAGGCCATCCCGGCGCCGATCCCGAGCGAGGGCGCAAACGTCCCGCTGGTGACGACGCCGACCTCGGCGCCCGCGTCCGGCCCGCCTGGCGCCGCCAGCACAGGGTTGCCGTCGCGCGGGATCCCGCCGCCCTCGATCGTGAACGGGGCGAGCCGCTCCGCCGTCCCATCGGCGCGCGCTGCCGCCACCGCGGGCGAGCCGATGAACCCGGTCGCCTCCTTGCAGCACCAGCCGAGGTCGGCCTCGATCGGGTTGCGCTCCGGCGTCAGCTCGTTGCCGTGCAGCGGGTAACAGACCTCGAGCCGCAGCGTGTCGCGGGCGCCGAGCCCGCAGGGGACGACGCCGGCGTCGCGCAGCTCTTTGAAGATCGGCACCGCGACCTCGGGGTCGATCAGCATCTCGACCCCGTCCTCGCCGGTGTAGCCGGTGCCGCAGACCAGCGCCGGGCGCCGCCCGACGTTCATCGCGGCGACGTGGAAGCGGGCGGGCAGCTCGAGGCCGAGCGCGTCCTCGAGGATCCGGCGGGCGTGCGGGCCCTGCACGGCGAGCATCGCGTAGCGGTCGGCGACGTCGCGCACCGCGACGTCATGGTCGTGGGACCAGCGGCCGAGCCAGGCGAGGTCGGTCTTGTGGTTCGCCGCGTTGGTGACGATCAGGTAGCGGTCGGTGCCGAGGCGATAGGCGAATACATCGTCAACAACCCCTCCAGACTCGTTGCAGATGCAGGAGTACTGGGCTCCACCCACCGCGATCTTCGAGACGTCGTTGGACAGCATCAGCTGCAGGAAGCCGAGCGCGCCCGGGCCCTCGACCTCGACCTCGCCCATGTGGGAGACGTCGAACATCCCCGCGTGCGTCCGCACCGCGGTGTGCTCCTCTTTGATCCCCTCGTAGAGGACCGGCATCTCCCAGCCCGCGAAGGGCACCAGTTTGGCGCCCAGCTCGACGTGTTGCTCGAAGAAGGGGGTCCGGCGGAGGGCGGCGTCGCTCACGCCGCGCAGCGTATCTGTCGGCGCCTACTCTTTGAGGAAGCCGGGCACGTCGATGTCGTCGTCCGAGACGCGCAGTTTGCGGATGTCGGTGTCCTCGGCGGAGACCCGCGGGCGGGACTCGTAGCGACGCCGGACCCGCTGCGGGGAGCGCGCCAGCAGCTCGAACCCTTCGAAGCCGGTGGCGATCACGGTCACCCGGATCTCGTCGTGCATCGACTGGTCGACGACCGAGCCGAAGATGATGTTGGCGTTGTCGTCGGCTTCGGCCTGGACCAGCTGCGCCGCCTCGTTGACCTCGAACAGGCCGAGGTCTTCGGGGCCGGTGATGTTCAGCAGCATCCCGGTCGCGCCTTTGATCGACTCCTCGATCAGCGGCGAGGTGATCGCCGCTTTCGCCGCTTCGAGCGCCCGTTTCTCGCCCGAAGCGGAGCCGACTCCCATCAGCGCCGAGCCGGCGTCGCGCATGATCGTGCGCACGTCGGCGAAGTCGAGGTTGATCAGGCCGGGGATCGTGATCAGGTCGGTGATGCCCTGGACGCCCTGGCGCAGGATGTCGTCGGCCTGGCGGAAGGCGTCGAGGACGCTGGTCCGCCGCTCGACCGCCTGCAGCAGCTTCTCGTTCGGGACGATGATCAGGGTGTCGACGTTGTTGCGCAGTTTCTCGATCCCCTCGAGCGCCTGCTGCATCCGTCGTTTGCCCTCGAACTCGAACGGTTTGGTGACCGCGCCGACGGTGAGGGCGCCGATCTCCTCCTTGGCGATCTCGGCGATCACGGGAGCCGAGCCGGTGCCGGTGCCGCCGCCCTCGCCTGCCGTGACGAAGACCATGTCGGCGCCCTTCAGCGCCTCCTTGATCTCGTCGCGGGACTCGGCCGCGGCGCCCGCGCCGACCTCCGGATTGCCGCCGGCGCCGAGCCCGCGGGTGAGCTCCTGGCCGATCGAAAGCTTGATGTCGGCATCGCAAGCCTGAAGCGCCTGCGCGTCAGTGTTGACGGCGACGAACTCGACGCCGCGGATGCCCGCGTCGATCATGCGGCTGACCGCGTTGGTGCCGCCGCCTCCGGCGCCCACCACCTTGATCACCGCTAGGTAAGTCGATTCCATCTCCCGATTTCTTTCTGTTGGTGGGCTGCCGCGCCTCCTCCAACAATTCGGCGTCGAGGCTTAGCCACCTGTATGCGAGTTGAGCCTTTGGTTTGCCCGAGGTTGCATCCGTGCTCAAGGGTTGATAGCACAGCGCGAACGCCGGAAATTGCGCTCAACGTAGGGCATTCCCTGGGGTCTGTCAAACGTACTGCAGGGGTCCTGCAAGCGATATTTCTCAACTCCGACTTGAGGGTTTGCCGACTCTCACCCTTTGGTCGAGGGTTGGTCTCCGGGGCGCATTCCGCCCAGGAGAGCCGGACGTCGCCTACCTAATTCGGGGGTGGCAGTTCGTGTCCTTCCCCGCCGACGTCCGGGCGGGTGGGAGCGTGCACGTCTACATAACTGAGCAACGTCACCGACGGATCGGCGAGCACCGCCGCGGCCGCCTTCCATTTGCGGACCGCTTCGCTCTGATCGCCGAAGCGGACGAAAATGCCGGAGGTAAGTTCCACTTCCGCCCCACTCTTGCCCCATTTCGTCGCGGCGATGTAGGGGCGGAGCGGCTTCGGCGCGGCGGCGAGGATGCGCACCTCTTCGAGCACGTGCCCGCGGACGCGCTTGCCCGGCGGCAGCTTCTTCAGCGGCAGCACCGGCTGGTCGGCCTTGGCCCCGGAGGCGGAGCCGAAGAGCGTGCCATCGTCGGTGACGAGGACGACGCGCTTGCCGTTGCCGATCTGGGCGACGACCCGGACCTGCTGCGCCTCGGCCTCGGGGGTCGAGGAGCCGCGCAGGCCGAACCAGTAGACGGCGACCGCGACCACCGCGAGGGCGACGACGGCAAGCGCGATACGCCTCACGACTCCCTCCAGCCGGGGACCTCGACGTCGCCGAGCACCTGGACCTCGGGCTCGAGCTCGACGCCGAAACGCTCCAGGACGCGGCGGCGGCCCTCGGCCATCAGCGCCAGCACGTCGGCGGTCGTCGCCTCGCCCATGTTCTCGACGAAGTTCGCGTGCTTCGGCGAGAAGCGGGCGCCGCCGACCGCGAGGCCCTGGCAGTCCGCCGCCTCCAGCAGCTGGCCGGCGGAACGGCCCTCGGCGCGCGGGTCGTCGGGGTTCTTGAAGGTCGAGCCGAAGGTCTTGATCCCCGACGGCTGCGCGTCGCGCCGGCGCCCGCGCATCGAGGCGAGCGTCGCCCGGATCTCCTCCGGGTCGCCGGGGGTGAGCGCGAAGGAGGCGCGGGAGACGATTTCGCCCTCGGCCAGGTTGGAGTCGCGGTAGACGAAGTCGAAGGCGTCGGGGGTGCGCCGCTCGGTGCCCGCGGCGGTCGAGACCTCGACCCACTCGAGCACCTCGGCGAGCTGCCCGCCGTAGGCGTTGGCGTTCATCCGCACCGCGCCGCCGACCGTGCCCGGGATGTTGATCCCGAACTCCAGTCCGGACAGTCCCCAGGTCGGAGTCTTGCCCGCGGCCGAGGGCAGCCGCGCGCCGCCGCCGCAGAGCAGGTGGGATCCGTCGCGCTCGACCTCGGTCAGCGCCCCGCCCAACTTCATCGCGAGTCCTCGGAATCCGTCATCCGCTACCAGCAGATTCGATCCCGAGCCGATCACTCCTACCGGAACGGAAAACTCTTTCGCCCAGGCGAGCAGGGCGACGAGGTCGTCCTGGTCCTCGGGACGGGCGAAATAGTCGGCGGGGCCACCGGTGCGGACGGTGGTGAGGCGGGCGAGGGGGTAGTCGCGCTCGACACCGCTTGGCGCGTCAATCGACAAGGAGGGACTCTCCCAGCCTGAAGACGTCGCCGGCGCCGATCGTGACCAGGATGGAGCCGGGCGGCAGGTCGCCGATGCGGTGACGGAGGAATGCTCCGGCCTTGGCGGCGGTCGGAAGCCAGACGACCCGCTTGCCGTGGCCGGCATCGGCGGCGGCGCGGGCCACATCGAGGCCGCTGACGCCGGCGAGAGGGCCGACCGGTTCCTCGCGGGCCGGGTAGACGTCGAGGACGGCGACCTCGTCGGCGCGGGCGAGGGCGGCGCCGAACTGGGTGGCGAAGGCCTTGGTCCGCGAGTAGAGGTGAGGCTGGAAGACGGCGACGAGCCGGGCGGGCTCGAGTTCGCGCAGGGCCGAGAGGGCGGCGCGGACCTCGGTCGGGTGGTGGGCGTAGTCGTCATATATGCGGACCCCGCCCCGCTCGCCCTTGACCTCAAGCCGCCGCCGCACCCCGCGGAAATCGGCAAGCGCCGCCGCGGCCCGATCCAGATCGAACCCCGCCGCCCCGAGAGCGGCGAGCGCGGCGCGGGCGTTGAGCACGTTGTGAGCCCCCGGCACCGCCAGGTCGAGCGCCTCGGGGCCGGGAGCGTCGAGCGAAAAATCAACGATCTCCGCCCCCTCGGCCCCGCCGCCAGCCTCGGCGCCACCCCCCTCCGGTGCGTTCGCACTTTGCCGTAAATAGTCCGGAGAACTGCGAACGCACTCGGGGGTTGTCGCGGCCAGGGACGCGCGGACCGCTTCGACGGCGCCGGCCTCGCGACTCGGGGCCGGGAGGACGGCGACTCGGGACTTGGCGGCGAAACCCGCGAAGGCCTCGATCAGGGGCTCGAGGGAGCCCCATTTGGAATGGTGGTCCATCTCGACGTTGGTGATCACGGCGATCTCGGGGTCGAGGCGGAGGAAGCTGCCGTCCGACTCGTCGGCCTCGGCGACCACCCACTCGCCCTCGCCCCAGCCGGCGTTGGCGGGGGCGCCGTCGGGGCCGAGGCCGGGGACCTCGCCGCCGACGAAGAAGGCCGGGTCCTCGCCGAGGCCGCGCAGAGCCCAGACCGTCATCGAGGTCGTCGTCGTCTTGCCGTGGGTGCCGGCGATCGCGATCAGCCGCTTCTCGTCACAGAGCTCGGCGAGCAGCTCACCGCGGTGGATGACCTTCTGGCCACGCCCGCGCGCCAGGGACAGCTCCGGATTGGCGTCGCCGATCGCGGTCGAGACGACGACCTCGGCGCCCGCCGGCAGGTTGTCGGCGTCGTGGCCGATCGAGGGATCGATCCCTGCCGCCCGCACGCGCTCCATATAAGAGGACTCGCTGCGGTCGCTGCCGGTGACGCTCGCGCCGAGCCCGGCGCAGACCACCGCGAGCCCGCTCATCCCCGCCCCGCCGATGCCGATGAAGTGGAGCCGCCGCCCCGACCAGTTGCTCACGCGGACGCGCCTTCCGCGCCGCGGCCCGCCGCCATCAGCACCTGGTCGGCGATCGTCCGCGCCGCGTGCGGCTTGGCCAGGCCGCGGGCGGCGCTCGCCATCGCCTCCAGCCGCGCCGGGTCACCGAGGATCCCCTTCACCTGCGCCAGCAGCGCCGCCGGGTCCAAGGCGTCGTCTTCGACGATCTCCGCCGCGCCGCCCCGCTCCATCCAGCGCGCGTTGGCCCGCTGGTGGTCGGCCGTCGCGTAGGGGAACGGGACCAGGATCGCCGGGCGGCCGGCCGCGGTGAACTCGAAGATCGAGCCGCCGGAGCGTCCCAGGATCAGGTCGGCGGCGGCGAGGACGTCGCCGAGGTTCTCCTCGTACTCGATCAGCTCGTAGCCCTCCCTATATAGAGCGGCGTCGAGGCGCTCGCGCAGCGCCGGGTAGTCGCGCGTCCCCGAGAGGTGCAGCACGCGGAAGTCGCGACCCTCGCGCTCGGCGAACGCCTCGAGCGCGGCGAAGTTGACCGAGCGCGCGCCCTGGCTCCCTCCCACGACCAGCAGCACCCGCTCCTCGTGGCCGATCCCGAAACGCGCCCGCGCCGGGTTGCGGTCGGCGGCCAGCACCGCCTCGGGCACCGGCCGTCCCGTCACCACGTACTTGTCGTCCTCGCGGGCCTCGATCGGGAACGCCAGGCAGACCCGTCGCGCCCGCCCGGCGAGCAGCCGGTTGGCGAGGCCGAGGTGCGAGTCGGCCTCGGTCAGGACCAGCGGCGTGCCGGTCAGCGTCGCCGCCAGGCCGGCGGGCCCGGCGACGTAACCGCCGCCGCCCATCACCACGTCGGCGCGCCGCCGCCGCAGCGCCGAGCGCGCCGCGCCGATCGCGCCGATCGCCTCGAACCCGGCCCGCGCCGCGCGCAGGGGGTTGCGCCGGTCGATCCCCCGCACGCGGAGGAAGTCGATCTCGTAGCCGGCGGCGGGGACCAGCTCCGCCTCCATCTTGTCGCGGGTGCCGAGGAAGCTGACCTCGGCGCCACTCTCACGTAGCGCGGCGGCGACCGCCATGGCGGGCACCACGTGCCCCGCGGTTCCCCCCGCCGCCACCACCACTCTTGGCCCTTCTGGCACCGCCGGCACCGCTCCTTTCACGCGCGGGCGAGCGCCCGCCTTCGACGACCTTGAGTCTGCCTGACCCGCTCGCCCGGCCGCGGTCCGTCCGCCCCTTCGCCGCGCTCGCGGTGCCGCCGCGGGCGACGTTGAGGATCAGCCCGACGGCGAACAGGCAGCTGAGCAGCGCCGAGTTGCCGTAGGAGATGAAGGGCAGCGGCACGCCGGTCAGCGGCGCCAGGCCCATCACCGCGAAGAGGTTGATCATCGCCGTGATCAGGATCATCGAGGTCAGCCCGGCGACGAGGATCTTGCCGTAGTTGTCCTTCGCCTTCTGGGCGATCCGCAGGCCGGCGAAGCCGAAGGTGCCAAAGAGGCCGACGACGCCGAGGATCCCGACCAGGCCGAGCTCCTCGCCGATCACCGCCGAGATCATGTCGGTGTGGGCCTCGGGCAGGTAGTAGGCCTTCATCACCCCGTTGCCGATCCCGACCCCGAAGAGCCCGCCCGAGCCGAGCGCGATCTTCGCCTGCGCGGCCTGGAAGCCGGCGCCTTCGGTGTCGGCGCTCGGGTGCAGGAAGCTGGTCAGCCGCGCCATCCGGTAGGGCTCGACGATCGTCAGCAGGAGGACGAGGACGCCGATCCCGAGGGCGATCTTGCCGAGGTCCCGTGGGGCGACGCCGGCGGCGATCAGGGTCGCTCCGATCGCCAGGGCGACCACCATCGTCGTCCCCATGTCCGGCTGCAGCATGATCAAGAGGCAGGCGGCGCCGGTCATCAGCAGGATCGGCATGAAGCCCTGGATCGAGCGCACCCGCTTCGGTTCGCGGGCGAGCATGTCGGCGGCGTAGAGGACCAGCGCCACCTTCGCCAGCTCCGACGGCTGCAGCTGGAAGGAGCCCGCGCCGATCCAGCGGCTGGCCCCGTTGACGCTCTGTCCGGCGCCGAGCACGACGACCAGCAGGAAGATCGAGACGCCGAGGAAGATCGGCGTGGCGCGGCGGATCGCGACGAGGCCGTGGCGGGCGGTGAAGTGCATGATCAGCAGGCCGATCGCGCCGACGATCACCGTGCGCTGCAGGTAGTAGGCGGAGGCGGAGAGGTTGCCGTTGGCGAGGACCTGGGTGGTCGAGGAGGCGGAGAAGACCATCACCGCGCCGAAGGCGAGCAGGCAGAGCGTCGCCGTCAGCAGCAGGTTGTACTCGGTCGAGACCGCGCGGGCCTTTGACTTCTTGCGCTTCTTCGCCTTCGCCGGCCGCGCCCGGCCGAGCGCGATGTCGAGCGCGCTCATCCGCGCTCCGCCTTGAGCGCGGCGACGATCTGGCGGAAGCGCTCGCCGCGCGCCTCGAAGTTGGCGAAGGCGTCGAAGCTGGCGCAGGCCGGCGAGAGCAGGACGACCTCACCGGGGGCGGCGGCCGCGGCGGCGGTGCGGACCGCGTCCTCGAGGTCGGCGACGCGGACCTGGGCGACCCCGGCCTCGGCGAGGGGCGCCAGTTCGCCGGCCATCCGCTCGGCGGTGTCGCCGAGCAGGTAGACGGCGGCGGCGCGCTCGGCGAGCGGCGCGAGCAGCGGCGCGAACGGCTCGCCCTTGTCGCTGCCGCCGAGGATCGCGTGGACGCCGCGGTCGAAGCTGCCGATGCCGACCGCGGCGGAGGCGACGTTGGTCGCCTTGGAGTCGTTGACGAAGCGGACGCCGCCCGACTCGGCGACCGGCTCGAGCCGGTGCGGCACGCCGGCGAAGCTGCGCAGGCCGGCGACGACGGCGTCGGGGTCGAGGCCCATGGTCAGCGCGGCGGCGGCGGCGGCCATCGCGTTCTCGACGTTGTGCTCGCCGGGGATGCCGAGGTCAGACGTGGCGAGCAGCGGCTCGCCGTCCCAGAAGATCGTCCCCCCCGCGGCGGCCACCTCGCAGTCGGGGGAGGCGCCGCGGCAGAACTCGACCCGCCGCGCGCAACCGCCGAGGTCGACGCCCGCCAGCTCGGGGTCGTCGCCGTTCCAGACCGCGATGTCGTCGTTGCCCTGGTTGGCGAAGATCCGGAGCTTCGCGTCGAGGTAGGCCGGGAGGTCGCCGTGGCGGTCGAGGTGGTCCGGGGCGAGGTTGAGGAAGACGGCGCCCTCGGGGCTGAAGAGGACGGAGTCCTCGAGCTGGAAGCTGGAGGCCTCGCAGACGATCGTCGCCTCGGGGTCGACCTCGCCGACCAGCCCGGCGACCGGGACGCCGACGTTGCCCGCCACCGCGACCGGCTCGCCGGCGGAGCGGAAGATATGTCCGAGCAGCTCCACCGTGGTGGTCTTGCCGTTGGTGCCGGTGACGGCGAGGAAGCGGTTGGGGAGCGCCCGCCAGGCCAGCTCGAGCTCACCGATCACGTCGATTTCGCGCTCCAGAGCGGCGGCGATCACCGGCGCCTCCCGAGGAACCCCTGGGCTCTTGACCACCGTGTGCGTTCCCTCGAGCTGCGCCAGGCCATCCGTATCCAGGACAACTTCGACGCCCCACCCCGAAAGACCTTCCGCGCCGTCGGGATGGCCCGAATCGACCGCCCGGACCTTCTCCCCGCGGGCGGCGAGGAGGCGGG
>Ga0164242_10005206_pt1 | contig 14497 bp, 14 predicted proteins | sample OricomgcompostMG_FD_108783 | JGI IMG/M metagenome (GOLD analysis project Ga0164242, IMG submission 108783) | Miracle-Growth compost microbial communities from Emeryville, California, USA - Original compost - Miracle growth compost (MG) ... | reverse complement strand
GTCTGACCAGGCCTGGGGTTGGCCGGCGTCAGACGCACCGAACCGATCGTTGCCATCTTGACTCCTGATCCGTAGCGCCCGGCATCCGCGCCGGGCGACATGGACAAAGAGCACCGACCGCTCGGTTACGTACATGGTTCTTGGGCAATCACCGGGTTGGCGGCTCACGAGGCTGTGTCGGCGAGGGCACGGTCTCCCGCGTCGGCGGCGGCACACGTGGCGGCGTGTCCGCGCCCGCGGGCGAACCTCGGCCACGGCTCGCAGGCGAGGGCCGCGACCACGATGAGCCCGACCGATGCCGCGATCGCGGCGCGTCCGCCATACGCCGTCACCAGCGCCCCGCCGAGGGCGGCGCCGATCGCGTTGCCGGCGGTGAGGCCGCTGCCCATCCAGCCGAACGCCTCTGTCGTCGCGGCCGGTGGCGACAGCGACGACAGCCGCTCGAACAGCCGCGACAGCGCCGGCGCGATGGTAAGGCCCCAGCAAAACAGCAACACCGTCAATACCAGCCGGTCCGGCGCGAGAAGCACGACGGCGAGCCCGCTGGCGACGAACAGGAGCAGGTGGCGAAGCTGCGCCCGATGGCGTCGACGCGACCCGTAGAAAAGCCCGCCGCACAACGACCCGACGCTCACGCACGCAAGGGTGAACGCCGAGTCTGCCGACGCGTGGCGTCCACTCACCAAAGCAACCACGCCGACCGTCTCGGACGAGAATGCGCTGACCAACGCCGTTCCGGCCGCGATCACGCCGAGGATGCCGGGCGAGCGCAAAACCCGACCGCCCGGCAGTTGTTGCCCGAACTGCCGGCCGGCGTCGGCGTTGCGATCGCGCACGAACCCGAGGGTCCCGAACAGCACCAGCCCACCAGCCGCGGCGACGGCTAGCCGCGGGCCGCCGACGGCAGCCAGCCGGCCGTCGCCGGCGGCCCGAGCACGAAGATCAGCTCCTGCACGGTCGATTCCAGCGCGAACACGCTGCGTCGCTGAGACGCCGGCACCAGCGCAGGCAACACCGCGCGAATCGACGCCGTCATGGGCGGGGTGCAAAGCCCCGAGAGCAAAGCGAATCCCCCCAGCAGGCCCGGCCGCGCTGGGGCCAGCGCAAGCGCTCCCATGGCAAGCGCGAACAGCACCGAGGTGACAGCGAGCACCCGGCGGCGTCCGTGCGCGTCGGCGAGCCGACTGAGCACCGGCCCGGCCAGGCAACCGCCCACGAGATAGGACGCCGAAACTGCCCCGGCCACCGCGTACGTCGAGCGCTGCGTCACGAGCAGCAGCAAGGCCAGCCCGGTCATGCCCTGGTTCGAACGACCGACGACCGACGTAGCGAGCAACCAGGGCACGGACGGCGTGCGAAGCAGCTGTCGGTAGGTGCTTGTCGACATGGGTTGGTGGTCCGCCGCCTGATCATGGTGCGCTCGGGTGCGCTGTCGTGTTGACGTGGGTCGAGTCTGTATGGATAAAGGTAACGGCTAGACGGCTAACTCGCCGCAAATTCCGGACACCGATCTTCCGCCGGGCCGCGAGGCATATGCCCGCGACGGATCATCGATCGGCGAGGGACGGCGCCGGCTCAGACGGCGAAGGCCGCCACCAGCGCCGCGAGGGCAGCCACGACGACGGTCGAGCCCACACATATCACGACCGACGCCGAAAGCGACTCTGGCTCCGCAGCCGACATCAACACCACGCGACGTCGCCAGCCGAGAAACACCATCGCCGGCAAGCTCAAGGCCGCATAAGCCACCAATATCAGCTTCGCCGGCTGCCCTAGGTGAGAACTCGCGTGCAGGACCAAAAGGCAGTCGACGACAAGAAACGAGAGAAGCGTCCGATTCCAGGCCAATGCGGTTCGCTCTGCCTGCCGGCCGGAGGCAGAGCGCTCACGATCATCGGTGCTCATGAGCGCTAAACCACAAAGACGACCGCAATGGATGCGATCACCACCAGGCCGGCCGCAAGCAAGAAAGGCGTTCGCGAAACAGGAAGCGGCCGGTCGGCGCGCATCGCCCGATCATTGCGTCGCCATTGACGCACGCTCAACAACGCCAGCACGCAGCCTAGGGTGACACACACCACCGCAAGCGCCACAGCGAGGTCGTGCCCGCCGGCGCCCGGCTCTGGTTCGACCTGACGCACGGCGACCCCACCGGCGATCAGCGCTAGACAGGTGCGAATCCAGGCTAGGAAGGTGCGCTCGTTGGCGAGCGTAAATCGATAATCGGTATCGCGCTCAGGCCGGCGCACACCGCCATCTTCCCGTGAGCGCAAGGCGCGTCGCCGAGTAGTTTTCAACACATCATGCATACTCTCATAATCACGGCTTGGCGAACATGACGCCCGGACGGACGCCGCGTGCCTTAACCCATCATCTGCTATCACGCAGGTCGACAATAGCCTTGATGCTGACGTGGTCTGCGATCTTACCCTGGCGACGTGAGAGAGCAGCCGCGAACGCTGCCGGCACAGCGTCCAGCGTGTAACGATCGGTGATGAGCGCATGGAGATCTACGCGCTTGCTGGCGGCTAGCACGATCGCCTCCGGAAACACGCCGGAATATCGAAAAGTGGCGGTTACCGTGAGTTCGTGTCGACGAATGTGCCCGACTGGCAAGACCGCGTCCTCCGGCCCCACGCCCACCAGCACCGCACGACCACGCGCTCGAAGCAACAGCATGCCGGTGGCCATGGCAGCAGGGTCGCCTGAGCATTCCAAGAACACGTCGGGCGATATGCCGATCTCATCCATTCGCGTGCGCCCCACGTTGACCACCCGACTCGCGCCGAGCTGTGCGGCGACGTCGAGGGCGCCATCCCGAAGGTCGGTGACGACGACATATGTGGCGCCGCATAGCCTCGCGGCCTGCAACGCGAGCAGACCGATCGGGCCGGCGCCGCTGATGAGCACCTCGGAGCCAGCTGTGACCTTAGCTCTGCGAACGGCATAGAGCGCAGCTGCGAACGGCTCGATGAGCGCACCGGCCTCGTCGTCGAGCACGTCAGGAACAGGATGGGCGAAGTCCTCGTCGATCGCCACATACGACGCGAGCGCACCGTGAGTTGGCCCGCGCCCATGCTGCCCCGGCGGGCACCCGAAGAACTTGACATCGGGGCACAGATTGCAGTGACCGCGCCGGCATTGAGCGCAACGCCCGCACGGCCGCTGGGGCTCCAACGCCACCCGCGTGCCAAGCGGATGCTTCGCTGCTTCGGCGCCACGAGCCACCACGACCCCGAAAGGCTCGTGCCCCATCACCACTGGTTGCCGCACAACGAATGGCCCGATGCCGCCGCGCTCGTAAAAGTGGACATCTGAGCCACATATCCCGACGACGCTCGGCTGAACCAACACATCGTGCGGGCCCAACGCCGGCATCTCGACCTCTTCGATTCGCAAGTCCTGCGCGCCATACAACAGGGCCCCGCGGTTCACCAAATCCATCACGGCTCCCGCTTGACCCGAAGTTGAACCTTGTCGTGCGCCCCCAGCCGCACCGCCGCGAGCGCGCGCTCGGCGTCGTCCAAATCGAAGAAGCCCATCTCAAGAGCGTCCAACGGGAGCCTGGTCAGCAACGAGACCGCGCGTTGGTGGGTGAATGGGTTGATTGCCGAGCCCAGGATCGTGAGCTCTTTCGCATAGATCTGATTCGGATGAACAGGCAGCGAGGCCTCGGGCGCCGCCACCCCGAAGACGAGTATTCGCGCACCGCGACCAGCGACCGCAAGAGCCGTCGTCAAGACCTCTGTCGATCCGACAGCGTCGATAATGTAGGGATAGCCGTCCGTTGGAACAGTTGCCAAAGATCGCGCCGCAAGGTCGGCATCGTTTGAATCGAGGGCGACGTCGGCGCCCATCACAAGCGCGAGCTCCCGTTTAGCAGGGTTGGGATCGATCACCACGACAGGCCGCAACCCGGCATGCCTAGCCAGCGCAATGAGCATCGCACCTGCTGCGCCACAGCCGAATATCAAGATCGGCAATCCAGACACGGGCGCAAGCCGATCCATGCCGTGGATACAGCATGCCAGTGGCTCGGCGAGGGCAGCCACGGAAGCGGTCACATCAGACGCGACCGGAAAGAGAGTCTTCGTCGGGGCTGCCATAAGCTCGGCCATGCCGCCATCGAGATGGACGCCATATGCCTCCTTTCGCTGACACATGTGCTCCATCGCACGTCGGCAATATTCGCAGACTCCGCAATACCGGTGTGGGTCTACCGTGACCAAGTCGCCGACCCGAACCGGCGATCCTGAACCACGTATCTCAAGCACTCGGCCGGCGATCTCATGACCGAGAACTACCGGAGGCCGCGACGCATACTCACCCTTGACGATATGGACGTCCGTGCCACACACGCCCGCCACAAGCGGCTCTAGAAGCGCATCGCCCTCGTGAAGTACCGGATCGGGACAGATCTCGACGGCGAGCTCGCCGGCTCCGCGGAAGCGAACGGCCTTCATGTGTCGCCCCTCGGACGCTCGACGCTCATCAGATCAGCGGCTTGTCATCGAGCGGATAAGCAAAGTAATGCGACTCATCAAGCGCGCCAAAGCGAGGCCACGAGAGTTGGATTCCAAGTGTGCCGGCCAACACTCGTTGGAAGTCCTCGCGCAAAGTCTCGGTGTTACGTACTTGCCGAGGCTCGACACCCTCACGCACGCAGAACGCTGCCAGCGCGCCAGCTGCCTCGCCGATGTTCCACTCGACCGGATGGAGGCGATAGCAGCCATTGGTGACATGCGTCGTCCCGATATTTTTTGACGCTGCCAAAAGGTTGTCGACACGCACCGGGATCAGCGCGCCGAGTGGTATCTCGAAAGGCCAGCTGTCGATATCTACGAAGTTACGAAACGAGGTGCTCGGGTGCAGATCGATCCGGTACGCGCCTACCCCCACCGAGTCGGCGAACTCTTCCGCACCGTGCGCCCCCGGTCGCGCGGCGACGCCGACGTGCTGCTCTAAGATGGTGAACTCCGCCTTGATACGACGTGATTCGCGGACGTAGGGCATCTTGGCGAGGCCGTCGCTCGTACCCAGAACGTCCGGGCGTGGCCGTAATCCTGGGTAACCTTGCCCACCATCGTGGCGCGGGGCCTCGGTCTGCATCCAATGAAGTATCGACAAGCTCAGCTGGCGAGCTTCGGATAGAGCCTGCTCTGCCGCGGCCGGTTCGACACCGACAAGCGGACGCAGCCAGTAGTTCATGGCGGTCCAGTTAAACAATACGATGTCGCTCGGCAAGAACCCGGGCGGGAAATGCGTATTGCTCAGCAACCGCCTGGTGTGCCATAGATCGTCAAGGCCCTCCGCGTCACGCGGGCCCTTGAACAAGGCCCGGCGGCGAGTGCGCAGGCCGACCCCCTGAATCACGTCCCAGCCAAGTTGCGGCCCCGGCCAAAATGGCGCCTGGTAGGTCTTCCAGAAGTCATACATAGCCGGCTTCTCGCCGACGAAGTCGCCACCCTCGATGTAATCGGCGGCAAAACACCAGGTGATCGATTGTTGGTCAAGCGGATCAGCCGGGCCGTCGAGCGCGTGAAGTTCGCCAGTCTCTACGGCGCTTTCCGCACCGGTGACGTGCTCGACTCGTCCTAACGCCAGCAAGTCGCCCAGTTCTGTCGCATCCAGGATGTACCTAGCTTCTGCGGTGAAGGAATCATCAGGGTCATCTGCCGTAAACGAGACCGACCGGATCGCATCGGCGTCGACCTCGACAGCTATAGGCTTTGCCCCGCGCAAGACACGTAACTGGCCCCGGCTCTCGTACGGCTGGAGAAAATCCTCCAGCACCCGAACATTGACCTGAGGCTCGCTGCACAGCGCGCTTACGAATCCTCGGCCAGGATTAAGCGCAGGATCAGCTCGGCTCGCGGGAAGCAAAGGATAGTTACGCCGATAATACGCACGGATAGCATCGCGCAATTGGCGATAGCTACCGGAGCATCCGGTACGCTCAATCCATCGGTGCTCGTCCGGCGGCACACCCTGAGCGGTCAGCTGGCCCCCCAGCCAGTCGGTCTCCTCAGTCAAGACGACATTTGCGCCCAGCTTTAGTGCCGCGAGGGCACCGGCCACACCGCCGAGCCCACCCCCCACGATAAGTACATCGGACCTTACGTTGCGCATTACGACACGCCTCTCGGTTATGGGAACAAGGCTCACGACACGGCCGACTAGCGCGGGACGACGGTGACCGCAGTTCCGGCCTCTTCAAGCATCGCCACTTGGTCTGGTGTGGCATCACTGTCGGTCACTACTTCATCAAGACGATCGAGCGTGCATACACGCACCATTGCCGTCTTGGAGAACTTTGTGGAGTCGGCGAGAAGCACGACCCGATCAGACATCTCGATCAGACTGCGCTTGGTGACCGCGTCGTAGTCGTTCCCGCAATAGATACCGTTGGGGCCGATGCTGCTGGCGGCTAGATATAAGACGTCGACATGAAGATTTGTCAGCGCAGCAAGGGTAATCGGCCCTTCGAACGACTCAGTCGCAGCGTGCAATATGCCGCCTGGGCACAGCACTTTCAAGTGTTCATGCCGCATGAGCACTCGTATGAGCGGAACTGAGTGTGTGATGATTGTGCCGGTCAGATCGACTGGCAATGCGTGACCGAGTTGCAACGTAGTCGTGCCGGCGTCGATCGCGAGCGTCTCACCATATGGCAGGGTCGTCGCGACGTGCCGACCTATCGCAGCCTTTCGGTCGGCTGACTGTGTGACACGGTTGCTAAAGTCCCCGGTGCCCGTCAGGGCCTGAGGCGCTAGCATCGTCACCCCTCCGTGCACGGCTCGGATGCCGCACTCCGGTCCAAGTCGCTGGGCATCGCGGCGGACGGTCATTTCCGAAACACCGAGTAGCCGAGCCAGCTCCCCGATGGTGCAGAACCCTTGCTCTCGAATAATCTCAAGCAACAGTGACTGCCGTCGGGCAACTGGACTGGTCGCTGGCGCCGGCTGCGACTCGGCGTCGCGCCCGGAAGTGCTACGCAACACGCTGACTTCCTCCTCCGCCGAGTGTGGTTGACGGTCCGATCCGCGTACTCATGCCAGTGATCACGCCACGCCTTCGTGAGAGATTCCCTCTAGCCCCTTGAGATCTATTTTTCGTTTTGCGGCCTTGATGGTGCCCGACCTTATTTCTCTGTGCCAGTGACATGAGACCCAGCGTCCCGTCTCCGCTTGTTCCAGCGATGGCACCTCGGTTCGGCAGCTGACCGGCTGCGTGTATGGGCACCGGGTGTGAAACGTGCACCCGCTCGGCGGGTGCGCGGGCGAGGGTAGCTCACCTTGAAGCACGATACGATCCGACGCGCCTCCCGTTGGATTCGGAACCGCCGACAGCAAGGCCTCCGTGTACGGATGACGCGGAGAGTCGCAGACCCGCTGCGCTGGTCCGCTCTCGACGATCTTTCCGAGATACATCACGCAGATGCGTTGGGCGACGTGCTGAACCATTCGTAGATCATGTGAGATCAACAGGTAGGCAAGCCCGAGTTCGCTTTGGAGATCGAGCAGGAGGTTCACAATCTGCGCCTGAACCGACACATCGAGCGCCGACAGCGGCTCATCGAGAATGAGAAGCTTCGGCTCCAGCGCCAGCGCTCGGGCAATGGCGACACGCTGCCGCTGGCCACCGGACAGTTCGTGCGGCAGGCGTCCCGCAAGCTTGCTATCGAGCTGCACCCGACCGATCAGCTCCCGCACACGGCGCCGCCGCTCGCGTGGCGTCCCGAGCTTGTGGATCACCAGTGGCTCTTCGATCGACTCCGCGACGGTCATCCGACGGTCGAGTGAGCCCAGCGGGTCCTGGAAGACCATCTGCATGTCCCGCCGAGCCTCGCGTAAGCGAGCTCCGCGAAGGGCTAGCACGTCAACGCCGTCAAGCGTGACCTGGCCTCCCGCCGCCGGCACCAGCCGAAGGATCGCACGACCGGTGGTGGATTTCCCGCACCCTGACTCGCCGACCAAAGCGAGCGTCTCGCCGCGAGACAAGTCTAGGTCGAGCCCGTCAACCGCACGAGTTTTCGCCCGACCGCGCACATTCAACAAGGCAGCGTGAGTGAAGTGGACTCGCAGGTCCCGGACGGACAAGAGAGCCTGACCTGAGCTAGCGGTCACCCGAATCACGTCCTTCGTCGAGTAGCCAACAAGCGGCGACGTGCCCAGGTGCGACTGACCGGAATGTCGGCATCTCAGCGCACACATCCATCCGGAAAGCGCATCGATCGGCAAAGGGGCAGCCGGTCGGATAGTCGGTTGGGCTCGGAAGCGATCCGGGCATCGCGGTGAGTCTTCCGCCAGCAGCAGACTTCACTTGCGGAATGCTCTCGAGCAGCCCCACCGTATAGGGATGCCCAGGCGTGTCGAACACACGTTGGCTCGGGCCGACCTCGATGATGCGGCCCGCGTACATCACCGCCACCCGGTCGGCAAAGGTCGCGAGCAGCGGAAGATCGTGGCTTATCCAGACCACCGCCATGTTCAACGCGTCGCGGAGCCCGACCACGAGGTCCACGACGCCCGCCTGCACGGTGACGTCGAGCGCCGTCGTTGGCTCATCCGCAAGCAGCAACGAGGGTCGTGCGGCTATCGCGGATGCGATCATCACGCGCTGTCGAAGTCCGCCAGAGAGCTCGTGAGCATACGAGTCGGATCGTCGTGCCGCGTCTGGCACACCGAGAAGCTCGAGCAGGCGCACCGCTTCTGCGGTCGCAGCCTTGCGGCTGACGCTTCGGTGCGCGCGAAGCGTCTCCCCGATCTGTCGCCCGATCGTCGCGGTCGGGTTCAACGCGCTCGTCGCGTCTTGAAAGACAACGCTGAGCTCAGCGCCGCGAAGCCGGTGGAACTCCCGGTCCGACAGCGCCTGGAGCTCGCGGCCCCCAAGGCAGACTCGTTCTGCTTCGACTCTGACACCTGGGGCGTCGAGAAGCCGGGCGACAGCCATCAAAAGCGTCGTCTTTCCAGAGCCCGACTCTCCGACGATGCCGAGTATCTCCCCACGGCCGACCTCGAACGACGCATCAACCACCGCGCGCACCGATCCGTCTGGGGTAGGGAACGAGACGGACAGTCCGGCGACGTCCAGGAGCGTCTCGCGAGCTGACGTCGAGGCCGACGGCAAGGGCGGCGGCAAGGGCGGGGCCGTCATCGGCCCCTCCGATCGGTGATATCGCGAACGCAGTCGGCAAGGGCGTTGAGCGTCAGCACGAGCAGGGCGATAGCGAGGCCTGGGCCGACTGCGTACCACGGCGCTGTAGCGAGATATTGCCGGGCCGTGCTGAGCATTCCTCCTAGGGAGGGTGCCGGCGGCTGAACCCCAAGCCCGAGAAAGCTCAGACCTGCGAGCATTAGGACAGAGAATGCGCCAAAGATTGCTGTTTGCACCGCGATAGGACCTACGGAGTTCGGCAATAGATGCCTGAACATGATTCGAGCGCGCGAGCCGCCGAGCGAGACCGACGCCTCGATATATGTCTTGGGCAGTTCGCTCAAACAGCTCGATCGAACTATGCGAGCGAACTGTGGCGTGCCCACCACCGCCAAGGCTACGATCGCGTCGCGAGCGCCCGTTCCGATGATCGCGGCGACAGCGATCGCGAGAATCATGTCAGGCATCGCGAGCAATGCGTCGTACGCGCGCATGAGGACCGCATCGACCCAGCCCCCGGAATACGCCGCGAAGATCCCGGTCGATACGCCGATGACCAAGGCGACACTGATCGAGATCGCGGACACACCGAGCGTAATCCCGATCCCGTCGAAGATTCTGCTCAAGATGTCGCGGCCGAACTCGTCCGTGCCGAGAAGATGGCCGGCCGACGGCCCGCGAAGCCGAACGGTCTGATCGATATAGTCCGGCGCAGGCAGAGGCAGCAGTCGCCAGCCCAGGCCAATGACCACGTAGACGGCAAGCCCAGCCGCCGCCGCTTTGCCCTTCCGGCTGCTCACCAGGCGGCGCATCGGCGCAACCATCTTCGAGAGCACCGATCCTGACGCGGCGCCGAAGTCATCGACCAACGGCGCCGACTCCGGGCGGGTCAAGCTGTCGCTCGTCATCTTCATGTCATCGACCGCGCAGTCAACCGAGAAGGCGGATCGACGATCGCCTGAGCAAGATCAACGACCAGATTGACGAGCACCACCGCGAGCACGGCGAGGAGGAGCGAAGCCTGCACCACCGCGTAGTCTCTGTTGCCGATCGAAGTCACCATGAGGCTGCCCAGCCCAGGCCACGAGAAGACTGACTCGGTGATGACCACTCCGCCCAGCAGGCGCCCGAATACCATCCCAATGCTTGTGAGCATGGGCTGGATCCCGTTGCGGAGAACGTAAACACGGAAGGTATACCAGGGGTCGAGCCCCTTCGAGACAGCTGTTCGCACATAGGGCTGTCCGCGCGCCTCAAGCAGGCCACCTCGAAGGAATCGGGCAAAGACTGGGAAGTAGTTGAGCCCTAGCGTCACCGCAGGCAGGATCAAGGAACTGAAGAATGCTCCGATGCCTTGTGATGGCGAACTCATAAATCCAGAGGGAAGCCAGTTGAGGCGCACCGAAAAGAGCAGGATGAGGAGAATCCCACTCCAGAAGGTCGGGATGGCGAGGCTCACCGACGTGAGGAGCGAGATGGCCGAATCGACTCGGCCACCGGGCCTGGCTGCCGCGACGAGCCCAAATATCGTCCCCATCACTGCCGCGACCACCATGCCGGCGACCGCCAGATAGATCGTCGCCGGCAGCTTCGCGAGGATGAGGGAGGAGACTGTGCGACCGCTGACGTACGAGTGACCAAAGTTGCCTTGTAGCGCGTCGCCCAGCCAACGCACGTATTGAACGTAGAGCGGTTGGTCAAGGCCCATACGATGGCTCACCGCAGCGAGCACCTGCGGCGTCGCGGTCAACCCGGCGACATATTGCGCCGGGTTGCCCGGAGCCGCTCGCAAGATCGCGAATGACACGACAGAGACGATGAAGAGTGTCGGCACGGTCTGGAGCAGCCGTTTGCTCCCATAGCCGATCACGCTCTGGCTCCTTCCTGCACTCGCGACACTTGTCTAGCACGTTACTTGCTGACACCGGCCAGAATCGGGTATCCGGTCTCGTCAGCGGCAAATCCCTTCACCTGATTCGACATGGCGTACACCCTGCTGCGGAAGGAAATCGGGTCGATGAACGCCTCATCCAACACAATCTGCGCGACCTGGCGGTAGGCGGCCTGACGCGCCTTCTCAGTCGTGCCATGCGCGCCCGCCTCCACAGCCGCATCGTAGGCCGGTGAGTCGAACCCACTGAAACTCTTCGGCGCGGGGCCGAACGTCAAGCCGGGGAAATTGAACGAGGGATCACTATTGGCGTCGCCATATGAGTGAATCAGCATGTCGTAGTCATTGCCGAGAATCTTGCTACGTGCTGCCGCCTGCTCGTACTTCTGAATCTTTACAGTCACACCGATCTTCGCCAGGTCTTGCTGAAGAATCACGGCGGCAGCCTCGCTGCCCGGCGCGTAGGAGTCGACCGAGACATTGACGGTGGTGGAGAACCCGTTCGCAAAGCCCGCCTGGGTAAGCAGTTGCTTCGCTTTGTCTAGGTCGAACGTGCAACTCTTCGCAAGATCCGTCGGTGTAGCCCAGCTCGATGATGGCCATGGCAAGCAAGCCGGTGTCGCCTCGCCGGGATAGACAGTCGAGGTGATCTGGTCTCGATCGATCGCATGGCTTATCGCTTGCCGAACCAACTTGTTGTCAAATGGTGCTCGACGCGTATTGAGAACCAGGTAGGTCACTGTCGAGCCAGTCGCCGTCTGAGTCACCGTAAAGCCGCTCTCTTTGCTGAGCTGTTGCGAGTCGACCGTGGAAAGACTCGTCGCCACATCGGCTTGACCCGACTTGAGGAGCGCGACGGCAGACTGCGAGTCCGGCACGACCTTGAAGACGATCTGCTTGATCTTTGGTAACGGCTTCTTCCAATAGTCGTCGTATCGCGTCAGCGTGTACTCGGCGCCCGGATTCCAGTTCGCCACCTTGTACGGGCCACTTCCGGCGTCAGTAGTGCTGAGCTTCCCGACCATGTCTGGATCCTGGATGAACATGTTCGCTAGGACGCTGTAAATGCCGGGGGTCGGATTGGAGAAGTCAAAGACTACGTCGCTGGCGTCAGGGGTCTCTACCTGCGTGATGGGCGCGAGCTTTGAGGCCAGGTTTGCGCCGACCTTCGGATCGACGTACCGCTTGTACGTGCTGACGACGTCACTCGCCGTAAGTTTCGCGCCGGAGTGGAATGTGACGCCGGAGCGAAGCTTGACCGAGAGCTGCTTGCCGTCGGGACTCATCGTCCACGACTCTGCGAGGCCGCCGACAGGCTCTCCGGCATCGTCCATCGTGAAGAGCGTGTCGTAGACCTGATGAAGGAAGTTCTGGTTACCGGTGGAAAGTGCGGTCGGGTCGAAGTTCGTGACGTCCGCGCCAGCTGCGACAACGAGCTCGTCGGACGCTCCGTTGCCGTCACCTGACTTCGTATTGCCGCTACATCCGACCGCGACGATGGCGAGGGCTCCCACCGCGGCGACCAGGCGGAGTCTTGTCATCTGGGCCATGTCGATCTCCTAGAAGCGTACGTGGCACGGGGATTGGGGGGAATCAGCCGCCGCAAAGAGGCCTCGGCCCGACCCGCGGCATGGCTGTTAGCGTGTGAACGTCATGTTAAGTTTCGAACGCCGAACGTAGCGCTGGGCTCGGCACATGTCAACGGCCATCTAGGAATGCTGTCGCAGCAGCATGCTCCTTAGCCGCCTGGGGCCTACGGATGCTCGACGCTTGCTCTCCCTCACGAGCCTTGGTAACGTTCGCGCATCATGGGATCTTTCGAACAGCCTGCAGCCACTCGGCGTCATGAGGATGCACAGGTGTGAGCACCTCAACCGTCACGTGCGTTGGCGCCGTCACGTGGGACACGATCGCGCTCGTCGACCGGCTGCCAAGCGTGGACGGACGCGTCGAGGCGCGCGAGATAATCCAGGCGTGTGGCGGGCCTGCCGCCACAGCAGCTGTAACCCTTCGCCGACTCGGCATTCCGGTCAGCTTCGTCGGTATTGTCGGCAACGACAGCGCCGGACTCGCGGTTCTCGCGAGTCTGCGACGCGAGGGTGTCGACACGTCCGGCGTGATCCAATCTTCGACAATGCGCACTTCGCGCAGCCTGATCACGGTTTGCGGTCCGACTCGAACAATCGTCACCGAGGCCGTGCCGGCTAGCGCCCTTGGTGGCGTGGTGATGCCACCCGACGCGACGAGCTGGTACCACGTTGATCAACTCGGCTGGCCACTGTTGCCTAAGCCATTGCCACGTGGATCACGCCTCAGCGTCGACGAAGGAAACCCTATCGAAGGGCTTCGTCTGCAGGAGGTTGATCTCTATGGCCCCACGCAGGCGAGACTCGTCACGCGCTATCCAGGCCAAGACGTCGAAGGCGCGCTTCGTAGGGCCGCCCGCGACGGGGCGCGGATGGTCGTCGCGACTATGGGCAGCGCGGGCTCGATCACTTACGACGGCACGCGAATCGATCACATACCTGCGCATCCGGTCGCGGTCACCAGCACTCTCGGAGCGGGCGACGTGTTCCATGGCGCGGTCCTGGCCGGGCTCATTAATGGCATGAGCCTGTCCACAGCAGCCGGCCTCGCGTCCGAAGTCGCAGCCAGATCGTGCACCGCGCTCGACGGGCAGTCGGCAATCCCTCGACACGACGACGTCGCGGAGCTCAAGGCCTGGAAAGCGCAGGTCGACCCACTCAACCAGGAGAATCCCGAATGATCACAAACCCCGAAGCGATCAAGCGGCTCGCGCTCGACTCGGGGGGCTATGCAATGGTTGCCCTTGACCAGCGCGAATCTCTGCGCACGATGTTCGTCCGGAGCGGGTCCGACGCGAGCGACGAACAATTGTCGGAGTTCAAGCGCGTCGCCTCTGCCGTGCTCGCACCGTTCGCCTCGGCGATCTTGATGGACAGAGTCTTCAGCGCCAGCGCCGAGCTCGATCTCGGCGGCACACCCCTGATTCTGGCTGTCGACGAATTCGACCAGCCCGTCGGGCACCCCCTCAAGGACTCGTGGGTCGACCCCGCGATCACGCCGCAGCTAGTGGCGGATTTCGGTGCAGCCGCGCTCAAGCAACTGGTGCTATGGAGAGTCGAGAGCGACTTGGCGCATCATCGCGACGTGGCAGCACGTTTCCGAAGGCTCTGTGACGAAGCGGGACTCCCCGGAATCATCGAAGGCGTCGTCTGCGCACCGGCTGATTCCAAAAAGGAGTGGGATAGAGACGCAGCAATCGTCGCCGCCGCTGCGGAGTTCGCCACCTATAAGCCAGATCTGTACAAGGCGGAAGTGCCAGCGTTCGGCCGAGGTGACGACAGCTACCTTGAGAAGCAGTGCCGGGCTATCACAGAGGCTCTCGGCGGGCGCCCGTGGGTAGTGCTGTCGTCGGGTGTCGACGCC
>Ga0164242_10005205_pt1 | contig 14498 bp, 11 predicted proteins | sample OricomgcompostMG_FD_108783 | JGI IMG/M metagenome (GOLD analysis project Ga0164242, IMG submission 108783) | Miracle-Growth compost microbial communities from Emeryville, California, USA - Original compost - Miracle growth compost (MG) ... | reverse complement strand
GTTTTCCAAAAAGATTGCAATGACGATTCCGGCAGCCATCAGAATGATCGCGACGATCGTCAGACCTTTTGCTTGAAGTTTCATTTGGGGAGTCATACCCAGCAGAATAGCGTAAAACCGAGCCAGAGACCAAAAGAAAACGAAATTCGTTGAAAATAACGCGAAGCAAAGTTCGCGTTAGTCATCCGTATGGAACGGTGCTAAATTACGAATCCATGATTGGGGCGAAAGTTTTGACGGTTTTGACCGTCGTTGGAAGCATTTTCATTTTGAATCCGATCGCGCGGGCTGAGGCGACGGCCCGCCATTGGACGCATGAATTCGACGAACTGACGGATGGAAGCTCGACCGATTCGGGCGAGTCTGCGCAAGAAGCCGAAGCCCTCTCGCGATCGGCGGGTTCGGGCTCGTGGGATCAGTTCCTGCTGAAGCTTCCGAACAGCAAATTCATTCAGTGGGCCCTTTCATGGAGCGGCGTTTCGCCGTACGAGAAAAACTCCGAGCCGCCGAAGGCGATGTCTCCGGCTTCGGTTCAAAAGATCCTGACTTCGACCACGGCCCTTCGGGTCTTGGGCTCTGACTTTCGTTTCGCCAACGCGTTCGAAGCGCAGCTCGATTCTGCGAGCAATACCGTTTCAAAAGTCGAGTTCAGCGTCTCGGGCGATCCGACCTGGGCGCATCCCGCTTACGGTGAAAAATTGATGGATCGGATGAATCTCGTCATCGATCGCCTGAAACAGCAAGGCGTTCAAAAGGTGGTCGGTCCGGTTCAGGTCGTGTTGAACCAACCCGGGCTCGCGAACTTTACGCGCCCTGAACAATGGAAGCAAAGCTGGCTTTTGGAGTGCTATGCGACTCTTCCGACTGCCGTCACCCTGAACGGAAACTGTGCGACCTTCAGAATCGCATCGACGAATCAGGCGACGTGGACCACGACCGGAGTCTCGACCCCGCTCGACGTGCGGCTTTCGAAATCGACCCACAATTCGGTCGAGATCACGCCCGTGCTCGATGACTACGGACGCGTGGCGAAGTACCAAATTCGCGGCGGATTTTCTTCGCCATCGAGTTTTTCGGTGCCGGTCCAAAACAACGAAACATGGCTGAAAAACCTTTTTACGATCGCTCTGAAATCAGCGGGCATCGCTTACGACGAGGCTGCTTCCGCGCCGGAATCGGCATCCGAAAATGGGGCGACGATTCCGCTCTTTGTGGATCTTTCGTCGAAGCCTCTTCGTGAGATCCTTCCGCCGTTTCTGCAACAAAGCATCAACCTGATCGCCGATCGGCTTTATTTAGAAGTCGCGTATCGCCTGGGATCATCTCGAATGGACGAGCCCGAACTTCAGAGTTTGAGTCTGCTTCTCGAAGACCCGAATGCCACCGACGGAGTGGTCGCCTTCGACGGATCGGGGTTGATCGCTGCCGATCAGTTGCCGGCAAAGACCTTGCGTCGTTATCTCGAAGCGCTTCGCACTCAACCGTACTTCAGTGATTTCTTGCAGGGCCTGCCCGTCGCCGGAAAATCAGGGACGATGCGCTCGCGATTGACGGGATCACTGACGAGCGGGCGGGTTTTTGCCAAAACCGGAACGATCGACGGCGTGGCAAATTTGGCCGGATACTATTTGAAGGCCGATTCCACTTACGAGCCGTTCGTGATTTTTACGCACTCAAACTTGGCGGCTTCGACGGTGCGGGCACAGATGGATAAACTGGTCACCGAATTCGCCCGACAAAACACGAGCCTACGCATTTCGAGAAAACCTTAGATCTTTTTGCCGCGCACACGGCTGTCTCGCCCGCCGACGAAGTTGACTCGGAGAGAGATGGGTTGTAATTCTAAGTCTATGCAAAACCTCAATATTGTTTTCCCGGATTTCGTTCAAAACGAAGAACTCAAACGTTGGGTGAAAGAGGTCGCGGACCTGACTCAGCCTGCGAGTGTTTATTTCTGTGACGGCTCTGAAGCCGAAAACGAACGCCTCTTGGGCGAGATGGTTCAGAGCGGAATGCTGAAAAAGCTCAATCCGGAAAAACGTCCGGGCAGCTATCTGGCGCTGTCGGACCCTTCGGACGTCGCGCGAGTCGAAGGTCGCACGTTTATTTGCACGAAAAATAAGGACGACGCCGGCCCGAATAACAATTGGACCGATCCGGTCGAAATGAAACAGACCTTGAACGGACTTTTAAAGGGCTGCATGAATGGCCGCACGATGTACGTGATGCCGTTCTGTATGGGGCCGCTCGGGTCGCCGATTTCTCAGATCGGCGTTGAGATCAGCGATTCACCTTATGTGGTCGTGAACATGAGAATCATGACCCGCATGGGTAAGAAGGCTCTCGAAATTCTGGGCAATCAACCGTTCGTTCACTGTTTGCACACGGTGGGCGCTCCGCTCGAAGAGGGCCAGAAAGACGTGGTTTGGCCGTGCAATTCGACGAAATACATCACGCATTTTCCGGAAGAAAAAACCGTGATCTCGTTCGGAAGCGGCTACGGCGGAAACGCGCTGCTGGGTAAAAAATGCTTCGCGCTTCGTCTGGCTTCGCACATGGGCAAGAACGAGGGCTGGTTGGCCGAGCACATGCTCATCTTGGGCGCCGAAAATAAAAAAGGCGAAAAGACTTACGTCGCGGCCGCCTTCCCGAGCGCCTGCGGAAAAACCAATTTTGCCATGATGATTCCGCCGAAAGCGCTCGCTTCGGAATGGAAGATCACGACGATCGGCGACGACATCGCATGGATCAAGCCGGGCAAAGACGGACGTCTGTATGCGATCAACTCGGAAGCCGGTTATTTCGGTGTCGCACCGGGCACTTCGTTCAAAACGAACGAAAACGCGATGAAGACCATCGCGAAGAACACGATCTTTACGAACGTCGCAATGACCGACGACGGCGATGTGTGGTGGGAAGGCATGACCGAGACGCCCCCTGCGCACTTGATCGATTGGCAAGGAAACGACTGGACGCCCGAGATCGCCAAAGAAACGGGCCGCAAGGCTTCGCATCCGAACGCGCGCTTTACCGCTCCGTCTTCGCAGTGTCCGTCGATCGATTCGGAAGCGGAAAACCCGGCCGGTGTTCCGATCAGCGCATTCATTTTCGGCGGCCGTCGCGGAACGACCGTTCCGCTCGTCGTGGAATCGAAAGATTGGGATCACGGAGTGTATTGGGCAGCCACGATCGGTTCTGAAACCACGGCTGCCGCAACCGGCGCCGTCGGACAAATCCGTCGCGATCCGTTTGCGATGCTTCCGTTCTGCGGATATCACATGGGCGATTATTTCGCGCACTGGATGGAGATGGGCAAGAAGATCGCTCATCCGCCGAAAATTTTCGGTGTGAACTGGTTCCGTAAAAATGCCGAAGGCAAATTCATGTGGCCGGGCTACGGCGATAACATGCGCGTTCTTGAATGGATCATCGACCGCGTGAAGGGTACGGCGAAGGGAGCCGAAACGGCGATCGGAACCGTTCCGTCGTATTCGGATCTGAACTGGTCCGGTCTCGATCTGACCGAAGCGCAATTCAAAGAAGCCTTGAAGGTAGATTCCGTCGAATGGACGGCCGAGCTGAAGTTGCAAGACGAACTGATTGAAAAGCTGAAAGCTCGCTTGCCGAAGAAGTTTCTCGAAATCCGCCAAGATCTCCAAAAGCGGATCGAGGCCACTGCCGATCGGGGGAGGGCCAGGCTAAGCCCTAACGAACCCGCCAGCGCCTCGATTTAATTCGAAATTGAAAGATCTGAACCCCCCCCCCTGGTATCCGGGTGGGGGTTTTTCTTTGTGATTTCATTAAATTAGTACAATGTCATACTTTTTTACTCAAGTTTTAACGCCGAAAGCCGATTAGAATAGGGTAAGGGGAGGAAACACCTATGGGAAAAGGCAAGAAACCGGAAATGACGGTAGCAGGAACAGAGCATTGCAAGTGCGTCGGTTGCAAGAAAACCGAGGCACGTTTTTCGTTTTGCGATGAGCACTACGATTGGTTCAAATTCGGACTCATCACCAAGACCGGGCAGAAAGTTCCAGACTTCGACAAGAAGTTTGACCACTACACGGCCTACTTGGCGAAGCAAAAACAATACGCGGCTTAATACCGCAAAAAGTTGCTCTTCATAATGGAAGAGCAAAGACGCTGTACCCACCACCTCCTCAGAGACGGGCCCAAGAGATGCGCAAAAAAACGTGTCTTTTGGGCTCTTTTTTCTTATCATCTTCAAATTATGAAATGGCTGATCTTAAGAGGGCTCGTCCGAGAGCAACGCCACTGGGGCGAGTTTAAAACGATTTTCGAGGCGGAGCTGAAAAAGACCGATCCGGAGGCGGTAGTGTATGCGCTTGATTTTCCGGGGTTCGGAACCGAAGTCGAACGTTTCTCGCCCGCATCGATCGAAGGAATCGTCGATGATCTTCGCGCGCGTTGGAAAAAAATTGCCCGGCCTGACGAATCGTGGAACCTTCTTGCGATCTCGCTCGGAGGCATGACGGCTATGCAATGGTGTGCAAGCCATCCCGAAGATTTTCAAAAACTCGTCCTGATCAATTCGAGTCTGAGCGATCTTTCGCCGATCTACAAACGGATGAAGCCACAAAATTATTCGAAAGTGCTGTCATTGATGGCCAGTTCGAATATCGCCGATCGCGAGGAGCGCGTGCTGAGAATGACCTCGAATCTGACCGGAATCCAACTCGAAGAGCGTGCCCGTCAGTATGCGTCGTTCGCGCTTCCGATCCGAAAGCGGGATGCGATCTCTCAAATTTTTGCGGCGATCCGGTTCAAGGCGCCCAAGAAACTACCGCTTCCGATTTTGGTGCTGGTTTCACGCGGCGATCAGCTGGTCGATCCGTCGTGTTCGGAAGAAATCGCCAAGCACTACGGCGCCGAGATCGCGTATCACCCCAATGCCAACCATGATCTTTCGACCGACGACCCCGAGTGGATTGTCCGGCAGGTTGTGGATTGGATCAAACGCTAGAAGAGCCCGGTACGGCCACCCAATTCCACCAATCCTTGTCGTTATCGCTTGGCTCGACGATGATCGGCTTACCCTTGGCATCCTTTTGAATCATGCGAAAGAAAATTCCGTATTTCGTTTTCTTCACCATGACCTGAATACCGCCTGAAAGTTTCAGCACGTCCCATTTTTTTTCGTAATCGCTTGCGAACTTTAGAAGCCCGGCCTGCACGAGGATCTGGCGAAACTCTTCGGGGGTACGGCCGAAGGTGAATTCGTTTTTGAAATACTTCGGTTGGTAGGGAATGTGAAGCTGATCGCTGATCGGAATGGCGCAGAAGTTCGGCGGACGCTCGGAAGGAAGCTGCGGTGGGCACTCGATCGTTCCCAGGTGTTCGAAGATGTCGTCCGGCACGCAAAATTTAATCAATCGGTCGCGGATTTGCTTCAGCTTGGCCATCTGGCGAGACTGGCTGGGCTCGCGCTTGAATAAGTAGTGATCGTAATAGCGAGTGTAGCGCCCGATCGGGCCCGCGTATTTTTTGCAGCTGCCGAATCCTTCTAAAAGCGCTTTCTTCATGTCGCTTGCGTTCAACGACCACAGCGGTTCGGGGTCGATGAAGAACATCTTCTTGTCTTTTTTGAGCTCGGGATGATTGAGCGGGTGAATGAATCCTTCGGGTGTCACTTTGAAGCGATAATCGATCTTGTCGTACTGAAGCCGCACCAAGCGTCCGTCTTTGAACTGAAGCGTTTCTTCGGGGTCGTGATGAATCCAATCCTTCAACGACGAAGTATCGCTCACGTCGTGAAAGCTCGCCCAGATTTTGGCTGTCATGGGCTTCGGAAGTAAAAAACCAAGCGGAGAATCGCTTTTAAAGACGAACGAACCTTTTTCAAGATGACCGCTTCGGTAATGGCGTTCTTCGAGCGTCCCGGTGATCCCGTAACGGATTTCTTTTCCGTCGCGCAAGGAGTTCTTGATCCCCGCAATCCGCAAAATTCCGGTTTGGTTTGAGAATTGAATCAAGAGATCTTGATAAAGTCCGTTTTTATCTTTGCAGGCCGCCCACAGTGGATGAGTGGCATTTGGCATGAAAACCCGTGCGGTGCCTGCCGGACAGGGCGGGATTTCGATTTTGGGAGCGGCCCAAGCCGACGTCAGCGTCAATCCGTTGACTATAAAAATACACAATTGGAATAGAATCTTGAAGCTGCCCATCATCTTCATTTTGACTCGAAAGTCCAGCTATGAAAAGATAGAAGTGATCGAGCCCCGTCGTCTATGGAGGGACAGGTTCATGAGTATTCATCAGAAAAACGATTCAAATTCAAATGCCGAGCAGGCGAAGTCGACGCAACAGCGTCTTTGGGTGCGTGAGCAAGAAATCAACGCGCTCAAAATTCAAAATCGCCATCTTTTGGCGAAGTTGGACGAAGCCGAGCAAAACTCGAAGCCGAACCAGATCAATACCCAACTGGTCGCAAACGAGGTCCAAAAGAATCTGAAGCCCGTCCTGGCTGAAATCGAAAAATCTTTAAAGAACGCATTCGAATTGCTTCAAAGCACGATGCGCGGAATTTACCAACAAAGCTCACGGGCCCAGCAGGCCGTAGAAGAAATGACTCAACACACGCGCGACATTCAAAACCACATGCAAGACAACGTCGCCGCATCGATGAGCACCTTTTGCGATCGTCTGGAGCGCCAGATTCTGAGCCGCTTAAACGGCGTCGAGACGATGGTTCAAAAGCAAAACGAAATGCTGATGGACGTCGAAAGCATGAAGCTTGCCGTGCAGCTGATGCAGAAAAATTCCGATCAAAACCGCACCGAAGTATCGAGAATCGAAAAAGAAGCGATCGAAACGAATCAAAAGCTGATCGAAGTGCAAATTCAATCCCGCAACTCCGAAGAAGTTTCGCGCGATGCGCTTCAACAGATTCGCAATCACCGCTCCGAGTTCAAGCTTCTGCGCGGCGAAGTGCGTGCGGTACTCGAAAACTCTTCGCGTTTGAGCGATAAGATCAACCTGATCGACGAGCGCCTGTTCGAAGCCTCGGGCGACCTTCAGACGCGCCAACGCGAGCGCGAGCAGATTCAGAAAGAATTGAAAGAAATCGACGGAATCGACTCGATCGAAGATTTGATCGCGATTAAAAACGACGACATCGTGAACATCGAAAACGCGATTCAGGCGGGATCGGCCGATGCTTCGAAGGAAGACCTGACCATGGTGCTTGAATTGCTACAGGCACAGAAGTCGGACCTGAAGCGAGTTGCGAAAGATGCCGAAAATTTTCTGCGTGGAGTGAAGGCGAAAGACTCGAATGAAAGCGCTGCGCCGCTTTCGAACGAAGAAATTCACGTCACCGATTTGAATGAGCCCGCAGCGAATCTCTCGCCGGCGAACGAGAATCAAGAGGCTCCGAATTCGTGAATAATCGTCCGCCTCAGCGGCCGGGACCGCAAGCGCCTTCTCCGATGAATCGACCCGGTATGCCGGGAAGGCCCGGAGGTCCGGGTGGAATGCTCCCTCGCGGGAACGCTCAGATGGGACGCCCGGGGGCGCCGGCTCCCCAGCAACCGGGAGCACCGAAAGGCGTTCGCCCGCCCTGGTATAAGCGGAAGTATCTGGTTTATCCTAAGTTTCAGATGACCTTGATCATGGTCAACAGTGTCGTGACCATTGTTTTGTTCGGATTCACGTCGCTGTTGGTGGTTCGAAGTCACATCTATCTCGAAACACTGGTTCGTCAGACGCGTTTGCCTGCGCAGAATCTTTTTTCGCAGCTTCTGACTCAGCAGCTTCGCAATCTTTTGATTTATATGTTCATTGCGGCGTTCATTGCCGTGCTCACTATGGGGATTACGGCTTTGTTGTTGTCCCATAAAATGGCGGGCCCGATGATTAAGCTTCGTAATTTTTTCAATGGCATCGCCAAAAGCGGGGATTTTCCGGAAACGCTTTCGTTTCGGAACGGAGATTTTTTCCAAGACCTCCCGCCGACCATCAACCAGGCATTCACCTCGCTGAAAAAGAAATGGCACCGCTAACTCAACGCAAGTTTCAGAAACTTCGATCTTTGGTTTTGCCGGTTCTCGCGCTGACGCTGTTGAGCGGATGCGCCGAAATTCGCACTATCTTTTCGGTCCTTTTCAGCGGAGCGACCTCGCTCAGCACCTCGGCTTTCGAAGTCGATGACATGAAGTCGGGCGACCGAGTGACCTGTTCGATCTTGGGTGATAAATCACTCCGCTGTTTGGGGTCGGGCGTAAAGGGAAGCCTCGGCCGATTTTACGGGGGCCCGGTCGTGGGCCTCAAGGACGTCAAGCAGATCGCGCTCGGAAAAGGGTTTACCTGCGCGATCGTCGGCGAAAAATCGGAAGTTTTTTGTTTCGGAAACAACGACAAGGGACAATTGGGGAACTTGAAAGTCCGGGCGTCGGTGGATCCGGTTCCGGTCTTGGATACCGAAAATTCGAATGCCCCTCTGGTCGACGTAAAACAGATCGCAGCGGGTGAAAATCACGCGTGCGCGCTTCAGAAGAGCGGCCGCGCTGTTTGCTGGGGCGACAATCTTTTCGGTCAAGCCGGAAACCCTTCCACTACGGGCGGGGTCAAAACCGTGATCGAAAACGAACGCACGCAAAAGGCGTTTCAGGGGATTCATGGAATCTACGCGGGCGCGAATTCGACTTGTATCGTCGCGAAAGACGATTTTTCGCCGTATTGCTTCGGCGAGCGTTACGGTTCGACCCGGCAATTCAATTGGGTGCCCGAAAAAGTCGACCTTGCGGGAAGTATCGGAACGCTGGGGAACGTAAAAGAAATCGGTCTGGGTCGCGGGTTCGGATGCGCACTCAGCAAAAGTTCGCAGGTGTATTGTTGGGGACGGAACGACTTGAATCAGCTGGGTGCGCTCGTCGCTCTTCCAGGAATGACGAAGGCGACTCCGGTTCAAGTCACTTATCCGGCAGAAGCGCCGATCACGCGGGTTGATGCGATCGCGGTGGGCGAGAATCAGGCCTGCGCCCTTCATCGCGACGAAAAGACGGTGTATTGCTGGGGTGATAACCGTTACGGCCAGCTGGGAAATACCTCGATTCGCGGACTGCCCGAACAGGTGGCGCTCGGGTCGAATAACCTGACCCTCAAGGGAGTGAATCAGCTTTCAGTCGGGTCCGACCGGACGTGCATCATTTCTTCGCGAGACGAAGTGTTTTGTTGGGGGAACGGCGCACACGGAGTGTTGGGCAGCGAGAAAGTGCTGTCGCCTTACCCGGTGCGGGTGCTCGATCCGAACGGAGACATGCTGACTTCGGCGGTGTCGATCGCGGTGGGATACGATCACGCCTGTATCATCGATACTTCGCAAAAAATGTACTGCTTCGGTATCAACGAGTACGGTCAGCTGGGTTCGAAGTTCGTCGCAGGCCCGGTAATTTTAAACAATCTTCAGCCGGTTTCAAAAGTGACCGCAATCGATACTTACGGTCTGCGTACTTGTATGGTCTACGGAAAAGATCAAAGCGTGGCCTGCTTCGGTGACAAAGAAATCGACAACATCAATCAAAAAACGGAATTCAACAGCTTCGTGCCGGAAGAAATCAAAAAAGGCTTGCAGCCCTATAAGGGCGCGATCGGCGTATCGGTGGGGAAAAGCCATCTTTGTGTCATCACCTCGGGCCAGCAAGTCGAGTGTTTGGGTGACGGTTCGAAAGGGCAGTTGGGCGGCGGAGAAACGCAGTCGGCGAAATATTCGGTGGTGTTGGATGACCACAACCAGCCGCTTCGGGATATTTGGCAGGTGAAGACGCGCGAGGACTGGAACTGTGCTTTGAGGCAGGAGTCCGGCGCGGTTTGGTGTTGGGGTGAGTGGAACGGACAACGCTGGTTGACGTCGAAGCACATTACGGTCGGAGGCCGCCCGAGTTCCGATTTCATTCAGATCACGATGAGTCTCGATCAGATTTGCGGAATCCACGGGGTGGAACGCGAATTGTTCTGTACCCAACGAGGCGAAAAATCGGCCGATCATCTCGACTTTAAGCAGGTTTTCGATGCCGAAGGGAAGCCGATGAAGAAGATCATGATGCTGACGGCGGGTCTTCATCATGCATGCTCGCTCGACGAGGACGGAAAAGTATATTGCTGGGGTCTGAACGATGCCGGTCAGCTGGGCTTGAAGTCGATTCGTGAAGCGGCTCGCCCGATTCGGATCGTGTTCCAGAACGAGCACCTGCGAAAAATTTCGCGGATCAGTGCCGGGAATCGCCACACTTGCGTCGCCACCAGCGACGATGCCGCATTGTTTTGTTTCGGTGAGCGGTTCTTCGGCGAAGCAGACTCGTCCGATCCGGTCGAGTATCCTCTATGATCGATCGCCTGGTCCGATCGAAGTTTCTCTATCTTTTGATTTTGGCTTTTTACGGAATCGGACTTCGGGGCATGAGCGTTCCCTTGACCGGCGATCAGAAGGTCTATCTTTCGATCGCACTTGAAATGAAAGAACGGGGCGAGTGGATCATTCCCTATCTTTTCGGAGCACCTAATTTTCTGAAGCCTCCGCTTCAATACTGGGCAACACTTTTGGGCTGGAAGGTCTTCGGTTTCAGTCTGTTTGGCGCGTTGATTCCGTCGGTTTTGGCTTTGATCGGATCGGCTTTTTTCGTGGATCGCATCGCGAAGCGCGAGTTCGGTGCTCACTCTCATCTTTCGGGGCTTTTGTTTGCGGCGACCTTGGGGACGATGACTTACGGGACGACGGCCCAGATGGAGATCTGGATCGTGTTTTTTTATCTGTGGGCATGGTCCGAGTTTTTAGAGGGACGAACCCTTCGAGCCTTACTCGTGGTCGGCGTGATGGCATGGGTGAAGGGGCCGCTGTATCCGGTGCTTTGGGTATTGAGCTCGTGGGGATATCTCTGGCTGAAAAAAGAATCGCGCCGGATTCTTTCTCAACGAATGATCCTCTCTGTCGCTGTGGGAATCGCCGTGGGCCTTTTGTGGTATGCGCTCGCGGCTAGGACCCAGCTTCAAGCAATGATGAATGTCTTCTTGTTGCGCGAGAACGTGGGCAAGATGCACACTTCGCAAGGAAGCATCGCAGGCCTTTGGGGTGATTTTTTGTATTCGCTGTTCCCCTGGGTGCTGTTTTTGATTCCGATCGCGATGGACCGCTCGGCGCGCGGAAAGCTTCGCGCGCATTTACCGTTTTTGTTGGGATACGCGGCTCTCCCTGCCGTCTTTTTCACATTTTTTCCGTATCGGGTGAACACCTATCTTTACCTGCTGACTCCAGTGGCGGCTTGGATGTTGACCTGGGCCTGGCCCGAAAAGTCGGACGCGCGCAATCGAGTCACGCAGGTTTTGGGTGGAATCACCGGCGTGTTTGCGATTGCCGGAATTTTTCTTTTGTTTCGGCTTGCCCATGGTGATTGGATCGGCGTCGAAGTTGCGGCCCCTCTTGCATTGGCGTTCGCACTTTGGACGATGTTTTCGTGGAAGGGTGATTTGACGAGAGTCGCATTGGTTTCACTTCTGATCGTGAACTTGATTCGCATCGGCGCTGTCGAAATCGGCGAAAAGGATTTGGCCGGGCTTCGAGAGTACCACGCCCAGGTTACTGGGCCGATCGGCTATTGGTTAGAGTCGAAAGACATTTGGCATGAATTCGGGCTTGTTTCTGCCGCGCTTCAAACCGATCTTTCGCGGCTGGAAGACCCGGCCCAGGTCGAAGGCTTTTTGAATCAGGGCGGAAGCGTGATTTTGCAGGATGACCAAACCTGGCCTAAGCCCGGCGTGGAATGCGTTGACTGGTTTCGCCTTCGACGGAGGATGAAATTTCCGATGATTCGCCTGCTCAAGGATGGCCTTGCGCATGACGACCCTGCGCTGATGCGTCGTTTTCGGATTTGCAAAAAGAGCTGACAAGCCGTTCAAATTCCCTCATTATTTGAAAATGCGAACACGCATCTGGAGCTTGATGCTCGTGCTGGCCGTCTCTGTTTCGGCATGTAGTCATTTTAAAACGAAATCCGACCAAGAAGGGGTCTCGAATCCGTCGGCCGAGGGCGAAAGCACGCCTCCGATGGTCGATGTCGACGGTCGTCCGCGACATGCGCCGACCCCGCAGCCGTCCGTTGCGAACTCTCCGTCGCCCTATGACGCGTTTAAAAGCACCGGCAAAGAAATTTTCGATACCGACCGCATTCATTTCAATCTGAACGCGGACGAATGGACCTTGATCGCTGACGAGGACGGCATTCAGACTTACGAAAAAACGAAGGAAGACGAAGGCATGGTCGTTTTTCGCGGAGAAACCGTGATTCCCGCCTATCTTCCGAAAATCGCCACGATCTTAAACGACCTTTCGCGCCGCAAGGAATGGATCGACTCGCTGGTCGAAACGCGAGTCATCGAACAAAAAAACATTTTCGATCGCGAGGAATACAATCACACGAAGGTGCCGTGGCCTTTTGAAGATCGGGACTTCGTTTATCATGCGCGCGTTCGCGTGAATCGTACGCCACCGACGATGTTGATCACCATGCAATCCGTCGTCGACCCGCGTGAGCCCGAACACGACGGATTGGTGCGCGGAAGGCTGATTTATTCGTATTATTATCTGAAGCAAATCGAGGGTGTGCGCGCGACGAAGGTGGTCGTTGAGATGGCGGTTGACCCGGCGGGGGCGATTCCCAAATGGCTCGTGCGACTTTCTCAAAAAAAATGGCCCTTCAATACTTTGGGTAGTCTGAAAAAGGTAGCCGAGCGGGAAGATATCGTTGTGTCGAAGGAAATCGGAGATTACTTTAAAGTGAAGAAGATTCAGAAGAAGGCACAAAAGATTAAGCCACGCAGGAAGATTAAAAAAAGGGGGAGAAAAAAATGAAGCAAAATCTACGGTTCGGAAGTTCGGTATTCTTGGGGGCCTCGATTTTAGGAATGGCGCTCAGCACGCCGTCGATCGCGCACGTCCGTTATTCGCAACATGCTCAAGTCGTTGACCCGGAGCATGCGCTTTTGAAGTCGGTGAATCATCATTCGGAATGGATCGTCGATCACGTCAGCTCGTTAGGCTACGAAGTATACGGACCGACGGGGCTTTTTCAGCAACTCGGCCGCATGGGCCTTCAATATGCACCGGTCGTGGAAAAAGTCGCTCAAGGATCGAGTGCTCAATATCCGACGGCCGAACAGTCGATCCAGCAAATGCAAGACCTTCAAAAGCAGTATCCGGATTTGATTCAATTGACGGAGATTGGAAAATCGATCGAAGGGCGCTCGCTGATGTTTGCGCGAGTGACCGCTCCGGCTCAAAAAGGAACGAAGATGGATGCTCGTCCCGAGTTCAAATACGTGGCCAACATGCACGGTGACGAGATCGTCGGACGTGAAATGATGGTCAAGCTGATGGCCGATCTTGCCTCGAACTACGGAAAAGATCAACGCATCACGAAGCTCATGGATTCGGTTCAGATTTACATCATGCCATCGATGAACCCGGACGGTGCCACCCATCGCGTGCGTTTCAACGCGGACGGCGCCGATTTGAATCGCTCGTTCCCCGATTTTACGAGCGATAACGTGAACACGACCGACAACCGCGAGCCCGAAGTTCAGGCGATGATGAAGTTCGAAGCCAAACATCACTTCAAGCTTTCGGCGAATTTTCACGGCGGATCGGAAGTGGTGAATTATCCTTGGGATACGTCATCGGATCCGCATCCGCAAGACAATCTGGTTCGACAGCTGAGCCTCGATTATGCTCAGCGGGTTCCGTACATTTATAATTCGACCGAATTCGAGCACGGCATCACCAACGGATATGCCTGGTATGAAGTCGACGGCGGAATGCAGGACTGGAGCTCGCATTGGTATAACGACCTTCAAGTCACGATCGAGGTGACGGAAATCAAATGGCCGTCGTACTCGACCGTCGAGGGGACGTATCAAGCCAATCGGGACGCGTTGCTGGCGTTCATCGAAGATATTTCGCAAGTCCCTTGAAACTCGCGTCTAAAAAGGCTCGCAGTATCGTGGTCGTGGTGACGACCTATAATAATCCGCGCAGCCTTGAGCTTTGCTTGCTGTCGTTTTTGAATCAGACGGCCCAGAATTTCGAGATTTTCGTCGCCGACGATGGGTCCGGCGACGAAACTCGCGATTTGCTTCAAAAGCTCAAGCAAGAGTGTTGGTTTCCGATTTATCACATCTGGCACCCCGACCAGGGATATCGCAAGGCCAAGATCAACAACACGGTCTTTCGACAGCTCGATTCCGAACAGTATCCCGTCGTGATTTGCATTGATCACGACGTCATTGTTCACCATCGATTCGTCGAAGATCATTACCGGGCGCATGAACGCGAAGATTTCGGTCCCTTGCTCTTCATGGGGAGGCGGGTCGATCTGAGCCCCGAGATGACGGCAAAAATCACGCCCGAGAACGTCGATCATTTCAATCGCGGGTTGACGTTCGATTTGTGGAAGTCGGGCTTTCGCGGCGAAACTCGGAACGTTTTT
>Ga0164242_10005204_pt1 | contig 14500 bp, 13 predicted proteins | sample OricomgcompostMG_FD_108783 | JGI IMG/M metagenome (GOLD analysis project Ga0164242, IMG submission 108783) | Miracle-Growth compost microbial communities from Emeryville, California, USA - Original compost - Miracle growth compost (MG) ... | reverse complement strand
TGCGTTCGCGGCATTCGACCTGACCGGAGCCCGGTTGCCGGACCTGCTGGAAAGGCTGGTCATGACCGATATTCGCTTGATGCGCGAGAGCGATGCCGTACGCAGCATGATCGAACATATCGATTGTCATGTCCTCCATAACGGGGCGGAGCACGTCACCCTGCTTGCGCCTCGTTCGTTCGCAGCTTCGCTGCACCACGCTCTGGTTGCCGCTGCGACGAGCGTTTTCGGCAGTTGAGCCGGCAGCGGCAAAATGCGCATTCGGCGAAATTCCCGGCTTGTCAGTTCCGGGAAGAAATAGTTTAATTGTAAAATAATTATCGTCAGTAGTCGGCGGCTTGCGGTAAATGCGCCCGTCTGTGTCGCCGGCCAGATCCGGAGACACGTCATGAATCTTGCCAGACCAGCGGCCGCTGAGCCGGTCGATACCGTCTTTCCGATCGACGAGGTGCGAGCGCAGTTTCCCGCGTTGAGCGCGTCGGGCAACTTCATTTTTCTCGACAATGCCGGCGGCGCGCAGGTGCCTCAGTGCGTCGTGGATGCCGTCTCCCGGCACTTGGTCGAAAGGAACGTCCAGCGGGGTGCGAGCTACCGTCATTCGCAGGGCGTCGATCGGACCGTGGCGGACGGCCGCGTCAGCGTCGGCCTGCTCGTCAACGCTTATCGACCGGAAGAGATCGCTTTCGGGTTGAACGCCACGTCCTTCATCCGTCTCGTCAGCCTCGGCATCGCGAAGATGCTCGGCGAACGCGACGAGATCGTCGTCACCGACATGGACCACGATGCCAACATTGCGACATGGCTTGCGCTGGAATCCGACGGGGCGAAGATCGTCTGGTGGCGGATGCGCGAGGACGGACGGCTCCATGTGGAGGATCTGCGCCCGTTGCTCAACGAGCGGACCCGGCTCGTTGCCTGCACGGCGACCGCCCATTCCATCGGAACGATCGTCGACGTCGCTGAAGTCGGCAGGCTCGCCCATGCTGCCGGGGCCGAGGTCTTCGTCGACTGCGTGCATTTCGGGCCGCATGGCCTGATCGACGTTCAGGCCTGGGATTGCGACTATCTCGTCTGCTCCGGCTACAAGAATTTTTCACCGCATATGGGCTTTCTATGGGGCAGGTATGAGACGCTGCGCCGATTGCCGACATTCCGTGAGGATTTCATACCCGATCTGCCCCCCTACAAGATCGAGGCCGGAACCTTCACGTATGAAAATGTTGCGGGCATGGACGCCGCGATCCACTATCTCGAAGCGCTCGGCCGGCGGTTTCTTCCCGCCGGCAATCATGGGCGGCGCGAGGCGATCGTGTCGGCGATGGGGGCGATCCGGGCCTATGAATTGACCCTGGCGCGCAGGATGCTTGCGGTTCTGAAGAGCCATGGCGCGGTGATTTACGGTGTCGACGACGAAGCCGAAATCGAAAGCCGCGTGCCCACCTTCTGCTTCAATATTCCGGGCGTGACACCGCAGCACATCGCTGCCGAGATGGGCAAGGCCGAGATCGGCACACGCGACGGCCATATGTACGCCCCGCGACTGATGAAGCGCCTTGGCTTGTCCATGGAGACGGGCGCCATGCGGGTTTCGCTCGTCCATTACAATACGGCCGAAGAAGTCGATCGCTTCGGAAGCGTTCTCGGCGACATTGTCGCGAAGGCCGGCTGATAAGGCAGCGGATGCGCCCCGCGTGACGCTACCTAACGTGGGGCACGCGCCATGCGGCGCTCGAAGAGTGCGACGACACGCACCATCGGCCACAGGATGACGAGATAGATGATCGCCGCGGCGATCAGGGGCGAAGGATTGGCCGTCAGCGCCTGCGCATCGGTCGCCTGCTTCAGCAGGTCGGGCATTGCGACGACGGAAGCAAGCGAAGTGTCCTTGGCCACCGCCACGCAGTTGCTCGTGTGGGGAGGGGTCGCGATCTTGAGCGCTTGCGGCAAGATCACTTTCCACAGGATCAGCGGAAAATGCATGCCGAGCGCCCGGGCGGCCTCCGTCTGCCCCGCCGGAATGCCCTGGATGCCCGCCCGAAATACTTCTGCGGTGAAGGCACCGAGCACCAGAGACAGGCCGAAGACAGTCGAGACGAAGGACGAAAGCCGGACGCCGATGAAGGGCAGGGCATAGTAGATCAGGACCAGCACCACGAGCGTCGGTATCGAGCGGAAGATGTCGATCACCATCACTGCCGGTATCGAAAGCGGCTTCGGCGCGAACAGGCGCAGGATACACAATACGATCCCGAGGAGCGATCCGAAGACGATGCTCGCGAGCGCGAGCAGGATCGTGTTCTTGAGTCCCTGGATGAGCATGGGAAAGACCTGCACCATCACCTGGGTGTTGAGAAAGGTGTCGACGAAGCTCATGGGGACCGCCTGTGGGTGTCGCGCCCGGCATTCGTTGTGCCGGACGCGACGCTCGGTTATTGGGCGTGCGGAAGGGGGGCGACCTTGACGGTCGAGGAGTCTTTCGGCGGGGCGACCCCAAGCCACTTCTTGTAGAGCGCGGACAGCGTTCCATCCTTCTTGAGCGCGCTGATCGCATCGTTCACCTTGCCGAGCAGCGGCGCGTTCTTCGGCAGCATGATGCCGTATTGCTGCCCGGTCTTGATGCGTGCGACGACGTGCATCGTCGGCATCTTCTTGAAGGCCCAAAGGAAGCCGGCGACATCGCCGATGCCGCCCGCGACGCGCCCCGACTGAACGTCGAGCAACAGGTTCTGCTGGCTGTCGTAGCCCTTGTAATCGGCGATCCCGTAATCCTTGGTATGCTCCTTGATCCACGCTTCACCGGTCGAGGCCGAGATTGCGCCGATGGCCTGGCCCTTCATGTCGGCAAGGCTCTTCATCTTGGAATCGTTGTTGGCGATCAACGCCATGTCCGTGTCGTAATAGCCTTGCGTAAAGGATTGTCCCTTCAGGCGCTCATTGGTGATCGATATGCTCGAGATCGCCATGTCGATGCGGTGCGAACTGACTGCGGCGAAGAGGGCCTGGAATCCGAGATCCTGGAACTTGACCTCGTCTCCGAGCTTTTTCGCGATGTCGTTGACGAGATCCACCTCGAAGCCGGTGAAGGAACCGTCCACCTGCTTGACTTCCCACGGCGGGTTGTTGGGATAAACGCCGACATTCAGCGTCTCGGCGCCGGCGAGCGTTGGACCGGCCAGGAAAAGCCCCATTCCCAGAACCGCAAGCATCAGTCTTTTCATTGTCACCTCCTCTGGAAATTACTGTTGAATCAGTCTTGGCGGTTCCGCCGCCTCGGTCTTTCCATCTTGAGATACCACCCGCCGTCGATCGAGAAGGCGCCTGTTCATCCTGTCGCTTCCTGCGGAGGCCCGCTTCCGTCGGGCTCGCCCGCAAACGAGGCGACGGTCGCGAGCGCCCCGTCCAGCGCCTTGCCCTTCTCGTCCTTAAGGGCTGCTTCCCGCAGGCGTCGCAGCCAGGCGGCCGCGTCGCGCCGCCCCTCGATCATCGATAATGCGCCGACGACCCGATCGTATTTCGACAGGCCCCGGACATGCGTGTCGCTGTAGCCCTTGATCAGGCGGCGGCACTTCAGGATTTCGACTGCAAGATCGTAGTCGGTCGCCACGCGCGCCAGCGCGGCCCCGTACCATTCCGCGATGTGGTCGCTCTCGATCGCGTGGCGAAGCAACGAGCGGCGCCAACGCCGGAGGCCGGCGATCATCCAGAGCGTCGAAAAGCCGACCAGGCCATCGGTGCGGATATGCCGCCCCTTGTCGAGCCGCTTCGCCAGCCAGCGCGAAATCCCGGGGCTGGATCTGACCCGTCGCCCCATCCCCGCCGGCAAGGTGCCACAAAATTCCTCCAGCCGGGGGTGAAAATATTCCGTAACGTGGAGCACATCCTGTTGATCCACGCCCACCTCAAATCGAACGCGCGCCGAGCGGGCCGATCGCGTCTTGAGGTCGGCCACGCGAATGATGTCGTCGTAGCACATCGCGTTGGCCAGATATTTGGCAGCGTTCTTCGACAATTCGTATCCGTGCGTCGCGCCGTCGAGAACAAGCGCCTTGTCCAGTCGATCGAGATATTCGCCGGCATATTCGAGGTCCTGATAGTCGGCGACCTTGCGCGCTCCTAGTTCGGCCATTTCCTGCACGGGAATCGGCATATGCGCGATCCGGTCGCGGACTTCCTGCCAGGCATGGAGCAGGTGAGGGGCGCCCGTTGCAGAAGCGAGATTGCCGTGCGCGTTTGCCTTGTCTTCACTTTCGGGTTGGCCGCCGAGCGGCAGTGCCGCTTCCCTCGGCTTTTCCGATACCGGCGGGGCCGCCGTCCCGGATGCGGATCCCAGCCGGGCCTGTTCGCAAGCCCTTTCGAATGCGGCAAGGCTCGCCTCGACGCCGCGACCGGAACCGCGGATCGTTTCCTCGTATGTCTCGCGCGCAAAGGGCAGGACGCCCGATCCTGCAAGTGCTCCGAAGAGGCTGGCTGAAATGACGCTGCCGGCCTCGACGGCGATCTTTTCCATGTCGAACGAGATGAAGGCCTTGGAAGCCTTTCGAGCCGCCTCGTTGACCTCCTCGGAATCGCCGCGTCCGTCTCCGGGGACGATCTTTTCCGATACAGCAGCGATTCTGTGCGCCGACGCTATCAGCGTCGTGCGATCGGGTGTCACGAAGCCGCGCATGATCGCGCGTCCAGCTTCCATCAGCTCGGCAGCGATCAGCACATCCACGTCGCCGGGAGCCGGCGAGAGCGAGAAGACGGGCGCCCGGCCGCGATCGGGGCACATCTCGATGTAGTAGATGGTTGCCCCCGTGCGCTGCGCAACGCCTGCGACAGACGTGGATTGGGCACGGTATCCGTTGCGTTCTGCGACTTCGACAATCCAGTCGGTCAGAACGCCGCCGCCCTGGCCCCCGACCGCCAATGTGGCAATGCTGATGATGCGATCGTCTTTGACGGTCTCGGACGTTGCGGCGAACGGTGCGTTCATCTCATCACTCCGCGAAAATCAGGCGGCGGCTGTCGCGCCGGCGCTGGAGCCACGCGATCAGCCGCCGGCGGAGGCGGTCCGCAAGGCGTTCAACTTTCGTCGGGTTGTGCACCGTGTCCGCGCGATAGAAGGACGGACAGAGTACGGCGGCGTCGGCGACCTCGCCGCAATTGCCGCAGCCGACGCAGGTATGGTCGATATGGGCGACCGGATCGTCCCGCAGCGGATCGTCGAGCGACTTGACGGAGAGCGAAGGGCAGCCCGAAAGCCGCATACAGGCGTGATCGCCGGTGCAGATGTCCTCGTCGACGCCGAAACGCGGCTTCACCACGCGCTCACCGCCCTTGATGGCCTTCTGGATGAGCGGCCGCTCCCTGCGCTGGCGGTTGAGCATGCATTCCGACGAGGCGACGATGACTTTCGGTCCCTTTTCGGGCGTGGTCAGCGCCTCTTTCAGCGTGTCCCTCATCCTCGTGACGTCGTAAGTGCGGTCGACCTGACGGACCCACCGGGCTCCCATGCCTTTGACGGCCGCGGTGATCGGATGCTTCGTCGATTTGGACTTGTTGCTGGCGCGCGAGGACAGGATGTCCTGCCCACCGGTCGCCGCGGAGTAGTAGTTGTCGACGATGACGATCACACCGTCATTCTGGTTGAAGACCGCGTTGCCGACGGAGGACGTAAGCCCGTTGTGCCAGAAGCCGCCATCGCCGACGAAGGAGATCGATCGGCGCTTGGCTGCCGGCGAATTGAAGGCCGAGGCCGACGCGGGACCCAGGCCGTAGCCCATCGTCGTCGCGCCGAGCTCGAATGGCGGCATGATGGAGAACAGATGGCAGCCGATGTCCGAAGCGACATGATGCTCGCCGAGTTCCTGTTCGACGAGTTTCGTCGCCGCGAAGATCGGCCGTTCGGGGCAGCCGGTGCAAAAGCCGGGCGGGCGACCCGGCACCGCCGCTGCGAGATTGGGCAGTTCGATCGGTTGCCCCGGCTCGTTCGGCGCGCGGTGCTTGTCCGACAGCATCTCCGGCGAGAAATCGCGGATGAAGGCGCCGACGCCGTCCAGCATGACCTGGCCGGTGTATTCGCCGGCCATCGGCAGGTAATCCTTGCCTGCAAGCCTGATCGAAGCACCCGACTTGTAGAGCATGGTCGCGAAGGCCTGCTCGATGTAGTTCGGCTGGCCCTCCTCGACGATGAGCACGGCATCCTTGCCACCGCAGAAATCCAGGAACTCGTCGTCGATCAACGGATAGACGGCATTCAGCACATAGAGCGGCACCTCCGTGTCGCCGTAGATGTCGGCGAGGCCGATCCGTTGCAGGGCGCGGATCACGCTATTGTACATGCCGCCCTGCATGACGATGCCGATCTTGCCGGTTTCGGGCCCGAAGAACTCATTGATCTTCTGCGCGCGGATGAAATCCACCGCGGCCGGCCAACGTTTCTCGATCTTCTCTTTTTCGTGCAGGAACGAGGCGGGCGGCAGTACGATGCGCCCCGTGTCGCGCCGCGGCGCGTCGAGTGCGTCGGCGACCGTCATGGGTGGACGCTGGTTGTCTTTCGTCTTGAACGTTCCGTGGACGTGGCAGCAGCGGATGCGCACCTCCATCATCACCGGCGTGTTGGAAGCTTCCGAAAGCTCGAAGCCGTGGCGAACCGTCCTGACGATGGTCGGCAGATCGGGGCGGGGATCGAGCAGCCAGACCTGGCTTTTCATGGCGAATGCGTGGCTACGCTCCTGCATGATGGACGAGCCTTCGCCGTAATCCTCGCCGACGATGATCAGTGCGCCGCCAGTCACCCCGCCAGACGAAAGATTGGCCAATGCGTCAGAAGCGACGTTCGTGCCGACCGTCGACTTGAAGGTGGCCGCGCCCCGGATCGGATAGTGGACGGAGGCGGCCAGCATGGCGGTCGCCGTCGCTTCGGAGGCACTTGCCTCGAAGTGCACCCCCAGTTCACCGAGGATGTCCTGAGCGTCGGAGAGGACGTCCATCAAATGGCTGATCGGCGCACCCTGATATCCGCCGACATAGCCGACGCCGCATTCAAGCAAGGCCTTGGTAATGGCGAGTATTCCCTCGCCGTTGAATTCCTCCCCGTCGCCCAGACGAAGCTTCTGGACTTCCTTGGCAAATGAACGCTCGGCCATGGTCGCCTCCTTGTCTAATGCCGTCGCTTGCGGCGGTCAGAACTCGTGCTGTCGAATGTTTATGAGCATCCGGTGCAGTACGGACAGAAACGTTGCATATTCCCTGTCGCTCACGCCCTCGAACATCGAACTGAAGGCACCCCACATCGTCGGCCACATCTCGTCGAAGAGGTTGCGGCCGGCCGCCGTGATGTGGATGCGACGCACCCGGTTGTCCTTGTCGCGCGCCACCCGCCGCACCCAGCCTTTTGCCGCCATGGCATCCAGCGTCCGGCTCATGGTCGACTGCTCGATCACCGTGTAGACGGCGAGCTCGTTGACGCTTAGCCCGTCGGCAACCGCGAGCACGGCAAGCGCGCGCATCTGCGGCGTCGACAAGTTGCGCGCCTTCAGCGCATCGCGAACGGTTGCATTGTATCGCCCCATGATGCGGTTCATGAGATAGGGGGCGAACTGCTGCAGCCCGATCTCGCCGATCGAGTGGACGCTGCCGGCCGCGACCGATGGCGCCAGCGCCGACGGACGGCTCTCGCCCGCGATGTCATCGACCTGCGTCACGGCTTCGTCCCGTCGCCTAGTCCCTGGCGACAAGCGCCAGAACACGCGTTGGACTGCCCGTGCCGTGCTCGATCTTCAGCGGCGCGGCAATCAGGATCGCGCCCTTGGGCGGCAGCCTGTCGAGGTTGCAGAGGCTGGCGAGCCCGTAGCGATTGTTCTTGTGCATCAAATTATGGGCGGGGAAGGGGATTTCCATTCCGGCCGCCTGGCCCGCATCGGTTCCGATGCACTCCGTACCCCAGCCGGCCGCCCCCTTGGATATGATGTACTCGATGCAGTCGGCACTGGGGCCGGGTGAATGCGGTCCCTTCTCGTCGGCATTGAGGAAGGTCTCTTCAGAGCCGTTGCGCTTGTACCAGTCGGTGCGCATCACGACCCATTCGCCGGGCTTGATCTCGCCGTGCTCGGCCTCCCAAGTCTTGACCGCTTCGGCGGTCAGCAGAAAATCGCTGTTTTCCGACGACTCCTTCGAGCAGTCGATGACATTGACGGGGGCGACGAAGCTTTTCGCGGGGATCGTGTCCGTCGCACCGTCCGGATAGTCCTTGCCGGTGATCCAGTGATGCGGCGCATCGAAATGCGTGCCGGAATGCTCTCCGAGCTTGAGCCAGTTCCATGCCCACCATGGACCGTTCTTGTCGTATTCGGAGATCTTGTGGATTTCGATCGGCGGAGTATCGACGGCAAGTTCCGGCGGTAGTTTGAGCAGCGGGGTATCCGGGCCGAGAACGGCCGCGAGATCGACAACCTCGACTTTCCCGCTCAGCAGCAATCCGGCCAGATCGGCCAATGTGTCCTTCGTGCTCATGCTACTCCTCCTTCAAATCTGTTCCCTTGCGTCCGGTCGCGCCTTGTTTCGACAACGCTAACACGGAAATATGCATCGGCAAGCACGTCGATGCCTTTCGATGGAGTTATTTTAAGTACGAAATTTCCTGGCTGTCTATGCCGAACTGGACGAATGCACCCGGATTGCTGACACCCGGCCGATTTCGCAGCGTCGCTTACGCGTGGGCCGTCGTCGGGTCTGCATGTGAATTGCCGCCAATATATGCAAATGAATATTATTTCATCAGAGGGCGGAAATTCGATCGCCCTTGCGCATGCTTTTCCTCGAAGAGAGTTCAGCCACGCTCAAGACCGCAGTCCCGCTTGGCGCAGAAGCGGCAGCACCCGGTCGCAGAAGAACGGAAGCTCGTGTGTGTAGTTCACGAAGGAAAGGGCGATGCCCGAATAGCCGGCGGCGCTGATGTGCGCTATTTCGTCGACAATCTTCTCCGGTGTACCGACCAGCGGATAGCTGCCCGCGCCGCCTGCGAAGCGTTGGCGGTATCGGTCATAAGCGCTGCTGTCGTGGGAGGAGGAAAACTCCTTCTTGCCGGCCATATGCGTATCCACCGCCGCGTGGTCGGCTTCGTGGACGGCATATCGGTTGTAGTAGGCATCGGCCTCGGCTTGCGTTTCGCGGCAAACGACATGGCAGACGGTGTAGAGCCCGATCTCGCGCCGATGCGCCTTTGCCCGCTCCTGCATTTCCGCAACGTGGCGGGCGCCGTCGTCAATTTCGCTGAAGGTGGTGAAGAGATATTCGCAGTGCGCGGCGGCGAATTCCCGCCCGGGCGCGCCGAAGGCGGCGTTCATCGTCACCGGCCGGGGAAGCTGAAGGCTCGCAGGCCGGCTGACGACGTTCTTCAATCGATAATAGCTGCCGTCATGGTCGAATGGTTCATTCGAGGCGTAGCACTTCTCCATGATCTCCAGCCATTCGGCCGCCTGATCGTATCCGCGCTCTCCCAGCGCGACGCCGAACATGGCGAACTCGGCCGGATTCCAGCCGCAGACGATATTCAGCCCGGCCCGGCCCTTGCTGATGTGATCGACGGTCGCCAACGCCTTGGCTGCGTAAAGCGGATGCATCACCGGCACATGGACAGTCATGAACAGGCCGATCTGTTCGGTGAGGGCGGCGAGTGCTGCGGCCCAGGTAAACGTCTCGAACGACCATTCCCGTACTTTCGTCCGCCCGCCGAATCCTTTCCACCGCGCGATAGGCAGCATGAATTCGATGCCCGCCCGATCGGCAATCTGCGCCGCCGTCACGTTGTCGTCCCACCCGGCGCTCCACCGATCCTCAACAGTGGTAATGGCAAGCCCTCCATCGGCATTGGTCGAAAAGACGCCCAACTTCAGCCTGTTGGACCCTTTGAGCGGATGAGGCTTGATCATCGGTTTCTCCTGCCTTCGTTCGCCCGGCGCCGCCTGCCGCGCGCGTCGGCTTCCGTTGCTTCATCTTGCAATTCGGCCGCCCTGACTTCCAGGAAGGCCGTCTCGGCATCGAACATGAATTTCATCATTGCATCGCCGGCCTTGAGTGCGTCGCCCTTCATGAAGGCGCAGTGGATGGCTTCGAGCCCTTCGGCGTAAATGTGACGATGCACGGGATGCTCGAACGTGCCGCGGCGGATCGTCATGAACTGATCCATGAAGCGCGCGATCGTGTCGGCGAGCTTGCGATTGACGACGGCCCCGAGCCATGCGCTCCGGAAAGCCACGTTCGCCCGCATCAGGTCGGGGAGATCATCGGCCAAAAGCGCGGCCCGGATGCGAGTGATCGCCTCGGTGAGTTCTCGGCGGGTACCGTCGGTCATGTTGGCGGCGGCGCTCGCTGCCGCGCGCGGCTCCAACTGCCGGCGGACTTCGCAGAGATCCGATATCTCGTCGAGAGCCAGCGATGGGATCGCGAAGCCCCGCGTCGTCGCTACGAGGTAACCCTCGGCGGCAAGCCGCAGCAACGCCTCGCGAGCAGGTACGCGTGAACTTCCGAATTCACCGGCGATGTCGGTGTCGACGAACCGGCTGCTGGCTGCAAAGCGCCCGGTTCTCAAACCGTCGAGAAGGTTTGCATGGATCCGCTCAGCGTGGCTGAATGGGCGCATGGACATTCAGACGACCCTCGATTTCGTATACAGATATATTGCAACCCGACCCAAAAAGATACCAATGGTGTGGTTTTGTCCGAATCTACCATGATAATCGTATACGAAACAGAGGCTCCGCGGCCATGAAGACGAGCTTTAGAAACCGGGTACGAAACGGCGAGGTCACAATCGGCACCTTCGTCGCCATTCCCCATCCGGTGGCGGTGGAGGTTTCTGCTTCGGCCGGATTGGATTTCGTTTGTATCGACTGGGAGCATTCTCAAATCGACGAAGGGCGCATCGAGGATCTGGTCCGGGCAGCCGATGTGGTCGGGACGCCGGCGATCGTGCGGGTGCCGGGCCACGCGCCCGAGCCGATCGCCTCCGCGCTCGATGCGGGAGCGGCGGGCGTCCTGGTCCCGCGCGTCTCCAGCGCGGCCGAGGCGCAGGCGGCTGTTTCCGCCGTGCGGTATCCGCCGGTCGGCATGCGGGGAGCCGGCCCCGGGCGGGCTTCGCGATACGGTTACGACATTGCTGGCTACATCGCCGAGGCCAACGCCTCTCTGGTCCTCGCCATTCAGGTGGAGACCGCCGCTGCCGTCAAGAATATCGACGAGATACTGGCGGTCGAAGAAATCGATCTCGTATTCATTGGCCCCGGCGATCTGGCCGTGTCCCTCGGTGTTACCGGGTCGGAGGGCCGCGAACGGCTCGATGGCGCGATCCTCGAAGTCGTCGACGCTTGCCGTGCGGCCGGCAAGGCTGTCGGCATGTTCCGGCCGGATGCGAGCGACATCGGGCGCTGGTGCGAGAAGGGCGTCAGCTTCTTCATAATCGCCTCCGACACGATGTTCCTGGGAAAGGCGATTGCCGATTGTCGCGCACAAGTCGCGCCGATGGATTCCCCTGCCGAGGAGGACTGATTTCTCGCCGGACGTTGGTAAAGCGACGCGTTCGCGGCCGTCCTTAGCAGGACTCAGACGGCTGGCCGCACCACTTCGGTCAGCATTGGATAGTGGAAATTTCCACCTTCGTAGGGCGGGAACTTCGCGAAATCGGCCCGCATCTCGTGACGGACGGGTGAATGCAGGGCGTCCGTCAAAGCCTGCGGGCTGTCAAAGAGCAGGCGATTACGCTGGATGTGATTGACACGGGGCCACGGCATGGCATCGACCCAATCGATCCGTGAGAGGATTTCGATCTCGCGCACATCCGGAAACCGGGCCATGAGCGGTGGGTGATTGGCCACATAGAAGGCGAGCCACGCGTTCAAATCCTCGGCTGGACCGGGATAATGAACGACGAAGCTGCATGCAGTCGGTGAAACGGGCGCCTCTTCGATGACCGGAAAGGAACGGTTCAACATCGCCTGTTGGGAGGCTTTCGCATGCCTGAGCGATGGAAGCGCGTTTCCTTCCGAAAACGCCTTGAGGGCCCCGGCGGGGCCGATCGCGGCCTCCAGATCCTCGATCCTCTCGAAATAAAGCTGCATGCCGAGGAGCGGCGGCGCCCCGTCGTCGGTATAGATGTCGCTGGCGATGGCGGGCGTGTAGATATGGGCCTTCGACAGGCCAGCCAGTCCTCCGAGGCAATTGCGCAATAGGCCAATCTCTTGCGCTGCGACGCGAGCGGACGGGTCGTCAGGCTTTTCGAAGAATGCGAGATAGCAGAAGCGCATTGCAATCCTTGTCCGCTCTAGTCGGGGATGATCGCTGTGGCCTCGATTTCGACCAGCGCATCCGGCTCGACAAGATCGGCGACCTGGACAAGCGCCATCGCCGGATAATGCCGGCCGAGGAGGGATCGGTATACCGGCGACAATTCCTTTAGCGAGGACCTGTATGTGTCGATGCTGCGTACATACCAGGTGAGGCGGGCTATATGCTCCGGACGCGCGCCGGCCTCCGCCAGGACGGCGACGATGTTGCGCAAGGTCTGCCCGGCCTGGGCGACGAAGCCCGACGCCAGCTTTTCGTCGGCGTCCCATCCGATCAGGCCGCCGGTAAGCACCATGGTGCCGTGGCCCATGATGCCGTTGGCATAGCCGCGCGGTTGCTTCCAGCCGCTTGGCTGCAAGACCTGCAGCGGCGTTTCCGATCCCGCGCCCTTCCTGCCGGCCGTCACGAAGTTGTTCAAGTTTCCATCTCCTCTGCCGCCGTCGCCCTGCGTGACGGGAAACGGTGCTTCCCGGATCCCCTGTCGACGGAGCTCATGTGCCGCTGCCTTGCGTCAGCAACTGGCGAGCGATGATCAGCTTTTGCACCTCGCTCGCGCCTTCGTAGATTCGCAGGGCCCTGATGTCGCGATAGAGCATCTCCGGCACGGAGCCGGCCCGCACGCCTTCGCCGCCATGAAGCTGGACGGCGCGATCGATGACTTTCTGGGCATTCTCCGTCGCGACCAGCTTGGCCATCGCCGCCTCGCGCGTGATTCGGGAAGCGCCCCGATCCCGTGTCCAAGCCGCCCGATAGACCAGAAGCGCCGACGCATCGATCTCAGTCGCCATATCCGCCAGCGCCACTTGCGTCAGTTGCATGTCGGAAAGAGGCGCACCGAAGAGCTTTCGCTTTTGCGTCCGTTCCAGCGTGACGTCCAAGGCGCGCCGGGCAAATCCAAGTGCGGCCGCTCCCACCGTGGAGCGGAAGACATCGAGAGTCGCCATGGCGATCTTGAAGCCGTCGCCGGCTGCGCCGATGCGATTCGCGGCCGCAACGCGGCAATTGTCGAAGCGCAGCCGCGCCAACGGATGCGGCGCCACGACGTCCAACCGCTCGACGATCGTCAGGCCCTCAGCGGATGCGGGCACGGAAAAAGCCGAAAGGCCGCGAGCGCCCGGCGCTTCACCGGTGCGGACGAAAACCACGTAATTGTCGGCTATGCCGCCGTTCGAAATCCAGGTCTTCTCCCCGTTGAGGATGAACGTACCGTCTCCGTCCGGGGTAGCCGACATCGAAATCTGCGCCACGTCGGACCCGGCCTCCGGTTCGGTCAGCGCGAAAGCGGCGATCGTCGCGCCTTCACGCACGCCCGGGAGGATGCGAGCTTTCAATTCCTCGCTGCCGCCGAGCGTGATCGAACCGGTTCCGAGGCCCTGCATCGCGAAGGCGAAGTCAGCAAGTGCGTCGAACCGCGCGAACGTCTCGCGCAGGATGCAGAGGGAGCGTACGTCGAAGCGGCCGTCCTCCGGCGCGGCATAGCGCAGGAAGCCGGCTTTCCCCATGGCGGCGACGAGCCGGCGGCAACTCGCGTCGATGTCGCGATGATCGACGAGATCGGCGATCTTCTCCGCAGCCCACCGTTCAGCCTGCTCGGCGAGGGCGGCATGTCGCGCTTCGAAAAACGGCCAGTCGAGAAAGGATCGATCCGGCATTTCAGTTGCCCTCGAAGACGGGCTTCTGTTTTGCGGCAAAGGCTTCGAAGGCGCGCCTGAAGTCGCCCGTCTTCATGCAAAGCGCCTGAGCGATGGCTTCCGCGTCGATCGCCTCCTCTATTCCCATCGCCCATTCCATCTGCAGCATCCGTTTGGTGACGGAATGGGCGTAGGTCGGGCCGTCGTTCAGCGCAGCGGCAAGGTCTCCGGCGGTCGCGAGCGCGTCTCCCTTTGCCGTCACCCGATTGAAGAATCCCCAACGCTCGCCTTCTTCCGCGGTCATGAAGCGGCCCGTATAGAGCAACTCCGATGCACGCCCTTGTCCGATGATCCGGGGAAGCATGGCGCAAGCACCCATGTCGCAGCCGGCTAGGCCGACGCGGCTGAAGAGAAAGGCGACCTTGGCGCCTTCGCCGGCGATACGCAGATCGGACGCCATGGCGATGATCGCGCCAGCACCGGCGCAGATCCCCTCGACCGCGCTGACGATCGGCTGCCCGCAGGCGCGCATCTCCTTCACGAGA
>Ga0164242_10005203_pt1 | contig 14500 bp, 11 predicted proteins | sample OricomgcompostMG_FD_108783 | JGI IMG/M metagenome (GOLD analysis project Ga0164242, IMG submission 108783) | Miracle-Growth compost microbial communities from Emeryville, California, USA - Original compost - Miracle growth compost (MG) ... | reverse complement strand
TTGGATGTGGATACCATAGAGTGGTTACAAGATTTCTTTTCTACTCAAAATACCACACTCCTCATGGTTACCCACGATCGGTATTTCCTGGAAGCGGTAACGAATGAAATTGTTGAACTTGATAATGCCAACCTTTATAGATACCAAGGCAACTACAGTTATTTCCTGGAAAAAAAGGCAGAAAGGCAAGCTATATCCTTGTCTGAAACGGATAAAGCCAAGAACCTTATGCGTAAGGAACTGGACTGGATAAGAAGACAGCCAAAAGCAAGGGGAACAAAGGCAAAGTACAGGGTCGATGCTTTTGAAGATTTAAAAGTAAAAGCAACCACCCAACAAAAAGAGCAAAAAATTGAATTACAGGTAAGGACATCCAGACAAGGGAAAAAAATAATCGAGATTGACACTATCTCAAAAGCTTTTGGGGACAAAAAACTTATAGAAAATTTCTCCTATATTTTCAGGAAACATGAAAAAATAGGAATCGTTGGCAAGAATGGTACGGGGAAATCTACTTTCCTTAATTTGATAACCGGAAAGCTAAAGCCGGATGAGGGAACAATTGCACTGGGGGAAACTACTAAAATAGGCTATTACAAGCAGGAAGGACTTTCATTTAAGGCAGACCAAAGGGTTATAGATATAGTAAAAGAGGTTGCAGAAGTCATTAGCCTTGATAATGGCACAGAAGTTACCGCTTCAAGGTTTTTAGAGTTTTTTGGTTTTAACGCTTCTTTACAATATAGTTTTGTGAAGAAGTTGAGTGGGGGAGAGAGGAAAAGGCTGCAATTGCTGCGAGTGCTAATGGCAAATCCTAATTTTTTAATCCTTGATGAGCCTTCCAATGACCTCGATTTGGTTACCTTGAATGTACTTGAAGATTTTCTTCAAACTTTTGGTGGTTGCCTTTTAGTGGTTACCCACGACCGGTATTTTTTAGATCAGCTTGCAGATCATCTGTTTATTTTTGAAGGGAATGGTGTAATAAGGGATTTTAATGGAAATTATACCGACTACAGAAATTGGGTGGACGAAACGGAAGCTCAAAAGAAACGGGTAAGAGTTGAAAAACCAATAGAAGAAAAACAACAAAAGCAGGAAACTCAAAAAATGAGTTTTAAAGAAAAAAGAGAACTGGAAGATTTGGAAAAAGAAATTCAGCACTTGGAAGATAAAAAGGAAACGTTTATTGGCAAATTAAATGCAGGAGAAGGGAACCATGAGCAGTTGGCAGAATGGTCGGGAAAAATTGAGGCACTCATAGCCGAAATTGAAGAAAAAACTTTCCGATGGATGGAGTTGGGGGAAAAAGCGAATCAGTAGCTTAGGGACTGTTTTATCGAAGTGGCATCCTTCTTCATCCTTTTCTCTTTATGCTTTATATAGAAATTTTACTACTTTCGGAAACCTAAATTTTAAACTTATATTATTTTATGTTAAAACAAGCAATAACCTTTATTACAACCTTATCCATTTTAAGCGGATATGCTCAAACCCCGGGCAGTGAAAATATCCGGTTAAATCAGGTTGGTTTTTATCCGAATAGCCCCAAAGTAGCTATAGTAGTAAATACACCGCAAGCAGAAAAGTTTTTTGTGGTAAGTGAAAGTGGAAAAGACACTGTTTTTTCCGGCACTTTGAAAAAAGCGGGTATTTGGGAATTCTCACAAGAGAGTGTAAGTCAGGCAGACTTTTCTCAGGTGCAAAATGCCGGGAAATACCATCTTTTTGTACCCGGTTTGGGAAACAGCTATTCTTTTAAGATTGGAAAAGATGTTTTACTTAGTCCCGGGAAGGCGAGTTTGAAAGGATTTTACTTCCAAAGAGCTTCTACCGCACTTTCTGAAAAATATGCAGGGAAATGGGCTAGAGCGGAAGGTCATCCGGACGATTCTGTTAAGGTACACAATTCTGCCGCTTCCCCTAATAGACCCACGGGTACTATAATTTCGAGTTCCAGAGGCTGGTATGATGCAGGTGATTACAATAAGTATATTGTAAACTCCGGTATTTCAACGGGGACACTCCTATCTTTGTATGAAGACTATCCTTCCTTTTTTGATACATTAAAAGTTAATATTCCTGAATCGGGTAACAGCATTCCGGATATATTGGATGAGATCCTATGGAATCTGAGGTGGATGATGACCATGCAAGATCCTTCCGACGGAGGCGTTTATCATAAGCTTACGGCTGCCAGTTTTGAAGGTATGGTTATGCCTGAAATAGCAAAAAAACAACGCTATGTGGTACAAAAAGGGACTGCTGCTACTTTAGACTTTGCTGCAGTAACAGCGCAGGCAGCACGTATTTTTAAAAACTTTAATACCCAGTTGCCCGGGCTTTCCGATTCACTTTTAAAAGCTTCTGTGGCTGCTTATAACTGGGCCAAAAAAAATCCGGATAGGGCTTATGTACAAAGTAAACTTTCCGATCCAACAATTCTGACCGGAGAATACGGAGACGGAGATTTTGAAGATGAATTTCAATGGGCAAACCTGGAGTTATTTGTTACAACAGGCGACAAAAAATATTACGACGATGCTCAATTACCTGCTACACTCAGTTCTGCTTTTGGTGTTCCTGCCTGGCCTGTTGTAAATACACTTGGTTTATATAGCCTTGCCAGAAACAGTACCCGATTTTCAAATATGAAAGGCATAGATTTAAAAGCAGTTACTGACCAGATTGTAAAAATGGCAGATCGCTATAAAAACAATGCAGCACAGTCCCCCTATGCAATACCTATGGGAGTGGATAAATCGGACTTTGTTTGGGGTAGTAATTCCGTTGCTGCCAATCAGGGGATTTTATTGCTCAATGCCTATAAAATCACAGGAGATCGTTCTTATTTGAATGCGGCTATTGCTAATCAGGATTATCTTTTAGGAAGAAATGCTACCGGGTATTCTTTTTTGACCGGGTTTGGATCAAAATCTCCTATGAATCCACATCACCGGCCTTCTGTTGCGGATAAGAATAAAGAACCTGTGCCGGGTTTAATGGTAGGCGGTCCTAACCCGGGACAGCAAGATGCCATACATTGCAAAAGGTATAAAGAAGAAAATAAATACCCGGCTACGAGTTATATAGACGAGCATTGCAGCTATGCCTCCAATGAAATTGCGATTAACTGGAATGCCCCTTTTGCTTATGAAACGCTTGCCATAGAGGCGTTATTGGCAGATAAAGGAAAAGATAGCAAGTTGTCCGAAACCAAGGGGACTAAAATGGGTAAAGGCAAGCCTAAAAGTAAAATGAAAAAATAAAGGAGCAAGTTGTCTTTCAATTAAAAAGGAGTGGGAATAGATTTTCCTGCTCCTTTTTTATGACTTGAGCAATACATATTAACAAAATCGGGAAGTAATACGTTAAGTTTTTAAGGTTGATTGGGAAGGATTTGATGTAAAAAATGTTGGTATGAGGGGAAGAAATTCAAATTTTAGTCTGGACAATTCAGTTTTGTTATTTTCTTTGGGTCTTGTTTGGCTTGTTGCGGGGGTATTGGGAAGTACAAAATATTTAAATGGTTCTATAATGGTGTTTTTGATAGGTACTACACTTATCAAGCCTTTTACAAAAGCAATGCGGAGATGTTTGGGGATTCGCATAAAAAGTACAGAGTTCTCCTTAAACTTCCTGACTTGCCTTACAATAGCCAAACCCTTAGGGATACTATTGGTGTTTTTTTTCTTTATTAAAGATATTAATGTTTTTTATCCGGCTTTCGGTTTACTTACGGCTTTGATATTTGTGTCAGCGGCATTTGTTTTAGAATCAAAAATCTATTTTTTGATTGCCGGTTTTTTATTCTTTAGTGCAATATATTCCTGGCTTTATGCTCCCAATTCCTTTGCATTTGATGCTTTTATAAACGGATCTATACTATTGGTTTTTGCACTTATATCCAGAGTTTATCCTATAGTATTAAAATATTTGAGCAAATATGCTTTTCAAAGAGTTACTGTACACTAAAAGTGTTTTTTTTTGTTTAAAAATTTTATAATTCAGGCTTTAGTATAAATTATTGGATTACCAACTATTTTATTTGCCTAAAATATTTTTTAAACAAATATGGGCTTAATAGTTTAAATTAAAACATTTGTTTATTATTCCTTCATAAGCCGGGCTATATTTCTTTTTGCACCATTCCTGTAATTCAATTAATTCTTCTTTAAGCCGTAGTGTATCAATGGCTTTTTTTAATTCTTTTTCAAATAAAAAACGGTCAAAACTTACTTTTTCCAAGACAAGCTGACAAAATTGAAGCATTTTCATAAAAAGTGGTTTTTAAAAAGTAACGTATACTTTCTTTACACATTTTACTTATTTCTGGTAAAGTTTTTCCACCAATTATTATGCGCATTTATATTCCTTAGGATGAAACTAAACAAGCTTTTAGTGGTTTCTATATTTTCTTAATTGACTTAATGAAGATAAAATATCAGTTAGCTCTTATTATTACGGGTATTAGTGTCTTAGTTGCGCTTCTTATAAGCACCTTGTTTTTTTATAGTGTGAAGAAAACAGTAATGCAGCAAACCTTCAATCATCTTGAGGCGATTTCAGAAACGAAGAAAAATAAGATAAATAGTATGATTATGGGAAAACATGAATTGATTTCCGTTTTAGGGAATAAGCGGTTTTTACAATACTATATAGATTATTTAGAAGTAAATAGCCCCCAAAACCATGAAGCACTTTTAGATTTAATGTATTTCTATAAAAATCGGCTTAAAACGGTAAATGAAGTGCATATACTTGATACAAATGGAATTTACATTATTTCGACTGATCCCACTTTCCTACATACTCAATTTAAAAATTGGGATAAAGAGAAACAAAAATATTTGAGAGGCTTGTATGCAAAAGATTTTTTTTATAATAAAACCCAAACCTACAATATTGCTTCGGGAGTACCGCTTATAAGCAATCATAAAACAATTGGAGTACTCCTGGTTTATCAATCCGCAGAGGATATTTTTTCGGTTACACGCGAATATGCCGGATTGAGGAAGACAGGTGAAACAATCCTTGCTAAAAGGGAGGGGAAAACGGGCTATTATCTTTCTCCCTTACGATTTGATCCGGATGCAGTGCGTACACGAAGAACTACTGCGGGAGATTCTGTAATATCGGAAGTCCTTCAGGGAAGCAGAGGGATAATCTGGGGCACTACCGATTACAGAGGAAAGAAAGTTATCGCTTCTGCAAGAGATATTCCTGCTACCAATTGGGTATTGGTAACCAAAATTGATAAGAAAGAGGTTATGAAACCTTTGGTGAGATTACTAAGGGTATTGATTGTTTTAAATCTTGTTGTAATCTTATTTTCCCTGCTGTTTTCCTTTATTATCGCTCAGTTTATAACACGTTCAATTTCTGAACTTGCTCGATCAGCACAACAAATTCAGGAAGGAAATTATCAAGAAAGAGCTTTAGTAAAGGACAAAAATGAGATAGGTGCTTTGGCTTTAACATTTAACCAAATGGCGGATAATCTTGAAAGAAAGATGTTGCAATTAAACAATTCCAATGAATCTCTCAATAAGTTTGCTTATGTAATTAGCCACGATTTAAGAGTCCCTTTAGCATCAATAAAAGGGCTTGTTCAACTATTAGTAAATGGATTTGATGAAAAAGAACCCCCGGAAGGGCAAAAACAAATGCTCACAATGCTTTCTATCAAGGTAAATCAAATGGAGGAAATGATTATAAATGTGTTGGATACTGCTAAAAAAGGCAGTTCTGCCGAGCAGATTAAAGAGCTTATAAATGTAAAAGAACTCATAGAGAATATTATTAATAATATAAGCAATCCTTTGCATATATCCATTATAATTCAAGAACCGCTTCCGGCTATTGTTTATCATAAAACAGCACTTATTCAGATATTTCAAAACCTTATTTCTAATGCAATAAAATATAATGATATGCCCAATGGTTTTGTGCTTATTTCAGGGGAGAAAATGGATAAAAAGATGAAATATTGTGTAAAAGATAACGGTCGTGGTATAAAACCTGAAAACTTAGATAAAATATTTGGAATGTTTAATCGGGTAGATAGTGGAGATTTTAAAGTAGAAAGTTCGGGAATAGGGCTCTCTATCGTCAAAAAACTGGTTACTGAAAATAGAGGGGAAATATGGGTCGAGTCGGTTGAAGGCGAAGGAAGTATTTTTTGTTTTACGGTTCCTGTGGAAAATCCTGTTTTGTAAAACCTCAAAAAGAGTAAAAATAACATAACGAAAAATTTGTATACACAGCGAAATTTCAAGGTACAATTGAACAATTTTCTTTGTACCTTTGTTAACTGGTAATTACAATCCTGGGGCTGCCTGGTTTTGACGGCATGAGTAGTCAGTTGTAAGCATGTCGGGAGTTGTGCGTATTTCCCGTAAATAAAACGTTCAAACCAATACACGGCGAAGATTCTTACGCCCTAGCTGCTTAGTTTTAAGTACCTAGTGTCTCTCCGGTTCCCTGATCTGCCGAACCGGGATAGAGGCATCGACATGCAGATCTGGCTGTTGCAGGGGTTACGATGCATCAGTAAGATAAAGTAACTAAGAGTACCTTATAGGTTGTTCTGCACCTTGGGTATTCCGACAATCCAAGTAGAAATAAACATGTAGAAGGCAGCATGGTTGCCTTGCTCGGACGTGGGTTCGATTCCCACCAGCTCCACCCCAATGGGGATAAATCAGATTTTTTGATTTATCCCCATTTCTTTGTTTCCCCGCTCGAAGTATTCTACTCTTGCTCCTTTCTATTGAGCTTGAAAAATAACCTTAGACTAAAATATTGAAAATAGTATTAAAGTTTTCTTAGCTTTGTAGCGTTTTGGTTCTTCAAAGTATTATCTGCTAAGGAGATTAAAAGGGAATCAGGTGCAATACCTGAACAGTTCCCGCTGCTGTAAGCTCATTAAGACTTTTGACAATGCAGCCACTGTCCGTTTTGACGGATGGGAAGGCAGTCAAAAGAGAGTAAGTCAGAAGACCTGCCAAAAACAACATCATTCATAGCTTTCGGAGAAAAGGCAAAGAATAGCAATCCTTTATTCAGGGCTTCTATCCTTTTTGTTACTTCCATTGTTACGAATGATTAAGTTAAGACTTAATCTTCCGCAATGCTGTTTTTAAAAAATGTTACTTCCATTATTCCTTTTTTACAGGCTGCAACAGCTTTAAAAAACAACTTTTCCATGTGGCGATGCAGCGTACAGACAATCGCTCCGATTCACTATCCAAATTTCACCTCAACTATTATAGCTGTCTATTTTAAGGCTAATAGACTGGAATCAGATCTATCCGGTAATGTTGAAAGATATTTTCAGCTTGGAACAACCCTACGTAATAAATCAAATTAAAATTATAGAATACTATGAAAAAAATCTATCCTACAATGAAAAGTTTCCACTTCCTGCTTTCCGGAGTTTTGCTTCTAACGGGATTTACGTATGCCCAAGGGCAAAATGCTTCCACTTTTGAAAATCTCACACTTTCACCTGAAGGTTATTGGGACGGTTCAGATGGTTCAGGTGGATTTAGCAGCGGCAATGTTTATTTCTATAATAGTTATAATACCGAATATGATTTTTGGTCCGGTGGATTTATTTACTCAAATACTACCGACACAAGCACGGAAGGTTATACCAATGATTTCAGCGCTTTTACCGGAAATGGCTGTAATAAGTCAGAAAATTATGCAGTGGCTTATGGTTCTTCAAGTGTTAGGTTGACAGGAGCTTTGAAAGGAAACAGCATCAATGGTTTTTTTGTAACCAATACTACTTATGCCGCCTTAAGTATGAAAAAAGGGGATGCCTTTGCTAAAAAATTTGGCGGAACTTCCGGAAGCGATGCAGATTGGTTTAAGTTAACAATTACAGGTTACTTGGATAAAATTGCCAAAAGCGATACAGTAGAAGTCTATCTGGCGGATTTCCGTTTCTCGGACAATACGCAGGATTATATTATGGATACATGGAAATGGGTAGACTTGACAAGCCTTGGAAATATAGATAGCCTTGCTTTTTCATTATCATCTTCCGATAATACAGGTGGATATATGAATACGCCCGCTTATTTTGCACTGGATAATTTTAATGACCCATTATATGCCCCTGCTGCCGGAAATCCAGGGACTACTGCTATATACAAAGATAGTTCTGCTTTTATAGCCTGGGCTACGACCTGTACTGTCGATCGTGGTCCACAGAATATTTCCAATATTTCTTTAGGTGATGCTTCCATGGGAGAGGGCACTCAGGTAGTAGGAAAGGCAGGAAATGCAACGGTTGTATCTTTAGGAGATGGTGGCAGTGCTACCTTAACATTTGAAAATCCTATTACCAATGGGCCAGGCAATGATTTTGCTGTTTTTGAGAATGGTTTTGAATCTGGTGGAGCTGCTTATCTTGAATTGGCTTTTGTAGAAGTAAGCTCCGACGGTATCAGCTTTTTTCGTTTTCCCGCTGCTTCCCTAACGGATGAAACAGTGCAGACAGGAAGTTTTGCCCTAACGGATGCAAAAAAAATTAATAATCTGGCTGGAAAATATGCAGCAAATTACGGTACTCCTTTTGACCTTGAAGAATTAAAAAATGAGCCGGGACTGGATATTAATCATGTTACTCATGTGCGGATTGTGGATGCTGTGGGAAGCGTAAATTCTTTATATGCCACCTATGATTCTTATGGAAATAAAGTGAACGATCCCTGGCCAACAAACGGGGCTGCAAGCGGATTTGACCTGGATGCTGTAGGAGTGATTCATACCGCTCTCTCAGCCGGAATTGCAACGGCCTATTTGGATTCCCATATCGGAATTTATCCGAATCCTTCCAATAAAGCCCAGGAGATTACGGTTAGTATAGATTTTCCTGTCAATAATGGTCTATCCGTTCAGGTATTAGACTATTCCGGGAAGTTGATCAAAGAACAAGTTATGAATAACCAGAAAATAAAAATTTCTTCCGAAGGCTTAGTGCCGGGCATGTATTTCTTAAAGGTAGCCAATGAAGGCATGGTATTTACAAAAAAACTTATTATGAACTAATTAAACAATAGATAATTGAAAGTTGAAAATGGACAGTGGACAGAATTTTTATTGTCCAATGTCCATTGAACTAAAAATTACTTAAAGGTTTACTCTCTTCAATAAGTAAAGATCTATAAATTGCAAAAATGGCATTTTTGGAAATAAAGCCTTTATAAACACCATTTTCGAGTACAGGGAGGTTCAATACCTTATTATCTTCAAATTTTTTCATTACTGTTTCCATATCCTCTCCGATATTGGCGTAAGCAAAATCTTTTTGCATGAGGTCTTTTACGAAAACACAGTCATATTTGTCCACCTCAAATATCAGGAAGCGTACTTGATTTAGGTGAATAATGCCCTCAAGCTTTTTATCTTCAGAAAGCACAGGAAATATATCCCTTTTTGAAGTTGCAATGGCCTTTGCAATATCTCTAAGGCATTGATTGGCTTTTATAGGGACAAAATCATATTCGAGTACTTTTCTCATATCCATTAGGCTAAGAACTGTTTTATCTTTATTCTTATCTAAAAGCTGCCCTTTTTCGGCCAGTACTTTTGTGTATATGGTATAAGGGCTAAAATAGCGTGCAAAGAAATAAGATACTGCACATACAAGCATAAGTGGCACAAAAAGAACATATCCTCCTGTTATTTCAGCAATTAAAAAGATAGATGTAAGAGGTGCATGTATAACTCCACTAAGTAAGCCTGCCATGGCTACAGCAATAAAATTGGTCTGATTGAGATGAAAGCTACCAATTGTATTTATTCCAAAAGAGTAGAAAAAGCCTGCCAGCGCACCCGTCATTAAAGAAGTAGCAAAAATACCACCATTACCACCGGAGCCTAGTGTTAGGGCTGTTGCATACCCCTTTACCAGGATAAGTGCTGCTGTAAAAACCAATAAAAACCAAGGCGCTTTTATAAAGGGAAACCCCATGAAACCTTTTGCCATTAATTCATATTGTCCTTTAAGCAAAAGATTTACTGTATTGTATCCTTCTCCGTAGAGCGGTGGAAATAGAAAGATTAGGATCCCAAGAACGAGCCCGCCCAGAAGTGCTTTTTTATATACTCCTTTTTTAGGTTTCATAAAAGCCTCGGTTTTTAACGTAACCTTAGAAACATATACTGCAATAGCACCACAAAAGACACCTAATAGAATGTAAAAAGGAAGTGCTTTTAGTTCCCAACCTCCTATGATAAGATGAAATAAGGGTTTTGAATGTAAGATTTTGGCAATCACCGTTGCAGAAGCTGAGGAAATAAGAAGTGGAATGAAAGCAGGGACTGTAAGTTCGAGGAGCAGTACTTCCATTGCAAAGATTACGCCTGCAACCGGGGCACTAAAAATTGCTGCTACTCCGGCTGCCGTGCCACAAGCAAGTAACAATATACGTTCCTTTGAGGTAAGATGCAGAAAAGTAGCAACATTAGAGCCTATTGCAGAACCTGTAACGACTATAGGGGCTTCAAGCCCGACAGATCCTCCAAATCCTATTGTTAGTATACTGGTTATTATGTGGCTATATATCTTATCCGATGGAATTACTCCTTTTTTTCTTGATACGGAATAAAGGATGCTGCTTATTCCCCTGCCCAGTTTTCCCTCTCGGAATATTTGAACATATAAAACGGTAAAAAAGAGACCAATTAGAGGAAGGAAAAAGAATACATAATTGTGGTATTTTATCTTTAAAAGTTCGGTTAGAAAATGCTCAATCCAAAGAACCCCATTTTTCATTAGTACAGCGATTATCCCTCCCAATGCGCCAATAAGGATACTCAAAAGGAATATAAAGTTTTTATTGCTTATATGCTTTATTCTCCAATTACTGAAATGTCGAAGATGGCTGACTAAAAAAAAATATATATTCTTGTGTTTCCTTACCACAAATAGATGAAAAAATAGTATAATTTATAAACTGCTGCTGTTGGGATTTGTTGAAAGGGTTTTTAGGAGAAATGTGAAGGGTAAATACATCGATAAATGGAGTAATTTATTTTATCTTTTCAACCCAATAGTATAATTATATCTATATATACCAATACAGCCGTTTTTGGTGATTCTTCCCACAGGTGGTGTGTTTTTTATTTAAAAGTAGGAAAAAGAAAAGAAAGGAATTCGTATTTTTAGTGCATTAAATAAACAATATAAATTGGATTTAAGGAATTAATGTGATAGAAAAATTAGGAGCAGGGATGCACAAATTTTACTAAACCTGCTTCATTTTTCTTTTTAATAAGTGTTTATTAATTAATTTCTATTTTATCCGTAATGAAGTTTTTCAAATATGATTAGTTCTATATTACTGGGAAAGTGCCCTCGTTGTCGCAAAGGGAATTTATTTGTAGATAAAAATCCCTATCATTTTAAAAACCTGTCTAAAATGCATGCCACCTGTCCTTGTTGCCAAATGGCAACCGAACCGGAACCTGGTTTTTATTATGGGGCAATGTATGTAAGCTATGGGTTGGGGGTAAGTGTTTTTATTGCTAATTTTATCTTATTAGTGCTTGTTTTCCCTGTTCCAGATTTCGTGTTTATTGCTACAAATACCCTCTTATTGTTGAGTTTGTGGCCCTTCATATTTCGAATAGCCAGAATGGTTTATTTAAATCTTTTTGAAAAATACGATCCTCACGCAGGGGATAAATATAAGACTTTATAAGGAGGCTGCTATAACCATTTTATGGGACTAAAATCTTTTTTAAGCAAACCCCTGGCTTCTTTTATACATGCAAGCCGGAAAAAATGGGTGCTGCAACCTGAAAACATCCAGGAAAAAGTATATAAAGAGCTACTTGAAAAAGGGCGGAAAACACAGTTTGGCAAAGCGCATGGCTTGGATGATATAAAAGGGGTTGCTGATTTTAGAAAGCAAGTACCCGTACAAGATTATGAAGGGCTTTCCCCTTATATAGAGAAGATAAAAGAAGGACAGAAAGATGTACTTTGGCCGGGAAGCCCTATTTATTTTGCAAAGACATCCGGCACTACATCCGGGGTAAAATATATACCCATTACCGCAGCGTCTATTCCATACCATATTGCCGGAGCCCGGGATACCTTACTCAATTATGTGCATCATACAGGGAAAGCTGCCTTTCTGGATGGTAATATGATTTTCTTATCAGGTAGCCCGGAAATGCAGCAAAAAAATGGCATACATATAGGTCGGCTTTCCGGGATTGTTAATCACCATGTCCCCTCATATCTTCGGAAAAGCCAACGCCCTGGTTACGAAACAAACTGTATAGAAGATTGGGAGCAGAAACTGGAAAAAATTACCGAAGAAACCCTGACATCCAGAATGACATTGATTTCCGGAATTCCCCCTTGGGTGCAAATGTATTTTGATAAGCTTACAGAACGAACCGGGAAAAAAGTAAAAGACATATTCCCTGATTTTTCAGTATTTGTATATGGAGGGGTAAATTTTGAACCCTACAAAGCAAAGCTTTTCGATTCTATTGGTAAAAAAGTAGATTCCATTGAAACATACCCTGCAAGCGAGGGCTTTATTGCTTTTCAGGATCAGCAGGAAGACAATGGCTTGCTGCTATTGCTTAATTCCGGTATTTTTTACGAATTTATTCCCGTCGAAGAATATTTTTCTCAAAACCCAAGCCGCCTTACCATAGGAGAGGTGGAATTAGGGAAAAACTATGCATTAATAATGACTACCAATGCAGGGCTTTGGGCATATTCTATTGGCGATACAGTTAAATTTGTGAGCAAAAATCCGCATAGAATACTTGTTACCGGGCGGATAAAACATTTTATTTCCGCTTTTGGTGAGCATGTGATTGGGGAAGAGGTAGAGAAAGCAATGAAAAATACCTTATTAAAAAATCCGGAGGTCTCACTGGTGGAATTTACCGTAGCACCACAGGTTGCGCCATCAGAAGGACTTCCTTATCACGAATGGTTTATTGAATTTGAGCATTTGCCTGCCAATGCTGAAAAATTTGCGAAAGAGTTGGATGAGGAATTGGTGTGTTTGAATATTTATTATAAAGATTTGATTGAAGGAGGTATTTTGAAGCCACTTGTTATAACAAGCTTAAAAAGAAACGCTTTTATTGAATTGATGAAATCAAAAGGAAAACTTGGGGGGCAAAACAAAGCACCAAGATTGTCTAATGACCGAAATTTTGCACAAGGCCTGGAAAAGTTTAAGGCAGATAGGTTGTAAAAAAGCTGGAAAAAATATTATTTTGTATGGATTGCGCTTTCAGAAACAAACTGAAAGCGTTTTTGTAGATGACGCAACGCAAGCGAAACATAGCCCTTCTCGGATCAACAGGTTCTATCGGAACCCAGGCTTTATCAGTTATTAGGAGCAATCCCGATCGTTTTTCTGTCGAATTACTTACAGGAGGGAACAATGCAGATCTTTTGATTCAACAAGCTGTAGAATTTCATCCCAATGCAGTAGTTATAGCCAACGAAGCCTTTTATGACAAAGTCTTTTCGGCACTGGATACCTTACAGATAAAAGTCTATACAGGAGAGAAATCAATTGCTTCCTGTGTTCAAATGGAAAGCATCGACCTGGTTTTAACAGCTTTAGTTGGTTATTCAGGGCTTATTCCCACCCTTAAAGCCATTGAAGCCGGGAAGCCCATCGCCCTGGCGAATAAAGAAACCTTGGTTGTAGCAGGAGAAATCGTAACTAAACTTGCATTGGAAAAGGGTGTAAATATTTATCCGGTGGATTCTGAACATTCTGCTATTTTCCAGTGTTTAGCCGGAGAGTCTACGAATGAAATTGAAAAACTCATACTTACAGCATCCGGTGGTCCTTTTAGAGGAAAGTCCCTCCAATTCCTTTCAGAAATAAAAAAAGAACAGGCATTGAAACACCCGAATTGGTCTATGGGTGCTAAAATAACAATTGATTCGGCGACCTTAATGAATAAAGGCTTGGAAGTGATAGAAGCAAAGTGGCTTTTTGCGGTAAAGGCAGACCAGATTGAGGTGGTTGTACACCCACAGTCCATTGTGCATAGCCTGATCCAATTTACAGACGGCTCTTTAAAAGCACAATTGGGACTTCCGGATATGCGTTTGCCCATTCAATACGCCCTGTGTTATCCCGATAGAGTACATTCAGATTTTCCAAGATTTAGTTTTATGGATTATCCTGCGCTTACTTTTGAAAGACCAGATATAGCTACATTCCGTTGTCTGCACCTTGCTTATGAAGCATTGGAAAAAGGGGGGAATATGCCCTGTATTTTAAATGCAGCGAATGAAGTTGCTGTACAACGATTTCTCCAGGATTCGATTGGGTTTCTTGAAATTCCGGAAATCATAGAGGAATGTATGATGAAAGTAACGTATATTGCCAATCCTTCTTTGGAAGATTATATTGAAACAGACAGGCTTACAAGATTTTCGGCTGAAGGATTTAAAAAAAAACACATAAATAAACAAGCGATAGAA
>Ga0164242_10005202_pt1 | contig 14501 bp, 14 predicted proteins | sample OricomgcompostMG_FD_108783 | JGI IMG/M metagenome (GOLD analysis project Ga0164242, IMG submission 108783) | Miracle-Growth compost microbial communities from Emeryville, California, USA - Original compost - Miracle growth compost (MG) ... | reverse complement strand
TCCCGCCATCATCATCCTCGCCAGCATCGCCATTCCCCTTCGCGCGCAATACAGACGGGTTGACCTGTTTTGTCAACCGCGCCTGATCTCCCTCGTCATCCCCGCGAAGGCGGGGATCCAGACCGGCTGACCTCGTGGCTGATGGCAGACGCTTCGATTCGGGGCTGGCTCGGCCGAACCGACGTTTCCCGCCTTCGCTCGAATGACGATGAGGATGATCTCGCTTCACGCGAGCACACTCCAGAAAACAGGAGCACGCCGAAGTCCGTTCGCCGCCCGATCCCCCGGACTATCCCCCCGCGCCCCGATCCCTTATTCCCCGGCCATGGCTTCCAGATCCCGCGGACGGCTGCGCACCAACGACCCGCAGGGGACGCGCGGCCGCATTCTCGACGCCGCCGCCGACCTGTTCCAGGCGCGCGGCTATCACGACAGCTCGATCCAGGACGTGAAGCGCGCCGCCGGCGTCACCAGCGGCGCCTTCCACCACCATTTCGAATCGAAGAAGGCGCTCGGCCTCGCGGTGATCGCCGAGCGCGTGTCGGATGCGCTGCGCGGGGCGTGGCTCGATCCGCTGCTCGCCGCGCCGACCGTCGCCGAGGGCATCCGCGCGGCGATCGGCGGCACCAGCGGAGGCTTGCGCGCGCAAGGCTTCGTGCGCGGCTGCCCGGTCAACAACCTCGCGGTCGAGCTCGCCTTTTCCGATTCGGATTTCCGCGCCGCGCTGCACGCGATCTTCGTCGACTGGCAGCGCGCGATCGCCGCCCGGCTGGCGGCGGAGGGGATGCCCCCCGCTTTTCGCGACGTCGCCCCGGCGGCGCTCGCCGGCTTCGTCGTCGCGGCCTATTCGGGGGCGATGACGATGGCCAAGGCCGAACAGTCGCCGGCGCCGCTCGACGAGACGCTCGGCCTGCTCATGCGCCTGCTCGGCGCGCCGTCCTGAGGAAAGGAGACACCATGGGCCAGACCCCGCAGCAGAAACGCACCGCCTTCCGCGCGCTGCACCGCCAGGGCTGTTTCGTCCTGCCGAACCCGTGGGACGCGGGCAGCGCGCGGCTGTTCGAGCATCTCGGCTTCGCCGCGCTCGCCTCGACCAGCTCCGGCTTCGCCTGGACCACCGGCCGGCCCGATTATGCGGTCGGCCGCGCCGACGTCCTCGCGCACCTTACCGCGCTTTGCGAGGCGACCGACCTGCCGGTGAACGCCGATTTCGAAGCGGGCTTCGCCGCCGATGCCGACGGCGTCGGCGACAGCGTGGCGCTGGCGATCGACGCGGGCGTCGCCGGCCTGTCGATCGAGGACCGCCGCATGGACGCGCTCGGCAGCCTCCACGACCTTCCCGAGGCGCTCGACCGGCTCGCCGCCGCGCGCGCCGCGATCGACCGCTCGGGCGAGGACGTCGTCCTCGTCGCCCGCAGCGAAACCGTGCTGGTCGGCGGCAGGCCGTCCGATGCGATCGACCGGCTGGTCGCCTTCGCCGATGCCGGCGCCGACTGCCTCTACGCGCCGGGGATCGGCATGCCCGGCCTCAGCACGATGGACGATGTCGCCGCGCTGGTGCGTGCGGTCGCGCCCAGGCCGGTCAACGTCCTCGTCGCGACCCCCGGCGTCTCGATGGCGGCGCTTGCCGACCTCGGCGTGCGCCGGATCAGCGTCGGCGGCGCGCTCGCGCTCGTCGGCTGGGGCGCGGTGGCCGAGGCCGCGAAGCGCCTCAAGGACGGCGATTTCGACGCGCTCGCCGGCGCGCTGCCCGGTGCCGAGCTCAACCGCATCTTCGGCGCTGCCGACGGCTGAGCCGATGGCGGTCCCGGTCTCCGACGTCGCCGCGGTCCGCCGGCTGCTGATCGCTGCCGCGCGCGAGCGTCGCGCGGTCAGCTATGCCGAGATGCTCGGGCTGCTCGGCCACCGTTTCACCCGGCCGCTGATGCGCGCGCTGTGCCGCACGCTCGACGCGATCGACCGCGCCGCGATCGAGGCGGACGAGCCCGAGCTCGCCGTGCTCGTCGTGCGCGAATCGGACCGCCTGCCGGGGCAGGGCTGGTGGGCCGGCGCGCGGCAGCTCGCGCGCTACAACGGCCCGTGGACCGGCCCCGCCGCGCTCGCCTTCGTCCGCGCCGAACAGCAGCGCGTGTTCGATTACTGGGCCGATGTTCATATTTGAACCTGCCATTCATCGTTGTTGCGCAGGAGACGCGGCTCTGCTTTAATCAGACAAGCCGCCGAACGGCGCGGGGACAGGAGAGCGGGATGGACGATCGCCACGGGGAACAGCGCGCGTGAGGCTCGACCGACGCGCGTTCATCGCCGGCGCAGCGGCGCTGCCCGTCGCCCGCGCCGCCCGCGCGGCGAGCCCGATGGGCGCCGCCGCCGGCCCCTTCCAGCCGAGTTGGCAGTCGCTCGCCGACCAGTACCGCCATCCCGACTGGTTCCGCGACGCCAAGCTCGGCCTGTGGGCGCATTGGGGCCCGCAGTCGGTGCCCGAGCAGGGCGATTGGTACGGCCGCTTCCTCTACATGCAGGGCCATCCCGATTACGCCCATCACCTGAAGACCTACGGCCATCCCTCGGTCACGGGGATGAAGGACATCCAGAACCTGTGGCGCGCCGAGCGGTGGGACCCGGAGGCGCTGATCGCCCGCTACGTGAAGGCGGGCGCGAAATATTTCATGGCGCTCGCCTGCCACCACGACAATCTCGACTGTTTCGACAGCCGCTATCACCGGTGGAACTCGCTGCGCGTCGGGCCGAAACGCGACATCATCGGCACCTGGGAGCCGATCGTGCGTCGCGCGGGCCTCAAGTTCGGCGTGTCCAACCATTCCTCGCACGCCTGGCACTGGTACGCGCCGGCCTATGCCTATGATCCGGAGGGGCCGAGGAAGGGCGTGCGCTACGACGCCTTCCGCCTGACCAAGGCCGACGGCAAGGGCCAGTGGTGGGACGGCCTCGACCCGCAGGAGCTCTACACCGGCCGCCATTTCGTCGCGCCCGACGACATCGACACGATCGCCGACATGAACCAGTGGCACGACGAGAATGACGGCCAATGGCTCGAGATCGCGCCCCCGGGCGATCCCGCCTATGTCACCAAATGGCTGCTCCGGCAGACCGACCTCGTCGCCAGATACAAGCCCGACCTCGTCTATTTCGACGACACCATGCTGCCGTTCGGCGACGTCGGGCTGGAGGCGGTGGCCGATTACTACAACCGCGCGATCGAATGGCACGGCGCGCCCGACGTCGTCGTCACCGCCAAGAAGCTGATCGACCTGCAGCGCCACGGCATCGTGGAGGATGTCGAGCGCGGCTTCACCGATCATCTGTGGGACGTGCCATGGCAGACCGACACCTGCATCGGCGACTGGTTCTACAATATCGCGCGGCTGACCGACAAAAGCTACAAGACCGCCGAGCAGGTGATCCAGCGCCTCGCCGACGTCGTGTCGAAGAACGGCAATCTGCTGCTGTCGATCCCGCTGCCTGGCCACGGCGCGATCGATGCCGAGGAGGAGAAGATCCTCGACCGCATGGCGAGCTGGGTCGCGGTCAACGGCGAGGCGATCTTCGGCTCGCGGCCGTGGCGCATCTATGGCGAGGGGCCGACCGCGCTCAAGGCCGGCATGATGAACGAGAACCAGGCGCATCCCTTCACGCCCAAGGACGTGCGCTTCACCACCAACAAGGGCGCGCTCTACGCCTTGTTCCTCGCAGCCCCGACCGGCCCCGCGTCGATCGCCGCGCTCGGCCGCACTGCAGCGCAGGGCGAGATCGAGCGCGTGACGCTGCTCGGCGGCGGCCCGGTCGCGCACCGCCGCGACGCCGACGCGCTCCACCTCGACCTGCCGCGCACCCCCGCCGGCGGCTTCGTGCCGGTGGTCCGCATCGACGGCCGCGGCCTCGCATGAGCGAAGACGCTCCCCTCATCGCGCACCGCCGGCTGCTGCCGTTCGTGCTGATCGTCGCCCTGTTCTTTCTGTGGGGCGTCGCCAACAACCTCAACGACGTGCTGATCGCGCATTTCAAGACGCTGTTCACGCTGAGCGACTTCGGCGCCGGGCTCATCCAGTCGGCCTTCTATCTCGGCTATTTCTGCCTCGCGATCCCCGCCGCCTTGTTCATGCGCGCCTATGGCTATCGTGCCGCGGTGCTCACCGGCCTCATCCTCTACGGCGCCGGCGCGCTGCTGTTCTGGCCGGCCGCGAGCGCGCAAAGCTATCCCTTCTTTCTTATCGCGCTGTTCGTCATCGCCGCGGGACTCGGTTTCCTCGAGACCTCCGCCAACCCGCTGATCGCGCGGCTCGGCAGCGCCGAGAGCGCGTCGCAACGGCTCAATCTCGCCCAGGCGTTCAATCCGCTCGGCTCGATCACCGGCGTGCTGATCGGCCGCAGCTTCATCCTGTCGAGCGCGACCCCGGGCGTGGCGGCGCTCGCCGCCATGCCGCCCGCTGAGCTTGCCGCCTATCGCGCCGGCGAAGCCGCGGCGGTGCAGCTTCCCTATCTCGTCATCGGCCTCGTCGTGCTCGCCTGGGCGGTGCTGATCCGCCTGACCCGCTTCCCCGCCGTCGCCACGGCGCGCGACGTGGACGAAGGCGTCGGCGCCGCCGCCGACTTCCGCGCCCTGCTCGGCGAGCCGCGGCTGCTGGTCGGCGTCGTCGCGCAATTCTTCTACGTCGGTGCGCAAGTCGGGGTGTGGAGCTTCCTGATCCGCTACACCGCGGTCGCGCTGCCCGGCGCCGGCAACCGCACCGGCGCGACCTATCTGACTGTCTCATTGGTCCTGTTCATGATCGGCCGCTTCGCCGGCGCGGCGCTGATGAGCCGCTTCCGCCCGCTGCCCCTGCTGTCGCTGTTCGCCGCGCTTGCCGCCGCCTGCTGCCTCGTCGCGACGGCGTTCGGCGACGGCGTGGGCGTCGCCGCGCTGGTCGCGAGCAGCTTCTTCATGTCGATCATGTACCCGACCATCTTCGCCGAGGCGGTCGACGGCCTCGGCCCGCGCACCAAGCCCGCCGCGGCGGTGCTGGTGATGGCGATCGTCGGCGGCGCGGTGTTCCCGGCGGCGATGGGGCTGGTCTCCGACCGCACCGGCTCGATCATCAACGCGATGCTGGTGCCGGCGGCCTGCTTCGCCGTCGTGCTGCTGTTCGGCCTCACCGCATCGCGGAGGCGCGGATGATCGACGCGCATGTCCATGTCTGGCGGCTCGGCGCCAACGGCTGCAGCTGGCCGCCACCCGAGCTCGCCGCGATCCACCGCGACTTCACCCTCGCCGACTATCGCGCCGCGAGCGGCACCGCGATCGACGGCGTGATCCTCGTCCAGAGCCAGGAGGATCCCGCCGACACCGACTGGCTGCTGGCGCTCGCCGACGCCGACCCGTTCGTCGCCGGCGTGGTCGGCTGGTCGCCGCTGGCCGACGTGGCGGCGATCGACGCGCTCGCCCGCCATCCGAAGCTGGTCGGCCTGCGCCCGATGGTGCAGGACCGCCCCGCCGACTGGTTCGACGCGCCCGGGCTCGACCCCGCGCTCGCCGCGATGGCGCGCCACGGCCTCGTCCTCGACGCGCTGGTCCGGCCGCGCCACCTCCCCGCACTCGCCCGGCTCGCCGCGCGCCACCCGGCCCTGCGCATCGTCGTCGACCACGCCGCCAAGCCCGAGCCCGAGGCGGTCGCGAGCTGGGCCGAGGCGCTCCGCGCCGTCGCCGCGCGGCCCAACACCGCCTGCAAGCTCTCCGGCCTCGTCACCGAACTTCCGGCCGAGGCGATCCCCGAAGCGGTCGCCGTCATCCGCGCCGCCTTCGGCCCCGACCGCCTGCTGTGGGGCAGCGACTGGCCGGTGCTGACGCTCGCCGACAGCTTCGCCGCCTGGCTCGACCGCGCCCGCGCGCTGGTGGGCGAGGCCGACCATCCCGCAGTGTTCGGCGGCACCGCCCGCACCCTCTACGGACTCCCGCAATGATCCCGCTTCCCGCCCTCGGCATTGGCTGTGCCGGCATCGGCAATCTCTATCGCGCCGTCGCCGACGAGGTTGCAGAGGCGACCGTCGCCGCCGCGCTCGCCGCCGGCATCGGCTATTTCGACGTCGCCCCGCATTACGGCTTCGGCCTCGCCGAAACCCGCCTCGGCCGCGCCCTCGCCGCACACGATCCGAAAGCGCAGGCGATCGTCTCGACCAAGGTGGGCCGCCTGCTCGAACCCACCGACAGCCGCGCCGCGGAGCGCCACGGCTTCGTTGACGCCGCCCCGCTCGAGCCGGTGTTCGATTATTCGGCCGACGCCATCCTGCGCAGCCACGAGGCAAGCCTCGCCCGCCTGGGCCGCGACCGGGTGGACGTGCTGCTCGCCCACGACCTCGGCGAGCTGACCCACGGCCGCGACCACGACCGCCACCTCGCCGCCTTCCTTGACAGCGGCTATGCGGCGATGCGCCGCCTGCGCGACGAGGGCGCGGTCGGCGCGATCGGCATCGGCGTCAACGAGATCGCGATCTGCGAAACCTTGCTCGATCGCGTCGAGCTGGACGTCATCCTGCTCGCCGGCCGCTTCACGCTGCTCGAACCCGACGCCGCCGCGCCGCTGCTCGACCGCTGCGCGCGCGCCGGCACGCGCGTCGTGATCGGCGGCCCCTACAACAGCGGCATCCTCGCCGAGGGCAGCGCCCGCGCCGCCGGGTCGCATTTCGACTATGCCGCGCCCGATCCGGCGATCGTCGCCCGCGTCGCCGCGCTCGAATCCCTGTGCGGCCGCCATGACGTGCCGCTCGCCGCCGCCGCGCTGCAATTCGCGCTGCGCGACCCGCGCGTCGCCTGCGTCATCCCCGGCCTGGTCGGCGTCGGGCAGGTCGCAGCGACGCTGCGCCTCGCCGCCACGCCGGTCCCCGATGCGCTGTGGGCCGCCCTGCGCGGGAAGGCGCGGGCGGCGGCATGAACGCCCTGCTGCTCCACCCGCACGACAACGTGCTGGTCGCGATCCGCGCGATCGCCGCCGGCGATCCGATCGTGATCGACGGGATCGCCTGTCCGGCCCCCGTCGCGATCGGCGTCGGCCACAAGATCGCCCGCCGCGCGCTCGCGCCCGGCGACACGGTGGTCAAATACGGCGCGCCGATCGGCTCGATGACGGTTTCCGCCGCGCCGGGCGACCATATCCACCTCCACAACATGAAGAGCGACTATATCGCCAGCCATCTGCGCGACACGCTCGAACGGAGCACCGAATCATGATTACCGCCTGGGGCCGGCAAGACGGCCGCAAGGGCATCCGCAACGTCGTCGCCGTCTGTTATCTCGTCGAATGCGCCCACCATGTCGCACGCCGCATCGTCGACAAGGCCGACGATCCCGACGTCCAGCTGATCGGCTTTCCCGGCTGCTATCCCAACAGCTATGCCGACAAGGTGCTGCGCGCGATCGCGACGCACCCCAATGTCGGCGGCATCGTGCTGGTGTCGCTCGGCTGCGAGAGCTTCAACCGCGAGGGGCTCGCCACCGCCGTCGCCGACAGCGGCCGCCCGGTCGAAACGCTGGTCATCCAGGAGGTCGGCGGCACCGCCGCGACCATCGCCGCCGGGCTTGAGGCGGTCGCGCGCGTCAAGGCCGAGGCCGACAGGGCCCCGCGCGTCGCGATGGGCGTCGACGAGTTGATCGTCGGCACGATCTGCGGCGGCTCCGACGGCACCAGCGGCATCACCGCCAACCCCGCGGTCGGCCGCGCCTTCGACCGCTTGGTCGCGGAGGGCGCGACCTGCATCTTCGAGGAAACCGGTGAGCTGGTCGGCTGCGAGGGCGTCATGGCGACCCGCGCGATCACGCCGGAGCTCGGCCAGGCGCTGCGCGACAGCGTCGCCAAGGCCGAGCGCTATTATTCGATCCTCGGCTTCGGCAGCTTCGCGCCCGGCAATGCCGAAGGCGGCCTGACGACGCAGGAGGAAAAGTCGATGGGCGCCTATTCCAAGTCGGGCAGCTCGCCGATCTCGGGCATCGTCAAGCCCGGCGACCTGCCGCCCTCGCCCGGCCTCTACATGCTCGACGTGGTGCCCGACGGCGAGCCGCGCTACGGCTTCCCCAACATCTCCGACAATGCCGAGATCGTCGAGCTGATCGCCTGCGGCTGCCATGTCGTCCTGTTCACCACCGGACGCGGCTCGGTGGTCGGCTCGGCGATCTCGCCGGTCATCAAGATCTGCGCCAATCCCGAGACCGCGCGCCGGCTCGCCGCCGACATGGACGTCAACGCCGGCCGCATCCTCGACGGCGAGGCGACGCTCGACGCGGTCGGCGACGAGATCCACGACCTGACGCTCGCCGTCGTCGCCGGCAAGCGCAGCATTTCCGAGGCCTTGGGACACCAGGAGTTCATCTTGACCTACAAGACGTTCGAGCCGGTCGGTCCGGCCTGCCTTCCCACCCGGAATTTCGCGGCATGAGCGGGCGGCTTGCCGGCAAGGTCGCGCTCGTCACCGCCGCCGGCCAGGGCATCGGCCGCGCCAGCGCCGAGCTGTTCATCCGCGAGGGCGCGCGCGTCATCGCCACCGACGTGGACGCCGCCAGGCTCGCCGGCCTCGATTGCGAGACGATGCCGCTCGACGTCACCGACGCGGCCGCGATCGCCGCGATGCCGGCCGCGACCGGCCCGGTCGACGTGCTGATGAACTGCGCCGGAATCGTCCACAACGGCACGATCCTCGACTGCGACGAGGACGCCTGGGCGCTTGCCAACGCGCTCAACGTCTCCTCGATGTTCCGCACGATCCGCGCATACCTTCCCGGCATGATCGGGAATTCCGGCGGCAGCATCGTCAACGTCGCGTCGATCGCCAGCTCGATCAAGGGCATCCCCAACCGTTTCGCCTATGGCGCGACCAAGGCCGCGGTGATCGGCCTGACCAAGGCGGTGGCGGCCGATTTCGTCGCGCAGGGGGTGCGCTGCAACGCGATCTGCCCCGGCACGGTCGATTCGCCCTCGCTGCAGCAGCGCCTCCACGACACCGGCGATTACGAGGCCGCGCGCCGCGCCTTCGTCGCGCGCCAGCCGATGGGCCGCCTCGGCCGCCCGGAGGAGATCGCGGCGCTCGCGCTCTATCTCGCCGGCGACGAGTCCGCCTTTACCACCGGCGCGGTGCATGTGATCGACGGCGGCTGGATCAACTGATGGCGGACCGCCACGTCCTGCTGCTCGACCTCATCGACGATCCCGCGCTGATCGCCCGCTACGAGGCGTGGCACGCGCCCGGCGCGGTGCCGGCCGCGGTGGTGCGCAGCATCCGCGCCGCCGGCATCGTCGCGATGGACATCTACCGCGCCGGCGACCGCCTCGTCATGGTGATGGAGACCGGCCCCGGCTTCGACCCCGCGGCCAAGGCCGCCGCCGACGCCAGCGATCCCGACGTCCAGGCCTGGGAAAAGCTGATGGACCGCTTCCAGCGCCCGATCCCCGCCGCCACCCCCGGCACCAAATGGACGCCGGCGCCCCGCATCTTCTCGCTCGACGCGCAGCGGCCGGAATAAAAAGACGCCCGCGCGCCGACGAACGCGCGGGCGACAGGAGGGAGCCGTTACCGCGGCGGCGTTCCCGCCCCGCCCAGCGCCTGCGCGATCGCGCGACGCGCGACCGGCGCCATCAGCGCATAGCCTTTCGCATCGGGATGCACGCCGTCGGCGGTCAGGTCGCTGCGCATCAGGCCATGGTCATCGATCATCGCCGAATAATAATCGGCGTAGATGCACCCGGTCCGGCCACAATATGCCCGCAGCCAGCGATTGATCGCGCGCAATTCCTCGGGATGGCGTTCCTCGACGACATGCTTCGCCGCGTCGGTATAATTGTTGACCGGAAGGATCGAGCCGATCACCACGCGGATGCCGTGCGCGCGCGCCATGTCGGCCATCGCCTCGAAATTCGCCTCGATCTGCTGCGGCGTCTCCTGCTGCAGGAAACCCTGGACGTCGTTGACGCCCGCCAGGATCACCACGACGGCGGGTTGCAGCGCGATCACGTCCTGGTGGAAGCGCAGCACCATCTGCGGCGTGACCTGGCTGCCGATCCCCCGGTTGACATACGGCCGGCCCGGAAAGGACCGCGCGAGGTTCCAGCGATCGGTGATCGAATCGCCCAGGAATACCACGCGCTTCTCACCGGCCGCGGGCGGCGGCAGGCGCCGGTCGGCCTCCGCGTAGAGATATTGCTCGCCGAAGTCGCGCATCAGCGACGGGATCAGCTTCTCCCGGAACGGGCCGAGCCAGGGCCCCCAGTCGCGCTCCTTCGCGACCGTCCGCCGCGGCGGCGAGCTCTGATAGCCGTCCTGCGCCGCCGCGCCCGAGGGCGTCGTCAGCGCCAGCGCGGCGGCGGCCCACAGCATCGTCGATCGGCGTCCGACACCCATGCGCTTCTCCCGTCGGCCCGCGTCGGAAGGGGAGCGGCACCGGCCGGCCCCTTCCGACGCGCGACCGGTCAGAACGAGACCTTGGCCGTGATGCTCACGCGCCGGTCGTTGAGGATCGAATCGCGCGGCCGCGTGCCGATCCCGTAATAGGTCTGCCGCAGCGCATTGGTCAGGTTGACCGCGTCCACGGACAGGCCGAAATGCGGCGTCACGTCATAGGCGATCGATGCGTCGAGCTCGCCATAGGGCTTGTCGAACACCGGCAGGTTGCCCGACCCGTTGCCCGATGTCGTGACCAGATACTTGCTGCGCCAGTTATAGGCGACGCGCGCGGAGAACCCGCCCTTCTCGTAGATGCCGACCAGGTTGTAATTGTATTTCGACAGCAGCTCGAGCGGGACGTTCCGCACCGGTCCCTCGGTCGCCGGGCTCGGCGCGTTGGAATCGACATAGGTGAAGTTCGCCTGGACGCCGAGGCCGCTGAGCACCCCCGGCAGGAAGTCGAAGAACTGCTGATAGGCGACTTCGAAGCCCTTCACCTTCGCGTCGGAGACATTGTTGTACGACGTCACGTTGTAGGTCGCCGTCACCCCGTCCGCGAAGGTCACGTCGCGCTTGGTGATCGCAGTCTGGATGTAGTTGGAGATGTCCTTGTAGAACGCCGCCGCGGTCAGCGAGCCGACGCGCGAGAAATACCATTCGATCGACGCATCGAGATTGTCCGACTTCATCGGCTTCAGATACGGGTTGCCGCCCGTCGTATCATGCTCCTGGTCGATTTGCTCGGTGCCCGGCTCGGTGATCGTCAGGCTCGGGTTGAGCTGGTTGAACTCGGGCCGCGCGATGTTCTTCGAATAGGCGAAGCGCAGCTGCAGATTGTCGGTCAGGTGATAGCGCAGGTTCACGCTCGGCAGGAAGGAGGTGTAGCCATCGGTCGCCGCGATCGGGCTGAACGTGGTCTCCCCGGTTTCCTGGCTGCCGTTCGGGTGGGTGATCAGGTTGGTCTGCTGGTAGAAACCCGACACCGCCTGGTCGGTGTGGACGACGCGCAGCCCGATATTGCCGTCGAGCGGCAGCCCCATGTCGCTCGCATCGAAGAATGCGGTGGCATAGCCGGCATAGGTCTTGAGCGATTCGGTGTTGGTGCCGCTCGGCAGATAGGAAGGCAGCGTGTCGATGCCGAGTTCGTCCCGCGTCGCGTCGTAATCCAGCGTCGTCCCGCGCGAGAAGAACAGCGCGTTGCCGAACAGTGGCGTCTCCCCGCGGAAGAAGTTCTTCAGCGACACATATTCGAGATCGGTCGGCGCGCCGGTCAGCCCGGTATAGCGATAGCCGGTATCGCTGGTGCGCGCCGAACGGTCGGCATAGCGGAAGCCAGCCTTGATCGACCGCAGCAGGCCGCCATCGAACTTGTACCGCGCATCGAGCACGCCCGATTTCTCGGTGCCCTTCGAATGCGTCAGATTGTCGAGATAGAAGCCGTTGGTATAGGTCGCCGGATCGGTCAGCCCGGCCGCCGAAGTGATGTCGAACGTCGGCAGCTTGCCCGTGATGTCCTGCGTCAGCGTCGCCGCCGTGCCGGTCAGGCCGATGATCGAGCGCAGCGTGTGCGTCGTCGAGGTGACGTACTGGAAATCGCCGGTCACTTCGAGGCGATCGGTCGGCTTCCAGGTGCCGTTCAGCGAATAATCGGTGGTCGTCGAGTGCCGAGTCGCCAGGCTGGTGTTGTTGCCGATCGGCAGGTTGGCGAACGCGCCGCTCTGGAAATCGCCGTTGTCGGCATAAGTGAAGGTGGCGCCCGGCACCGGGAAGATCGAGGCGCCGCTGGTATAGGCGAAATAGCTGTAATCGTCGAAACGGAACTTGTAGTCGTTGCGCAGCATCTCGCCGGTGAACTCCAGCGTGTCGCTCGGGCGCCACTGGATCGCAAGGTCGGTGCCCAGCCGCCGGCGATTGCCATAGACTTCGCCGATGCCGGTGCCGTGGGGCAGCGTCGTGACCTGGCCCAGCCGCCCCAGTTGCGTGGCGACGGCATAATCGTCCGGCGAATTGGGCGTGCCGTCGGCCTTCAGGCTCTGGTCGAGCGTGTAGAAAGGTTCGGTCGAAATTGTGTCCTGGCGGAACGCGGTCTTCTGATAGGCGACGTCGGCAAGGACCCCGATCTCGCCGATCCCGGTGTTCCAGCGGTCGCTGAGCAGCAGCGAGGCCGACGGCCTGCTCTTGCGGACGAGGTCGTAATAGGTGTTCGTCACCGTCGCACCGAGCCGGAAGCCGTCGAAATCGAACGGCTTGCGCGTGCGGAAGTTGATCGTGCCGGCAAGCTGCCCTTCGATCTGGTCGGCCGACGGGTTCTTGTACACGTCAATGCCCGCGAGCAGTTCGGACGGAATGTCCTCGAGGTTGAGGCCCGATGAATTGGGGTCGGCGGTGAAGATGTCGCGGCCGTTGAGCTCGGTGCGCACCTGCGTCAGCCCGCGGATCGCGACCGAGCTGCCTTCGCCATAATTGTCCTGCGTCTGGATGCCCGAAATGCGCTGCAGCGCCTCGGCGACGTTGCGGTCGGGCAGCTTGCCGATGTCCTCGGCGACGACCGAATCGACGATCTCGGGGGCGTTGCGCTTGATCGCCTGGGCGGACTGGATGCTCGCGCGCACCCCGGTGACGACGATATCCTCGGGCGTCGCCCCGGCGGCAGGCGACTGGTCGCCCGGCACCGTCTGCGGCGCGGCCGTGTCCGCCTGCGGGCCGGCCGCCGCCCGCGCGGGCGACGTCATCGCCAGGACCGCGATCGAGGCACCGAACAGCCAGCCGCTCATCTCGCGGCCAGAACCAAATCGACCAATCATTGGGCTCCTTCCCATGTATCGCCGGCATGCCGGACGGCCATATCGTTTCAGCGGAGAGGCACCGACGTCGCGCGACCGGTTCTGTCGCGGCGGGCAGGCGCAGGGCCCCGCGGCGCTTTCCGGTTGATATCGCTATCAATGGCGGATTTATCGGTCAATTAAAAATTGATCAAATTTACACTCGAAGTGCAAATATGAACATATCGCCGGACGCGCCGATTCTGGCCCTCCCTGGGAAACGGGACAGACGGTCGCGATCGGCGAAACCGGCGGCGTCCCCACAACGCCCTTCCCCTGCCGCCCGACCTGGGGCTAGGCTGACCACCCGATGACCGAACCCCGCAAATACCGCGCGCCTGCGCTGCAGAAGGGCCTCGAGATCCTGGAGACGCTGGCGCACGCCGCGCGGCCGATGTCGATGTCCGACATCTCGGCCGCGCTCGATCGGTCGCGCAACGAGATCTTCCGGATGCTCCAGGTGCTCGAGGACATGGGCTATATCGCCCGGCACGCCGGCGGCTACGTCCTCACCAACCGCCTGTTCGCGCTCGGCATGCAGCAGCCGCCGGTGCGCGATCTCGTCACCCTCGCCCTGCCGCGGATGAACGAGCTCGCCGACGCGCTCGACCAGTCCTGCCATCTCGCGGTCGCCTCGGGCGGCGAAATGGTGGTCATCGCCCGCGTCGAATCGCCCGGCCTGCTCGGCTTCGCGGTGCGCGTCGGCTATCGGCGGCCGCTCCACGTTTCCGCCTCCGGCCGGGTGCTGATGGCGTTCCAGCCCGATCGCGTGCGCGAGCGGATGCTCGCCGACACCGGCGAGGCAGCCGACGACGATCTCGCCCGGACGCTGGCCGAGATCCGCCGGGCCGGCTGCCTGGCGATGGACAGCGTCGCGATCACCGGCGTCCGCGACCTCTCCGCGCCGGTCCTCGCGCACGGCGCCGCCAGCGCCGCGCTGACCGTGCCGTTCGTCGGCGGCGCCAGCGCACGGCTTTCCGCCGAGGAAGCGCTCGTGCTGCTCCGCCGCACCGCCGACCGGATCAGCCACGAGCTGGAGGGCACGCGGCTCGCCTGACCCGCCCCCGCAACGCGGTTTCGGCCGATATGTCACATAAATGCTTGAGTTGCGGTAACGCTAACATATAAGCGGCGGGGACAATCGAACGGGGAGGACTTGATGGCCGCACGATTCGGACGCCGGATGCTGGCCGGCCTTGCCGCCGCCGCATCGCTGGCGGCGCTCGCCGCGCCCGCCGCCGCCGATCCGCTGGCGACGCT
>Ga0164242_10005201_pt1 | contig 14501 bp, 12 predicted proteins | sample OricomgcompostMG_FD_108783 | JGI IMG/M metagenome (GOLD analysis project Ga0164242, IMG submission 108783) | Miracle-Growth compost microbial communities from Emeryville, California, USA - Original compost - Miracle growth compost (MG) ... | reverse complement strand
CGGCCGGGCTCGACGTCCGCCTCTCGGAGCCGGTCGGCTCGCTGGCCCGGGACGACGCGGGCTTCACTCTCGGCACGGCCGGCGGCGTGGCGAGGGCCGACGCGGTGGTCGTCGCCGCGCCCCCCGCCCGCGCTGCCGTCCTGCTACGCGACCTCGTGCCCTACGCGTCGGTCGAGCTCGCGGCGATCGAGTCGGCGTCGATGGCGGTCATCACGCTCGCCTTCCGGCTCGGCGACATCAAGGAGGTCGAGGCGCTCAGCGGCGACCTCTCCGGATTCCTCGTGCCGCCGGTCGAGGGACACCGGATCAAGGCCTCGACGTTCTCGTTCGCGAAGTGGGCCTGGGTGCGCAACGCCGGCCTCATGGCCTACGAGCCGGTCGTGCATCTGCGCACGTCGATCGGCCGGGTGCACGAGGAGGCGAGCCTCCAGTTCACCGACGAGGAGCTCGTCGCCCAGTCGCTCGCCGACCTGCGCGAGGCCACCGGCCTCAGGGCGCAGCCGCTCGACTCGCATGTGCAGCGCTGGACCGACGGCCTGCCCCAGTACGCCGTGGGTCACCTCGACCGGGTGAAGTGGATCCGCGCGGCGGTGGCGACCGTCCCCGGTCTCGCGGTCTGCGGCGCCGCCTACGACGGCGTCGGCATTCCCGCCGTCATCGCCTCGGGCCGCGCCGCGGCGGCTCAGCTTCGTCAGTGACGGGCGTGGGTGCCGTACGCGCGCTGGTGGTAGATCAGCGGCTCGCGCGAGTTCGGCTCGGCCTCGAGGACGTCGCCCAGCACGAGCACGTGGTCGCCCGCCTCGACCAGCCGTGAGACCGTGAGCCGCACCCAGGCGTGGGTGCCGTCGAGCGCCGGCACGCCGTCACGGAACGACCACGAGACGCCCGCGTACTTCTGTGCATGGCTGGGCGCCGCCTTCTGCGCGAACTTCGTGGCGAGCTCGCCCTGGTCGGCCGCCAGCACGTTGACGCCGAAGTCCGTGCCGACTGTGAGCCGCGGCAGCAGCGACGACGTCTTCTGCAGCGACACGAGCAGCATGGGCGGCTCCATCGACAGCGACATGAAGGCCGAGACCGTCGCGCCCCAGGGGGCGTCGTCGCCGTAGGCCGTGACGATGGCGACGGCGGCGGCGACGTTGCCCATCGCGTCCTTGAAGGACTCCTTGAGATCGGGATCCGCGGTGACGGTGAGGTGCTGAGACATCAGGAGGCCTTTCCGGCGTTCAGGGGAGCGCTGACGATGGCGGGAGCGTCCTCGCCCAGCTTGAGCCGCTCGAGGAAGAGCACCACCGTCGCCGCGACGGAGCGGTGGCTGAGGTCGTTGAGGACGTCGTGGCGGCCGCCCGTGACGAGCCGCAGCTGGGCGCGCGGCGAGTCGCGGTAGAGGTCGAAGGCGTCCGCGGCGAGCGTGACCGGGTCGGCGCTGCCGTGGACGACGAGCACCGGCTTGGTCGTCGCGACCGGCACCAGCGACTCCGGCACCGGCTGGGTGAGCGCACCGCGCTGGAACTCGTCGTCCTCGGTGATCACCCGGCGGTGGGCCGGACACGCGGAGCGCGCCTCGAGCTCGGCGTCCCAGTCCGCCGGCTCGGCGCGGTCGCCGGAGGGCAGGACGAGCCCGGCCAGGACGACCGCGTCGACGGCCAGATCCTCGACCAGCGTCGCGGCGATCGCGGCGCCGGTGTCGGTGCCGACGAGCACCTTCGGCGACGGCAGCTCCTCGTCGGCGAGCAGCTGCTCGAGATGCGCCTTCGTCGTCGCGAGATCGTCGAGGGCGACCTCGACGACGCGCACCTTGTAGGCGTCGGTCGAGAGCCGCCGGCCGAACCGGCCGTAGGCAGCCGGGCTGTCGCCCCGCCCCGGCAGCACGAGGAGCGTGCCGCGCGGGGCGATGCCCTCGGGCTCGTCCCAGGCGACGGGTGCGGAGAAGGTGCTGGCGGAAACGGCAGTGGCGGTCACCGTTCCAGCGTCAGGGCGAGGACCGGCCGGCGTCCAAGAGCGTTCTGCGAAGTCGATCGACAACGGTTCGTGATGAATGACTCACCGCGCCTCCGTTTCCGAGGCCTGGGCTATGCCATACTCCAAACGTGAGTAAGTCGCTCGACATAGATCATTTGCGGACGCTCGTCGCCATCGCCGACTGCGGGGGCTTCAGCAAGGCGGCCGTGGTGCGCCACATCAGCCAGCCTGCCCTCAGCCAGCACGTCCGCCTCCTCGAGCGCTCTCTCAAGCGCAAGCTGTTCGAGAAGGACGGCCGGCAGATGCGTCTTACCCCCGACGGTGAGCGCGTACTCGCTGAGGCGCGTCAGATCCTCGACGTCCACGACGATGCCATGCGCCGGCTCGAGGTGTCGCGGACGACGGTGATCACCGTCGGCTCGGCCGAGCACGCTGCCGAGCAGGTCCTGCCGGAGATGCTCAACGTCCTCGACGACGCCTTCCCCGACGCCACCACCCGCTTCCAGATCGGCCGGTCGACCCAGCTCTCGGACGCCGTGTCGAAGGGCGCGGTCGACGTCGCCTTCGTGCTCGACCCGCGCGGCAACGGCTCCGGTCACCTGCTCGGCGAGCTCCCTCTCTGCTGGTACTCGACGGCCGAGTGGACGCCGCCGAGTGACGGCGAGCCCTGGCGGCTGGTCGCCTTCGAGGAGCCGTGCGGCCTGCGCGAGCGCGCCCTCACGCTGCTCGCGACCGAGGGCCACCAGGTCGAGGTGACGGCACAGTCGACGACGCTCGAGGGTGTGCTCGCCGGCATCCGTGCAGGCCTGGGCGTCGCCCTACTGCCGAGCGTGGGCGGCCGGCCATCCGGGCTCGTCGCGCGCACCGACCTGCCGCCGGCCGGCATGGCGAGCCTGCGCCTGCTCGTGCGCCGCGGCGTCGACCCCGAGATCGAGCAGACCGTGCTCGAGGCCGGCCAGGAGTTCTTCGCGGCCCGACCCCACCTGACCCTGGTGCGCGACAAGACCGGCGCCTGAGCCGGGGCGGCATTCGATAGCCGGGGCTTATCGAATCCGATCCCGCATTGCTGTTGGACCCCCGTCGGGGGCGGCCCCTACCTTCTAAATGCCACAAAGTCAGTCGACAAAGATGACTCCCATTCTCGGACGCAAGGAAGTCTCCCCATGACGATCGCCTCAGTCGCCGCCGGTGCGCCGCGGCTGACTCGCGGGTTCCGCTGGCCGTGGTCGCGCCGCTACCTCGTGAGTCGACTCCTCAACGCGGTGCTGACGGTGTGGGCCGTCCTCACCATCGTCTTCTTCGCGCTGCACCTCACCGGCAACCCGGCGGTCGTCCTGGTCGCCCCGGACGCCCCGAAGGAGACGCTGGCGCAGATCACGAACCTGATGGGCTTCGACAAGCCGATCCTCGAGCAGTACGGCATCTTCCTCAGGCAGATCGTGACGGGGCACTACCCGGACTCGATCCGCTACGGCGAGAGCCCGCTCCACCTCGTGGCCCACCGCCTGCCGGCGACGCTCGAGCTCGGCGCGGTCGGCCTGTGCGGCGCGATCATCCTCGGCTCGCTGGCCGGGTACGTCGCCGCGACCAGCGGCCACCGCCGGCTGCGGCGCATCCCGGTCAGCGTCCTGACGTCGTTCGAGGCGATCCCGAGCTTCTTTCTCAGCGTCGTGCTCATCGCGCTCTTCGCGATCACCTGGCCGATCCTGCCGTTCGCCGGCAACGACAGCCCCGACAGCATCGTGCTGCCGGCGCTCGTCATCACCTGCTCGCTGGCCGCGCCGATCTCGCGCGTCTTCCGGACGTCGCTGCAGGAGACGCTCGACGCCGACCACGTGCGGCTGGCCCAGGCGAAGGGCATCTCGCCGCGGGCGGTCATGTTCCGCCACGTCGTCGTGAACTCGCTGGCCCCGGTGATCAACGTCATCGGCGTGCAGGCCGGCGTCGTGCTGGGCGGCGCCGTCGTCACCGAGACGGTCTTCAGCTGGCCTGGTGTCGGGCAGCTGACGACGGCGGCGATCGGCAACCGCGACTACCCGATCGTGCTCGCCTCCGTGACGGTGCTGGCCATCGGCTTCGTCGTCATCAACCTGGTGGTCGACCTCGTCGCGGCCGGCCTCGACCCGCGAGGAGGTCAGCGATGACCGCGCTGCTGCCCATGGCCCAGACGCCGGCTCCGGAGCTGGCGCCGGCGCCGAGGCGAGGCGCCCTTCGGGAAGTCGGCACGGTGCTCGCCGCCGTCGTCCTCATCGCGATCGTCGTCAGTGTCGTGCTCGCCGGCGTCATCGGCCCGCACGGCTACGACGAGCAGGACGTCATCAACTCCTACGCCCACCCGACGTGGTTCGGCCATCACCCGCTCGGCACCGACAACCTCGGTCGCGACGTCCTGGTCCGCACGCTGTATGGCGGACGTCCGGCGCTCGCGATCAGCGCGGTCGCCGCCGTCCTGGCGACGGCTCTCGGTCTCGGCCTCTCGCTCCTGGCGGTGCTCGGCGGCAGGTTCTGGGACGCCTTCCTCGGCCGCATCGCCGACATCCAGCTCGCGATCCCGACGATCCTGCTCGCGCTGGTGGTGCTGGCGTTCGCCGGCAGCGGCACCAAGCCGCTCATCGTCGTGCTGACGGTCGGCGCCTGGGTGCTGACGTTCCGCATCCTGCGGTCGCATGCCGGCCGCATCGCCGCCCTGCCCTACATCGAGGCGGCGCGCCTCTCGGGCGCCGGCCCGGGCAGCGTGCTGTGGCGGCACGTGCTGCCGGCGTGCGCGCCGCTCGCGGCCGTCGGGCTGACGCTCAACTTCTCCTCGACGCTCGTCCTCGAGTCGAGCCTCGGCTACCTCGGGCTCGGCGTTCAGCCGCCGAAGCCCGACTGGGGCCAGATGGTCGCCACCGGCCAGGCCCAGCTGGCCGGCGCCTGGTGGATCTCGCTCATCCCCGGCGCCTTCATCGTGCTCACCGTCGTCGCGGTGCAGATCCTCGGCGACCGGATCGCCGACCGCCTCACGCTCATCACGGACGGAGACGTCGCATGACCGCAGTCATCCCGGTCGACCCGAAGGCACGCCGCGCCGCAGCGGGCATCGTGCTCGAGGTCAACGACCTCCACGTCGGCACGAGCCGCAAGGAGCTGGTGCACGGCGTCAGTTTCGCCCTCGAGGCCGGCAAGTCGGTCGGCATCGTGGGCGAGTCTGGCTCGGGCAAGACCATGACGGCCATGGCGGTCGCCGGCCTCCTGCCCGCGGGCGTTCGCGCCACGGGCGGCAGCATCTGCGTCGACGGCCGCGAGGCCATCGACCGCGACGGCCGCCTGCGCCGTCAGCTGCTCCGCGACGACTTCGGGGTCGTCTTCCAGAACCCGACCGTCTCGCTCAACCCGCGGCTGACGATCGGCGACCAGCTCCACGAGGCGCTCGCCGACGACGTCCGGCGCGACCGCAGGGCCTCGGCTCGCCGCGCCGTGGAGCTCCTCGACCACGTCGGCATCGCCCGTCCGCAGGAGCGGCTGCGCGCCTACCCGCACGAGCTGTCCGGTGGCCTCAACCAGCGCGCCGTCATCGCCATCGCGATCGCCCGGTCGCCGCGCATCCTCATCGCCGACGAGGCCACGACGGCGCTGGACGTCAGCGTGCAGCGGCAGGTGCTCGACCTCATCGACCGGCTCCGCCGTGAGCTGCAGCTCGGCGTGATCATCGTCAGCCACGACATCGGCGTCATCGCCGACCGGGCCGACGACGTGCTCGTCATGCAGAACGGCGAGACCGTCGAGCAGGGGCCTACGACGCGCGTGCTGCACCAGCCGGCCGAGGCCTACACCCAGAGCCTGCTCGCCGCGGTGCCGCGCATCGACGGGCCGCTCCCGCGGCGCTCCGCGACGGTCGCGCCGCCGGTCATCGAGGCGAGCAAGATCGTGCGCGAGTTCCACGTGCCGGGTCACCGGTCGCGCAAGAACGTGGCGGTCGACGGCGTCGACCTGACCCTGCGCGAGGGCGAGGCGCTCGGCATCGTCGGCGAGTCCGGCTCGGGCAAGACGACGCTGGCGCGCATCCTGGTCGGACTCGACCGCGGCTACACGGGTGACCTCACCGCGTTCGGCCAGCCGGTCCGCGCAGCGCACAGCATGGCGCGCGTCCGTCGGCAGCTCCGGGACATCCAGTACGTCTTCCAGGACCCGTACTCCTCCCTCGACCCGCGCCAGACGGTCGCCGAGATCATCGCCGAGCCCATCGAGCTCAGCGGCACGCGCGCGCAGAAGGCGCGCAAGAAGGCACTGGTCAGCGAGCTGATGGAGGACGTCCGTCTCCCGCAGGAGTTCGCCACCCGCAAGCCGCACCAGCTCTCCGGCGGCCAGCGGCAGCGCACGGTCATCGCCCGCGCGCTCGCGCTCGACCCGAAGGTGCTGGTCGCCGACGAGCCCGTCTCGGCGCTCGACCTCTCGGTGCAGAAGCGGATCCTCGACCTCCTCGACGCGCTGCGCGAGGAGCGCAACCTCAGCTACGTCGTCATCTCCCACGACCTCGGCGTCATCCGCCGGCTGTGCACCGACGTCGTCGTCATGCGCGACGGCGTCGTCGTCGAACGCGGCACGACCGAGTCGATCTTCTCCGACCCGCACGACCCGTACACCCGCCTGCTCCTCGAGGCGATCCCCGGAGCCACCTGGCTCGACGCATCACCTACGTCAACGCTGAAAGTGAGCAACTCGTGACTCGCACCCCCTTCCGACGGGCTTCCTTCGCCGGTCTCGTGGCCGCCGTCCTGGTAGTCCTGACCGCCTGCGGCTCCGGCTCGTCCTCGACGGCCGGGGGCACCTCCTCGGGCACTCTGGTCATCGGCTACTCGCGCCAGATGACCAACCTCGACCCCGGCTACGCCGGCTCGGTCGACGGAGACGGCTCCGTGCAGCGCGCCGTGTACTCGAGCCTCACCTACTACGACGCGAACCAGCAGCTGCAGGGCGACCTCGCCACCGACTGGAAGCAGGACGACACCTCGACCTGGACCTTCCACGTCCGCACCGGGGTGAAGTTCTCCGACGGCACACCGCTGACGACCGACGACATCAAGTGGAACTTCGACCGCTTCCTCGACCCGAGCTCGAAGGCGACCAACGCGGCCTCGGTGCGCGCGTTCGTGAAGTCCGTCGACGCCCCCGACGACCACACCGTCGTCATCCACACGAACGGGCCGTACCTCGACCTGCCCGACCGGCTCGCGACCTTCTTCATCCTCGACAAGGACTTCGTCGAGGCCCACGACGGTCAGGCCGACGCGGCGCTCGGCACCGGGCCCTACGAGATCAAGACCATCGACCTCGAGAACGGCGCGACGCTCGTGCCGAACCCGAACTACTACGGCGCCAAGCCGGTCTGGAAGACGGTCAAGTACGTCGCGCTCACGACCGAGACCGCGCGCGTCCAGGCGGCGCAGGCCGGTCAGGTCGACATCGCGATCCAGTACGAGCCCTCGGACCTGAAGCTGTTCGCCAACAGCAGCACGTACGACACGGGAGACCAGTTCTCGGGCTGGAACAACACCATCCGCTTCAACGAGAACATCAAGCCGCTCAACAACAAGCTGGTGCGGCAGGCGTTGAACTATGCGATCGACAAGGAGTCGATCATCAAGAACGTCCTCGGCGTCGACGAGGAGCCGCTCGCCGGCCAGGTCGTCTCCAAGCCCTGGGACACGCTGGTCAACTCCGACATCCAGGCCTACCCGTACGACCCGGCGAAGGCCAAGCAGCTGCTCGCCCAGGCCGGCTACCCGAACGGCTTCAGCATCGAGCTCGCGCTGACGCAGGGCTCCTATGTCGCCCAGGACGCCGCCGCCCAGGTGATCCAGAAGGAGCTCGGCGACATCGGCGTCACCGTCAAGATCACCCAGGCCGCGTTCGCCGACTGGGTGGCGCGCACCTACTCCGACCAGGCGCCGGCGATGTACTACATCGGCTACAACTCGGGCTACAAGTCCCCGGCCGCCCGCCTGCAGATCTACGGCGACACGAACCCGCAGTCGCACTACTCGCCGCAGGACACCCACTACGACGACCTCGTCACCAAGCTGATCGCCGCGCCCGACAAGGCCGCCCAGCAGAAGGACTTCGACGAGGCCACCGCGTGGTTCCGCGACCAGGCTCACCTGATCTTCCTGTGGCCGCAGCCGCTGACCTACGTCATCAACAAGAACCTCGACTGGACGCCGCGGCCCGAGCACTACCTCGACCCACAGGACATCACGCCCAAGGCGTGACCCGGTCCCGACCAGGAAGGAGACAACGATGTCGATCTCGGAGCAGTCGTTCGAGCCGGGCCAGCGCGTCGCCAGTGGCGAGCAGATGGTGCTCGGCACCTTGATCGGGACGGTGGGCAACCACGCCGGCGCGTGGCGTCGCCCGGGCAGCCGGGTCGAGGAGATCTCGAGCCTCAGCCTGTTCAAGGACGTCGTGCAGTGGGCGGAGGCCGCGAAGATCCACGCGGTCTTCCTCGCCGACACCGTCCGCCTCGAGCCGAGCTCGGTGCACAGCGCGCCGATGGGCCATCTCGAGCCGCTGACGCTGCTCAGCGCGCTCGGGGCGGTCACCGAGCACATCGGGCTCATCGGCAGCGTCTCGACGACGTTCACCCACCCGTACAACGCGGCGCGCCAGCTCGCCTCGCTCGACCACATCTCCGGTGGCCGGGCCGGGTGGAACCTCGTGACCTCGGCCTACGGCGAGGAGAACTTCGGCATCGAGCTGCCGCCGCACGCCGAGCGCTACGACCGGGCCGCCGACTTCGCCCAGGTGCTCTTCGAGCTCTGGGACAGCTGGGCGCCGGACGCGATCGTGGCCGACCGCGAGACGGGGGAGTACGCCGACCCGAGCAAGGTGCGGCGGATCAACCACGACACGCGGTTCCACCAGGTGCAGGGTCCGCTCAACGTGCCGCGCTCACCGCAGGGCCGGCCGATCGTGGCGCAGGCGGGCTCGTCCGGCGACGGCCAGGCGGTGGGCGGCAGGTACGCCGACCTCATCTTCACGACCGGCCGCACCACGGACGCCGACAGCATCGAGTTCTACCGCTCGATCAAGTCGCACGTCGTCGCCGCCGGACGCCGCGCCGAGGACGTCAAGGTGCTGCCGGGCGTCTCGCCGATCATCGGGTCGACGGAGGCCGAGGCGAAGGCGATCGAAAGGGAGCTCAACGGCTTCATCGACATCGAGTCGGGTCGCGCGAAGCTCTCGCGCCAGCTGGCCGGTGCGCACCTCGACGATCTCGATCTCGGGCAGCCGATCCCGCTCGACCGGCTGCCCGAACCGGCGGCCTTCGAGGGCCGGCGCTCTCGCTACGAGGTCTACCTCGATCTCGTCCAGGAGGGCTGGACGCTGCGCCGGCTCATCGAGTGGGAGGTCAGCTCGTCCGGTCACTACGTGCCGGTCGGCTCGGCCGAGCAGATCGCCGACCTCCTCATCGAGCGCTTCGAGGCGGGCTCGTCGGACGGCTTCATGCTGCTGCCGTCGTACCTGCCCGAGGGCTTCGCCGCCATCACCGAGCAGCTCGTCCCGATCCTCCAGGAGCGGGGCGCCTTCCAGACCGAGTACGCCGGCACGACTCTCCGCGAGAACCTCGGCCTCGGTCTTCCGTCCCGTCTTCTCGCGGTCTGAACAGGAGCGACCTCATGACCCTCACCGCTGACCCCAAGCCCGTCGTGACCTCGATGCCGGCGGTGCCCGCACCGCGCGACCGCGACGTCCGCTGGGAGCTGGCCGCCGCGCTGCGCCAGTTCGGCCGCCTCGGCTACGAGTTCGGCTTCAACGGCCACGTCTCGGCGCGTGCGCCCGAGGCGCCCGGCCACTACTGGGTGAACCCGTTCGGCGTCTCGATCAGCACGGTCGTGCCCTCGGACTTCGTCCTCGTCGACGGCGACGGGGAGATCGTCGACCAGCGTGGCAGCTACCGGATCAACGGCTTCGCCGGGAACCTCGCGCTGCACCAGGCGATCCCGGAGGCCGCCGTCGCGGTGCACCTGCACACGCCGCGGGCGTTCATCTGGTCGGGCCTCGGCAAGCCGTTCGAGGCGGTCAACACCGACAGCGCGCTCGTCGTGAACCTGGTCGGGCTGAGCAGCACGATCTGGGGCGACGGCGGCCGGACCAACGTCGAGTTCGCCCAGGAGGGCAAGCGGATCTTCCTGCAGAAGGGCCACGGGCTCGCCACCTGGGGGAGCACGGTGGGCGAGGCCGCGTTCTACCTCTGGGCCGCCGAGCGCGCCGCCGACGCGAACCTTGCGCTGCTGAGCGTGCCCGACCGCAACGTCATCACCGGCGACGTGCTGCAGCGCTGGACGCTGACGCCGGAGCTCGCCCGTGCCCACTTCGAGCCGGCCTTCACCATCGCCGAGGCAGAAGGCCTCCGGTGACCCGTCGCTACGTCGTGGTCGGTGCCGGGGGAGTCGGCGTCGCGATCGCGGCCGGGCTGAGCGAGGCCGGCATCCCGGTCGTCCTCGTCTCTCGCGGCAAGACGTACGAGGCCATCCGCGCGCACGGCCTGCACTACGCGCACGCCGGCTGGTCGCGGCGGCTCGACGTCTCGGTCGTCGACGGCGCGGACGCGGTGACGCTCCGCGAGGACGACGTGCTCGTCCTGACGGTGAAGAGCCAGGACGCTCCGGCCGCGCTCGCCGACTGGGCCTGGCGCCCGGTCGAGGGTGGGGGCGTCGGTTCCGACCTGCCGGTGCTGCTGACCCAGAACGGGCTGGACGCCGAGCGGGTCGCGCTGCGCTACTTCTCGAAGGTGGTCGCGGGCGTCACGCTCGTGGCCGCCCGCCACGTCATCGCCGGCAAGGTCGAGGTGGGCAACGCCCCGCGCATCGGCCAGCTCATCGTCGGCGCCTACCCCTCGGCCGCGCTGGCACCCGGCGCGGCCGAGGCCGCCGCGGGCATCGCCGCCGACCTGCAGGCTGCCAACTGGCTGTCGCAGGACGTGCCGGACGTCGCGCGATGGCTCGCCTGGAAGGTGCTGGTCAACGTCACCTTCTCGCTGGCGCTGCTGGAGGGCAGCCCCGCGGAGGTCGACGAACTGCGGACGCTGCTCGTCGACGAGGCCCGTTCGGTGCTGACCGCGGCGGGCTACGAGTTCGCCGATCCGAAGACCGAGACGACGTACGACGCGTCCGAGGCTGCCGTGTCGGAGACGTACGGCAAGCACCAGCCGTCGACGTGGCAGAGCTTCGTCCGAGGCTCCGGAAGCGAGGTGGACTACCTCAACGGCGAGGTCGTCCTCCTGGCCCGCCATCACGGCCTGCCGGCGCCGGTCAATGACGCGCTGCAGCGCCTCCTCGGCCGCTCGGCCGCTCTCGGCGAAGCGCCGGGCACCCACCGCGTCGGCGAGGTTCTCGCGCTCGCCTCCACGCTCACCCCCACCCCCGAAGGAGCCTTCGCATGACCCTCGCCGAAGACCTCACCCAGGACGTCGTTCCGGACACCGCTGCGCGCCGCGTCGAGTTCGTCAGCCAGATCCACACCGCGCCGTCGACGGAGCTCGATCCGGTGCCGACCAAGGGCATCGATCCCGAGTACCTCAAGCGCTACGTCCACGCGCTCGAGGACGCCGGCTTCGACTACACGCTGCTGCCGTACGGCTCGGGCGGCGCAGACTCCTTCATCCTCGCCTCGGCGGTCGGCCAGATCTCCGAGACGATCAAGCCGATCGTCGCGGTGCGGCCGAACACGTCGTTCCCGCTCGTCGTCGCCCAGCAGCTGGCGACGCTCGACCAGCTGACCGAGGGCCGTGCGACCGTCCACATCATCTCGGGCGGCTCGGACGCCGAGCAGGCCCGGCAGGGCGACTACCTGCCGAAGGACCGTCGCTACGCGCGCTCGGCCGAGTTCATCCAGCTGCTGCGCCGCGCGTGGACCGAGAAGGAGCCGTTCGACTTCGACGGCGAGTTCTACCGATTCGACAACTTCGGCCCGGGCTTCGCGACCTACAGCGGCGAGGCGCTGCCCATCTCGTTCGGCGGCCAGTCCGATGCCGCCTTCGAGGTGGGTGGCCGGCACGCCGACATCTACGCGTTCTGGGGCGAGCCGCTGGCCGAGCTGCGCAAGGAGCTCGCGCGTCTCGACGAGATCTCCGCGGCGGCGAACCGCAAGCGCCCGCGCGTCTGGGTGACGTTCCGCCCGATCATCGCGCCGACCGAGGAGCTCGCCTGGGAGAAGGCCTACGAGTACGTCGGCAAGATCGGCAGGACGTTCCAGGACCAGGCCTACTTCCAGCGCGGCTTCAACCGCACCGCGCCGCCGCAGAACACCGGCTCGCAGCGGGCGCTGGAGTTCGCCGGCCAGCAGGAGGTCTTCGACCGCGCGCTCTGGACCGCCACCGCGGCCGCCACGAACGCGAGCGGTGCCGCGACCGCGCTGGTCGGCACGCCCGAGACCGTCGCCGCGGCGATCCTCGACTACATCGACCTCGGCGCCGACGTCGTCTCCATCCGCGGCTACGACAACCTCAACGACACCATCGACTACGGCCGCACGGTGCTGCCGCTGGTCCACCAGGAGCTCGCCCACCGCGAGGCCACCGGCCGCAAGGGTGGCCTGCAGGCCCAGCACCTCGGCGCGCTCGTCGACGGCTTCGATCCCGCCGCTCTCGCCGGCGTCCACTGAAGGAGACCACACGATGACCATCGCCGAACCCCGCCCTGTGCCGGTCTTCGACACCGAGGTGCCCGTCACCGCCTCGCCGAAGGTCGAGTTCATCAGCCTCTCGCACCTGAACCCCTCGACGGAGATCGACCCGATCGCCACGCGCGGCATCGACCTGGCGTACTTCAGGAAGTACGTCCGCTCGCTGGAGGAGCACGGCTATGACTACACGCTGCTGCCGTACGGGTCGAACAGCGCCGACTCGTTCGTCGTCGCGACGGCGGTGGGCCAGCTGACCGAGCGGATCAAGCCGATCGTCGCCCTGCGGCCGAACACGACCTTTCCCCTCATCGCGGCGCAGAAGCTCGCGACGCTCGACCAGGTCACCGAGGGCCGGGCGCTCGTCCACCTGATCTCCGGCGGCTCGGACGCCGAGCAGGCGCGTCAGGGCGACTACCTGCCGAAGGAGCGCCGCTACGCGCGCACCTCGGAGTACATCGACCTCATGCGCCGCGCCTGGACGGAGAAGGAGCCGTTCAGCCACCACGGCGAGTTCTACACGTTCGACGACTTCGGCCCGGGCATGGCGACGCACAGCGGGGGAGCGCTGCCGATCTCCATCGGCGGCTCCTCCGACGAGGCGTTCGCGGTGGGCGGCGCGAAGGCCGACATCTTCAGCTTCTGGGGCGAGCCGCTCACCGAGATCCGCAGCCAGATCGACCGGGTCAACGGCATCGCCGCGGCCGCCGGCCGGCCGAACCCGCGGATCTGGGTGACGTTCCGCCCGATCGTCGCGCCCACCGACAAGCTGGCCTGGGAGAAGGCGCACGACTACGTCGGCCGCATCGGCGAGACCTTCGAGAAGGCGGCCTGGGGCCGGCAGAAGTACATGCAGCACGACCCGCAGAACGTCGGCTCGCAGCGGGCGCTGGAGTTCGCCTCGAAGTCCGAGCTCTACGACCGCGCGCTGTGGACGAAGACCGCGGCCGCGACCAACGGCGCGGGTGCGTCGACGGCCCTCGTGGGCTCGGTCGAGACGGTCGCGGCCGCCATCCTCGACTACATCGACCTCGGGGCGAGCCTGGTGTCGATCCGCGGCTACGACACCCTCGTGGACGCCGTCGACTACGGCCGCTACGTGCTGCCGCTCGTCCGCCAGGAGCTCGCGCACCGCGAGTCCACCGGCCAGCGCGGCTCGATCCAGGCCGAGCACCTCGGCAACTACACGGCCGAGTACGCGTCGTACGCGACGGCGGGCGCATGACGATCAGCGCTCGCACCTACGCGTTCCCCGTGCCCGACCTCTCGCCGGCGGGGCTCGCGGCGGTGACGGCCGAGATCGCCTCGACCGCGGCCGAGTACGACCGCACCGGCGACGTCCCGATCAGGGGGCTCGAGGCGGCGCATCGGGCCGGCCTGCTGACCGCGACGGTCGGCAAGCAGTACGGCGGTCCGGGCCTCGGTCCGTCCGATGCCGCCCGCGTCCTGGCGGCGATCGGGCAGGGCGACGCGTCGGTCGCGCTCATCGCGGCGAACAACCTGCAGGTGCACACCCAGCAGGCGGTCAACGCCCACTGGCCGGCGGACTTCTACGACGACCTGCTGCACCGCTCGGTGCTCGGGCCGGCGCCGGTCAACGCCATTCGGGCGGAGCCTGAGCTCGGTGCTCCGGCCCGCGGCGGTCTGCCCGCCACGGTCGTCAAACGGACCGCCGACGGCTGGTCGCTGAGCGGTCACAAGGCCTACGCGACCGGCGGCACCGCGCTGGCGTACCACGTCGTGTGGGCCGTCGCGGATGAGCCGGAGGGCGACCCGTCGGTGCCGCGGGTGGGGCATGTCATCGTCCCGGCGGACCTGCCGGGCATCACCTGGATCCAGACCTGGGACCACCTGGGCCTGCGCGCCTCGAACACCCACGATGT
>Ga0164242_10005200_pt1 | contig 14504 bp, 9 predicted proteins | sample OricomgcompostMG_FD_108783 | JGI IMG/M metagenome (GOLD analysis project Ga0164242, IMG submission 108783) | Miracle-Growth compost microbial communities from Emeryville, California, USA - Original compost - Miracle growth compost (MG) ... | reverse complement strand
TTCACCAGCGGCGGGCCGCCGAGGAAGATCGTGCCCTGGTCGCGGACGATCACGGTCTCGTCGCTCATCGCCGGCACGTAGGCGCCGCCCGCCGTGCACGATCCCATCACCGCGGCCAGCTGCGGGATCCCCCGCGCCGACATCGTCGCCTGGTTGTAGAAGATGCGGCCGAAGTTCTCGCGGTCGGGGAAGACCTCGTCCTGCATCGGCAGGTTGGCGCCACCCGAGTCGACCAGGTAGATGCAGGGCAGCCGGTTCTGCAGCGCCACCTCCTGCGCCCGCAGGTGCTTCTTCACCGTCATCGGGTAGTAGGTGCCGCCTTTGACCGTCGCGTCGTTGGCGGCGATGACGACCTCCCGCCCCTCGACCCGCCCGACCCCGGCGATGATCCCGGCCCCCGGCGCGGCCCCGTCGTAGAGGTCCTCGGCCGCGAGCGGCGCGATCTCGAGGAAGGGGCTGCCGAGGTCGAGCAGCCTGTCGACCCGCTCCCGCGGCAGCAGCTTCCCCCGCTCGACGTGACGGGCCCGAGCCTTCTCACCGCCCCCGGCGGCGGCCCGCGCGAGCCGCTCATCGAGCTCCCGCACCAGGTGCCGATGCGCCGCCTCGTTGCGCTCGTACTCGAGCCCTTGGGGATCGACTGCGCTGGTCAGCACGCGACTCATCGGAATCCTCCCTCCGTCTGCATTTACCCCTCCTCCGTGGGGGTAAATGCAGACGCTCCTTCCTCGGCCAGCTCGATCAGCATCGCGCCGCGCTCGACCTGGTCGCCGGCGGCGACGTGGACGGCGGCGACGGAGCCGTCGCGCGGCGCCGTGATCGAGATCTCCATCTTCATCGACTCGAGGATCACGAGCGTCTCCCCCGCGCTGACCTCGGTCCCGGGTCGCACGCGCAACTGAACCACGGTCCCCGGCATCGGCGCCTCCAGCGAAGCGTCCCCGCTCGCCGCCGCATCGGCGTCACCGACGTGCGGCGCGAAGCGCACCGGCCCGACGTCCGGGTCCACGACCCAAATCGCATCCCCGTCCCGGAACACCGCAGGTTGATGGGCCGAAAACCCGTCAGATAGTCCGGTTTTCGGCCCACCAACCGGGCTGTGTGCCGGAAATCTGCCAGTGGTGTCATCGACTCGCCACTCCCAGGCGTCGGGCAGGGCGCGAACGGAGACGTCGACGGGGGCCTCGAGTCCGTCGAGGGTGCGGCGGATCCAGGCGTTGCCGCCCTGGCGCCAGGCGGTGCGGGTGGACCAGGGGTCGTCGTCCTCGGGATCGCCGAGCATCGCGATCAGGGCGACGGCGGCCAGTTCGGGACTCGGGGACGGGGAGGCGACCTCGTCGCCGAGGCGCTCGATCAGGCCGGTGTCGAGCTTGCCCGCCGTCACCTCGGGGCGGGCGAGGAGGGCCCGGAGGTAGGCGGTGTTCGTCGTCGGGCCCGCGACGACCAGCTCTCCCAGCGCGCGGTGGAGCCTGGACAGCGCCTCCTCGCGATCGGGTCCCGCGGCGACGACCTTGGCGAGCATCGGGTCGTAGTCGGTGCCGACGACCGAGCCCTCCTCGATGCCGCTGTCGACCCTTATCCCCGCTCCCGTCGGCTCCCGGTAGGCGACCACCGCGCCGCTCGAGGGCAGGAACCCGGACGCCGGGTCCTCGGCGTAGATCCGCGCCTCGACCGCCCAGCCGTCGCGGCGCACCTCGTCCTGGGCGAGCGGCAGCGCCTCGCCCGCCGCGACGCGCAGCTGCAGCTCGACCAGGTCCAGCTCCGTCACCGCCTCGGTCACCGGGTGCTCGACCTGGAGCCTGGTGTTGACCTCGAGGAAGAAGAGGCGCTCCGGGTCGTCGCGCTCGGCGATCAGCTCGACCGTCCCCGCGTTGACGTAGCCGGCGTGCCTGGCGAGGGCGACCGCGGCCGCGCCGATCGCCTCGCGCAGCGCCAGCGTCACCACCGGCGAGGGCGACTCCTCGATCACCTTCTGGTGGCGGCGCTGGAGGGAGCACTCGCGCTCACCGAGGTGGATCGCGTTGCCGTGGGCGTCGGCGATCACCTGCACCTCGAGGTGGCGGGAGGGCTCGACGTAGCGTTCGATCAGCAGGCGGGTGTCACCGAAGGCCGACGCCGCCTCGCGGCGGGCCGCGCCGAGCGCCTCGGCCAGATCCTCGCGCCGGGTCACCAGCCGCATGCCCTTGCCGCCACCGCCCGCCGCCGCCTTCACCAGCAACGGCAGGTCGCCCTCGCCGACGCGGTCGACGATCTCCTCGTCGCTGAGGTCCTCGCCGCTCCAGCCCGCGAGCGTCGCCACCCCCGCCTCGGCGGCGACGGCGCGCGCCCGCGCCTTGTCGCCGAGCAGCGCCATCGCCTCGGCCCCGGGGCCGACGAAGGCGATCCCCGCCGCAGCGCAGGCGGCGGCGAAGTCGGGGCGCTCGGAGAGGAAGCCGTAGCCGGGGTGGATCGCCTCGGCGCCGCTCGACGCCGCGGCGTCGAGGACGCGCTCGACCTGGAGGTAGGACTCGCGCGCCGGCGTCGGCCCGATGTGGACGGCGCGGTCGGCGCCGCGCACGTGCGGCGCGCCCGCGTCGGCATCGCTGAAGACGGCGACCGACTCGATCCCGAGCCGCGCCAGCGTGCGCTCGATCCGCACAGCGATCTCGCCTCGGTTGGCGATCAGGACGCGCTCGAACACGGGTCAGCGGTGGTGGTCGACCGGGCCGGCGACGAGGGTGTGCGAGCCGAGCGGCCGTCCCAGCACCTTCTGCGCCTCGCGCGCCGCCAGCAGCAGCTTCTCCAGGTCGATGCCGGTCTCGATGCCCATCTCGTGGAGCATCGAGACGAGATCCTCGGTGGCGATGTTGCCGGTCGCGCCGGGCGGGAACGGGCAGCCGCCGAGCTCGCCGAAGCTCGACTCGAAGGACTCGCAGCCGGCGTCGAGCGCCGCCACCACGTTGGCCAGTCCCTGACCCCGGGTGTTGTGGAAGTGGGCGGTCAATTCGACCCCCGGCAACTCGGCCCGGGCGCGCTCGAAGAACTGGCGCACCTGGACGGGGTTGGCCATCCCGGTGGTGTCGCCGAAGCCGACCTCGACCGCGCCCGCCGCGGCCAGCGCGCCGGCGATCTCCAGCACCCGCCCCGGGTCGACATCGCCCTCGTAGGGGCAGCCGAAGCTGGTCGAGATGACGCCCTCGCAGCGCAGTCCCGCCGCGCCCGCCTCGGCGAGCACCGCTTCGACCCCGGCCAGGGACTCGGCGACCGAGCGGTTGACGTTGTGGCGGTTGTGCGACTCGGAGGCGGAGAGGAAGACGTTGACCTCGTCGATCCGCTCGCGGTGGGCGAGCGCCGCCTCGAGCCCGCGCATGTTCGGGACCAACACCGAGACCGAGACCTCCGCCGGGATCCGCGCCCGCTCCAGCACCTCACCCGCGTCGGCGAGCTGCGGGATCACGTCGGCGCGGACGAAGCTCGTCACCTCGAGCCGCCGCAGCCCGGTCGCCGCCAGCATCTCCACCAGCCGCACCTTGTCGCGAGTGGCGATCACCTCGGGCTCGTTCTGGAACCCGTCGCGCGGCCCGACCTCGCGGATCCGAACCCGGGGCGCCATCAGCAGCCCAACTGCCGCGCGATCACCATCTGCTGGACCTCGTCGGTGCCCTCGCCGATCGTCAGGATCTTCGCGTCGCGGTAGAAGCGGCAGACCGGGTACTCCTCGATGAAGCCGTAGCCGCCGTGGATCTGCACCGCCTCCTCGGTCGCCCGCACCGCGAGCCGCCCGGTGATCAGCTTCGCCTGCGCGGCGGTCAGCGTGAACGAGCGCCCCGCGTCTTTCTCCAGCGCCGCCCGCCAGGTGAGCAGCCGCGCCGCCTCGATCTGCGCCGAGAGGTCGGCGATCTTCGCCTGGATCGCCTGGAATTTGGCGATCGGCTGGCCGAAGGCGCGGCGCTCCTTGGCGTAGGCGATCGCCTCGTCGAGCGCCCCCTGCGCCAGCCCCACCCCCATCGCGGCGACCCCGATCCGGCCGCCGTCGAGGATGTGGAGGAAGTTCTTGAAGCCCTCGCCGCGGCGCCCGAGCAGCGCGTCCTCCGGCACCTTGCAGTCGTCGAAGGCGAGCGGCCGCGTGTCGGAGGCGTTCCAGCCCATCTTGCGGTAGGCCTCGCCGATCTCGTACCCCGGCGTGCCGGTCGGGACGATGATGCTGGAGATCTCCTTGCGCCCGCCGGCCTCGCCGGTGACCGCGGTGATCGTCACGCAGCCGGAGATCTCGGTGCCGGCGTTGGTGATGAACTGCTTCGCCCCGTTGACGGTCCACTCGCCGCCGGCCAGCGCCGCCCGGGTGTGGACGTTGCCGGCGTCGGAGCCCGCCTCGGGCTCGGTCAGGCCGAACGACGCCAACCGTTCCCCGGAGCACAGCCGCGGCAGCCACTCCTCCTTCTGCTCCGCCGTCCCCCAGAGGTAGATCGGCATCGTCCCCAGGGAGGTGTGCGCGGCCATCGTGATGCACACCGACGAGTCGACCCGCGCCAGCTCTTCCACCGCCAGGGCGTAGGAGAGCGTGTCGGCGCCGCCGCCCCCGTACTCCTGCGGGAACGGGATCCCCATCAGGCCGAGCCCGCCGAGCTTCGCGACGATCTCGTAGGGGAACGACTTGGTGCGGTCGAGCTCACCGGCCACCGGCGCGACCTCGGCGCGGGCGAACTCGCGGACGGTGTCGCGCAGCAGCCGCTGCTCGTCGGAGAGGTCGAAGTTCATGGCCGAGAGAATACCGAATAAGTATTCGGATTCCGAGTAGCCGCTCGGTATTCCGCTAACTTGGGACGCGATGCCCGCGGTCACCCCTCCCTCCCGGCCGGCCCTGCGCGCCCGCTACGACGAGCGCCGCGCCGAGCTGATCGACGCCGCCGCCAAGGCCTTCGCCGAGGGCGGCTACAAGGAGACCTCGATCGCCGACCTCTCCGCCGCGACCGGCCTCGCCGCCGGCGGCATCTACCACTACGTCGGCAGCAAGGAGCTCTTGCTGATCGCGATCTGCGACGACCTGCTGGCGCCGCTGCTGGTCGAGGGGCGGGCGATCGTCGCCTCCGCCGCGCCACCGGAGCGCCAGCTGCGCGACCTGCTGCGCGCCTGGCTCGCCCACGTCGAGACCCACCGCGCCCACATGCTCGTCTTCGCCCAGGAGCGCCACCTGATCGAGCGCGAGCCGCAGTGGCGGGCGGTGCGTCGGCAGCGCAAGCGGTTCGAGGATCTGCTCGACGGGATCCTCGCCCGCGGCGAGGCCGACGGCTCGATGGCCTTCGCCGACCGCTCGGTCACCCTCTTCGCCCTGCTCGGGATGGTCAACTACACGCCGACCTGGCTCAGCCCCCGCGGGCGCCTCTCGGCCGAGCAGGTCGCCGACGGCTACTGCGACCTGATCCTTCGCTCCGCGCGCCCGTAACCGATCGGTTCCACGGCGGGCAGGTGGGGCCGGCTGAGGCTGGCGCCCGGAGCTGCGAGGGACGGACAAGGGACGCGGCCATCTCGACCACGACCCTCCGGCAGGCTGTGGTCGTGGTCGAGATGGCCGGGGGTGCGGGGCGTCACAGGTAGGGCACGAAGACCCGGAGAAGTTCACAGGTCTGCCTGTGTTCTTCAGACGTTGCAAACACGTGACCATGGTTTCGGGGGCCTATAGGACCCCAAATCCACGCAGCGCGTCTCCGACCCCCTGACCAGGGCCGGAGACTCATGAGGAGCGGTGACGTTCCCGGCGTCTCTCCCCGTGCTTCGTGACGTTCCCGGCGTCCTCGTCACGGAAAGGGCCTTCCGGAGGCCTCTCGTGGAGGGACCTCGGGCGGAAGTGTGGAGTTCGTGGCGGACCTGTGACTTCGTGCCGACCCTGTGCCCGACTTCGTGCCGACCCTGTGCCGGGTTCCCGCCGACCCTGTGTCCTCTTCCCTTCATCCCCCCGCGTCCCGGGCGTCTCGTGGCGGCCACAGCCTGCCACGGGCCGCCACGAGACGCCCGGGACGCACCTCGGACGGCCGCAACCGCCGCGAACCACGGGCGGGGCGGCGGAGCCGGCCGGGGCGGCCGGACCCCGCGCCCTTGAATCACCCACCTGGACGGGGCGGCTAGTCGCGCGGCTCGACGAAGATGTCGGTCTGCAGGTCGGCTTCCGGCGCCGAGCTGTACTGGGCGAGGTCGACGCCGCGCTCCAGCAGCACCTCGTCGTCGATGAAGAAGTTGCCGCTGGTCGAGCGCGCCTCGGAGGTGAGGATCGCGTGGGCGGCGTCGGCCATGATCTCCGGCCTCCGCGCCCGCTTCATCGCCGCGTCGCCGCCGACGACGAATTCGACCGCCGCGGTCGCGATCAGCGTCCGCGGCCAGAGCGAGTTGAAGGCGATGCCCTCCTCCCGGTAGCGCTCGGCGAAGCCCAGCGTCACCATGCTCATCCCGTACTTGGACATCGTGTAGGCGGGGTGCTGGCCGAACCACTTCGGGTCCATCGAGAGCGGCGGGCTCAGCGTCAGCACGTGCGGGTTCGAGCCCTCGCGCAGGTGCGGCACGCAGAGCCGGCTGAGCAGGAAGGTGCCCCGCGCGTTGATGCTCTGCATCAGGTCGTAGCGCTTCATCGACAGCGACTCGGGGTCGGAGAGGTCGATCGCCGAGGCGTTGTTGACGAGGACGTCGATGCCGCCGAAGCGCTCCACCGTCGCCTCGACCGCGGCTTCGACCGAGGCGTCTTCGCGGACGTCGCCGACGATCGGCAGCGCCTGCCCGCCCGCCTCCTCGATCGCCTTCGCCGCGGTGAAGATCGTGCCCTCGAGCTTCGGGTGCGGGTCGGCGGTCTTCGCCACCAGCGCCACGTTGGCGCCGTCGGCGGCCGCCTTGACCGCGATGGCCAGTCCGATCCCGCGGCTCCCGCCGGAGATCAGGAGCGTCTTCCCCTGCAGGTCGCTCATGGGGGCAGCAGCGTACCCGCATCGGACCGCCGACCGCAAGCCGTTGGGTGAGTTCGCACTTCGCTTCGCTGTCCGGAACCAGGCGCGAACTCACCGGCGGTGGCGTCGGCCGGGGCAGGAGGCGGCGATAATCGGCGCCATGCCCACGGTGCTGCTCGTCCGCCACGGCCAGGCCTCGTTCGGCGCGGCGGACTACGACGTCCTCTCCGACCTCGGCCGCCGCCAGGCGGAGATCGTCGCCGCCTCCTTGGCCGAGCGCGGCTACCGACCCGCCCGCCTCGTCGGCGGCACCCTGCGGCGGCAGCGGGAAACGGCGGCGGCCTTCGCCGCGCTCGGCGCGCCGGCGCTGGAGGTCGAGCCGCGCTGGGACGAGTACGACCTCGACGAGGTTCTCGCCCATCACAGCGACTCGTCCCTGCGCCTCGAGTCCGGCGGCGGACGCGAGACAACGACCAACCGCGGCTTCCAGGCGGCCCTCGAACCGGCCTTGGCCGAGTGGGTGGAGCACGCCGAGCGCAGTCCCGCCGCCCAGACCTGGCCCCAGTTCACCGGCGCCGGGTCCGGCGCGCTGGCCGACCTCGCGGCGGGCCTCGGCCGCGGCGAGACCGCGGTCGTCGTCACCTCCGGCGGCACCATCGCCGGCGTCGTCGGCACTCTCCTCGGCGCCCCTTCGGAGACCTTCGCCTCCCTCAACCGGGTCCTCGTCAACGCCTCGGTGACCAAGCTCGCGATCGGCTCGACCGGCACCAACGTCGTCTCCTTCAACGACCACTCCCACCTCGAGGGGGTCGACCGCGCCCTTGTCACCTACCGCTGAGGAGCTCGGCGGTGGACCTGCGGCTCACCGACGGCACCACGATCACCGACCTCGTCGAACCGCCGCAGGGGATCCGCCACCGGATCTACTTCGGGGTCGAGGAAGGGTCGGGACGGGAGGTGGCGGCGAAGGTCGAGCTGATCGAGGGCGCGCTGGCGCTGGAACGGCGGGCGTTGGAGTGGCTGACGGCGCGGGAGTGCCCGGCCCCACGGCTTCTCGCCGCCGGGACCCTGGACGACTCCGGCGAGCATCCGGGCGCCGCGTGCCTCCTCGTCGAGCGGGTCGCCGGCGGCCGGACGACGAGCCTCGAGGGCTGGGGCCGCCTCGGGCGCGCGCTTGCCCGCCTCACCGAGGTTCCGTGGCAGGGCAGCGACCTGACGAGGGTCGACCACGCCGCCTTCCGCGACCTCCACGAGCGCCGCGTCGCCGACCTCTCCGCGGCCCTCGGCCGCGACCTCGGCGCGACCCTGCCGCCGCTACCCCACTCCTACGCCGAGTCCCCGCTCGGCATCACTCACGGCGATCCCGGCCCCGGCAACTTCGTCGACGACGGCGTCGCCGGGACGCTGGTCGACTGGGAGGACACGACGGTGGCGCCGCGCGGGCTCGACCTCGGCCGCGCCCGCTTCATCGCCGCGCTCGGCGTCGGGCCGGAAGACCTGCCCGCGGAGGAGCCCGCGGAGGAGCTCGCGGCCCGCGCCGGGGCCGTCACCGCGGGCTTCCTCGCCGAGACCGGGGACGCGCCGATCGTCGAAGGCGAACTCGACTGGTGGCTCGCCGTCGCCGGCGTCCAGTTCGCCCACTGGCGGCTCGAGCGCGCCGGGGCGCCCGGCATCCCCCCATGGCTCGACGCGATCGCCGTCCTCGATTCCGCCTTCCCATGATCCGGGACGGGCCCGCCGAGCACCGAGCGGTCGATGTCGCGATCGGCGGGGCGGCTCCGACTAGGCTGAAAGACCCCGACGGAGGAGGATCCGATGAGCCAGATGGAGGCGGCGGAGCTGAGGGATGAGCTCGAGGCCGGCGAGGAGATGCTGAGGACCGCGACGATCGCGCGGCTCGCCTACGACGGGATCGACGGGACCCCGCGGGTGATCCCGATCGGCTTCCTCTGGACCGGCGAGGCGGTCGTCGTCGCCACCCACCCGAGCGCGCCGAAGTTCAAGGCCCTGTGGGCGCGCCCGCGGGTGGCGCTGACGATCGACACGCCCAGCCCGACGCGCTCGCTGCTGCTGCGCGGGGAGGCCAAGATCGAGGTCGTCGACGGCGTCGCGCCGGAGTACTTCGAAGCGGCGGCGAAGTCGATGCGGGGCGAGCAGCTCGCCGCCTTCGAAGCGACCTGCCGCGAGACCTACGACCGGATGGCCCGGATCAGCATCGTCCCCGACTGGGCCCGCTACTTCGATTTCGACGCTGGCCTCCTCCCCACCTTCCTGCGTGTGCTGATCTCCTAGAAGGCTGGTTCCGCGGGGCGGGCGAACCGGCGGTTCGTGGCGCCCGGCCGTGCTTCGCGGCGGGAGCGGCCGTCCGAGTTGCGTCCCGGGCGTCTCGTGGCGGCCCGTGGCAGGCTGTGGCCGCCACGAGACGCCCGGGACGTGCGAGGGATCGCGGGAAGGCGCCGAGGGTGCGTCACGAACTCCGAGATTCCGCCACAGGTCCGGCACGAGGTCACAGTTCCGCCACGAACTCCACACTTCCGCCCGAGGTCTCTCCGCGAGAGGCCTCGGGAAGGCCCATTCCGTGACGAAGACGCCGGGAACGTGACGAAGTGCGGGGAGAGACGCCGGGAACGTCACCGGTCCTCATGCGTTCCGGGCCCCGATCGGAGGGCCCGGAACGCGATGCGTGGATTCAGGGTCCTATAGGCCCCTAAAACCATGGTCACGTGATTGCAACGTCTGAAGAAGACAGGCAGACCTGTGACCTTCTCCGTTTCTTCGTGCCCGACCTGTGACGCCCCGGGCGATCCGGGGCGGCTTCGTGGCGGACCTGTGACGCCCCGGGTCCTGTGACCCGCTCCCCGCACCCCCGGCCATCTCGACCACGACCACAGCCTGCCAGAGGGTCGTGGTCGAGATGGCCGCGTCCCTTGTCCGTCCCTTCACCCCCTACCGGCCCCTCGCAACCCCAGGCGCCGGCTTCAGCCGGCCTGGACCTGGGGCCGCCCCTCGCCCGATCCCCGTGGAATCACCCTCCTAGGCCGCAGACGGCCCGAGGGTCAGCGGGTCGGCAGCACGACCGTCACCGTGTTCGAGTCGTTCGGGTCCCAGTGGCCGTCGCCGCCGTAGGAGGCGTGAAGTACGTGCCGACCCGGTGGCAGGCCCGCGGGGACGGTCAGCTTGGCGACCCCGTTGACGAGCGGCGCCGTGCCGAGACCGCCGTGGGAGGAGTCGTAGAAGCCGACGATCCCGGTCGCGCTCGCGGGCATCGTCACGGTCAGGAGCGGCAGCGTCCCCGGGACCGGGCGGTTGACGCTCAGTTCCATCGGCGGGATCGGCTTCTTCACCTCCAGCGACACCTTCGCGATGCCCGCCGCGCTGCCGCCCTGGAATGCCTGGAAGAGAAACGAGTCGGGCCCGAGGTAGCCGGCTTCGGGGACGTAGGTGAGCGTGCCCGCCGCGAGGTTCTCCGCAACCAGGTGACCGTGGGAGGGCAGTTCAACGATCGCGTAGCGGGAGGCGGACCCCAGCGCCGGGCAGTGCAGGTGGATGCGTAGGTGCCCTTCGCGGACCTGCAGCCCGGACTGTTCGGCGCAGGACGGCGGCGCGGTCGGGCCGACGTCGAGGGTGACGGTCGCGGCCGCCGAGGAGACGCTCCCGCTCGTGGCGACGAAGCGGAACCGGTCGCTGCCCGCGAACCCGGACAGCGGCACGTAGGTGAGCGTCCCCGCCGCCGGGTCGCGGTCGTCGAGGTGCCCGTGTTCGGTGCTCGAGACGAGCCGGTAGGTCAAGCCTTGGTTGTCACGCGAGCAATGCAGCCGCAGGGGGGCGCCCGCGCTGCCGGTCGGCACGTGCACGGCCTGGTCGAGGCAGCCGGGGAAGACGACGAAGCGGACCGTCTGCTCGGCCGAGGTGAGCCCGCCCCCGGTGGCGACGAACTTCATCGTGTCGAGGCCGGAGAGCCCCGGCGTCGGCTTGTAGGTGAAGGTGCCGGCGCGGGGGTCGAATTGGGTCAGTTCGCCGCGGCGGGGGAACTGCACCACGCGGTAGGCGCTCGGGGCCGTGCCGCCCGAGCAGTCGACCGCGGAGGACACGCCGCCGCTTTCGTAGGGCACGTCGACCTGCTTGTCGGCGACGCAGGTAGGCGGCGCCAGGTGCTCCCAGGTGATCAGCACGTGGCCGTTGCGGATGTCGGCGGTGGAGACCTGGGTCAGGTCGATGTCTTCACTGGTGAACGAGGACCCACCACCACCGCCGCCGCCACCACCGCCGCCGGTGCTGCCGCCCTCGCCGCCCTCGCCGCCGCGGTATCCGGCGCCGCCACCGCCGGCGGCGCCGGCCGCGTCGGTCCCGTGACCGCCCGTGCCGCCGTGGCCGTCGGCGCGGGCGCCGCCGCGCCCACCCTCGCCGCCGCCGAGGTGGCCGCCGGATTCGCCGGTCTCGCCCGCGGCGCCGCCCGCGCCGCCGTCCTCGCTGATCGCGCAGATCGAACCGCTGCCGCCACCGCCACCACCGGCGCCGGCGACGACCAGCACCTGGCCCCCGCGCTCGACCGCGCTCGCCCCGCCGCCACCACCGCCGTCGCGGGTGCTCGAGCTGCCACCGCGCCCGCCGTGCCCGGTCCCGCCCCAGCCGCCGACGCCCGGCGACTCGTTGGTATGGCCATCGCCGCCGTAGCCGCCGACTCCGACCCGCAGTTCCTGCCCCGGCACCACCGCGAGCCGTCCCGTGACCTTCGCCGCGTCACCGCCGGGCGCGTAGGACGCGCCGCACGCATCGGCGTGCCCGCCGTGCGCGCCGACCACTTCGAGCAGCGCCACGTTGGCTTCGGCCGGCACCGTCGCGTGCTGCCACTTTTCACCGATGAAGGCGAATTCGTCGGTGCCGATCACCCTCGCCTTGGCGGGCCCGCGGCGCTTCGCCCGGGTCACCGTCCCGACGTCGACGGCGACCGGATTCGAGTCGTTGGGGTCCCAGTTCGCGTCGCCGCCGAAGGAGCCATGGATCACGTAGCTACCCGGCGGCACGCTGTCCGCCAACCGCAGCCTGGCGACGCCTTCGTGGATCGGCGCGGTGCCGAGCCCGGTGTGGGAGGCGGTGTAGAAGCCGACGATCCCGTCCGCGTTCTTCGGCATCGTCACGGTCAGCGTCGGCATCTCGCCGGGGGTGGTCGGGCCGACCGTCAGGTCCATCGGCGGGATCGGCTTCTTCACCTCCAGCGACACCTTCGCGATGCCCGCCGCGCGGCCCCCTTGAAAGGCTTGGAAGAGGAAGGAGTCGGGGCCGCGGTAGCCGGGTTCCGGCACGTAGGAGACGGTGCCCGCGGTGAGGTTCTCGGCGACCAGGTGGCCGTGGGCGGGCAGGCCGACGATCGCGTAGCGGGAGACCGATCCGAGCGCCGGGCAGGAGAGCTGGAAGCGCGTCCGCCCCGGCCGCGCGACGCCGGTCTGGTCGGCGCAGACCGGCGCTCCCGCCGGGCCGACTTCGAAGTTGACGATCGCCGTCGCCGAGGAGACGCCCCCGTCGTCGACCTTGAACTTCAGCTGGTCGGCGCCCGAGCGTTCTTCCAGCGGCGCGTAGGAGAAGGTTCCCGCGTCCAGATCGCGGTCGTCGAGGTTGCCGTAGCGCGGCGTCGCGACGATCTCGAACTTGCGCGCGGCGTCGGTGTTCGAGCAGTGCAACTGGACCGGCACGCCGGTGCTGTCGGTCGGCACGTTGACGGTCTGGTCGAGGCAGCCGGGGGCGACGACGAAGCGGACCGTCGTCACCGGCGAGTCGAGACCCGCCGCCGTGGCGACGAACTTCATCGTGTCCACTCCCGAGCGGCCCGGCGTCGGCACGTAGGTGAAGCTCCCCTTGCTCGGATCGGACTGGGTCAGTTCGCCGTCGCGCGGCTGCTGCACGACCCGGAAGCCGCTGGGGGCGGTGCCGCCACCGCACTCGACCGAGAAGGAGACACCCTGGCTGTCGTAGGGCACCGAGACGGTTTCTTCCGACACGCAGCTCGGCGGGGTGAGGTGCTGCCAGGTGATCTCGACCCGCCCGTCGGTGCCCCCGCCGCCGTGGGCGACGCTCGCCAGTTCGAGCCCGGTGCCGAGCAGGGAGGAGCCGCCACCGCCACCACCGCCACCGCCACCACCGGCCTTGCCGCCGCCACCGCCGTCGCCGCCTCGATACCCGGCGCCGCCACCGGCTCCGGCGCCGCCACCGGTGCTGCCGTTGCCGCCACCGCCGCCCGCCCCGTCGCCACGGGCGGCGCCGGACCCACCGCCGCCGCTGCCGACGCCGACCCCCTTTTCGCCGCCCTCGACCGTGCCGCCGGTACTGCCGCCGGCTCCACCCGCGTTGAGGGAGCAGAGGGAGCCGGTGCCACCGCCCCCGCCGCCGCCACCGGCGATCGCGATCGCCGTGCCGCCCAGCTGGATCTCGCTGGCGCCGCCACCGCCGCCACCGTCATGGGTGCTCGCGCCGCCGCCACGACCGCCGCGACCCGTCGGTCCCCAGCCCCCCGCGCCGGGGTTCTTGTTGCCGTCGCCATCGCCACCGAAGCCGCCGACCCCGACCCGCAGCTGTTCACCCGGCCGCACCGCGATCCGCCCGCTCACCTGGGCGGCCTCACCGCCGGCGATCGGGCCATTGTTGCCGTTGCAGCGCCCCGAGGAGCCGCCGTGACCTCCGAGCAGCATCACCGTCACGGCGTTGACGCCGGCCGGCACTTCGACCGACTGCCAGTTGCCGGTGTAGGTGAAGGTCTGCGTCGCACGCGCCCCCTGCCGGGCGGGGGCGGCGGCGGCGGAGACGGCGAAGGCGAGGATCGCCGCCACGAGCAGCACCGCCGCGATCACCCCCCGGCACCTGATGGCGGTCATCTACCGACGCCTCCCAGCGGCCGAGAAGCGGATCACCCTGATCGGCGACGCCTGGCCCGTCCCATCGACCGATTTGACCCGGAAGACGTGGGGCCCGGGCCGCAGGTGCCGGTAGACGATCTTCGTGCCACAGCGCTTGAACGGTCCCCTGTCGAGGCTGCAGTAGAACGTCACCCCCGCCGCTGCCTTGCCGAGGACGACCGTGTAGCGAGCGGGTGCGTTGTCCAGGTTCCCCCGCCGCGGCCGGTGGCGGATCGTGATCCCGGGCGGGGGCGGCAAGGTGATCTGCGTCGACGGGCCGCCGGTGTCCGGCCGCGGCTGCGGTTCAGGCTGCGGCTGAGCCTTCGGTTCGACCTGGAAGGAGCGTTGCACCGAGGGCGCGGCTTCCCATTCGGCGTCGCCGGCCTGTTCGGCGGTCACCTTGCATTCGCCGGTGGCGACCAGGTGGACCTTGCCGGAGACGATCGTGCAGACGGCTTCGGTCTGGGAGGTGTAGGTGACCGGGAGGGCCGAGGAGGCGGTGGCGCCGGGTTCGATGTCGGGGGCGCCGAGGCGGTGGTCGGCGATCGTCGGGAAGGCGATGGTCTGGGTCCTCGGTTCGACCTGGAAGGAGCGCTGCACCGGCGGGGCGGCTTCCCATTCGGCGTCGCCGGCCTGTTCGGCGGTCACCTTGCATTCGCCGGTGGCGACCAGGTGGACCTTGCCGGAGACGATCGTGCAGACGGCTTCGGTC